>WNFM01109092.1_pt1 | contig 14616 bp, 16 predicted proteins | sample 5400271 | NCBI WGS metagenome assembly WNFM01 (sample SAMN13153352, study PRJNA577476) | soil metagenome | isolation source: 60 cm saprolite on Douglas fir-dominated hillslope | place: USA:California | collected 2013-09-17 | reverse complement strand
TCAATAATGATATGCACGGGGCGTACGGCCAGGGCCTGCAGAGCACGGCGCATCGCCAGCAGGGTCGCCTGCAGGATGTTGATCGCATCGATCTCCGCCGGCAGCGCCACGCCCAAGCCGTAGGCAAAGGCGTGCTCGCGAATCACGAGCGCCAGTTCCCTGCGGCGCGGCGGACTCAGGCGCTTGGAATCCCGCAGCCCCATGATCGGCCGATCCGCATCGAGAATGACTGCGGCCGCCACGACCGGCCCCGCCAGTGGGCCCCGTCCGGCCTCATCCACGCCGGCCAGTAGCGATTGCATGGTCACCCCCGTCGATGAGCTTGAGCACGGCGTCGGCGGCCCGCGCCGCGCCGCCGCAGCGCAGCGTGACGTGAATCGCGCGAAACCGCCCAGCCAGCATTGCACGGCGCGGTGCGTCCGTGAGCTGAATCTGCAACGCGTCGGCCAGCGCCGGTCCGGTGACGGCTTCCTGGAAAAATTCCGGCACCAGCTTCTCAGCCGCCAGCAGATTGGGCAGCGAAAAATACGGCAGGCGCACCATCCGCAGGGCGCGCAGCGCCGTCCCGAGCCGGTAAGCCACGACCATGGGGCAGCGACACAGCAGGGCCTCCAGGCTCGCCGTACCCGAGGCGACCAATGCCGCATCCGCGGCCTCCAGCGCGAGGCGGGCCTGGCCCTCGAGCATCCTGATGCGCCCGTGGCCCGCCGCCGCGAGCTGGGCGGTGAACAGGGTGCGCGTCCGCGCCGAGGCCATGGGCGCAATGAACTCAACGCCCGGCTGGCGGGTGGCCAGCGCTGTCGCCGCCGCAATGAAATCCGGTCCCAGGCGACTCACTTCGCCCGCGCGGCTCCCGGGAAGCAGGGCAACGACGGTCGATTGCGCTCCCAGCCCCAGGGTCCTTCGGGCCGCCGCGCGATCGAGGCCGAGTGGGATCTGATCGGCCAGCGGGTGACCGACGAATTGCGCCTGAGCGCCGTGACGGGCGTAAAACGGCGGCTCAAAGGGCAGCAGGCAGAGCACCAGATCGCAGGCGGCCGCGATCCGCTGCACCCGGCGCTCACGCCAGGCCCAGACCTGCGGGCTGACGTATTGCACGGTCTTCAGGCCGCCCGCGCGCAGTTGCCGGGCGAGCCCGAGGTTGAACTCCGGGGCGTCGATGCCGATGAAGGCGTCGGGCTGCCAGTCCTGGAACTCGCGGCGCAACCGGCGCCGCAGGCGCAGGAGGCGCGGCAGATGGGCCAGGACCTCGATGAGGCCCATGACGGCGAGGTCATGCGCATCAGCGAGTGGTGCGCAGCCCGCCGAGCGCATCAGCGGCCCGCACACGCCGCGCACCTCGAGGCCGGGACAGCGCGCGCGGAGCGAGTCGATGAGCGCCGCCCCCAGCTGATCGCCGGAGGTTTCCCCGGCCACGACCGCAAGTCGCGGCGCGCGCATGGCCACTGCGCTGACTGGCACCATCTCCTCAGCGTATCAGGCTGCGGGTCGAGGAGGCGATGAACTCGACGAAGGGCCGGATTTCCGGTTGCGCCGATGCCTGGGCGGTCAGATCCACCAGCGCTTCGGCCAGCGGCAGGTCACGGCGATACAACGTGCGGTAGGCCACGCGGATGTTGCGGATCTGCTCGGCGCTGAAGTCGCGGCGCTTCAGACCTTCGCTGTTCACGGAATGCGGCACGGCCGGCTGGCCCACCGCCAACACGTACGGCGGCACATCGCGCGTCACGGCCGCGTTGTTGGCGATGAAAGCGTGGGCACCGATCTTGCAGAACTGGTGGATCGCCGCCAGGCCGCCCATGATCACCCAGTCGCCGAGCTGCACGTGGCCGCCGAGGGTCGCGCAGTTGGCCATGACGATGCGGCTGCCGAGCTGGCAGTCGTGGGCGACATGGGTGTAAGCCATGAGCAGGTTGTCGTTACCCACCCGGGTGACGCCCTCGCCCTGCGCCGTGCCGCGATTTACCGTGCAGCACTCGCGGAACACATTGCGCTCGCCGATCTCGAGCCGCGTCGGCTCTCCCCGGTATTTCTTGTCCTGCGGCGCGTCCCCGATCGAGGTGAACTGGAAGAACTGATTGTCGGCACCGATGCTCGTCGCTCCGCTGATGACCACGTGGGGACCGACGCGGGTGCGCGGCCCGATGCGCACGCCCGGCCCGATGACCGAGAAGGGACCGACCTGGACATCCGCGGCGAGTTCGGCCTGCGGCGAGACCATGGAGCGGTCTCTCCCGCCGTGTTCTCGGCAATTTTCGGCGCCAGCATCAGTTCGGCGGAGGCGGCCTCGGCGCCCTCGACCGTGGCGCGCGTCGCAAGGCGCCAGATGCCGCGCAGATTCCGCTCCAGTGTGGCCGTGAGGATCAGCTGATCCCCAGGCTCCACGGGCCGGCGGAACCGCGCCTTGTCGATGCCGACAAAATAGAACACCGAGTCTTCGTCGGGAAACACCCCGGCGGTAACGAAGGCCAGGATGCCCGCGGCCTGCGCCAGCGCCTCGATGATGATCACGCCTGGCATCACGGGCCGATGCGGAAAGTGCCCCGGAAAATAAGGCTCATTGACGCTGACATTCTTGAGCGCGCGGATGCTCTTGCCGGGCACGCACTCGAGCACACGGTCGACCAGCAGGAAAGGATAGCGGTGCGGGAGCCGCTTCAGGATGGCATGGATGTCGAGCTGTAACGGTTCATTCATCACGCTGGGTTCCTGTTGTTGCTGCGTTCCTGGCGCCGGACCCGTTCGGCCAGGGCCTCGAGGCGCTTGAAGCGGCCCACCAGTCGCCGCCACAGCGGCGCCGGTTCGGCCGGAATCCCACCGGAGTAGATGCCTGGCGCACCGATCGAACGGGACACCATCGACATGCCCGTCACCACCACATCATCGCAGATGTCCAGGTGGCCGACGATACCCACCGCTCCCCCGATCATGCAGCGCGCGCCAATGCGGGTGCTGCCGGATATGCCGACGCAGGCGGCAATCACCGTGTGCGCGCCGATGTAGACATTGTGGGCGACCTGGATCTGGTTATCGAGCTTGACGCCGGCTTCGATGACCGTATCGCCGATCGCGCCGCGATCGATCGTCGTGTTGGCGCCAATCTCCACATCCGCTCCGATGCGCACACTGCCGAGCTGCGGCACCTTGGTCCAGGCGCCGGCATCCGGCGCAAAACCAAAACCGTCGGAGCCGATCACCACGCCCGGATGGATCCGCACCCGCTCGCCCAAGGTGGCCCCGGCGATCACCGTAACCCCGGCGTGCAGCAGGCAATCGGCCCCGATGGCGACCCCATCGCCGATGAGGCAGCCCGGCCCAATGCGCGCGCGTTCACCGATCAGCGCGCCTGGCCCGATCACCGCCAGCGCGCCGACACTGGCGCTCGCTGCCAGGCGGGCGGACGGATCGATGACTGCACTCGGATGGACTCCAGCGGCAATAGCTGGCCCCGGGTGCAGGAGTGCCGCGATGCGCGCGTAAGTCGCGTAGGGATTGGCGCTCACGAGTACCGCCACCGGACTGAGCGCAGCGTGCGCCGCGTCGGTCACCACCACCGTGGCGCGAGTGGCCGCCAGCTGTGGCCGGTAGTGCGGGTTGGCCGCCACGTGCGCCACGCGCAGCTCCGGATCGCCGCGCAACTCGCACCCAAAGCGCACCGCCAGCTCGCCCAGCGCGAAGCTCATCGGCGACTCCGGCCGGTCCGGTCCTACTTGCTGGTGGGTGCGGCCGGCGTGCTCGGCTTGGCAGCCGGCGCCGCCGGCGCCGCCCCGGGTGGGCTGGCGGCCGCGCGGGCCTGGAGACCGGCCAGAATCGCGGCGGTGATGTCGAGCGAATTGGTGGCAAAGATCACGCCGTCGGTCAGCACCAGGTCGAACTTCTGCGACAGCGCGTAGCTTTGCACCTCGGCGACGATCGCGCTCTGCAGGCGCGACAGCTCTTCATTCTGGCGCGTATTGAAATCTTCCTGCACGTCGTTCAGCTTCTGCGAGTAATCGCGGTTGCCCTCGCGCAGTTCCTTCTCCGCCCTGACGCGCTGCTCGGCGCTCATGGTGGGGCCGTCCTTCTCGTACTTCTCCTGCTTGGCCTTTAGCGCCGCCTGCTGAGCGGTCAGTTCCCTCTGCTTGCCGGCAAATTCATTGCGCAGGGCTTCCGTGACCACCTTTGCCTGCGGAGCCTCCTGCATCAGCTTGGTCGCATTGACCACACCAATCTTGATTTCGGCGTTGGCTGGCGCGATCGCTGCCATGCTCATCAACACCCCTGCGACTGAAATTATCCACGAACACTTCACTGCTTTGCTCCCCGAAAAGGGCGGGCACTGTGCGCCGCCGGATGGTTAAAGGAATCTAGTAGGAACCGCCAATCGTAAACTGGAAGGACTCGGTGCGATCGGCAAAATGCACCGCGTCGCCCGCGTACTTGTTCAGCGGTATGCCATAGCTGAAACGGAACACGCCGAGCGAGGGGGCCAGCCATTGCACCGCGATACCGGCCGACTTCTTGAGCTGATCATACTTGAATTTGTAGTCTACGGGGGTCGTCAGGTCGCGGCCCAGATACTTGACGTTATCCGTGGAAAACACGTTGCCGTAGTCGAAAAACAACGTCGCGCGCGCGCTGGTCTGCCATTTCGCCGGCAGGGGCAGAATCAGCTCCGCGCGCGCGGTGGTCAGCAGATTCCCACCGTAGGGGTTGCCATTGCTGTCCACAGGACCCAGTGAGCTCTCGGTGTAACCGCGCACCGTGTCGGGACCGCCGCCGTAGAAGCGCTTGTAGGGCGGTAGCGCGGTCGTGCTTCCCAGGCTCTTGCCATAGGCCAGATTCAGGCCCAGCGAGAGCGTGGTTCGCAGCACCAGCGGGATGTACACGGTGCTTTCGTAGCTGGCGACGAAGTAGCGCACCTTGCCACTCGGCACAAAGCTGATTCCCAGTGTGTGACGCTGGCCGCGGTCGGCGAACAGGCCACGGTTGCGTGACTCATAGAGCCATCCAGTGTTCAGCTCCAGCGTGCTGAACTTGCTCCCGTACAGCGTGGTGGCGGTGGTCACCGCGGTACCGTCGGCAAGCACCACGGTGGACAGGATCACGCGGTTATAGGAACCGCCATTCGACTGTACCCAGTCGACGGCCTGCTGTGCGCTGCTCCCCTGGTAGGTCAGCAGATCGACGCGCTGCAGGGACACTCCGACATTGAGGCGCTGGAACTCGGACACCGGGATACCGTAGTTGAGCCCCACGGCGAGATTCTGCGACTTGAAATTCGAGGAGGTCGAGACGAACTGCGTCGAATTGCGGTAACTCAGCGACACCGTGCGCGATATGCCGTCGATGGTCTGGTACGGATTGGTGTGGGCAAAGCTGTAGAGCTTGTTGTACAGCCCGGAGTCGAGCTGCAGGGCGACGCTGTCCCCGCTTCCCATGAAGTCGCTGTCCTGGAAGCTGCCGTTGAGCATGAATTTCTGGGACGCGGAATAGCCAATGCCGCCGCTGATGCTGGCGCTCGCGCGCTCCTTGACCGTGAACACGACGTCGACGAGGTCCGGAGTGCCCGGCACCGGGTTGGCCTCGAACTCCGCCGATTCGACGAATGGCTGCTGCTCGAGCCGCTGCTTGGAGCGCTCCAGGGCCACATTGGACAACAAGGCACCCTCGAGACCCTGCGGCGCGAAGTGCCCTTGAAGCTGATCTCACGCACGTAAACACGGTTGCCCGGGTCCACGAACAGCGAGAGGGCAACCTCCCGCTTGGTCTCGTCGATCGCCGGCACCGGCTCGACCTTCGCGAAGTAGAAGCCTTCCGCTCCCAAGCGGTTCTTGATCAGCTCCTGTGTGCCGGAGATGACCTTCTGCGAGTAGATCTCGCCCGGCCTGACGAGCACCAGGTACTTGAGCTGCGCCTCGGGCACCACCATGTTGCCCGCGAGCTTGACGCTCGAGATGCGGTAGACCACGCCTTCGGTGATATTGGCCGTGATGAAGACATCGCTCTTGTCGGGAGAGATGGCGACCTGCACCGAATCGATGCGCGCATTGGCGTAGCCACGATCCTGGTAATAGGTCTGGATCTTTTCGAGATCTCCCTGGAGCGATTCACGCGAGTAACGGTCACTCTGCTTGTACCAGGAGGTCCAGTTCGGGGTCTTCAGCGTCAGCGTCTCGAGGATGTCCTTGGTCTTGAACGCCTTATTGCCCACGATGTTGATCTGGCGGATCTTGGCGCGGCTTCCCTCCTTGATGTCGAGGTTGACGCGCACCCGGTTGTTGGCCAGTTCCTCGACCTTGGAATCGATCGTCACCGCGTATTTGCCGCGACTGTAATACTGGTCGGTGAGGTATTGCGTCACCTCCTCGAGAGTGGAGCGGTTGAAGGTCTTGCCCGCCGCCAGCCCGACGTTCCGGAGCGATTTCTGCAGATCCTCGGTCTTGATGTCCTTGTTGCCCTTGATCTCCACACTCTCCAGAGACGGCCGCTCAAGCACCGTGACCAGCAGCGTATTGCCGTCGCGGCTCAGCGCGACATCGCGGAAGAATCCGGTGGCGTAGAGCGCGCGCAGTGCTTCGCGCAGGCGCTGCGGGGTCAGCTTATCGCCGATGTTGACCGGCAGGTAATTGAACACCGTGCCTTCGGAGATGCGCTGCAGGCCCTCGACCTTGATGTCCCCGACCTTGAATTCGCTGTCCGCGGCCTGTGGCACCGGCGCTGGCACCGGCGCTGCCGCCGGCCCTTGCGCCGGAAGTTGCGCCGGCGGCGACGCCTCCGGGGGCGGCGCGGTCGCCGGCTGCGCCTGCGGTGCCGCCTCAGGAAGCGATGCGCCCGCTTGCTGCGCCTGCGGCGCGGGCGCGGCGGCGGCAAACACAAGCAGGACGAGCGCCGTTAAACCCGCGCGATAATTCATGCGCAACTGCCGTTACCTAAGGGGAAGTCAACCAAACTGACGTGAGATATCGTTGTACAGGGCGAGGCCCAGGAGCAGTACCACAATGACGATGCCCAGCTGCTGCCCCACGATCTGTACCCGCTCGGATAACGGGCTACCCTTGAGCCACTCAATGGTCTGCATCACGATCTGCCCGCCATCGAGTATCGGTATGGGCAGCAGGTTCATGAAGCCAAGCAGCAGACTGATAATCACCATCAAGCGCAGGAACTGCTCGACGCCTGCCGCTGCGGCATCGCCCGCCATCTGGGCGATGGCAATCGGCCCCCCCAGGTTCTTGATAGAGACGTGACCTGCCAGCATGCGCCACAGCATGCGGGCCTGGAACGCGGTCATCCCCCAGGCCTCGCGACAGGCGCCGCTCAGCGCCCCGAGCGGCCCCAGACTGACATGCCGCACCATGCCTCCCGGCGGGAGACTCGACAGTCGCGGTCCGCCCACCTGGATACGCCCGATGCGTTTGCCCTCCTCCACGGCGTTCCCCACCGCGATGCGCGTCGTGCTCTCAAGGCCGGCGCGGCGATAGTGCACGGCAAGCGTCGTATCAGGGTGGGCGCGCACCAGGGCGACCAGCCCAGCGAAGTCGTGCACGGGTTCGCCGTTGACACTCAGGATCTCATCGCCCTGCTTGAGGCCCGCCCGTGCTGCCGGCCCGTCGCTGGTCACGGTGCCGAGCACCGGGGGTACCGGCACATCCCGAAACTGCAGGCCGAAAATCGAATTGGGCGCGTCGCTCTGGCCCACCCGCATTGCGCACGGTGACGGACAGCGCATCCCCGCCGGTGACGCCGTCCAGAAGACCGAGCCAGACCTCGCGCTGCGAACTGACCGGGTGACCGTTGACGGCCACGATCTCATCACCGCTCTGGAGGCCAGCGCGTGCCGCTGGGGAATCGGGCCGCACGGTGCCCAGCAGGGGTTGGAATTCCGTGCTCCCGGAGACCAGCAGCATGCCGGTCAATAGCAAGATCGCGAACAGGAAATTGAAGGCCGGGCCGGCCAGCAGCACCGTGATGCGTTGCCAGTGCGGGCGATGGGTGAAGGAGCGCGCCAGCTGGTCGGCCGGTACGGGTCCGTCGCGCTCATCCAGGAGCTTGACGTAGCCCCCCAGCGGCACCGCGGCCAGCACGTATTCAGTTTGATCGCGCCCCGCGACGCGGGTCCAGAGCGCGCGGCCGAACCCGACCGAAAAGCGCACCACCTTGAAGCCCAGTCGGCGGGCCACCCAGTAGTGGCCGAACTCGTGGACGGTCACCAGTACACACACGAGGACCAGAAAACCCGGCAGCGACATCCACGTCAGAGTCACGCCGGCGTCCTCATTCCCACGGCATGAAACTCGCTCAACGCGGCCGCGGCACATTGGCGCGCTCCGGCGTCGGCTTCGAGCACCGAATCCAGGTCCCTCATTCGGCTCGCCGGCATTTGCGCCATAACCCTGTCAATGACCCCCGGAATATCCCCAAAGTTCAACTGCTTGTCGAGAAAGGCCTGAACCGCCACCTCATCCGCCGCATTGAGCCAGGCGCAAGCCAGCCCCCCCGCTCGAGCCGCCTCCTCTGCCAGCCCCAGGCAGGGAAAGCGGGCGCGATCGGGCGCCCGGAACTGTAGCGAGCCCACCTTGGCCAGATCGAGGAATTCTACACCGGAGGCGATGCGCGCGGGCCACGCCAGTCCCTGGGCGATGGGGGTGCGCATGTCCGGGGAGCCCAATTGCGCGAGCGTTGAGCCGTCCACGTATTCGACCAGCGAGTGCACCAGGCTCTGCGGATGCACGACCACGGCGATATCGCGCGGCTCCATGCCAAAGAGCACCGTGGCCTCGATGAGTTCGAGCCCCTTGTTCATCAGGGTCGCCGAATCAACGGAGATCTTGCGTCCCATGCTCCAGCGTGGATGGGCGCAGGCCTGCTCCGGGGTTGCCCGCGCCATGGCCGCCGCGCTCCAGTCAAGAAACGGCCCGCCCGAGGCGGTCAGCAGCAGTCGCCGCACCCCTGCCGGTCGCTCCCCGATCCGTGCTCCCGGCGGCAGGCACTGGAAGATCGCATTGTGCTCGCTGTCGATCGGCACGAGCGTGGCCTGGCCCTCGCGCACGGCGGTCACCAGCAAGGGACCGGCCATCACGGCCGACTCCTTGTTGGCGAGCAGCAATCGCTTGCCCGCGTTCGCCGCCGCCAGCGTCGAGCGCAGACCCGCAGCACCACTGATCGCGGCCATCACCACGCCGGCCGCGCTGTCGCGCGCCAGCTCCGCGATCGCCGCAGCGCCCGTGCCGACGCGCGTGGCGGACCCCGCTTCACGCAATCGCCGTTCCAGTTCCCCGGCGGCCTCGCTCTGTTCAAGTACCGCGACGTCGGGACGGTGGCGCAGGCACAGCTCGGCCAGCCGGCGCGCATCGCTCCGCGCCGCGAGCGAGACGACGCGATATTCGCCGGGGTGCCGCTCCAGCACGTCCAGCGTATTGCGGCCGACGCTGCCGGTGGCGCCCAGAATCGCGACGCCGATCACGCGCCGACTCCCAGCCACAGCAAGCCGACGCACAGGATCGGGGTGGCGCCCAGTACGCTGTCGATGCGATCGAGCACCCCGCCGTGGCCTGGAAACAATCGGCCGCTGTCCTTGAGCCCCGCGGCGCGCTTGAACATGCTCTCGGTCAGGTCGCCGACCACGGAAAATGCCGCACTCAGCAGGCACAGCGGCAGGAAACTCTGCGCCGGCAGGTCGAACCAGCGGGCCCCGAGCACGCCGACCACCGCCGCCAGCGCCATGCCGCCGAAGACGCCCTCCCAGGTCTTGCCCGGCGACACCCGCGGCGCCAGCTTCACCCGACCAAAGGCACGTCCGGCAAAGAACGCGCCGGTGTCGGCGGCAAAGGCCAGCACCAGCACGAACAGCGCCCACTGCGCGCCGCGCGGCCACAGTTCCACCATCCGTGTCAGCGCCACCCAGGTGGGGACCAGCGCGACCAGGCCGCCCAAGCCCGCCGACCAGCCGCTCACGCGTTCCGGCGCAAACAGCAGCCAGAAGAAGGACAGCCCCCAGCACAGCGCGCTCAGTTGCATCAGGGCGGCAAATTCGGCACGTCCGGCCAGCACCACCCGCAGCGTCGTGGCCAGGAGCGCGACGGCCAGCACAAATCCCAACCGCGCGGCCCGCGGTTCCGCGCCCAGGAAAGTGGACCACTCCCAGGCCCCGGCCGCGATGAACAGGCCAAACAGCACGCGCGCGGCCGCCGCCGGTGCCAGCAGCAGGACCGCGATCACCACGCCCCCTAAGACCACAGCCGTGAGGATTCGCTCGCCCATGGTTAGAGCGCGACCTGCGCACCGGTCTTGCCGAAGCGCCGCTGGCGCCCCGCATAGTGCTGCAGGGCCAACTCGAAGTCCGCCACCGAGAAATCCGGCCACAGCGTATCGGTGAAGTACAGCTCGGCATAAGCCAGATTCCAGAGCAGAAAATTGCTGATGCGCTGCTCCCCGCCGGTTCGAATGAACAGGTCCGGGTCGGGCAGGCCCGCCAGTGCCAGGCCGTCCGCAAAGACCGCCTCGCTCAAGGCGCTGCTGCTGAGCTCCCCCCGCTCGCAGCGCGCTGCGAGTCGGCGGGCGGCGGCCAAAATATCCTGGCGCCCGCCGTAGCTGAGCGCGACCTGCAGCTGCAGGCGCCGGTTGCCCGCGGTCGCCGCGCCCGCCAGGGCGATGCGTTCGCGCAATCGCCACTCGAGCGCCTCCAGCTCCCCGATGAAGCGCAGACGCACGCCGTTGGCCTGGAGCGAGGGCAGCTCGGCGTCGAGCGAGTCGCAGAACAGGTTCATGAGCATCGCCACTTCGGCATCCGGCCGCGACCAATTCTCGCTGCTGAAGGCGAACAGGGTCAGCGCATCGATGCCGTGGCGGACGCTCTCCTCGATGACCATGCGCACGGGGCTGATTCCGGAACTGTGGCCCGCGCCGCGCTCCCGACCCTGCCCTTCGGCCCAGCGGCCGTTGCCGTCCATGACGATGGCAACGTGACGCGGCAGTGACCTCGAAGCTTCTGGCCGCTTGCTCACATCAAACCTGCAGGATCTCTTTCTCCTTCGCCGCCAGTTGCTGATCGACTTCGCCGATGAACCGGTCGGTCAGCTTCTGGATGTCGTCCTGCCCCTTGCGCTCGTCGTCCTGGGAGATTTCCTTTTCCTTGAGCAGTTCCTTGATATCCGTCAGCACATCGCGGCGTACATTGCGGATGCTGACGCGCGCGTTCTCTGCGTCCTGCCGCACCACCTTGCCGATGTCCCGCCGCCGCTCCTCCGTCAGGGGCGGGAGCGGCACGCGGATCACCGTGCCGGCCGTCATCGGCGTGAGTCCCAGCTCGGACTTGTGAATGGCCTTCTCAATCGGTCCCACCATGGTCTTTTCCCACGGCGAGATCACCAGGGTCCGCGCGTCTTCGATACTGATGTTCGCGACCTGCTGCAGGGGCACGTCGGCGCCGTAATAATCGACCTTCAGGTGTTCCACCAGACTCGGGTGCGCGCGCCCGGTACGGAGTTTTTTCAGATCGGCCTGGAACACCTGCACGCATTTCTGCATGCGGGCGCTGGCGTCCTTTTTCAGATCCTCAAGCATACGGCTCCCTTGCGCGTGATTGGTGGTACGCGCGCCTCACTCATTGGTCACGAGCGTACCCACGTCTTCGCCGCGCGCAATGCGCAGCAGATCTCCGTCGCTATTGAGATTGAACACACGCAGCGGCAGCCGGTGATCGCGGCACATGACGATGGCGGTCGCATCCATCACATTCAGCCGCTCGGTGAGCACCCGATCGAAGGTCAGGCGCGGATAGTGCTGTGCGGCGGCATTGTTCACCGGGTCGGCCGAGTAAATGCCATTGACAGCGAAGATGACCACGCGGCCCTTCTCCAGGTGCCGCACGGCACGCCGGCGGATGTAGTCCTCGCAGACTTCGTTGATGCGGATCGCCGACATCACCCGGGCGTGGACCTGGAGCGACTCGAGCGCATCCTGCATGGCCAGCGCGTTCATGACCGTGGCCAGCATGCCCATCTGATCTGCCGTAACGCGATCCATGCCGGCGCGCGCCAGGCCCGCGCCGCGGAATATGTTGCCGCCGCCGATGACGACGGCCACCTGCGTGCCGAGGGCCTGCACGTCGCGCAGATCACCGGCCACGCGCTTGATGACGATCGGGTCGATACCGTAATCGGCGGCACCGAGCAGCGCCTCGCCCGAGAGTTTCACCAGGATGCGCGTAAAACGCGGGGTCCCCGTAGCATCCTTCATGCGCATTCCTCCGGCTGTAGTGGCGCACCATCAGCCACAATCATGCCGCTCTAGTTGCGCCCGGCCGCACTCACCTGCGCCACGACCGCGGCGACGAAATCTTACTGTTTCTTCTCAATGCCGGCGCCGACCTCGAAGCGCTGGAACTCGCGCACGGTCGCACCGGCATTCTTGAGCAGTTTCTCGACGCTCTGCTCGGGATCCTTGACGAAGGGCTGGCCCAGCAGGCTGATTTCTGCAAGCGACTTGCGCAAGCGTCCGGCCACCATCTTGGCGACGATCTCCGGGCTCTTGCCCTCGCGCTGCGCCTGTTCCTCCAGGATTTCGCGCTCCTTGGCCACCACGGCGGCCGGGACGTCCGCGCTGCTGAGGTAACGCGGGCTGCTGGCGGCGATGTGCATGGCCAGATCACGCGCCAGCGCTGCATCGCCGCCCTCGAGGGCCACCAGCACGCCGATCCGCGTGCCGTGAAGGTAGGCTCCCAGGGACCCCTGCGTTGACAGGCGGGTGAATCGACGTACCGAAATCTTCTCCCCGACCTTCGCCACCAGAATGCGCCGACGCTCATCGACGGTTTCGCCTGAGGCGAGCTTGCGGGCCAGGAGCGCGTCGAGGTCGGCGGCATCGCCCGCACCGGCCGCTTGCGCCACCGCCGCCGCGAATCTCTGGAAATGCTCATTGCGCGCCACAAAATCCGTCTCGCAATTGACTTCGACCATCGCGGCGCTGCGACCGTCGGTGGCGTGCTCGATGGCGATCACGCCCTCCGCGGCCACGCGCGCAGCTTTCTTGTCCGCTTTCGCCAGACCCTGCTTGCGCATCAGCTCGGCCGCGGAGTCAAGGTCGCCCAGGGTTTCCACCAGCGCCTTCTTGCACTCCATCATTCCGGCGCCAGTGCGCTCGCGCAGTTGCCGGACGGTCTCGGCCGTGACGTTCATGGCGGCAGCCTTAAGCGCTCAGCGCGGGCCGCGGCGCGGGCCGGCCGTACCCGCGGCAGGCCGGCGCCGCACGGTGGCGCTGGCGCTCGGTGTCGCGGCGACATCAACGGTATCGTCGAGATCCAGGTCGGCAGCCAGGTCTGCCTCGGCGACTTCGGCCGGTGCAGCCGGGGTTTCGACCGCCGGCGCCGCGGGAGCAACAGCGGCGACGGCCGCGTGCCGGCGCGCTTGTGGCGGCTTGCGGCTGCGGATCGGAGGCTGGCGTGTCGGCCGCGCATTGCGGCCGGGCTTGCGGCGCGGGTTGCCGTGCTCGTCGAGTTCGACGAATTCATCCTCGCTGACCGCCATCTGGGGCACGGAGGACTTGCCCTCGATCACCGCCTCGGCGATCACGCTCGCGTACAGCTGGATGGCGCGCATCGCATCGTCATTGCCGGGAATGATGTGATCGATCCCGTCGGGGGAACAGTTGGTGTCGACGATCGCGACCACGGGTATGCCGAGCTTGGAGGCCTCATGGACCGCGATATGCTCGTGCCCCACGTCGACCACAAACAGCACGTCGGGGAGCGCTTCCATGAGCTTGATGCCCCCCAGGCTCTTCTCGAGCTTGATCATCTCGCGCCGCAGCATCGTCGCTTCCTTCTTGCCGCGCTTTTCAATGGCGCCGGAAGCCGTGAGTTCCTCGAGATTGGCGAGCCGCTTGATCGACTGGCGCAGGGTCTTGAAATTGGTGAGCATGCCGCCCAGCCAGCGCTGGTTCACGTAGGGCATGCCACAGCGCACGGCTTCCGCCGCGATGGCGTCGCGCGCCGAGCGCTTGGTGCCGACGAACAACACCCGCCCGCCGTCCGCCACGACCCGCTTGATGAAGGCGGTGGCCGCCACGAACAGTGGCTGGGTCTGCTCGAGATTGATGATATGGATGCGGTTTCGTTCGCCAAAGATGTAGGGGGCCATCTTTGGGTTCCAGAAGCGGGTCTGGTGTCCAAAATGGACGCCCGCTTCCAGCATCTGTCGCATGGACAAGCTGGACATGGTCGTAAGTCTCCGTCGGGTTAGGGCCTCCGCGTATCCTTGACGGCGATTCTGAGCTGCCGGCCCGTTAGGGCGCGTGGGCTCAGGACACCCGGCCGCAAGTTACTGATACGCGTGTGGATTGCGTTGCCAAAAATGGCCGCGCTTTATACCATGAAGTTCCCGGCTGAACAACGGTTTAGGCAAGACACCAGGCAGGCTTAAGTTCCCCATGCTTCGCTCCACCCAGGTGACCCTCAAGAGCCCCGAAGAACAGGCCCGGCTGCGCACGGCCGGGCGCCTGGCCGCGGACGTGCTCGACATGATCGGGGAGCATGTGGTGCCCGGGGTGAGCACCGACCAGCTGGACCATATATGTAATGAGTACATCGTCGGGGTCCAGAAGACCATCCCGGCGAACGTGGGGTACCGCGGCTTTCCC
>WNFM01178061.1_pt2 | contig 14618 bp, 17 predicted proteins | sample 5400271 | NCBI WGS metagenome assembly WNFM01 (sample SAMN13153352, study PRJNA577476) | soil metagenome | isolation source: 60 cm saprolite on Douglas fir-dominated hillslope | place: USA:California | collected 2013-09-17 | reverse complement strand
AAGTTCCGCGCGCCCGCCAGTCGGCTTCGACAGCTCCCCGCTCTGTCGGAAGAACGCCATGACAGGGAAGAGAGGCGTCGCGCCCGGCGTTTCCCCTGCGAAGAGCATGGCAGGAAAATGCGAAGACCATCGAGACATCCAACGGTCAGCCCGAGATTGACGGGCCGGCGGCTGCGCTCTTTCGTGTCGCGATGCGCGGACGGCGCGAGGGCGATCGCGCAGCGGTGGCGCGTCATGACGTGGCCGGCACCGTCGCCCTATGCGACCTGCGTGATTGGCGGGCTGGTCATCGGGCTTTCCTTCGGCGACTTGGCATTCCCGGACTTCGAAACGGCGCTCGGCGATCCGCTGGCCGACATACTCCTCGGCCTATTCGGTGGTGTCTGTGCCGGGATTGCCTGCGAAATCGCCGGTGAAATTCAGGCGATGCTCCTGTCGTTGCGGAGCCGGGAGCCGCCCTAAGCGGTGTCAGGCGACCGAGAAGGAATTGCCGCAGCCGCAGGACGAGGCGGCGTTCGGGTTCTTGATCTGAAAAGCGGCGCCCATCATGTCCTCGACGAAATCGATCTCGGCGCCGTTGAGGAGGTCGAGCGAGGTGTCGTCGATGACGACCGCGACGCCATCGCGCTCGAAGACGACATCGCCGTCCTGGCGCGAATCGTCGAAGCTAAAGCCGTATTGGAAGCCGGAGCAGCCGCCGCCCGACACAGAGACGCGCAGGAAAGCGTCCGCCGCGTCTTCCTGGGTCTTGAGAAAGGCGATGCGCCGCGCCGCGCTCTCGCTGACGCCGACGCGCCGCTCGATCGTCGTGCCGCCCTCCGCCATGACAAGCTCCTGAAAATGCAATCGTTCAGCCATCTTTATGTAGGCAAGCTCCGGCCATTGTCAAATCGCCGGCGGGGGCCTGTTCGGTCGCGCCCTACTCCGATTGCGCGTCCGATGGCGGTGCCGGCGTCTCCGCCGGTTTCTTGAAGCAAACGCGATCCTTGACCACACTGGCACATTCCCAACCAGGCCCGAAGTCCATCGGCGCCCGCATGTACATATCGGGGAATCGAGTAAAGCCGAAGAGCACTACGCCGGTAATCGCGACGACGATAAGGATCGCAGCAACGTCGCCCCGCCGGGGAAGCGGCCTCCTCGTGACCCGCGCCATGTGCGATCCCACCTCTGCCTTTCGCTAATAATATATAGGAACGGGGCGCGCGGGCACAGAGAGGGCTTGCATACGGCGGAGGGGCGGGGTAGGATCGTTCTCTATATGTTCTTTGTCATTGTGAGTTGCTGCTAGGAGGCGATAGGGGGGCGTTTCGCGGTAACGCCTCGGAACCTCGGAGCACCAGATCTAGAAAATATGCCTGCATTGCGCCCGCAAATTGCAGGCAACCCACCAGATATAGAGGCCATCATCTAGCGAAGACGCCGCGCCTGACGCACGGCCCTCCCACCGCGTCGGGCAACCCGTCGGCACCCGGTCCCGGCACCTGTCATTGCCAGCCGAAGGCGGCGCTTGTAGGGTCCGGCCGATGATGCCGCCTGCCGCGCTCGCCCCTTACGCCTGCAAGCCCGCCGAGAGCCGGGGGCGGCTCCATGCCGAGCCCGAGGCCGCGACCCGCTCGCCCTTCCAGCGCGACCGCGACCGCATCATCCATTGCGCCGCCTTCCGCCGCCTGCAGCACAAGACACAGGTCTTCGTCTATCACGAGGGCGACCATTACCGCACCCGGCTGACGCACAGCCTGGAGGTGGCGCAGATCGCCCGCTCGATCAGCCGCGCGCTCGGCCTCAACGAGGATCTCGCCGAGGCGCTGGCCCTTGCCCATGATCTCGGCCACACGCCGTTCGGCCATGCCGGCGAGGACGCGCTCGACGCTGTCATGGCGCCGTTCGGCGGCTTCGACCATAACGACCAGACCTTGCGGATACTCACCAAGCTGGAGCACCGCTACGCCGAGTTCGACGGGCTCAATCTGACCTGGGAGACGCTCGAAGGCACGGTCAAGCATAACGGTCCCCTGGTCGGGGGGAAGTTGATCGGGGCGGGCAACGCAAAAAGGGGGGGCGCCACGGCGCTGCCGGCGACGATCGCCGAGTATGTCGGGCGCCACGATCTCAAGCTCGCGAGCTATCCCAGCGCCGAGGCGCAAGTCGCCGCGCTGTCCGACGACATCGCCTACAACAACCACGACATCGATGACGGGTTGCGCGCCGGGCTATTCGCCGTCGCCGACCTCGCCGAGGTGCCGGTCGTCGGCCCGATCTGCCGCGAGATCGCCGCGCGCTATCCCGGCATCGAGGAGCAGCGCCTCATCCACGAGACGATTCGCCGCGTCATCGACCGCATGGTCGGCGATCTCGTCGGCGAGACGCGGCGGCGCCTGAGCGCTTCCGGCGTCGCCAGCGTCGCCGCGATCCGCGCCCTCGGCGCGCCGGTCGTTGCCTTTTCCGCCGAGATGAGCGCCAATGACAAGGCGCTGAAATCCTTCCTGTTCGAACGGATGTATCGGCACTACAAGGTCAACCGGATGGCGTCCAAGGCGCGGCGTGTCGTGCAGGAGATCTTCGGCCTGCTGCTCGCCGAGCCGGAATGTCTGCCGACCGAGTGGCGGGCCGCCGTCGATCAGCCGGGCAGCGCCGCCACGGCGCGCCTCGTCGCCGATTACATCGCCGGCATGACCGACCGCTTCGCGCTCGACGAGCATGCCAGGCTGTTTGACAAATACGCGACGACGACATGAACCTATTCAAATACTTCCTGGGCGAAGTTAAGAAAGAGATTGAGCGGTTGGCGCATGCCGGTGCGCTGCCTGGCGGCCTCGATCTCAGCCGCGTCGCGGTCGAGCCGACGCGCGATCCCGCCCATGGCGACATCGCCACCAACGCGGCGATGGTGCTCGCCAAGCCGGCCGGCAAGAACCCGCGCGACCTCGCCGGCCTGCTCGCCGAGGCGCTGTGCGACCATCCGGCGGTGAGCGGCGCGGAGGTCGCCGGGCCGGGCTTCATCAATCTGCGACTCGGCGACGCGTTTTGGCACGAGCGGCTCGCCGAGATCCTGCGCGCCGGCCCCGCCTACGGCGATTCCACCGCCGGCGCCGGCCGCGCGGTCAATGTCGAATACGTCTCCGCCAACCCGACCGGGCCCTTGCATGTCGGGCATGCCCGCGGCGCCGTCTTCGGCGACGTCCTCGCCGCGCTACTCGAGAAGGCCGGCCACAAAGTGTGCCGCGAGTACTACATCAACGATGCCGGCGCCCAGGTCGATATGCTGGCGCGCTCGGTGCATCTGCGTTACCGCGAGGCGCTCGGCGAGGCGATCGCCGCCATCCCCGATGGGCTCTATCCCGGCGACTATCTCCAGGCGACCGGACGGGCGCTCGCCGCGCGCGACGGCGAGCGCTGGCTCAACGCGCCGGAAAGCGACTGGCTCGGCCCGGTGCGCAGCTTCGCCGTCGCCGAGATGATGGCGCTGATCCGCGCCGATCTCGCTGCCATCGGCATCAAGCACGCGGTCTTCACCTCGGAGCGCGGCCTCGTCGAGAGCGGCGCGGTCGACGCGGCGCTCAAGACGCTCGCGGATGCCGGGCTGCTCTACACCGGGACGCTCGAGCCGCCCAAGGGCAAGCTGCCCGACGATTGGGAGCCGCGCCCGCAGACGCTCTTCCGCGCCACCCAGTTCGGCGACGATGTCGACCGACCGGTGCGCAAATCCGACGGGTCCTGGACCTATTTCGCCGCCGACATGGCCTACCACCTCGACAAGTTCCGCCGCGGCTTCGCCGTCATGATCGACGTCTGGGGCGCCGATCACGGCGGCTATGTCAAGCGCATGCAGGCGGCGGTCAAGGCACTCACCGGCGGCGCCGGCGAGCTCGACGTCAAGCTCTGTCAGCTCGTCAACCTGCTCGACAAGGGCGAGCCGGTGAAGATGTCGAAGCGGGCGGGCAATTTCGTCACCATGCGCGACGTCGTCGACGAGGTCGGCAAGGACGTCGTGCGTTTCATCATGCTGACGCGGCGCAACGACCAGACGCTCGATTTCGACTTCGCCAAGGTCACCGAGCAGTCGCGCGACAATCCGGTCTTCTATGTGCAATACGCGCATGCCCGCGCCTCGTCGGTGCTGCGCCACGCCGCCGCCGAGTTCCCGGGGATCGCCGTCGCGCCGGCCGCCCTCGCCGCGGCGCCGCTCGACCGTCTCGCCGATCCCGCCGAGCTCGCCCTCATCCGCCTGCTCGCCGGCTGGCCGCGCCTCGTCGAGAGCGCCGCCGAGGCGCATGAGCCGCATCGCGTCGCCTTCTATCTCGGCGAGGTCGCCGCCGCCTTCCACGGTCTGTGGAACAAGGGCAAGGAGGCGACCAGCCTGCGCTTCCTCATCGCCGACGACATGGCGGTGACGACGGCGCGGCTGGCGCTCGTCCAAGCGGTCGCCTTCGTCATCGCCTCGGGGCTCAGCATCTTCGCCGTCGAGCCGGTCGAGGAGATGCGTTGATGCATCAGGATCTCGGCCCGCAGGAGCATTACCTCGAGCCCGATATCCGGCCGCGCCACCGTCTGCGCGGGCCGTTTCTCGTCATCCTCGTGATGGCGGCCTCGGCCGGCGGCGTGTGGATCGCCTATACCAAGGGGCACAACCGCGCGCCCGGCGAGGTGCCGCTGATCCAGGCCGAGCAGGGCGCCACCAAGACGCGGCCGCAACAGCCCGGCGGCATGGCGATTCCCGATCAGGACAAGCTGGTCTACACGCAAGGGAAGGGGACGCCGCAGGTCGAGAAGCTGCTGCCGCCGCCCGAGACGCCCTTGCCGCGCCCGGCGCCGCCGCCCGAGGCAGCGCTGCCGCCAGCGCCGGCTGTGCCGGCTGCGCCGCCGCCGCCCGTCGTCGCCGCCGCGCCGCCCGCGGCGCCCGCGGCGGTCACCTCGCCTGCGCCGGCCGCGCCGGCTCCCGTCACAGCGGTGCCGGCGCCGCCGGCCGCGCTGGCCGCTGCCGGCGGCTATCGCCTGCAGCTCGGCGCCCTGCGCAGCGAAGAGGCGGCGCGTCAGGAATGGGAGAAGATCCGCAAGGCGAACGGCGATGTGCTCGGCAACCTGACCGCCGCATGGCCGCGCGCCGATCTCGGCGAGCGCGGCGTCTATTATCGCATCCAGACCGCGCCGCTCGCCGACGGCGCCGCCGCCGAGCGGCTGTGCGGCGAGCTCAAGCGCCGCAATGTCGCCTGCATCCTCGTCCGCCCGTGATCCGATGAGCGTGATCCGATGAGCCAGCCGCGCGCGATGATCCTCGGTTGTGCCGGCGCGGCGCTGGCGCCCGAGGAGCGCGATTTCTTCCGCGCCGTCGATCCGCTCGGCTTCATCCTCTTCCAGCGCAATTGCCTCGATCCCGCGCAAGTGCGAGGGCTGGTCGACGCGCTGCGCGCCAGCGTCGGCCGGGCCGACGCGCCGGTGCTCATCGACCAGGAGGGCGGCCGCGTCGCCCGGCTGCGCCCGCCGCATTGGCGCACCTATCCGTCGGCCGCCCGCATCGCCGCGCTGGGCGACGCGGCGGCGGACACCGCTCGCGATGTCGCGCGGCTGATCGCCGACGATCTCAGCCGTCTCGGCATCACCGTCGATTGCCTGCCGGTGCTCGACCTGCCGATGCCGGGCGCCGATGCGATCATCGGCGATCGCGCCTATGGCACGGCGCCGGAGCGCGTCGCCGCGCTCGGCCGCGCCGTCTGCGAGGGCCTGCTCGCCGGCGGAATCCTGCCGGTTGTCAAGCACATCCCGGGGCATGGCCGCGCGACGGTCGACAGCCATCTCGCCTGCCCGGTCGTCGCTGCCGCGCGCGACGAGCTCACGGCGCACGATTTCGCGCCGTTCCGCGCGCTCAACGACATGAATTGGGCGATGACGGCGCATATCGTCTACACCGCGATCGATGCCGTCCGCCCGGCGACCTTGTCGCCCGTCGTCATCGCCGAGGTGATCCGCGGCGCGATCGGCTTCGACGGCGTGCTGGTCTCCGACGACCTCTCGATGCAGGCGCTCGGCGGCGGCCTCGGCGAGCGCGCTTCCGGCGCTCTCGCCGCCGGCTGCGACGTCGTGCTCCATTGCAACGGGCGGCTCGACGAGATGCGCGCGGTGGCGGAGGCGGTCGGCGCGCCGAGCCCGGCCGCTTCGCGCCGCATCGCCGCCGGCGAGGCGCGGCGCCGCCGCACAGTCTCACCGCCCGAGCGCGCCGATCGCGAGGCGCGTCTCGCCGCCTGGTTCGGCGCGGCATGATCTTGATCTGGAAAGCTTGAAATGCCGTCCGATTTCGCCGCCACGCTCTACGTCGCCTCGACCTGGCTGTTGCCGGTCATCATCGCGATCACCTTCCACGAGGCGTCGCACGGCTTCGTCGCCCGCCGGTTCGGCGACGATACCGCCTGGCGGCTTGGGCGGGTCAGCTTCAATCCGCTGAAGCATATCGACCCGTTCGGCACCATCGTCCTGCCCGGGCTGCTGCTCGCCTCCGGCGCCCCCTTCCTCTTCGGCTACGCCAAGCCGGTGCCGGTGAATTTCCGCGGCCTCAACAATCCGCGCCGCGACATGGTATGGGTCGCCGCCGCCGGACCGGCGATGAACCTGGCGCTGGCGACGCTGGCCGGGCTTGCTTTCCACATCGTGGATTTCCTGCCGGCCGGGGCCGCACACTGGGTCGCGCAGAATCTCGAGAATGCGATCGTCATCAATGTCGTGCTCGCCGTCTTCAATATGATCCCGCTGCCGCCGCTCGATGGCGGCCGGGTCGCCGTCGGCCTGTTGCCCGATGCGCTCGCCTTTCCGCTCGCCCGGCTCGAGCGTTTCGGCATGCCGATCCTCATCGGCCTCCTCATCATCCTGCCGATGATCGGCCAGCAGATCGGCATGAACCTCAACATCGTCGCCCGGTTGATCTCGGGCCCGGCCGGGGCCATCATCGATTTCATTGTCGAGCTGACCGGAAACGCATGACGACACCCGAGACCACACCCTCCGCGACGACCCCGGGCGAAGAGCCTTTCGAGCTGCCGCGCGGCGAGGCGCCGCCGGCCGACGAGCTCGTCGTCGATCTCGACGGCTATGAGGGGCCGATCGACGTGCTGCTTTCGCTGGCCCGCGAGCAGAAGGTCGATCTCACCAAGATCTCGATCCTCCAGCTCGCCGACCAATATCTCGCCTTCATCTCGGCGGCGCATCAGATGCGGCTCGAGATCGCCGCGGATTATCTCGTCATCCCGAGCCGCAACCCGAGGATGAGCCGAGCGGCGCCGACATGGCCGCCGCGCTGGCCTTCCAGCTGCAGCGCCTCGAGGCCATGCAGCAGGCCGGGCTCCGCTTGATGGCGCGGCCGCTTCTCGGCCGCGACGTCTTCCCGCGCGGCGCCCCGGAGGGCCTCCGCCTGGTCTCGCGGATCGCCTATGACGCGACGCTCTACGACCTGCTCAAGGCCTATGGCGACAGCCGGCGGCGCGCCACCGGCAGCGTCCTCGAGATCCGCCCGGCCGAGCTCTATTCGATGGACGATGCGCTGGCGCGACTCGGCAAGCTGCTCGGCAAGCTGCCGGAATGGCGGACACTGATGAGCTTCCTGCCGCCCAATCTGCGCACCGGGTTGGTCGGACGCTCGGCCGTCGCCTCGACCTTCGCGGCCAGTCTCGAGCTGGTGCGGTCCGGCCGCATCCAGCTGCGTCAGGACGTCGCCTTCGGACCGATCTATCTGCGTAGCCCGCCGGAGGAAAAATGAACGCAATGTCAGGCGTGACCGGCATCGACGGCCGTTCTAAAAGCGACCGGGCATGAGCGACCGGGGACAGGATCTGCGCCTGCTCGAGGCGCTGCTCTTCGCGGCGGCCCAGCCGCTCGACGAGGCGACGCTGGCGACACGGCTGCCCGAGGGGACGGACATTGCCGGCCTCCTCGCCGAGCTTGCCGAGACCTATCGCAACCGCGGCGTGACGCTCGAGAAGGTCGCGGGCGGTTGGGCGTTCCGCACCGCCGCCGATCTCGCGCCGCGGCTCATGCTCGAACGGCTGGTGTCGCGCAAGCTGTCGCGCGCCGCGATCGAGACGCTCGCCATCATCGCCTATCACCAGCCGGTGACGCGCACCGAGATCGAGGAGATTCGCGGTGTCGTCGTCAATCGCGGCATCCTCGATACGTTGATGGAATCGGGTTGGATTCGCCCCAAGGGTCACAAGCAGACGCCCGGCCGGCCGGCGACCTGGGTGACGACGCCGGAATTCCTCGTCCATTTCGGCCTCGACGGGCTGGCCGATCTGCCCGGCATCGACGAGCTGAAGGCGGCCGGCCTGCTCGATCCGCGGCCGGCCGCCTCGCTCGCCGACATGGTCGGCGAGACCGCGCCGGTCGAGCCGCAAGACGATGCGGACGACGATGCCGACGCGGACGCCGAGGCGCTGGCAGCGGATCTCGAATCCGATCCACCGCCGCCGTCGTAACGCCTTCCTGCAGGGCCAGGCAGGGTTGTCGCCCGGGCTGCGGCTGGCGCGGATTGCGATCCCGGGCGGGCACCGGCCGGCGTTGCGAGGGTCCAGGCTTTCTGCCATTATCCGCGCGCCGCCGGCGGACCGGCGCCCCACGCTACCGTCAATCTGCCGCAGCGGCGTTTCAGTGTTGGAGCCGCGTTCTGTCGTCGAAAGGGTCAAGGTCTCGGATTGGTGAAGTGCGATGTTGGATTTTAGCTGGTCCGAGCTGGCGCTGATCGGGGTCGTGGCGCTCGTCGTCATCGGCCCCAAGGATCTGCCGAAAGCCTTGCGCACGGCAGGCGTGTGGGTGCGCAAGGCGCGCACCATCTCGCGTGAGTTTCAAAGCAGCGTCGAGCAGATGATGCGCGAGGCCGAGCTCGACGAGGTCAAGAAGCAGATCGAGACGGTTTCGTCGGTCAACATCGCCAAGGAGATCGAGAAGGTCGTCGATCCGACCGGCGACCTCGCCGAGTCGCTGAAGCCGCCCGAGATGCCCGACCTCAACAAGATCGTCAACGAGACGACAGCGCCGGAGCCAGCAGCTCCCGGTGCGGAACCGCTGGCGTCACCGGCGGCGGGCGAGGCGCTGCCTGCCGCGACCGAGTCGCCAACGACCGAGTCGCCGACGCCCGAGTCACCAACGCCCGAGTCACCAACGCCCGAGTCGCTAACGACCAAGCTGCCCACGACCGAAGCGCCCAAACCCGAAACGGTAACACCCGACTCGGCCAAGCCCGCCAGCGTGCCGTGATCCCGCGATGACGACCGAGGACGACGAGCTCGAACAAGGCAAGATGCCGCTGCTCGATCATCTGATCGAGCTGCGCAACCGGCTGATGTACTCGGCGATCGCCGTCGCCATCGCCTTCGCCTTTTGCTACTTCTTCAAAGAGAACATCTACGCGTTCCTGGCGCGTCCGCTCGCCGTCGCCCTCGAGGGGCGGCCCGAGCACAAGATGATCTACACCAGCCTCACCGAGGCGTTCTTCACCTATCTCAAGGTGGCGTTCTGGGCGGCGTTCTGCCTCGCCTTTCCCATCATCGCCAGCCAGATCTGGATGTTCGTCGCGCCCGGTCTCTACAAGAACGAGCGCAAGGCATTCCTGCCCTATCTCTGCGCCACGCCGATCCTCTTCATCATCGGCGCGTGTCTCGTCTATTTCATCGTCATCCCGCTCGCCTGGAAGTTCTTCCTCAGCTTCGAGGTGCCGGCGACCGAAGGGCAGTTGCCGATCGAGCTGCAGGCCAAGGTGAGCGAATATCTCTCGCTGATCATGACGCTTATCTTCGCGTTCGGCCTCGCCTTCCAGCTGCCGGTGCTGCTGACGCTGATGGCGCGGGTCGGCATCATCACCTCGACGCAGCTTGCCGAGAAACGGCGCTACGCCATCGTCGGCATTTTCATCGCCGCGGCGATCTTGACGCCGCCCGACGTGTTCAGCCAGGTCAGCCTCGCCATTCCGCTCCTCATCCTCTACGAGCTGTCGATTCTCTCGTGTCGTTGGGTCGAAAAGAAGAAGGCCGAGCGCGAGGCCGCCGAGGAGGCCGAGCTGAGCGGCAAGCCGGGTGAGTGATTGCCGGGCGCCTGATCGATGAGCGGTGCGATGGACGCAGCGGCGACGGCGTTTTATAACCGACTCCTCGTTCTCTCCGGGTCGGCAAGCCGATGTTCGATATAAAGTGGATCCGCGACAACCCCGACGCGTTCGACCGGGGTCTGGCGCGGCGCGGCCTGCCGCCGCGCGCGGCCGGTATCATCGAGCTCGACGAGACTTGGCGCGCGGCCGAGACGGCGGCGCAGGAGATTCAGGCGCGGCGCAATCGCGTCTCGAAGGAGATCGGCGGCGCCAAGGCGCGGGGCGAGGATGTGGCGCCGCTGCTCGCCCAGGTGGCGAGCGACAAGGAAGGACAGGCGGAAGCCGAGCAGGAGGCGGCGCGGCTCAGGCGACGTATCGACGACGACCTCGCCGCGCTGCCCAATCTGCCGGCCGAGGAGGTGCCCGACGGCAAGGACGAGCACGGCAATGTCGTCGTTCGCCTACACGGCACGCCGCCGGTCTTCGCCTTCCCGCCGAAGGAGCATTTCGAGCTCGGTGAGGCGCTTGGGCTGATGGATTTCGCGCGCGCCGGCAAGCTGTCGGGCGCGCGCTTCGTCGTCCTCAAGGGGCAACTGGCACGGCTCGAGCGCGCGATCGGTCAGTTCATGATCGATCTGCAGACGAGCGAGTTCGGCTATACCGAGATCTCGCCGCCGCTGATGGTGCGCGACGAGGCCGTCTTCGGCACTGGCAGCCTGCCGAAATTCGGCGAGGATCTGTTCAAGACGACGACCGGCCTGTGGCTCATCCCCACCGCCGAGGTGCCGCTGACCAATCTTGTCGCCGACGAGATCCTCGACGAGGCTGTGCTGCCGCTGCGCTTCACCGCCTGGACCCCATGCTTCCGCTCCGAGGCGGGGGCGGCCGGCAAGGACACGCGCGGCATGATCCGTCAGCATCAGTTCGAGAAGGTCGAGCTGGTCTCGATCGCCCATCCCGACCGCTCGGGCGAGGAGCACGAGCGCATGACCGCTTGCGCCGAGGCGGTGCTGCAGCGGCTCGGCCTCGCCTATCGCGTCATGCTGCTGTGCACCGGCGGCATGGGGGTCTCCTCGCGCAAGACCTACGATATCGAGGTCTGGCTGCCCGGGCAGCAGGCCTATCGCGAGATTTCGAGCTGCTCCAATTGCGGCGACTTCCAGGCCCGCCGCATGAAGGCGCGCTTCCGGCCCGGCGAAGGGAAGGGGACGCGCTTCGTCCACACGCTCAACGGCTCCGGTCTGGCGGTCGGGCGCACCCTCATCGCCGTGCTCGAGAACTATCAGCAGGGCAACGGCACTGTGGTGGTGCCCGAAACGCTGCGCCCCTATATGGGCGGGCTGGAGGTCATTGGCGCCGATGTTTGACCGCCCGATCGACCTGGCGACAGCGCGTATCCTCATTTCGAACGACGATGGCATCGACGCGGCAGGGTTGCGCGTTCTGGAGCTCGTGGCACGCTCCCTCTGCAACGACGTCTGGGTGGTAGCGCCCGAGCAGGAGCAGAGCGGTGCCGGCCACTCGCTGACGCTGCGCCGGCCGCTGCGCATCCGCAAGCTCGCCGAGAAGCGCTACGCGATCGACGGCACGCCGACCGACTGCGTCCTCCTGGCGATCAAGTTCATCATGAAAGACGCACGGCCGACCCTGGTCCTCTCGGGGATCAACGGGGGCGGCAATCTCGGCGAGGACATCACCTATTCGGGAACCGTCGCGGCGGCGATGGAGGCGACGCTGCTCGGCGTGCCCGCCGTCGCGCTCAGCCAGCATTACGCCCGCGCCACCGGCCCGCGCTGGGAGACCGGCGAGAAACACGCCGTCGAGGTGTTGCGCCGACTCACCGCCGCGCCCTGGCCGCGAAACACGTTGATAAACGTCAACTTCCCCGATGTCCCGCCCGAAGCCGTCACCGGCGTTGCGGTGACGCGGCAGGGACGGCGCAAGATCGGCGACAATCTCGTCGAGCGCATAGATCCGCGCGGCGTCCCGTATTACTGGATCGGCCCGATGCGCGACGAGGCGCCGAACGATTCCGGCACCGATCTCGCCGCCATCAATGGCGGGGCCGTGTCGGTGACGCCGGTCTTCCTCGATTTCACCAACGTGCCGGCGCTGACGCCGCTGGCGAAGCTCTTCACATGACCGGACGGATAGCCGCCGCGGCGCCCAAGATGCTGCGTCTCATCATGGAACTGCGCCGCGGCGGCATCGCTGACGCGCGCGTCCTCGGCGCCCTCGAACGCATTCCGCGCGAGCTGTTCGTGCCCGCCACCTTCGCCGATCAGGCCTATGAGAATATCGCGCTGCCGATCGGCCGCGGTCAGACCGTGAGCCAGCCGCTCGTCGTCGCCCGCATGACCGAGGCGCTCGAGATCGGGGCGCGCCACAAGGTTCTCGAGATCGGCACCGGCTCCGGCTACCAGGCGGCGGTGCTGGCCAAATTGTGCCGCCGCGTCTACTCGATCGAGCGCCACCGCGAGTTGCTGCGCGAGGCCGAGCAGCGCCTGGTCAAGCTGCGCATCCACAACGTCACGCTGCGCTTCGGCGACGGCACCAAAGGATGGCCCGAGCAGGCGCCGTTCGAGCGCATCATCGTCACCGCCGCGGCACCCGAGTTGCCCGCCGTGCTCGCCGACAGCTTGAGTGTTGGCGGCGTGCTGGTCGCTCCGGTCGGCGAGAACAGCCGCGATCAGCAGCTCTTGCGCATTCGCCGCAACGAGAGCGGCTTCGCGACCGAGGAGCTCGGCGCCGTGCGTTTCGTCCCGCTCGTCGCCGGGTTGCCGCGCGACGGGAGTGGCGTGCCGGCCTGAGCCGTTATCCACCCCGTGATGACGCACGCAGATGATTTCCCAGCGAGGAGAGGCGGTGCCGGCGCCATCGTCGTCGCCCTGGCCCTCGCTCTTGCCCTCGGCGGTTGCGTGCGTCGCGGTGCGCCGGCGCCGGTGATCGTGGCGGCGCCGGGGCACCAGCAGGCAGCCAATGCGGCGACGAATATCGGCCTTGCCGAGCGGCCGGACAGCATCATCGTCCAGCCGGGCGAAACGCTCTATGCCGTGTCCCGCCGCTACGCCGTGCCGCTGCGTCCGCTCATCGAGGCCAACAATCTTCAGCCACCTTTCGGCCTGGTCTCCGGACGGCGACTGATCCTGCCGCAAGTGCGGACCTATACGGTGCAACCGGGCGACACGCTGCTCGGCCTGTCGCGCCGTTTCGGCGTCGATGCGAGCACGCTGGCACGCACCAACGAGATCGAGCCGCCCTATCCGGTCAGGCTGGGCCAGGTCCTGATTCTGCCGCCGCCGGTGCAAACCGCGGCGCTGCCGGCCGCATCGAGCGCAGCTCCGGTCGGCGTGCCCGCCGCGGTGACCACCGAGCCGCTTGCCGCGCCGACCGGGCTTCCCCGCACAACTGGCACCGCCGCCGCGCCGCCGCCCGTCGGGCGCGAGGCAGCCAGCCACACGACGCCGGCCCCTGTCGAGCAGGCGCCGGTGATCCAGTCTGCCGAGGTCCCGCCGCTGCCTCCGGGTACGGTGATCCAGCCGCCTCGCGCGCCGCCCGCCGTGGCTTCGGCACCGGCACCGTCCACGGTCACTCCGGCACCGCCGCAGGCGGTCGCTTCCGTCGCGCCGCCAGCGCCGCCCGCACCGCCGCTACCCACACCGCCGCCGGAGCCGTCGCATGCCGGACGGGATTTCGCCTGGCCGGTGCGCGGACCGGTCCTCGTCGGCTATGGTCCGGGAGCGAACGGGACGCAGAATGACGGGATCAACATCGCGGCGCCGCTCGGCACCCCGGTGCTCGCCGCCAGCGACGGGGTCGTCGCCTATGCCGGGAACGAGCTACGCGGTTTCGGCAATCTCATCCTGCTCAAGCATGCCGATGGCTGGACCACCGCCTACGCGCATTGCGAGAGCATCGCGGTCAAGCGCGGCGATCGCGTCAAGCGCGGACAGCCCATCGCCCGCGTCGGCGCCACCGGCGCGGTCAGCGAACCTCAGCTCCATTTCGAGCTCAGACGCGGCACGCGCGCGCTCGATCCGCAAAGCTATCTGCCGCCGGTTTCGACCGCAGCCGCCGGATGAAGTCATGCTCGTCGGGCGTTAGTCTGACGTGCAGCTTGCCTCATGGGCAAATTAGCCTAGAATTGCGAGGCTGCCGTGCGGAGGATGTGATGCGCAATCCACTCGGTTCTGCTGGCTGGGCCTTCGCCATCGGTGCGCTCGTTGTGGGTGCCGCGCCGGCATCCGCGGCGCAAACCTTCAGCTATGTGGTCGAGCACCCGACCTACGGCAATATCGGCACCTATACCGACACGATCGAGCAGAGCGGCGATACGCTGCGCATCGATACTAAGTTGCGCGTCGCCGTCAAGATTCTCGGTATCGTCGTCCATCGCGAAGAGGCCGACCGCACCGAGTTGTGGCGCGCCAACCGGCTCCTCTCGTTCCACAGCGTCACGACGACCAACGGCAAGCCGATCGAGGTGCGCGGCGAGGCGCGCGACAACGGCTTCGTCATCACCTCGCCATCGGGAACGGCGGTGGCGCCGGCCGAC
>WNFM01040663.1_pt2 | contig 14620 bp, 11 predicted proteins | sample 5400271 | NCBI WGS metagenome assembly WNFM01 (sample SAMN13153352, study PRJNA577476) | soil metagenome | isolation source: 60 cm saprolite on Douglas fir-dominated hillslope | place: USA:California | collected 2013-09-17 | reverse complement strand
GCCCGCTTGCGCTGACGCTGGCCGGTGCGCGCGAGATAGGGGCGCAAGTACTGGCCGGTATAGCTCGCCGCCACCTCGGCGACCTGCTCGGGCGTGCCGGTGGCGACGATGCGGCCGCCGGCCGCGCCGCCCTCGGGTCCGAGATCGATGATCCAGTCGGCCGTCTTGATGACTTCGAGATTGTGCTCGATGACGACGATGGTGTTGCCGGTATCGACCAACGCCTGCAGGACGTCGAGCAGCTTGCGGACGTCCTCGAAATGGAGCCCCGTCGTCGGCTCGTCGAGTATGTAGAGCGTGCGGCCGGTGGCGCGGCGCGACAGCTCCTTGGCGAGCTTGACGCGCTGCGCCTCGCCGCCCGAGAGGGTGGTCGCCGGCTGGCCGACATGGATGTAGCCGAGCCCGACGCGCTGCAGGGTCACCAGCTTGTCGCGGATGGCGGGCACGGCGCGGAAGAAATCGGCGCCTTCGTCGACCGTCATGTCGAGCACGTCGGCGATGCTCTTGCCCTTGAACATCACGTCGAGCGTGCACGTAGACGTCGGGCAGGAAGTGCATCTCGATCTTGATGACGCCGTCGCCCTGGCAGGCCTCGCAGCGCCCGCCCTTGACGTTGAACGAGAAGCGGCCCGGCGCATAGCCGCGCGCCTTGGCCTCGGGCAGGCCGGCGAACCAGTCGCGGATCGGCGTGAAGCAGCCGGTATAGGTCGCCGGGTTGGAGCGCGGCGTGCGGCCGATCGGCGACTGGTCGATATCGACGATCTTGTCGATCAGCTCGACGCCCTCGATGCGGTCGTGCACGGCGGGATGCTCGCGCGTGCCGTTGAGCTGCTTGGTCAGCGCCTTGTAGAGCGTCTCGACGACCAGCGTCGACTTGCCGCCGCCCGAGACGCCGGTGACGCAGGTGAAGGTGCCGAGCGGCAATTCGACGGTGACGTTCTGCAGATTGTTGGCCCTAGCGTTGACGACGCGGATCTGCTGCCCCTTGTGGCCGGGGCGGCGCTTGGGTGGGATGGCAATCTGCCGGATGCCGGTGAGGTACTGGCCGGTGATGCTCTCGGGATTGGCCATCACCGCCTCGGGCTTGCCCTCGGCGACGACATGGCCGCCATGGATGCCGGCCGCCGGCCCCATGTCGATGAGGTAGTCGGCGCTGCGGATGGCGTCCTCGTCATGCTCGACGACGATGACCGTGTTGCCGAGATCGCGCAGCCGCTCCAGCGTCTTCAGGAGCCGGGCATTGTCGCGCTGGTGCAGCCCGATCGACGGCTCGTCGAGCACGTAGAGCACGCCGGTGAGGCCCGAGCCGATCTGCGAGGCGAGGCGGATGCGCTGGCTCTCGCCGCCCGACAGCGTGCCCGAGGCGCGCGCCAGGCTGAGATAATCGAGTCCGACATTCTTGAGGAAGCCGAGCCGCTCGTTGATCTCCTTGAGGATGCGCGCGGCGATCTCGCGATGCTTGGATGACAGCGTCGCCGAGAGCGCGGCGAACCACTCCGCCGCCGCCGAGATCGACAGCTCGGCGACCTCGCTGATCGTCTTGCCGGCGATCTTGACGGCGAGCGCCTCGGGCTTCAGCCGGGCGCCCTGGCAAACCTCGCAGGTCTTGGCGCTCTGGTAGCGGCCGAGCTCCTCGCGCACCCAGGCGCTGTCGGTCTCGCGATAGCGCCGCTCCATGTTGGTGACGACGCCTTCGAAGGCGCGGTTGGTCGTATAGCTGCGCAGCCCGTCATCGTATTTCATCGCGATCGGGGTCTCGCCGGAGCCGTAGAGGATGGTGTCGCGCACCTTCTCCGGCAGATCCTTCCACGGCGTCTTCATGCCGATCTTGAAGTGCTTGGCGATGCTCTCCAGCGTCTGCGTGTAATATTGCGAGGACGAGCTCGCCCATGGCGCGATCACTCCGTCCTTGAGGCTGAGCCGCTCGTCGGCGATGACCATCTCGGGATCGAAATAATCCTTCGTGCCGAGCCCGTCGCAGGACGGGCAGGCGCCGAACGGGTTGTTGAACGAGAACAGCCGGGGCTCGATCTCGGAGATGGTGAAGCCGGAGACCGGGCAGGCGAATTTGGCGGAGAAGATGGTGCGCTCGCCGCCATCGGCGCGCTCGGCGATCATGATGCCGTCGGCGAGGTCGAGCGCCGTCTCGATCGAATCGGCAAGCCGCGTGCCGATCCCCTCGCGCACGACGATGCGGTCAACGACGACCTCGATGTCGTGCTTCAGCTTCTTGTCGAGGCCCTTGCCCTTGTTGAGGTTGGGCGCCTCGTCGATCTCCATCATCGTGCCGTCGATCTTGACGCGGGTGAAGCCGCGTTTCTGCAGATCGAGCAGCTCCTTGCGGTACTCGCCCTTGCGGCCGCGGATGATCGGCGCCAGGAGGAGGAGCCGCGTGCCCTCCTTCATCGCCAGGATGCGGTCGACCATCTGCGAGACGGTCTGGCTCTCGATCGGCAGCCCGGTCGCCGGCGAATACGGGATGCCGATTCGCGCGAAGAGCAGCCGCATATAGTCGTAGATCTCGGTCACCGTGCCGACCGTCGAGCGCGGATTCTTCGACGTCGTCTTCTGCTCGATCGAGATCGCCGGCGACAGGCCCTCGATCGAATCGACGTCGGGCTTCTGCATGAGCTCGAGGAACTGCCTGGCATAGGCCGACAGGCTCTCGACATAGCGGCGCTGGCCCTCGGCATAGATGGTGTCGAAAGCGAGCGACGACTTGCCCGAGCCCGACAGCCCGGTGATCACCACCAGGCTGTCGCGCGGCATGTCGACGTCGATGTTCTTGAGGTTGTGCTCGCGCGCGCCGCGAACCCGGATCTGCTGCATGGAGAGAGTTATAGCCGAGCGGGATGACGGAAAGCGACTCCGGCGAAGCGATTCATCCCGCCGGCTTCATCTCGCGCGGCACGATGGTGAGGTCGCGCTTCTGCACGCCGCGCAGCAGCGTGACCGGTACGGCAATGCCGACGCGCTCCTCGGTCATCAGCCGGTGCATGTCGTCGATATCGCCGACCGGCTTGTCGTCGACGGCGACGATGATGTCGCCGCCGAGGATGCCGGCCTCGCGCGCGGCGCCGTCGGGCGCGGTGGACTGGACACGCACGCCGCTCTCGCGGGCGAGCTCGTGGAAGCGCACGACGCGGCGCGGCAGCGGGACGTTCTGCCCGGCGATGCCGATATAGCAGCGCCGCACGCGGCCGTCGCGGATCAGGCGCGAGGCGACGAACTCGACGGTATTCGCCGAGATCGAGAAGCAGATGCCTTGCGCCGCGGCGATGATCGCGGTGTTGATGCCGACGACGCTGCCGTCGGCGGTCACCAGCGGGCCGCCGGAATTGCCCGGGTTGAGCGCCGCGTCGGTCTGGATGACGCTGTCGATCAGCCGGCCGGAGCGGGCGCGCAAGCTGCGGCCGAGCGCGCTGACGACGCCGGCGGTCACCGTGCATTGAAAGCCGAACGGGTTGCCGATGGCGACGACGAGCTGGCCGACCTTGAGGCGGCGCGAATCGCCGAGCCGCGCCGCCACCGGCGCCTCGCTATGCAGGCGCAGGACGGCGAGATCGGTGTCGGGGTCGTCGCCGACCACGCTCGCCGTCGAGGAGCGGCCATCCGGAAAGGTCGCGAGGATGCGCTTGCCGCCACCGGCATTGCCCCCGGCATTGACGACGTGGCTGTTGGTCAACATATAGCCGTCGGGCGTGAAGACCACGCCCGAGCCGCTGCCGGCCGGCCCAGCGCCGGCCTGTTCGCCGGCATCGATCTGCAGATGGACGACGGCCGGGCCGACGGTTTCGACGGCGCCGACCACGGCACGGGAATAGGCGTCGAGTATCTCGCCGTCGGACGGGACGTCTTGCGGTGTCGCCGAGTCGCCAGACGAATCGGCGTAGTTGTCGATGGTGGTGATCAGTGTCATGTGAGGAGGCCTCGGAATAAGCCAGCGCCTATAGATGGTATCGCACCCCCGGTGGCTCCAAGGGGTGGCGAGGCCAGCCACCGAGTCCCTCTCCCCTTGTGGGAGAGGCCCTTCAACAAGCTCAGGGGGGACCCGCGAAGCGGGGAGGGTGAGGGGTCTGTTGCCGGCAACGAGAAGCGGAAGCAACCCCTCACCTTCCCATTGCGCCGCTCGCAAGCCGCGCCTGTTGCCGTTAGGATACGATGATGCCGTCTTCCCCGAATACCGCCGAGCTCGACAAGCTCAAGTCACGCATCCAGGCGCTGCGCGCCAAGACGATCGGCAATGGCTGCACCGAGGAGGAGGCGCTCTCCGCCGCGGCGAAGGTCGCCGAGCTGCTCGACCGGTACGATCTCTCGCTGACCGATATCGAGATGCGCGAGGAGCGTTGCGAGCGGCTCGAGTTCGAGACCTGGCGACGCAAGCGCATCCCGCTCGACGAGTGCGTCGGTGCGGTCGCCGCGTTCTGCGACTGCCGGGTTTGGCGCGAGAAGAACGCGGCCGGGGCGTTCCGCTATGTCTTCTTCGGCCTGCGCTCGGACGTCGCCGTCGCCCATTACCTGACCGAGCTGATCGACAACGCGGTCCGCAGCGAGCTCGGCCGCTACAAGACTTCGCGCGACTATCTCAAGTTCCGGCACAACGAGCGGCATATGGCCAATGCCTCCTTCGCCCTCGGCATGGTGACCTCGATCGCCGCCAAGCTGACGGCGATGAAGGAAGAGCGCGACGGCGTCAATCGCGGCGGCGGGCGCGACCTCGTCGTCATCAAGGCGGCGATCGTGGCGGATGAGCTGGCCCGACTCGACCTCAGGCTGAGGACGGTGCGCGCCGCCCCGCGCCTGGTGTCGACGACGGCCTTCGAGGCGGGCAGCGCGGCCGGCACGTCGCTCGCCGTCAATCCCGGCATCGCCGGCAGGACGTCATGAGGATCAGCGTGAGCGAAAATCCCTTCTTCGAGACCTGGACCACGCCCTTCGGGCTGCCGCCTTTCGAGCGCATCCGTCCCGAGCATTTTCCGCCCGCCTTCGATCGCGGCATGGCGGAGGAGCTCGCCAAGATCGATGCCATCGCCGCATCGCCGGACGCGCCGAGCTTCGCCGACACCGTCGAGGCGATGGAACGCAGCGGCCGTCTGCTCGGCCGGGTCAGCCGGGTGTTCCACAACCTCGATGCGAGCAACACCAGCGACGCGCTCGAGGCGGTGGCGCGGGACTACGCGCCCAAGCTTGCCCAGCATCATATGCGGATCCAGCTCAATGCCGCGCTCTTCCAGCGTATCGCCGATCTCCACGCGCGCCGGGCGGCGCTGGGACTCGCCGAGGACCAGATGCGGCTGCTCGAGCGCTATCACCTCGATTTCGTGCGCAGCGGCGCCTTGCTCGGCCCCGAGGAGCGGGTGCGGATGAGCGCGATCTCCGAGCGGCTGGCGACGCTGCACACGCTGTTCGGCCAGAACGTGCTGCACGACGAGAAGGACTGGCGGCTGGTGCTCGAAGAGGGCGATCTCGACGGGCTGCCCGCGTTCATTCGCGAAGCCGCCGCCGAGGCGGCCAGGGAGCGCGACCTGGCGGGACGCTACGTCATCACCCTGGCGCGCTCCTCGGTCGAGCCCTTCCTCACCTTTTCGTCACGCCGCGACCTGCGCCAGGCCGCCTACGAGGCGTGGACGCGGCGCGGCGAGCATGGCGGGCCGCACGACAACCGGCCGCTCATCCGCGAGATCCTGACCTTGCGCGCCGAGCAGGCGCGGCTTCTCGGCTATGACAGCTTCGCGGCGTATCGGCTCGACGACACGATGGCGAAGAGCGCGGCGGCGGCCGAGCGGTTGCTGTCGCAGGTCTGGGAGCCGGCGAAGCGCAAGGCCGCCATCGAGCGCGGCGAGCTCCAGGCGCTGGCGCGCGAGGAGGGCATGAACGCCGCGATCGAGCCCTGGGATTGGCGCTACTACGCCGAGCGGGTGCGCATGAAAAAGTACGATATCGATGAGGCCGAGGTGAAACCCTATTTCGTCCTCGACAACATGGTGCGCGCCGCCTTCGATACCGCCGGTCGCCTCTTCGGCGTGACGTTCGCAGAGCGCAGCGACCTCAAGCTCTACCATCCGGATGTGCGCGCCTATGAGGTCAGCGACGTCGCCGGCCGCCATATCGGGATCTTCCTGCACGATAATTTCGCCCGCTCGGGCAAGCAGTCGGGCGCCTGGATGAGCAGCTACCGCGACCAGGAATCGTTCGACGGCGAGGTCGCGCCTGTTATCGTCAACAACAATAATTTCGCCAAGGGCGCACCGACCCTGCTCAGCTTCGACGATGCCGAGACGCTGTTCCACGAATTCGGCCACGGGCTGCACGGGCTGCTCAGCCGGACGCGCTACCCGTCGCAGTCGGGTACCGCCGTCAGGCGCGATTTCGTCGAGTTTCCCTCGCAGATCTTCGAGCACTGGATGTCCGCGCCGGAGACGCTGCGCGCCTATGCTAGGCACAGCGTGACCGGCGAGCCGATCCCGGAGGATCTGCTGCGCCGCCTGCTCGCGGCGCGCAATTTCAACCAGGGTTTCGCCACCGTGGAATACACGGCGGCGGCGCTGCTCGACCTCGAATTCCACACCCATCCGGCGCCGGAGACGATCGACCCGGGCACATTCGAGCGCGAGATCATGACGGCGATCGGCATGCCGGCCGAGATCGGCGTGCGCCATCGCCCGACGCATTTCCAGCATCTCTTCGCCGGCGGCGGCTACGCGGCGGGCTATTACGCCTATCTCTGGGCCGAGGTGCTCGACGCCGACGGGTTCGAGGCTTTCCTCGAGGCGGGCGACGTCTTCGATCCCCACCTGGCGGCGCGGTTGAAGGATATCTACGCTTCCGGCGACACGCGCGACCCGATGGCGCTCTATTTCGCCTTCCGCGGCCGCGAGCCTGATATCGCGGCGCTGCTCAAGGACCGCGGGCTCGTCGCCGCCTAGCAAGCGGCACCGCTTCCCGCTAAGATGACCGATCACACCTCAGGGACGGAAAAACACGATGGCTGGCAGCGTCAACAAAGTCATTCTCGTCGGCAATCTCGGCCGCGATCCGGAAATCCGCTCGACGCAGGACGGCACGCGCATCGCCAATCTGTCGCTCGCCACCTCGGAAAGCTGGCGCGACAAGAACTCGGGCGAGCGCAAGGAGCGCACCGAGTGGCACCGCGTCGTCATCTTCAACGAGAACCTCGTCAAGGTCGCCGAGCAATACCTCAAGAAGGGCTCCAAGATCTATGTCGAGGGCGCGCTGCAGACGCGCAAATGGACCGACCAGGCCGGCATCGAGAAATACTCCACCGAGGTGGTGTTGCAGCGTTTCCGCGGCGAGCTGACGATGCTCGACGGCCGCGGCGAGGGCGGCGGCTCGTCCGGTGGCGGGTTCTCCGGCGGGGGTGACGAGGGCGGCGGGTTTGGCGGCGGCGGTGGCGGCGGCAGCCGACCCGAGCGCCGGCCGCCCGGTCCCGATCTCGACGACGAGATCCCGTTCTAGACCGCTGTCATCCGCTCGCCCGCCGCGACGCTGCCCGGCAAGACGTTCGCCGGCGGCGCCAGCGGACAGATCCACTGATCGGAATAGGCGCAAGAGGGGTTATAGGCGAAGTTGAAATCGAGGACGACGCGCTCGCCGACCATGCCGAGATCGGCGCCCTTGATGGTGTCGAGCAGATAGCGGCCGCCGGCATAGCTCGCCGTGCCGCTGGTGGCGTCACGAAACGGCAGGAAGACGCCGCCGCCATAGAGGTTAATCCAATAGAGCGTGAGCTCGCCGCCGAGCGCGGCGGCGAGGCCGCCGGTGCGCGCGAAGGGCAACAGCGTGACGGTGCCGTCGGCGCCGGCGGTCATCGTCTCGGGACGCGCATCGGCCGGCGCCGTGAGCTCGACAAGGAAGCGCTGCCGCGCGTCATAGGCGAAATAGGGCAGACCGCGGAACGACGCGCGCTCGTGCGGGGCGAGCGGCGATTGCGCGTGCTCGCGGAAGAGCATGTCGCGCGTCTCGCGCCAGCAGCGCCACGCCGCCTCGGGGGCCGGCGCCGCGCGAATCCCGACATAGAGCTCGGCGACCTGGCGCCGCCAGCCCCAGAGGTCGATGAGGCGCGAGAGGGCGGGTGAGGTATCGTCGCGCATCGCAAATCCTCGCCATGATGTCGCAGCGTCGCGCCCGATGTCGCGGAACCGGCGCGGCACGCTGATATAGGGGCGGGCGGCTTGCGGTGGAAGAAGTCTCACGCGGAAGTGAGGAACTGTCGCGAATCAATCGCCGGCGAGCACTTCCGCGGCGGCGCGCTCGCCGGAGCGCACGGCGCCGTCGATCAGCCCATGCATGATCGTCGCGGTCTCGGTGCCGGCCCAATGGATGCGCCCCTCGGGCCGGCGCAGCGCCGCGCCGTAGCTGGTCAGCATGCCCGGGCGGAAGACGCCCATCATGCCGCCTTGCGACCAGGGCTCCGCCGACCAATCCTGCTCGATGAGGGAGACGGGCGACGCCGCCTTGGCGCCGAGGCGTTCGGCCAGGGCGTCGAGGACGACGCGGTGCCGCTCGCTCTCCGCGAGGCGGCCCATCTCGATGGCTGCCGGTCCGAACGCATAGGTGCTGATGACGCCGGGGCGCCCACTCGCCGGCGTCTCGTCGATCGACGCGGCGATAGTGGCGCCGGGCGCCACCGTCTCGCCGTTCAAGCCCTCGGCGCGCCAGAACGGCTCGTCATAGACCGCGAGGAAGCGGATGACTGCGCCGGGCGCCGCGCCGCGCAGCAGGTGGCGATGATCCAGCGGCAGCGCCGGCTCATAGGTGATCTGCGCGGCGAGGAAGGGCGGGGTGGCGACGATGACGCGACGGGCGCGCACGCTCACCGTGGCAGAGACGATGTGGACGGCCGCGCCGTCCTGCGCGATGCGCCGCACCGGCGCGCCGAGATGCACGGCGTCCCCGAGCGCTGCCGCGATCCGCTCGGCGACCACCTGCATCCCGCCGGCGACGAGCTCCTGCTGCGCGCCGCCTTCGAGGGACATCAGGAATTCGATGTTGCCGCTCCCGCGCACGAGCGTCAGGAGATGGAGCAGCGACGCCTCCGCCGGATCGCTGCAGAAGAACTCGGTGAGGAAGGTGCGCGCGAGGCGCTGCGCCGTCGCCGAGGTCACGTTCCAGCGCGACGAGAACCACCCGCCGACGGTCTCCCGATCCCATGCCCGCCCGTTCGCCGCGTTCCACGGGTCATCGAGCGGCAGCGATTGCGCCATGCGGTCGATCCGTTTGAGCGCGAGGCCGAGGCTGGCCAGCACGAGCGGATTGATCTTGGCGTAGAGACCGCTATAGCGGTTCACTTTGCCGTCGAGCAGGAGCACTGAGTCGCCGGTCGTGTAGGTCGGGTAGGTCGCCATGCCGTGCTCGCGGATGAGGGCGAGGATGCGATCCTGCCCGGGCCCGACCCAGGTGCCGCCGACATCGAGGCGGGTGCCGTCGGCGAGAGCGGGGCTGAAGACGCGGCCGCCGACGCGCTGCCGGCTTCGAGGACGACGACGCTGCGCCCGGCATTGGCCAGGGAGCGCGCGGCCGCAAGCCCGGCGAAGCCGGCGCCGACGATGCAGAATTCGGTGTCCAGTCGGGCCATCTTCGTGCTCCATTGCAGGGGGATTTGCTGCGAGCTTAACCCAACCGTTGGTTGCGGACCATGGGCCGATCTTTTGCCTGTTTCCCGCCACGAAACAGCGCGGGAACGCGCGCCTCGGTGGCGTCGTTTTCGTTCATGTCATCGCATTGCAATGCTCGGGGACCAAATCTCATGCATATCATCGGGGTGATCGTCATCGGCTTTCTCGCCGGGCTCGTCGCCAAGCTGCTGACCCCGGGGCGCGATCCGGGCGGCTTCATCGTAACCACCCTGCTCGGTATCGTCGGCGCCATCGTGGCGAGCTGGCTCGGCCAGGCGATCGGCTGGTATGGGCCGGATCAGGGCGCCGGGTTCATCGGCGCGGTCGTCGGCGCCGTCATCATCCTGGCGGTCTATCACGCGACGATCGGTCGCCGCGCCGTCTGAGGGCGGTTTTCGTCCGCGGGATTGCGCCGGAAGCGGTTGTTCGCACCCGCGAAATGGTCTAGATTTAATGGCGAAGTGAAACGCTGGCCGGGCGCGCCAGCGTTTCGCTTGTCAGCCCTCCGATTCGCCCCAACATCCGGACCCGTATTTGACCGACATACCGACGCCACCCAACCCGCCATCCTTCGACATTACCCCGGTCACCATCGAGGAGGAGATGAAGCGCTCCTACCTCGATTACGCGATGAGCGTGATCGTGTCGCGGGCGCTGCCCGACGTGCGCGACGGGCTGAAGCCGGTGCATCGCCGCATCCTCTACGCGATGAAGGATGGTGGCTATGACTGGAACCGCCCGTTCCGCAAATCGGCGCGCATCGTCGGCGATGTCATGGGTAAGTATCACCCGCACGGCAACGCCGCGATCTATGACGCGATGGTGCGCATGGCGCAGGATTTCGCCATGCGCCTGCCCCTCGTCGCCGGCCAGGGCAATTTCGGCTCGATGGACGGCGATCCGCCGGCGGCCGAGCGTTACACCGAGGCGAGGCTGGCGCGCGTCTCCGAGGCGCTGCTCGACGATATCGACAAGGACACCGTCGACTTCCAGCCGACTTACGACGAGCAGGGCCAGGAGCCGAAGGTCCTGCCGGCCCGCTTTCCCAATCTGCTGGTCAACGGCGCCTCGGGCATCGCCGTCGGCATGGCGACCAATATCCCGCCGCACAATCTCGGCGAGATCGTCGAGGCCTGCATCGCCGCGATCGACAATCCGGCGATCACCATCGAGGAGCTGATGGAGATCGTGCCGGCGCCCGATTTCCCGACCGGCGGCATCATCGTCGGCCGCGCCGGCACCGTCGCCGCCTACCGCACCGGGCGCGGCTCGATAGTGATGCGCGGCAAGGTCCATATCGAGGAGCTGCGCAAGGAGCGCGAGGCGATCGTCGTCACTGAGGTGCCCTATCAGGTCAACAAGGCGCGCATGGTCGAGCGCATCGCCGAGGTCGTCCGCGAGAAGCTGATCGAGGGCATCTCGGATCTGCGCGACGAGAGCGACCGCGACGGCGTCCGTGTCGTCATCGAGCTGCGGCGCGACGCCGTCGCCGATGTCGTCCTCAATCAGCTCTACCGCCACACGCCGCTGCAGACCAGCTTTGGCGTCAACATGCTGGCGCTCGATGGCGGGCGGCCGATGCAGATGAATTTGCGCGACGTCCTCGTCGCCTTCATCCGTTTTCGCGAAGAGGTCATCACCAGGCGCACCGCCCATCTTCTCGGCAAGGCGCGCGAGCGCGCCCATATCCTCGTCGGCCTTGCCGTCGCCGTTGCCAATATCGACGCGGTGATCGCGCTGATCCGCAACGCCGCCGATCCGGTGGTGGCGCGCGCCGAGCTGACCGCCCGCGCCTGGCCGGCCGGCGACGTCGCGCCGCTCATCGCGCTGATCGGCGAGCCCGGCCGCGCCATGCTGCCCGACGGCAGCTATCGCCTCTCCGACGAGCAGGCCAAGGCGATCCTCGAGCTCAGGCTGCAACGCCTCACTGGGCTCGAGCGCGAGAAGATCGCCGAGGAGCTCGACGCCATCGTGCGCGAGATCGGCGATTATCTCGACATATTGCGCTCGCGGCCGCGCGTGCTCGAGATCATGCGGACCGAGCTGCGCGAGATCAAGGAGCAGTTCGCGACACCGCGCCGCACGACGATCGAGGATGTCGAGTTCGAGGCCGATATCGAGGCGCTGATCCAGCGCGAGGACATGGTCGTCACGGTGACCCATTCCGGCTACATCAAGCGCGTGCCGCTCTCGACCTATCGGGCGCAGCATCGCGGCGGGCGCGGCCGCTCGGGCATGGCGATGCGCGACGAGGATTTCGTCAGTCAGGTCTTCGTCGCCTCGACGCATGCGCCGGTGCTGTTCTTCACCTCGTCCGGCCGGGTCTACAAGATCAAGGTCTACCGCCTGCCGCTCGGCACGCCGCAGGCGCGCGGCAAGCCGATGATCGGCCTCTTGCAGAATCTCGTGCAGGGCGAGGGCATCTCGACGATCATGCCGCTGCCCGAGGACGAGGCGAGCTGGGCGAACGACACCGTCGTCTTCGCGACCGCCAACGGCTATATCCGCCGCAACGCGCTCTCCGACTTCACCGATGTGCGCGCCAACGGCAAGATCGCCATGAAGTTCGAGGGCGAGGACGCCGACGACCGGCTGATCGCCGTGGCGGTGTGCGGCGACAGCCATGACGTGATGCTGTCGACCCATAACGGCCGCTCGATCCGCTTTCCGGTCGACGACGTCCGCGTCTTCACCGGACGCTCCTCGGTCGGCGTGCGCGGCATCAAGCTGCTCGCCGACGACCGGGTGATCTCGATGTCGGTCCTGCGTCACGAGGAGATCGAGCCAGAGATCCGCGACGCCTATCTCAGCATGGCGGCGAAGCGCCGCAAGGCGATGGGCGAGGAGAGCGAGGCTGCCGGCGAGGAGGAGCCGTCGTCCGAGGCCGAAGCCGACGGCGAGAGCAGGCCCGCGGGCGAAATCGCCCTCCCCGACGAGAAGTTCGAGGAGCTGGCGGCGCGCGAGGAATTCCTCCTCAGCATCACGGAAAAGGGCTTCGGCGCGCGCAGCTCGGCTTATGATTATCGCATCACCGGACGCGGCGGCCAGGGGCTGATCAACATGACGTTGCCCGTCAAGCGCGACGATCACGTCGTCGCCGTCTTCCCGGTCACCCACAAGGACCAGATCATGCTGGTCACCGATGGCGGCACCGTCATCCGTTGCCCGGTCTTCGACATCCGCATGGCGCGCCGGCCGAGCCAGGGCGTCGTCGTCTTCAAGGTCGGCGAGGGCGAGCACGTTGTCTCGGTCGCCCGCCTCGCCGACATGGGCGACGAGAATGGCGGCGGCAGCGAGACCGGCGAAGGCAATGGCGGGGACGACGGCAACGAAGGCGGAGGCGGAGCGGGCGGTCCCGCGCCTGGCGACGCGCCGCCGCCGGTGGAGCAGGGCTGAGCGGGGCTGCCGGCATCTCGCCGCCGGAATCCGGTTCCGGCGAGGTCGGGCTTGGGAAGGGGAACAGCGATGGCCAAGATGCGCGTGGGCGTTTACCCCGGCACCTTCGATCCGATCACCAACGGGCACACCGATATCATCCTGCGGGCGACGCGCCTCGTCGACAAGCTGGTCATCGGGGTCGCCCGCAATGCCGGCAAGGGGCCGATCTTCTCGACCGACGAGCGGGTGGCGATCGTGCGCCGCGAGCTCGCCGAGCTCGACAATGGCGCGCATGACCGCATCGAGGTGCGTGCCTTCGACAATCTGCTGATGCATTTCGCCATGTCGGTTGGCGCCGCGGTGATCATTCGCGGGCTGCGCGCGGTATCGGATTTCGAGTACGAGTTCCAGATGGCCGGGATGAACGCGCGGCTCAACCCCAAGATCGAGACCGTCTTCCTGATGGCGAGCGACCGCTACCAGTTCATCTCCTCGCGCTTCGTCAAGGAGATCGGCCAGCTCGGCGGCGACGTCGCCCATTTCGTCAGCCCGCGCGTCGCCGAGCGGCTGGTCCACAAATTCGGCGATGCCAGAGCCGTCGCCGCCGCTTTCGAGCGCAAGATCGCCGAAAAGAACGGTTAGTACCTGCCATCGCTGAAGACCGAGTCGTGAGGACGCAAGATCGCGCTGCGATGGCAAGTACATACATCATGATCGATGTACCGACTTTCTACGAAAGTCGGTACTAGGCCGCGATGCCGAGCCGGGCACGCGCCGTGGTGAGCGGCAGCGGCATGAGCGGCCAGAAATCCCAATTGTCGGAAAGGTCGGTATTGACCCGGCCGCCGCGCTCGATCGCCGTAATGAACTGCTCGGCGAGACCATCCTTGGCCAGCGCGCCGGTCTGATGCGGCTGCGATAGCGGGGTGACGTTGATGCCGGCGCCCCACAACAAGGCGGTGAGCAGGACGACGTAGAACGGATTGGTCCGCTTGAAGCCGGCCATGAAGCCGCCGAGCAGCAGCTCGCCTTCCGGCGTGATGCCGTAGCCGGACAGCACAAGCGTCATGTCATGATAGGCGCCGGCATAGGGGAAGCCGCCGCGCTCGCCGGGGAAGGCGAAGCCGTTCGCCCGGCAATGGGTGAAATAGGCATAGCCGAACGATTCCTTCGGCAGCTCGCCGAGCGCGGCGAAGCGAGAAGCCAGCTCCTTGTCCTCGTGCATGCCGCGCTGGCCGAGCACTGCCTCGGCGACGCCGCGATGCCGGTAGGTGTCGCGCACCATGTCCGCGACATGGGAGCGGCGCAGGAAATCGAGGCGGAACAGAATCATGTGCCGCTCGATCAGGAGCTGCAGCGTGCGCAGCGCCGGGGACGCCACGCCTAGGGCAGTCGCGAAATCTTGCCGCCGGGCGAAGGCCGCCGGATCCCGCTCGCCATCGGCCAGCACGCCGACGATCAGCGCGTGAACGAGCTGCTCCGCCATGCCGGGGGTGGTGACGGCGGCCGTCAGCTCGGCGCTGCCGATCGGCGGCAGCGCGTCGAGATCGGTGTCGAGCGACATCAAGATGCGCTGCGCGGCAGTCATCAGCGCGCGGACCGCCGGC
>WNFM01136027.1_pt1 | contig 14624 bp, 16 predicted proteins | sample 5400271 | NCBI WGS metagenome assembly WNFM01 (sample SAMN13153352, study PRJNA577476) | soil metagenome | isolation source: 60 cm saprolite on Douglas fir-dominated hillslope | place: USA:California | collected 2013-09-17 | reverse complement strand
CCCGCCGCGGTCATCATCAAGCACAACAACCCTTGCGGCACCGCCGAGCAGGAAACTTTGCGCGAAGCTTATCTGCGGGCATACGCCTGCGATCCGGTTTCCGCGTTTGGCGGAGTGCTGGCCTTCAACCGCGAGGTGGATGCTGCTACCGCCGAAGAAGTGGCCAAGCTGTTCGTCGAGTGCATCGCTGCTCCCAGCTTCGACGCCCGTGCAAAGGAAATCTTCGCCGCCAAGAAAAATCTTCGCCTGCTCGAGCTCCCCTCGGGCGGCCTCGAACCGGAGCGTGAACTCCAGCTAAAGCGAATTCTCGGCGGCATGTTGGTGCAACAACCGGATCTCGGTGAACTTAAGTCCACCGAGTTGAAAGTTGTCAGCCAACGCGCGCCTACCGCCGAAGAGCTCGCCACCATGAAATTTGCCTGGAAAGTTTCGAAGCATGTGAAGTCCAATGCCATCGTCTTCGCTAAGGATGCAGCGACGTTGGGCGTCGGCGCCGGCCAGATGAGCCGTGTAGACTCCGTAAAAATCGCGGTGCTGAAGGCGCAATCTTCTTTGCGGGGTTCAGTGGTGGCGTCCGACGCGTTCTTTCCGTTTCCCGACGGCGTGGAAGAAGCCGCCAAGGCCGGCGCCGTTGCGGTTATTCAACCGGGGGGCTCGGTGCGCGATAACGATGTGATCGCCGCCGCGGACCGCCTCGGTATGGCTATGGTGTTTACCGGGATGCGCCACTTTCTGCATTGATTCGCGAAGGCCCGAGCCATCGCAATACCAGGAGCACCGCTGCCATGCCCCGGGGTTTGCGCCAACACAAAACCCGGGACGTCGCGCGGCCTGATGCCTGCGAACGTGTCGGTGATGCATCGCGCCACCGTAACGGCCGGATTGGCGAACGAGGTTGACGACGTAAACCAGTAAGCGCCTGCGATGTATGCCCCGACAGCCATAGGAATTCCCGTCGGACGAAGCCCTGAGCACAAAGAAATGACCGCGATCAGGCCGAAAGTTGCAACGACCTCGGAGTAAAACTGCGCCGCACCCGTGCGCGCGTGGGTGGAGAGAGTCACGGCGGGCAGACCGAACATAATATGCGCGTTGATTGTTCCCGCTGCTGCACCGGCCAGCTGGGCCAGGCAGTAGGCCGCGACATCTCCGCGTGCCAAGCCGCCCGAGAAGGCATCCATAATCGTCACCACCGGATTGAAATGCGCGCCGGAGACCGGTCCGAAGATCAGGATCAGCGCAACCAGAGCTGCTCCAGTGGCGATGGAGTTGGCCAGCAGCGCGATGACTACATTGCCGCCGGACAGGCGCTCGCCCATGATCCCGGAGCCCACCACGGCCGTGAGCAAAAAGGCGGTGCCCAGGAACTCCGCGCACCAGCGACGCGACAACGAAAATTTCATTGCTTGCCGATCCGATCGACTTCTTTCTCGATGGCCAGACTGTCAAGACTCACGAGCGGCAGGCTCAAAAGCAATCCGATTCTGCGGTCCAGCGTCACGTACGCATCGCGAAATGCACGTTCAATTTCTTCCGCGCTTGCAGTAACCACCGCAGGGTCCGGTATTCCCCAGTGCGCAGTAACCGGCTGGCCCGGCCACAGCGGACAAATTTCATCCGCCGCGTTGTCGCACACCGTAAAGACGAAATCCATTTTTGGCGCGCCTGGCTTGGCGAATTCGTCCCAGCTTTTGCTCCGCAAGTTTGCGATGGGAAGTTTCGCCACTTCGAGTTGCTTGATCGCGCCCGGATTCACGCGGCCTGTCGGGTGGCTCCCGGCACTGTAGGCTTTGAAATTCGGACGCCCCTTCTCATTTAAAATGGCTTCGGCGAGAATGGAGCGCGCGGAATTACCAGTGCACAGAAAAAGCACGTTGCGAGTCATCTTATCTGTTCCCTTCTTCCGGAGCTCGTTCAAGTGATGCCAAGGTTTGACAACCTAAGTACAGCAGGGAAGCCCGATGCAGCCGGGAGGGCACTCGCACTTTGTTTTTGGTTGGTCCTCCTGGCGCGCTGGCTGCTGGGTGGCCGCAGGATTGCTTTCTGAGTTCTTCAGGATCTCTTCCTCGTCGGCCGGGTGCTTGTTTTTCAATGCTCGCCCCCTTTGCGTCGAATACGCTCTTCCGGTTTACTTGCAGCACGACGGAGCACAACAAGATGGGCCGACCGTGGCGCTTTGCCGCACCGGCTTTACCGCTCTCACAAACGCGCTGGTGAATTTCCCATCAATCATTGGTCCGACTTTGTCCGGATCCAATCCCGCTGCCACCAGAAAATCGCATGCTTCTTCACTCTTATAAACACGCGTCGCTTCAATAACGACCGAATTAAATCCCGCGCTAGAAAGCTTGTCGCGATATTCATACTCTTCGAGTGCTCCGGCGATGCAGCCCACCCAAAGCTCCATGCTCTTGCGAATCTCCGCGGGAACTTCTCCGCGCACCACCACGTCCGAGATGGCAAAGCGGCCGCCGGGCTTCAGCACGCGAAACGCTTCCCGCAACACACGATCCTTGTCGCCGGAAAGATTGATCACGCAATTCGAAATAATCACGTCCACCGAATTATCCGGCAGCGGAATATTCTCAATCGCTCCCTTTAGAAATTCGACGTTGGTCACGCCGGCTTTCTTCTGGTTCTCGCGAGCCAGCGCCAGCATTTCATCAGTCATGTCCAATCCATACGCTTTTCCCGTTGGTCCCACACGCTTGGCCGAGAGCAATACATCAATTCCGCCACCCGAGCCGAGATCCAGCACCGTCTCTCCTGCTTGCAACTGCGCCAATGCCGTCGGATTTCCGCAGCCCAGCGAAGCCGCCACCGCTTTCTCCGGCAATCCGGCAATTTGCGGGGAATCGTAAAGATCTCGCGTGATCGGATCGCAGCCGGAAAGTTCGCCGCTGCCCCCGCAGCAAGACACCCCGCCCGCCGCAGCACGCTCGGCTGCCGCCCCGTATTTCTGTTTCACTACTTCTTGAATGCTTGGCTGAATGCTTGGTTCGCTCATCGCCGCTCCTTACCTTGAAATTTGCACGAAAGTTTCCGGCGCCACCGCTCGGCTTCGCGTACAGCACTCTTCGTACAGGAATCCCAGCACTTCGCGCAGCGCATCGGTATTGGCTGAGTACCACAGAAACGTACCCGCCCGCCGCACGTCCACCAGTCCCGCCTGTTTCAGCTTTTCCAGATGATGCGAAAGTGTCGAAGCGGGAATTTCCAGCTCATCCTGAACCTCGCCGGCAATCATTCCGGTCGGATGCGCCGAAAGCAGCAGCCGAAGAATGGCCAGCCGCGGCTCCGCGCCCAGAGCCGCAAAGCGGTCGGCGGAGCGGGTCACCAGCAATGGATCGGGCTTCTTCATATTTCGATAATTGCAGAAATACGGAAGTAACGTCAACTTCTTTTTTTCCTTCCAACTCCCGCCATTCACCCCGCATCCAACTTCAGTCGGCCCTTCCACCTGGCTCTGGAAATGTCTGGCAATTGTTTTTGACCCTCCCGTGCTCGCATGGGATACTTTTCTTTTCAGGGCAAATATGAAACTTCTGAAACTCAACGCACTTTTCATCGCTGCTGGTTTCGCCGCCGGCGCCGCGCTTGCTCAGACCGCTGCCACCGCACCGCAGGCTGCATCGCAGCAATCCCTGGAGCCGGCCAACTCGGATTCTGCTACGCCTCCCAGCAGCCGCGCCGACGCCTATTTCAACTACGCCATGGGCCACCTCGCAGAGCAGCAGTACGAAGCCACCAGCCGCAGCGAGTACGCCACCCAGGCCATCGAGTACTACAAGAAGGCATACGCGCTCGATCCCAAGTCGCCGGTCATCGGCGAGCGCCTCGCGGAAATGTATTGGAAGGCGCAACGCGTTCATGACGCCGAGCTCGAAGCGCAATCGCTCTTAAAGCGCAATCCTGACGACGCGCAGACCCGCCGCCTGCTCGGCCACATCTACCTGCGCAGCCTCGGCAATGCCGGAGAGTCCGCCGGCCAGTCGGAAACCGTCAACCGCGCCATCGAGCAATTCAAGGAAGTGGTTCGCCTCGAACCCACCGACACTGAATCCGCGTTGTGGCTGGCTCGGCTCTATCGCCTGCAAAATAAGCACGACAAAGCCGAAGAAGTTCTTCGCGGCATTCTCAGAAACGACGCGGAAAACGAAGCCGGCGTCGAACAGCTGACGCAGTTGCTTCTCGACGAAGGCAAATCTTCCGACGCCATCGCGCTGCTCGAAGGCATCACTTCGAAGTCCTCGTCTCCCACGTTGCTCGATCTTCTCGGCGATGCCTACACCCAGACCAAAGATTTGCCCAAGGCCGAAGCTGCTTACCGCAAAGCCATGGAGCTCGATCCCAGCGAGACCAGCCACCAGCGCGGTCTCGGTCAGACCCTTCTCTCCGAAGAGAAATATCCCGAAGCCCTCAAGGTTTATCAGAAGCTCTCCGATCTGATGCCCGACGACGCCGACGTCTATCTCCGCCTCGCGCAGATTTATCGCGAACTCCATCAGATGGACAAAGCCGAAGAGACCCTGGTCAAAGCACGCCAGTATTCTCCCGGCAGTCTGGACGTCATGTACAACGAAGCGATGGTCTACGAAGCGCAGGGCCGCTACGAAGATGCGATTCGCGTGCTCTCCGAAGCCGTCGCCGGCGTCAAAGGTCAATCCGCATCGGTTCCGTCGCGCCGCCGCTCGCTTGCGGTGCTTTACCAGCAACTCGGCCAGCTCTATCGCGACACCCAGAATTTTCAGCCGGCGGTGAATACTTACGAGGAGCTCAGTCGCCTCGGCGAGGAAGAAGATCGCCGCGCGCGCCTCCTCATTATGGACACCTACCGCACGGGCAAGGACCTGCCCAAGGCCCTGCAGGCCGGCAAAGAAGCCGTAGCGAAATATCCGAAAGACCCCGCCATCAAATCCAGCTACGCACTGTTGCTTGGCGAAACCAGTCAGACCGACGAAGCCACGAAACTGCTCCGTCTCCAACTCAACGGCACCGAATCCGACCGCGAAGTCTATCTGAACATTGCGCAAATTTACGAGCGCGGCCGCCGCTACGCCGATGCCGAAAAATCCGCTCGCACCGCCGAAGCCGTTGCCGGCGCTCCTCGCGACAACGAGATGACCTGGTTTCTGCTCGGCGCCATCTACGAACGCCAGAAATTCTTCGACAAAGCGGAAATCGAATTCAAGAAAGCGCTCGCCGTCAATCCCAAGAGCGCTGCCGTTCTCAACTACTACGGCTACATGCTGGGCGATCTTGGCATTCGCCTCGACGAAGCCCAATCGCTGGTGCAGCGCGCGCTCGACGAGGATCCCTACAACGGCGCGTATCTCGACAGCCTTGGCTGGGTTTATTTCAAGCAGAACAAACTCGCTGATGCCGAAGCCACTCTGCGCAAAGCTCTGGAGCGCGATTCTCACGATCCAACCATGCATTCTCACCTTGGCGATGTTTACGCTAAATCCGGCCGCCCCGAATTGGCCGCCGCCGAATGGGAAAAGTCTCTCGCCGAATGGAAGCGCGTTCTACCCGCCGACGTCGAACCCGACCGCGTTGCTGAAGTCGAAAAAAAGGTCAGCCAGTCCAAACGTCGCGTAGCGCAAAAGTCCGCTCCCGATTCCGTGAAAAACTGACCCAGCCATGCCTGAAGTTCGCATTCCCGCCTTTGCGAAAATCAACCTGCGTCTCGAAGTCCTCGGCAAACGTCCTGACGGCTTCCATGAGCTCCGCACCATTTTTCAAACCATTTCGTTGAAAGACGAATTGCGGTTGACGTCCACCGGCAAACCCGGAATTGAGCTGCGCGTCACCGGCAACGCGATCCTTTCCGGCGAGCCGATGAAAAAGAATCTGGTGTACCGCGCGGTGCACGCGCTGCGCCATGAATTTAAAGTGAAGGATGGCGTGGCCATCGAACTGCGCAAGACCATCCCCGCGGGGCGAGGACTGGGTGGCGGCTCGAGCGACGCCGCGGCAGCCTTGCAGGGCTATCTTCGCCTCAGCAAAAAGCAAATCGATCGTGAGCGTTTGTTCGAAATCGCTGCAACCCTTGGCGCCGACGTTCCCTTTTTCCTTGAAGGCGGCCGGGCCCTCGGCTTCGCCAAAGGGGACGAAATCTATGCTCTTCCAGACATCCCGAAACTTAACCTGCTAGTCGTTTCTCCTAAATCCATCCATGTTCCCACCCCCGATGCTTATCGCTGGCTTAACGCTTCTCAATTGACAAATCCGGGCGATAACCCTAGACTTTATAGGTTCTGTGCTCTCGCTTGGAGCCTGCAGGGCGGTCCTCTTCGCAACGATTTCGAAGAAGCGGTCTTCCAGCAGCACCCCCGTCTGGCTGAAATCAAACGGGATCTCCTTCAAAACGGAGCTACAGAAGCCTTGCTGGCGGGTAGCGGTTCGGCGGTGTTTGCAGTTTTCCCGAGCCCAGCTAAGGCGCGCCGAGCCGCTGTTGGGTTTCCGCTGGATCAGACTTTCGTTTGCGAGACCGTTTCTCGCGATTCGTATCGTCGTCTGATGCACAGTCGTTCCGTACTCGGAACGACTCGCGATTAATCCTCAGCGCCTTTCGCCAAACAATTTAGACCCCATTGAATTTCAGCTGCAGACTTTGCAGGTGGAGACCGCTTCGTGAACGACGAGCGTTTTAAAATTTTTTCGGGTACTGCGAACCCGGTGCTGGCAGCAGCCATCTGCAAGCATCTGGATGTTCCTTTGGGCAAGGCCATGCTTGGCCGCTTCAGCGATGGCGAAATTTATTTTCAGATTCTGGAAAATGTGCGCGGCGCCGATGTTTTTGTCGTTCAGCCCTGCCATTATCCGGTGGACAACCATTTACTCGAACTTTTGCTGATGATTGACGCTTTCAAACGCGCTTCCGCTTGGCGTATCACCGCCGTGCTGCCGTATTACTGCTACGCCCGGCAGGACCGCAAGGACAAGCCGCGCGTTCCGATCTCCGCAAAGCTTGTCGCTGACTTGCTGGAAACCGCTGGAGCCAGTCGCGCGCTGACTCTTGATCTCCACGCGCCACAGATTCAGGGTTATTTCGACGTTCCGGTGGACCACCTGTACGCCTCGCCGGTGCTCGTCGAATATTTCAAGCAGTTGAATTTGCCCGATCTGACCGTGGTTTCGCCCGATGCCGGCGGCGTCGAACGCGCTCGCTTCTTCGCCAAGCGCCTCGACGCGCCTCTCGCCATCGTGGATAAACGCCGCGTCGATGTCGACGTCAGCGAAGTCATGCACCTTATCGGTGACGTCAAAGGCCGCAGCACTTTGATCGTGGACGACATTATTGATACCGCTGGCACGCTGGTTAAAACCGCGGAAGCTTTGATCAAAGAAGGCGCCACGCAGGTGTACGCCGCTTGCACTCACGCCGTGCTTTCCGGGCCCGCGATTGAACGCATCGCGGAGTCTCGCATCACCGAAGTTGTCGCTACCGATTCCGTTCCGCTCAGCGATGCGGCTCGCGCCATGAAAAAAATTCGCGTGCTCAGCATTGCGGAGTTGCTCGCGCGCGGTATTCGCTCGATTCACGAGGAATCCTCGATCAGCGAACTGTTTATTTGATTTTGGCTGTATTTGAATTTTAGGCTCGTAGTAATAGGAAGGGAAGAAAGCAATGGCAGACAAGATCGTAGTGGAAGCAGTAGCCCGCGAAACCCGCGGCAAAAATGAGGCCCGCCGCCAGCGTGTGGTAGGCAATGTTCCAGCGACGCTGTATGGCGGAAAAGATTCCGCTATATCGCTTACCGTCAACGCCAAAAAGGTCAGCCAGATTCTTCGCTCGCCATCCGGCCACAACACACTGTTTCAGATTGCCTTGGACGGCAAAGAACAGCCCGCCATCGTGAAAGATTGGCAGGTTGATCCGGTCAGCGGCAATCTTCTGCACGTGGATCTTTTGCGCATCGCCATGGACGTTCGCATGCGCGTCAAAGTTCCCGTGCACACCTTCGGCGAACCTTCCGGCGTGAAAGTCGAGGGCGGCGTGTTTGAAGTTGTCACCCGCGAAGTCGAAATCGAGTGCTTGCCCGGCGAAATTCCGACCGAGTTCAAGATGGACGTCAGCAACCTGGCCATGAACCAGGCTTTGCGTGCCGGCGACATTCTGATCGACAAAGACAAGATGAAGCTGCTCACCGAACCGGAACGCGTTCTCGCGCACGTGGTTGCTCTGCGCGTTGAAGAAGAGAAGCCTGCGGATGCCGTGGCCACCGAAGTTGCGACTCCTGCCGAGCCCGAAGTCATCAAGAAGGGCAAGAAGGAAGTCGAAGGCGAAGAAGGCGCCGAGGCTGGTGCCGAAAAGCAGGAGAAGAAGAAGTAACTTTCTTCGAAACTTATGCGGCTCATCGTCGGCCTTGGCAATCCTGGCCCGGAGTATCAGTGGACGCCGCATAACCTCGGATTTCTTGCCGTGGATCAGCTGGCTAATCGCAGCGGCATCCGCGTCGAGCGACCGGAAGCAAAGGCTCTGGTAGGTCTGGGCAAATTGGCCGGGGAAGAAGTTATCCTCGCCAAGCCGCAAACCTACATGAACCTGAGCGGCATCTCGGTTCGCGAGCTGCTCGAAAAGTACCAGCTTGGTCCGCAAGACCTGCTCGCCTTGTGGGATGAAGTGCAGTTGCCTTGGGGCGCGATTCGTATTCACGCCGAGGGCAGCGCAGGCAGCCACAACGGTGCCGGGTCGTTGCTCAGTTCGCTCGGCACGCCCGCTTTCGCAAGATTGCGGCTCGGTTGCGGCCCCGATCATCCGCTCAGCAGCAGGAAAGAATACGTCCTGCGGCCGATGAAAAAGCCGGAGCTGGAAATTGCGGCGGAGATGATTGCCGACGCCGGTGACGCCGTCGAGTTGCTCCTTACCAAGGGCATCGAAGCGGCCATGAGCAAGTACAACCGGCGCGAACGCCAGCAGGACGAAGACGTCGCCGCCGAAAGTTAGTGGCGGTTTTTGTAGAGGCCGGCTCTTGAGTTCGGTTTTAGTGATTGAATTTTGCCGGAGCGTTTGCTCCGTCAACTGAAAGAGAAACGAGGAACCATGGAAGAACGTCTGTACGACCTGATTTACATCGTCCGTCCGGCCACGCCGGAAGAGGAAATCAAGAAAGTTGAGCACGTGGTCGAGCACGCCTGCACCGAAAAGGGCGCCAAGATCGAAAAGAGCGAGCACTGGGGCACCCGCAAGCTCGCTTACCGCGTTGCCAAGCACCGCGAGGGCATCTACGTCTATTTCCAGATTCGCACCACCCACGGTGAGCTGATCGCCGAAATCGAGCGCCGCCTCAAGGTGCAGGACTCGGTGATCAAATACCTCACCATCCGTCTGGACGAAGATCTCAAGCGCCAGAAGAAGCTTGTGGCGATTCGCGACAAGCGCGCTGCGCGCCGCCCCAAGCGTCCGACTCCGGCTTCCGCGCCAGCTCCGATCGCCGCCGCGCCTGCCGCAGAGCAGCCTGCTGCCGGCTGAGCCTCGCACGATCGCGACGCGTAACTTCGTTAGGCAAATATTTTCGGCCCGGCTTGTCCGGCGCCGACAGGAACTTAGAAAGAAAGGGTAAACGTTATGTCAGACGAACAAAATCAAGCACCAGCAGCTCCCCCAGCCGCAGCGCCTTCATCTCCATCGCCACGCCGCGAAGGTGGTCCGAGCGGCGGTGGCCACGGAGGACATGGTGGCGGCGGTGGTCGCCGTGAAGGTGGTCCTGGTGGTGGTGGTGGACGCCGTGAAGGTGGTCCGGGTGGTCCTGGCGGCCCGGGCGGAGGGCCCGGTGGACCTCGCCGCGGCAAGCGGCAATTTTTCCGCAAAAAGAAAGTCTGCAAGTTCTGTGTCGAGAAGATCGATCTGATCGACTACAAGCGCGCCGACATTCTTTCCCAGTTTGTGCAGGAGCGCGGCAAGATTCTTCCGCGCCGCATGACCGGCGTTTGCGCGCGTCACCAGCGCTGGCTCGGCGTCGCTATCAAGCGCGCTCGCAACATCGCTTTGTTGCCGTTTGCCGGTAGCGCCGCGGGCAGCTCCGCTCCGCGCGCCGTTGAACCAGCTAAGCCACAGGCTCATCCGCCTGTCGCACCGCAGTCCGTGCCACCGGCGACGCCGCCACCAGCTCCCGCTGTTTAAACTTTTGCCCGGCAGAAGTTTCGCCGGCTAACCTTCGATTTTGGAAAAAAAGGGTTTCAGGGTTTGTACTTACAACCCTGACAAATAAAAGGAACTACTAACATGCAAATCATTCTGCAGGAAGACATCGAAAAGCTCGGTCACCGCGGTGACGTGGTCACCGTCAAGCCGGGCTACGCGCGCAATTTCATCATTCCGCGCAAACTGGGCATCGAAGCGACTGCCGGCAACATGAAAGCCCTCGAGCGCATTCGCACTTCGCTGGCCAAGAAAACCGCCACCGAACTCGATGCCGCTCACAAGCAAGCCGAACTCTTGAACGGCGTTGGGGTTAAGTTCGCTCGCAAGACCGGCGAAAACGATCAGATGTTCGGCTCCGTCACCAGCGCCGACATCTCCGAAGCACTCGTCGCTCAGGGCTTCAAGGTTGACAAGCGCCAGATCCAGCTCGCCGAACCCATCAAAGTCATCGGCGAACAAACTCTGACCGTCAAGGTCTTCCGCGACGTCACCGCCTCCATCAACGTCACCGTCGACAAAGAAGCCTAATCAGGGCCTTTTCCCCGTAGGCACGGTATATCGTGCCCTTCTTTATTTGGAGTGCGGCGGCTTGACGCCGCTTTTCATTTTTTAGTGTGACCGAGCCCGCCTACTTCTTCCCAAATCCCTCCGCGATTGACTCCACTTCCTCCATCTTCCACTCACCCCCGAAATTACAAATCATCGCCACCACCACGTGTGCATCCGGATACAAAATCAGTTGCGAACTTCCGCCCACCGATCCGCCGGAATGTTGAAAAATCCGCTGCCCGGATTTCGACTTGCCCACAAACCATCCCATTCCATATCCGCTCTCTTTTCCGTCCTTGGTCTTTTGCGAAGTGAACAGCAAGCGCAACGACTCCGGCTTCAAAAATACCGGCTGCAGCAGCGCTGACCCGAATCGTGCTAGATCCTCCGACGTCGAAAGAAATCCGCCTCCTGCCCACTTGTAGCTGTTGTCCACGTACGGTGCATTCTGCTCCGGTTGATCTTTCGGTTTTTCGTAGAATCGCGCGCGCTCCGCAATAATCACGGTCGGCTGATCCTCAATCGTATTCCGCAAGCCCAGCGGCCCAAAAACATGTTCATGCATGTAGGAAAGAAAAGTTTCACCCGAAGCCGCTTCCATCGCCGCGCTGACCAGATTGAATCCGTAACTCGAGTAGTGAAACTCTTTCCCCGGCGACGAGACCAGCGGATCATCCGCAAAGATCTTCAGCCCCTCGGCCACCTTTTCGTAGTGTTTCGAAATCGCGAATTCGTCGTCCTGGTAATGACGAATCCCCGCCAGATGTCCGGCCAGCATCCGCGTTGTGATCACCGCTCCCTTATCCGGAAACCACGGAACATATTTCTGTATCGGCGCGNNNNTCCCACTGCGGTCAATGACTTCGACACACTTCCAATTCGAAATTTCGTCGTCGGCCACGCCGCCACACGCTGCCCCAGATCGGCGTACCCAAATCCCTCCGAGTACACGATCCGCCCATCCACCGCGACTGCCACCGACAATCCCGGTATGCCTCGCGCCAGCCATTCCTTCGCCACCGCTCGCGCATGCTCCTCCGCCTTCGCATAATCCTTTGCGCTGGCAATCGCAGTTGGCGCCGCCTGCCCGCGTGCGCCGGGAACACTTACTCCGCCAAGACTGCTCGCCAGCAAAAATAAAATCGCCGCAAGTAATTTCGCGGTTGCGTTGCGCTCGAAGTTTCTTTCGCTCATGACTCCTCCGGTCACCTTCAATGTTTTATCGCGCGCCCAATCATCCCACACGGTTCCGGCCCTATCGGAAAGAATCGCTCTTCCGTTTGTGCCGCGACACCAGAAAATAATTCTCCACGCAAAACTTTTCCACGAACGCTAAAATTTTGCACAGCGCTTCTTATTGACGCCCGCCTCCCGCGCCATCACAATCCACGCAATCCTTCGGACAGCAATCGGTGCCGGTATTTCCTGCAAAGAACTCCGGACTTGCCTGCCGCGGGCCATAATGCTATAAAGCGAATAAAAGGCGAATACGTAAACTATCTCTATGTCCGCTCAACCTACTCTCGAACGCCCGCTCCCGCAAAATCTCGATGCCGAACGCTCCATTCTCGGCGCTATTTTGCTCGATAATCACGCCCTTAACGCCGCGATTGAAAACATCAAGCCCGAAGATTTCTTTCTCGAGCAGCACCGCCGCGTTTTCAATCAAATGATCGCTCTTGGTGAAGCCCAGCAGGCCATCGATCTGGTCACCCTCACCGAATCTCTGCACCGCGTCGGCGAACTCGAATCCTCCGGCGGCGCTCCGTATCTCGCCGCCCTCGCCGACGGCATGCCGCGCGTCAGCAACGTCGAGCATTACGCCCGTATCGTTCGCGAGAAAGCGCTGCTCCGCAATCTCATCCACGCCACCCACAACATTCAGCAGCGCGCGCTCGAAGGCGAAGACGGCGCCGACACCATTCTCGACAACGCCGAGTCCTCGATCTTCGCAATCGCCGAAGACCGCATTAAAGCCGGCCTCATCCCCATCAAGGACATCGTCCGCGACAATTTCGAGCGCCTGGAAAAAATCTTTCGCGAAGGCAAGAGCATCACCGGCGTCTCCACCGGCTACACCGAACTCGACAAACTGCTCTCCGGCCTGCAGCCTTCCGAACTTTTGATTCTCGCTGCTCGCCCCTCGCAGGGAAAAACCGCTCTCGCTCTCAATTTCGCCGAAAATATTGCTATCCGTGCCGGCAAGCCTGTGGCTTTCTTCAGCTTGGAAATGTCCAAGGAATCGCTCCTCCAGCGTCTCGTCGCCTCCGTCGCGCAAATCGATGCCCACAAATTCCGCTCCGGCCATCTCAGCCGCGAAGATTGGCGCCGTATGACCGAAGCACTCGGCACCATCTCCTCCGCGCCGCTCTGGATCGACGACGCCGGCTCTACCAGCGTTCTCGAAATCGGCGCCAAGGCCCGCCGCCTCAAGCGCGACAAAGGCCTTTCCCTGGTCGTCGTCGATTATCTCCAGCTGATCACCGGACGCGGACGCTTCAACAATCGCCAGGAAGAAGTCTCCAGCATTTCTCGCGGCCTCAAAGGTCTCGCCAAGGAATTGCAGCTTCCCGTGCTCGTCCTCAGCCAGCTCACTCGCGCACCAGAACGCGAAGAGCGCGGCCCGCAGCTCTCCGACCTCCGCGAATCCGGAGCCATCGAACAGGACGCTGACGTCGTCATGTTCATCTACCGTCCGCACTGGTCGAAAATGGATGCCGCGCCCGAAGAACGCGATCAGGCCGAAATCCAGGTCGCCAAGCAGCGCAACGGCCCCACCGACAAAGTCCGCTTCGTCTTCCGCAGCCGCCTCACTCGCTTCGAAGAGGCCGCACCCGACGCCTTCTCCCAATTTGCCCCTGACGATATGTAATCTTTTTTGCAGTGCGGGAGCTGTGCTCCCGCTTTTGCAGCGTAAGCTAAGCCGGGTGGTCAATAAGCGGCAGCTCTGCTGCCGCCACCACCCGAGCCGCCCCATTTTCGTTGTGTGCGTTTGGCCCGCCTGCGTCACCTCGAACACATTCAAGGTCGCAGCCTTCGCCTAACCTCTTCCGTTTCAATGCAACAGCCCAGCAATCGTTGGTACCAGCCGTGCATATTGGCCTGTTGTCTTTCTCGCGCCAGCCGTTTCTCGATTCGAACCCCGGCGCGTGAATGCCGTAAAATAGTAATTCTGGAAGACGAACGGAAACGAGAATGTCCCCAACCAAAAAAATTGCACCTGCACTTGGCCGCCCGGTCTGGGCCGATATTTCTCTCTCCGCCCTCACCTACAATCTCCACGCCATCCGCGATTTCGTAAATCCGAAATCCGAAAAACGCGCCGCTCCGCGCAAAGTTCTCAGCATCGTCAAAGGCAATGGCTACGGCCACGGCGGCCCGCAAGTCGCCAAAGCTCTCGAAAAAGCCGGCTCCGACTGGTTCGGTGTCACTGCTGCCGCCGAAGGCGAGCAGGTCCGTAAAGCTGGCGTACGCAAACCCATCCTCGCGCTCACCAGTTTCTGGCCTGGCGAAGAAGCCAAGCTCCTCGCCAACAATATTTCCCCCGCGATTATTCGCTGCGAACAGCTCGCCGCGCTCGATGCCGCCGCATCCCGCCGCAAAACCGCAAAACGCTCCGTCGGCTTCCATCTCAAAATCGACACCGGCATGAACCGCCTCGGCATCGCGCCCGCCGACATCGACTGCTTCGCCCGCCAGTACGAAAAATCCTGGCGCCTCAAACTCCAGGGTGTCTTCACCCACTTTGCATCCTCTGGAGTTTTCGAAGGCCCCGTCGGCGAACAGACCTGCCGCCAGGAAGAAAGTTTTCACAAAGCGATCGAACGCCTGCGCTCCATCGGCATCGATCCCGGCCTGATCCATCTGGCAAACAGTGCCGCCATCGCCTCCCGCCCCGAAACCTGGGCCGACATGGTTCGTCCCG
>WNFM01331794.1_pt1 | contig 14626 bp, 15 predicted proteins | sample 5400271 | NCBI WGS metagenome assembly WNFM01 (sample SAMN13153352, study PRJNA577476) | soil metagenome | isolation source: 60 cm saprolite on Douglas fir-dominated hillslope | place: USA:California | collected 2013-09-17 | reverse complement strand
CATCATCGCCGGCAGCAGGATGGTGCCCATCGGATCGATATGCTTGAGCGGATTGGCCGTCACCCGGCCCAACATATAGGCGGTCCGATCGCCACAGAGATAGGCGATATAGCCGTGCGCCGCTTCATGCAGCGGGATGGCGAACAGGATCGGCAGGACCCAGGTCGTGGCATCGTGAATCATGCCGGAAATGTCATGGCCGCCCAAAATGCACTCCTGTGACTGGCTGCGCGATCGGCGTTATCCGATCAGATGATCAAGCTCTGCGCGCAAGTCATCCGGATCGACAGCCGACCCGGTCAGGACGCGCAATTTCGCCTGCCCCCGTTCATATCGGGCTTTTGCCATCGGCGACAAGGGGCTGAGACCGTCGGCGACCTGTCGCATTTCGGACATATCGCCGTTGCAGTGAAGAACGATGTCACAGCCAGCGGCCAGGGACCCGGCCGCCAGATCGGAAAATTGGCCCTGCAAGGCCTTCATGCTGAGATCATCGGTTAGCAGCAAGCCATCGAAGCCGATCTCGCCGCGAATGACCTCGCCGATGACTTTGCCCGACAAGGTCGCGGGATGATCGGGATCGATCGCCTCATAGACGAGATGCGCCGTCATACCCCAAGGGAGATCCTTCAGCGCCACGAAGGGACGAAAATCGATCGCGGCGAGCGCCGTCCGCTCGACCGTGACCCGTGGCAGATCGAGATGGCTGTCGACCAGGGCGCGACCATGGCCGGGAATATGTTTGATGACCGGCATCACGCCACCGGCCAGCAGGGCTTCGGCGGCGATCCGCCCCAGATCCGCGACCAGACTGATATCGCTGCCGAAGGCGCGATCGCCGACCACATCATGGGCGCCGGGAAAGCGGATATCGAGCAAGGGCGCGCAGTCAACATTGATGCCAAGATCAAGCAGCTCGGCGGCCATCAGGCGATGATTGAGATTGACCGCCCGTCTGCCGGCTTGAGGGTCACGCTCGGCCAGGGCACCGAACACGGCCGGTGCGGGGACATTGCGCCAATGCGGCGGTCGCAAGCGCCGCCCCCGGCCACCTTCCTGATCGATCAGGATCGGCGCATCGGGCCGATCGATGCTGGCGCGCAGATCATGCGTGAGCCGCCGTATCTGATCGGGATCGACCACATTACGCCCAAACAGGATGAAGCCGAGCGGCTGCACCGCGCGAAAAAAAGCCGCTTCTTCGGCCGCCAGTTGCGGGCCGGCACAGCCGAAGATAACGGCGCCTGTCATGTTGATCGTGTCATGCTGACGGAATCATGCGGTGTCAGCGTGCCACGAGGCAGGCCTGGTTCTGCTTGGCGAGCTCCGTACAGATCGATTTGGCGGTTGTCTTGTCGCTCAGGGGCCCGGCCTGCACACGATAGAAGATGCCGCCAGCACCCTTGTCGACCTTCTCAACGATGAGATCCAATTTGCCGAGCTGCGCTGGATGTGTCTTTTGCAATTTCGCCCAGGTCACCTTGGCTGCCGCTTCCGATTTCACCGCCGCCAATTGCACGCGGATCTTGCCGCCTGGCTTGGCGACCGGCGTTGCATCCGTGGTAGTCGGCTTGGCCGCCGTCTGCATGGCAGTCGGACTGACGGGAGCAGCTGGTGCCGTCGGTGTTGCCGCCGTGGTGGTCGACGGGGCCGGTGCCGCCGGCACGGCTGATGCCGCGGTCATTGCCGCGCTGCTGGTATCCGGCACCGCAGGCACCGGTGGCACGGCCGGAACCGCTGGTGCGGCGGCTGTGGTTGCCGTCGGTGCCGGAGCAGCAGCGGGGGCTGTCACGGGGCTGGGCACGGCCGGCACCTGGATGGCTTGACTACCTGTCGCGGCCGGCTGACTGCCGGCCGCCTGATCGGTGGCCGCCGGCGCCGGCGGCGCCACCGGCTGTTCGGGTGGCGGCAGCACCGTTTCACCGTTCTGTGCGGTCGGCTGGCCGTTCATGTTCTCAAGCACTTGGACATTCTGATTGGGCACCTGCATACCGCCTTGATCGGTCGGCTTGACCTTTTCCGGCGTGGCATCGGCAGCGATCACCGGCACCTCACCGTGATGGCGGGTGCTGATCCAGACACCGGCAATCACCACGACCGCGGCCACCGCACCGATCAGGACAAAGCGGCGATTACGCTGGCGGCGGCCGTCATTGTCGTCTTCTTGGGGATATTTGTTGCCCAAAGGCGGCGGTCCCATATCGACCCCGGCCAGCAGATCGGGCTGGCCAGACGCCGCGGTCGTCGCGCTGAAATAGCCGCTGGCATTGTTGCCGAGGCTGCCGGGCTGGGTCGCGCCCTGGTCGACGGCTGGTTGCGGATTGGTCGACGATGTCTGTGCTGCAAAAGCCGGCGAATTGACCCCGGCGCCATGACCCCCAGCCCCATGTCCTGGGCCGCCGGTCTGGCTGCCAGCGTGGCCGCCGGAAACCGCGGTGAAGGGCTCGGCGCGCAGATTCGGCGCCGCCGGCATGGTTGGCAGGGGCGCCCCTGCCGGCGCCTCGGATAAGCGCGGCGCCGCCTGGGAGGTGATCGGCGGCATCACGTCGCCCCGCAGGCGACCGAGCGCGACCGCGATCTTGGCCTGCGCCTGTTCGGGATTGGGATTATCGGATGACATGCGAGCTACCTTCCTGCCCAACGACCTGCCGAGTCACCGGCAAGCATCGGGAATGTTTGAAGAATTTACCCATCAGACCAAGATTCCTCCGAGTCGGTCAAGGCTCATGGGTTATTGCGATTCTGTTAACAGTCAGATTCGACAGCATTTTTTGGGCGTTTTTGTGGCCGGCAGCGGATTTGGCCGATCATTTGCCCGTGACCGGATGGGCAGGCGAGAAGCGCATTACATCCGTTCGTAGGGATCGAATAGGCGCTGATGCATCTCCAGCGCGTATTTGTCGGTCATGCCGGCGATGTAGTCGGCGACCAGTCGGGCGGTCGGGGGTGACTAGCAGCGCATAAAGATCGACCACCACCCGTTTCGCCTTCTGCGTCATCTGCACCACGCGGCGATGCCGATACATGCGGCGGAACAGGAACTGCTTAAGCCCAAGATCATTGGCCCGCATCGCATCCGAGAAAGCGACCACCGGACGATCCAGCCGGCGGATATCGTCGATGCTGCGAATCTTCGCCGTGGCCAGGCGTCGACGCGTCTCATCAAGCACATCGGTCACCATCTGATTGATCATCCGACGGATCGATTCACCGATCAGCCGGGTCGTCTCCAATCCCGGATGATCGCGCGACACGGCGGCGAAGATCGGCCCGGCCAGCGGCACCTCATGCAGGTCCTCGACGGTGAAGAGACCGGCGCGCAGGCCGTCATCGATATCGTGGTTGTTATAGGCGATGTCGTCACTGAGCGCCGCCACTTGCGCTTCGGCACTGGCAAAGCCCTGCAGATCGAGATCGCGCAGGGCATTGTAATCGGCAATGGTCGGCGGCACTTTCTTCGCCAGCGCCTTGGCCGTCGCATGCGGACCGAGCAACGGGCCGTTATGCTTGACGATGCCTTCGAGCGTTTCCCAGCATAGATTGAGCCCGTCGAAAGCAGCATATCGCCGCTCGAGATGCGTCAACACGCGGAAGGTCTGTTCATTGTGATCGAAGCCGCCATGCTCCAGCAGGCAGTGATCAAGCGCGTCCTCGCCGGCATGACCGAAGGGCGGATGACCAAGATCATGGGCCAAGGCCACCGCCTCGGCGAGATCCTCGTTCAACCCCAGCGCCCGGGCGATCGAGCGGGCAATCTGCGCCACCTCGATGCTGTGGGTGAGACGCGTACGGTAGTGATCGCCTTCATGATAGACGAAAACCTGAGTCTTATGTTTGAGGCGCCGGAAGGCGGCACTGTGGATGATGCGATCGCGATCGCGCTGAAACAGCGAGCGGCTGGGACTTTCCGGCTCGGCCACAAGGCGGCCGCGCGATTGTCGGGGGTCACTGGCGTAAGATTCCATGGGCCGCAGATTATCAGGTTGAACGGCAGCTGGCATCGCCCGATTGCTGATCCCGCAACGAACATCATCGAAGGCATGAGCGGGGTGATCGTCGCCATTGCCAGCGATCGGCTTCAGTCGCAAAATGGCGAGATGACGGACACCGCCAAACCCGACAGCCCACAAGCCTCGACCTATCCCCAGAGCGGCCATTGCCTCTGCGGCCAGATCCATTACCGGCTGTTGGGACCACCACGCTGGAGCGGCTATTGCCATTGCGAGAGCTGCCGCCGGGCAACCGGTGCGGTCGGCGTTGCCTATGGCGGCTTTCCCGACGCGTTGGTGGAGATCAAGGGCAAGCTGGCGGAATATGCCTCATCGCCCGGCGTCACCCGCAGCTTTTGTCCGACCTGCGGCACGCCGATCGCGTATCGCTCGACCCGCTGGCCGGGCGAGACTCATGTCCTGGTGGCCAGCATGGATAATCCGGCCGCCTGCCCGCCGGCGCATCATTACCATGTCGATGAAGAGATCGAATGGGTCCGGTTCGCCGATGGCCTGCCGCGGCACGGCGCCCCGGAAAACTGAGCTTTTCCGCGGCCGCCAAAGCCGCCGGCAGAGGCGCAGAAAGCCCTGTATGACGCGAAAATGCAGGCCCTGCATGCGACATGCGGGTTTGACTCTTGGCCGCAACACCCTACATTAACAAATTGAATAGTTGACAACTGCCATTGGGAATAGACCCATGAATGACATGTCGCCCGCGACCGCCGGCTCGGCCGAGCGCCGGGTTAACATTACCGATAGTGCCGCGAAGCGGATTGCTTGGCTGATGCAACAGGAAGGCGAGGCCGATCTGATGCTGCGGCTCAGCGTCTCCGGTGGCGGCTGTTCTGGTTTCCAATACGGCTTCACCTTCGACAAGACCCATCAGATCGATGACCATCTGTTTGAACGCGATGGCGTCAAGGTGGTGGTCGACGAGACCTCGCTGGATCTGCTGGCTGGCTCGGAGATCGATTTCGTCGAGGATCTGGTGGGAGCTGCCTTCCAGGTGCGCAACCCGAATGCCGTCTCGTCCTGCGGCTGCGGCAGTTCCTTCTCGGTTGGCTGACGCTGCTGTCGCGGCTGCCCCCTCTTTGCCGGACGGCTCCCGTATTTTCTAGGTTGCCTCACCCGCTTTCGCGGTTACCTTGCCCTTTCTTAGTTGCTTGACCGGGGTACCGGTCGATATCTTCGGTCCTGATCGTCGTCACAACCGTCAGCAGACCGAGGCAGCGTGCCCATCACCATCGCCAGTTTCAATGTGAACTCGTTGCGCGCCCGTCTTGCCAATGTGCAGGACTGGTTGCGCGCGGCGAAGCCCGATATCGCCCTGCTGCAGGAAATCAAATGCCAGGAGGCGGAGTTTCCGCAGCTCGAGTTCCAGAGCCTCGGCTATCACACCGCCGCTCTGGGGCAGAAGAGCTATAACGGTGTCGCCATCCTCTCGCGCCACAAATTCGAAATCGTGCAGCGCGGCCTGCCCGGCGATGACGGCGATGAACAGGCGCGCTACATGGAGGCCGATGTCGAGGTGCCGGATGGCAAGTCCTGGCAGAAGCTGCGGGTCGCCACCATCTACCTGCCGAACGGCAATCCGGTCGAGACCGAGAAATATCCCTATAAGCTTGCCTGGATGAAGCGCTTACAGGCCCGTGCCAAGACGCTGCTCGCCAGTGAGCGCCCGATCGTGCTGGGTGGCGATTACAATGTCTGCCCGACCGATCTCGATGTCTATGACCCGGTCGGCTGGTCGGAAGATGCGCTCTGCCGCCCGGAGAGCCGACAGCATTTTCGAGCCATTCTCCATCTCGGCTATACCGAGGCCTTCCGCGCCGTCAACAGCGAAGGCCATCGCTATACCTTCTGGGATTACCAGGCCGGCCGCTGGCAACGCGATGAGGGGCTCCGCATCGATCACCTGCTGCTCTCGCCACAAGCCGCCGATTGCCTCGGCGATTGCCAGATCGACCGCAAACCACGCGGCCTCGAAAAGCCCTCGGATCACACGCCGATCTGGTGCAGCCTGGATCTCTGATCGATCAGGAGAATGCTCAATCGCGATCAGGCCTTGACGATACCCAGGATGGAATATTTTGCGTCGTATCTGACGCTAATTTCATCGGCCTGATCAAGCTGGGCAATCGCAACATGCAGATCAACTTCATCCAATCCGGATTGCTCAATCCAAGTCCGTTCTAGCAAGGCGTACGGAATCAGGACGCCCGACATGAACCGCTTCAGCACAGTCAGTGTCTTTCGCAATTCCACTGCCTTGTCTTCTTTTTCTTGCATGCCGAAATCCTAAACTTGGCGACCTCGCATAACTGGCTCAACATCCAGTGGGAAATCCAACGATGGATAACGAAACACCAGAGTTCCGGAAGAGGCTAAAGCAACAAACCCGATCAAGCAGCAGGCAGCCAAATCATTTGAGTTCTTGATGATGAGTGAAATCAGAATCTGCTCGGGATTTTTGCGTCCGCGCTGAAGAGACCTGACAGAAGCACAATAACGATTCGACTCTAAGGAAACTGCTCCACGGCAAGGACAACGCGGATATGACGCCACGATAAGTATCTACAGCTAATGATCAAATTCGGTGTCAGGCTGGTTCGAAGAGGGTGACAGGATCACCATGTCCAGCGAGCAACATGAGCCCGTCTTGCTGAGGTCGTATTTGGCGAGTGCGGGGTCTTCTATAACATCAGTGGATGGCGGCGATGCAAAGAAGACCATTCCATCAATTGCATCACGACAAAACAAAATGGCATTGAAAGGAGCCGTTCCGCTCATCGTCACGGCAGCAAAGTTATTCGTGATCTGAATGAGGGCTCCTTCAGTGATCTGCTGAGCCGTCAAAACACACCGTTTCCACGCCATCATCCCACCGAAAATCAGTTGACGTGGGACAACGCCAACCCGGCACAATTATTCCCAAATAATCTTGATTTCCACACATCTTTTGGATCGGGTTTTATTCAAATTCGATCATCCGATCATGCCAGATCCAGCTTTGAAGATTGCTGCTTCCCACGATATCGTCGGGCAACCCAGCGCCTTTTTCAGCACCGGCGCGATCGCGCGCCAATCGAGACGCGGTGATCTGGTCCGCGGCCAGCATGGCGCTGCCATTGCTGCGCGCTTCGTGCGGAGTTTCACAGGCTTACTCTGCAGATGGCAGATATCCGTCGCTAGAGCGCGATCGTGGGAGAAGAGCGATGACCCCGAGGACATAGTCGACCGAATCTCCCGTTTTTGATAGTGGGAGGCCCAACATCTCGAAGCCGAGAAACTCCTTGTCACGCACGGTCACTGGTGCCCGCGCAGCAATGACCCGGTCATAGAAGCTGAACCATCTTTCGCCATAGATTGGGCCGAGATCAGAAATTTTTGTGTTGGTGAGGTGCGCCGCATTGAACAACTCAGTCCATCCCGTTCCCATGTAGCGAATGACGACGTCATAGGACCTGATCTGGTTTGGCTCACGCAGGACTTCCGTGAGTTTCATCAGAGGCAGTTGCCTGGGAAATGCAATTGGATCAAAGGCGCTGCGCGGGGGGATGAGCTGCCCGACCTGCCAACTTTTCCAAGTATCGCGCAGCGTCATCAATCCGGCGTCGCACAAAACTGTCGTGGGGTGGAACGTTGGGTCTTCTATCATCCCGCAGCCTGACTGATGCCAGCTCACGCATGCTCAACTGATTTGTCAGCGTAACAAGCCATCCGCATCATGGAAAATCAACGTCTTTCAAAGGAGACCGTCAAACCATTCAAGTTGAGGACGGCATGACCTACATCACCTCTGGTCGTCAGCAGCCGGTCGCCTGCCTCTACCAATCAGACATCATTTTGGCGCCACTTTTCTTGATGGCATAAAATCGGCTGACCCGCAGCAAGCCATTTTCCATGGCCTCAGTGCCTCCGGATAGGCCTTTACAGTGGCAAGGGCCACCGCATCGCCTTGCGCCAAATTCGCCCAGCCCTGGGGAACCATCTTCCGATAGGCATCGGTAATGTCCTCGGTAATGCGTAGATCGAGACTGAGCTCGCTCATGCGCTGCTCATATTGATCAGGGCGCCACAGATCAAACGGCGTCGCTTGCATATCACGCAGACGCTTGTCATTAGGCGCGATGCCGGGAGCCAAGACGAGATCGGTCATTGACAGCTGACCCTTCGATTTCAAGCCCTTTTGCAGCGCTGAAAGAATTTCATATTTGCTTTCGAAGGCGTGCAATGTCTCGCTCGAAAAGACACAGTCATAGCCGTTTGGTTTCAAATCGAACTCGCCTGATACATAGCGCTGGATATCCGCCCTGCGATCGAGCCCGGCATTAACAGAAAGTTGTTTGCCCACAACCGAGAGTTCGGGATCTGCCTCATAACCGGTGACCCAGACATCATATGTCTTGCTGACAGTGCGCGCGCCACCACCGAGCCCGGTACCGAACTCCAACACATTCTTGGTGGGATCCAGGCCGAAGGGCTTCACCAAGCTGAGCACATAATCCGGCCCGCCCGGCTTGTCATAGCCGGCGCCCCAAACGACCTGCGCGATACGTGTCCGTGGCGTTTCCCAGTCCAAGAGCGGTGCGACGATCGGTGCATCGCCAGCGGAGACTTCCAGCTTCCGCTTCACACGCTCCCGCGCCCGCGCTTCGAGCTCCGCCTCAGGCACCGGCTCAATGCCGTCCCACCAGGCCCGCAATCGCGCTTTAAGTGTGATACCCTTCTTTGCCATTGCCCCAACCCCATTTCACTCACCCGGTTATTTTCTTGCGGCACCGCCATTAGAAGCTGCGGGAATAACGTGCCGAGGTTCATTCGCCTCGTTACAAATTTAATCGGAAGATTGAGAACGAAGTGTTAATTCAATCACACGTTGGTGTCATATTTTACATTGAATTTTAGGTAAATTATTGATTCCAAGGCTACTCTGTGCGACGTCATCATCGACCCGCAAGGAGAGGGACTTATACCGCGCGGCCTCAAAAAAGCTCTCGGATCACACGCCGATTTGGTGCCAACTGGATCCTTGATCCTGGCGATGACCGAACAAGCCGCTCACCATCATCCTTCGTAAGAGCCAGAGTAAGGCTTCAGTTTGACGCTATCTGTCTACATCTAAAAGGGCCGCACTCTATCCCACAAACGTCTTACCCAGCGGCATGATGCGCAGACCCTGGCGCAAATGCCGATAGGGTAGCGCATAATTGTCGACCGGATTGGCGCCCGGTGCGGCAACGATCAGGATCTCCTCGGCGATCGGCTGGAAATCGGCGCGGAAATGCACCGAGCTTTTCAAGGCGAGAATCTTGCGATTGCTTGGTTCGACACCGAGATGCCGCAGCATGGCCTGATCGGCGGCTTGCTGCTTGCGGCTGGTGACGACGACCTCGACACCGCCGATCTCTAACAGCGCCATCGGCCCCAATTGCATGCGGTTGCCGCGATAGAAGGGCCCGGTCGCCTCGAACGTGCCGTCGCCCAAAGCCGCCACCTTGAAGGTGCCGTGGAAGGGTCGATGGCCGGGCATGCCGCTCCAGGCGCCGACGCCAAGCGTGATCTCGGCGCCAAGCCCCGCCTGATGCGCGACCTCGGCGGTCTTCGGATCATAGAGATTGGCAAAGACGGCGTCCTGCGCACCGCCGGTGACCAGGGCTTCGAGGAGACCGACCGTATCGGAGTTGCCGCCGGCGCCGGGATTGTCCTGGGTGTCGGCCAAGATCAGCGGCCGATGCAGGCGCGGTGCCTGGGACCGCGCATAGGCGACCGCCTCCGCCGGCTGCCAGACACGGCCGGCAAAGCCGGGCTCGGCTGCGTTCACAGTGCCAATCATGTCGTCAGCGGCCGCATCGGCAGCCGCCTGATTTGCGGCATAGGTCACCACCACCGGGCCGCATTCCTGAATATCGGCGGGTGGAAAGCCGAAGGTGAAGGACGCTGTCGCCAGATGACGACGCTGTTCCTGCGCCGACAGCTCGGCATAGAGCGAAAGTGCTGGATCGATCAGCGTGCATTGCCAGGTCAGCGGCACCAGGTAATCGGCCCGCCGCATCGCCTTGGCGAACTTGCCATCGCGCAGCAGGCGCGCCAGCACCTCTGCCGAGGCAATGCCGCTTTCGGCGAGATCGACATGCGGATAGGTGCGGCAGGACACCAAGGCCGAAGCGAGATCAACCATGCGGCTTGTGACATTGGCATGAAGATCGAGACTGACGACGATGGGGAGATCGGGGCCGACCAGCGCCCGCAGGCGTTGCAGCAACTCGCCCTCGCCGTCCACCAGATGCTCAGCCACCATGGCGCCATGGAGATCGAGATAGATGCCATCGATCCCGCCCGGTGCTGCCGCCAGATCGCCGATCCGCCGCAGCAACTCGCCGGCAATGGTCTCATAGGCGACACGTTCGACCTGCGCCGAGGGTGAGGCCGAGCACCACAAGGTCGGCAGCAAGTCGAAGCCCTGGGACGTTGCCGCGTCGATGAAACCGGCGATCGGCAGATTGATGCCGGTGAAGGTCGAGAGGATCGCCGGACCACGGGTCAGGCCAGGGCAGCCATCGGCTTGTTCGAAATCGCTGAAGCTGGCTTTGACCGGGGCGAAGGTATTGGTTTCATGTTGAAAACCACCGATGGCGATCCGCATGTCCTGATCCTAACTGGTGTTCCTTGACCGATTGGAGATGAGGTCTGCCCCGATCGTCCACCATCGGACAGGCATCTTGGCGGCTTGCCCAGGAATTGCAACCTTGCCAGAAAACCCCGCCAAATCAATTGGGTTTAAGATAATTTTAAGCCACTACATCCAATCTTACCCCTGCGCAATTTGTGGGGATGATGGCCGTCCCCCAATCATGGGGATGATGATGGCGAGCCAGATGACAGCGGCGGACAACAAGTCCAACGAGCTCGCGGAGAGCCGACGTGTGGCAGCGGAAGCGCTGGCGCGGATGGCGGCCTTGCGGGTCGCGCCCTCACCGGCGAATTACTCGATCTGGTACAGCTATTTCAACAATGACGTACCGGACCTGACCAAGGAAATCGACGCCTTGCTGGAAAACGGCGCGGTGTTTTCCATGCAGGTCAATATCGCGCTGTTCAATAAATATTTCGGCACCGACCGCGAAGCCGTCGCCCTGAACGATATCGGCCTATCGCTGAATGCCACGATCGGCACGGTGATGGCGCAATTGAGCGCTGCGGGACAGGAAGCCGCCGCCTTTGATAATCGCCTGCAAAGCGTCACCGGCAGCCTGATCGGCAAAAGCCAGTTGGCGTCTATCGATCTCAAGGAAATCGTCGCCGGCCTGATGGCGGCGACCGAAGAAATGAGCGCCAAGAACCAGGCGCTGGAGAACGAACTCAATACTTCAGCCGAGCGGGTTTCTCATCTCCAACGCAATCTCGAAGTACTGCGGATCGAGGTCCTGACCGACAGCCTGACCGGGATCGGCAACCGCAAGCTGTTCGACTTGACCATCCTCAACCGCGCCAATGAAGCCACCGCCAAAGACGGCGAGCTGTGTCTGCTGATGCTGGATATCGACCACTTCAAACGCTTCAATGACAGTTATGGGCACCGGGTCGGTGACAAGGTCCTGAAGGTCGTCGCCAATCGCCTGAAGGCGGCGGCCAGGCCCGGCGATCTGCCGGTGCGCTATGGCGGTGAGGAATTCGCCTTGATCCTGCCGAGCATGCCCCTGGAAGCGGCCATCATCCGCGCCAATCAAATCCGCGAAGAACTGGCCCACCAATATCTGCGCAACAAGGCGACCGGTGACAATTTCGGCAAGATCACCGTCAGTATTGGCGTTGCCCAGTTCCGTCACCTGGAACAACTGGAAGACTTCATTCGCCGCGCCGATGCCGCACTCTATCGTGCCAAGGATGCCGGCCGCAATCAGGTGGTTGCCGACGCTGCCTGAGGTGAGCGCATTTTAGGCGCGAAACGGCCGGTCCGGCAGATCGTTGGTCTGGCCCGGCCAAGGCGGAAAACGCGGCGCCAATTCATCCGCCACGGCATCGATCAGTCGCGCCAGGGCGGTATCCAGATTCGCCGAACTCTTATGGCTGCGGAATTGCCCGATCAAGGCTGCCCAACGTTCTGCCGGAATGACGGCGGCGATCCCGCGATCCGGTAGGATCTCGATCTGCCGCTCTGCTTCGCAGACGCAAATGAGAAGCCCCAGCCGATCCTGCGTCGCATCGATGCCGTGATCGAGAAACAGCAGGCGGGAGCGTGTCAGGCAGGCCTGACGGCGCAATGCGGCCGGCGTCAGCGCAATGCCGAAGAACGTATGTTCGCAGGCGAGAAACAGGATGATCGCCAGGATGATCGCGGCTGCCGGACCGGCCCAGGCGGGCAGATCCGGCAGCCTGACCCAGCCAAGAGCCGCTTCCAGCAGGGCGAACAGCGTGACCGATGCCAAGACCGCGGTCAGCCGATAGCGATCGGCGCGCGGCACGATGGCGACGGCAATTTCAGCGGCACTCCGGGTCTCCGCCGTTTCGATTGCCGCTGCGACCAATCGGTCTACCTGTTGTTGCCGATCCGCTTGCATCGCCGTCACCCTCTTTCACCATCGACCACTGGCACCGCCACCACCACCGCTGCCACCGCCGCCGCTGAAACCGCCACCGAAGCCGCCACTGGATCCACCGCCAAAGCCGCCGCCCGAGCCGCCGCTCCAGTCATTGTCCCAATAACTGCTGCGGCGACGACCGGTATAGACGCGCGAATCATGGCCGATGCTGCGATAGAGACCGATCAGCAGCATGGTGCCCCAGATCAAGAAAATGAGCACCGTCATCCACGGAAGATGATTGCCGAAGATGGTGATGCCGGCGGCCGAAAAGAGGGGATCATGTGGCGGTTGATCGGCCACGAAGGACCCGGCCAACGCCGCTTCGATCGAGGCAATGCCGGCCGTGATGCCACCGGCAAAGTCGCTGCTGCGGAAATGCGGCAGCATGACGGAGCGGATGATGGCATTGGCGGTCGCATCCGGCAGGGGGCCCTCGGCACCGTAGCCGGTTTCGATCCGCGTCTGCCGATCATTGGGCGCGACGATCAGCACGACGCCGTTATTCTTGCCGGATTGCCCGATCTGCCAGCCCCGCAACAACGCGAGACCCCATTGCTCGATCGGATAACCCTGCAGATCGCCGAGGGTGACGACGACGATCTGCGTACTGGTCTGGGCTTCATAGCGTGCCAGCTCATCATCGATCCGCTGCCTGCTGCGGGCATCCAGCAAGCCGGCCTCATCGACAACCCGGCCGCTCAGGGCCGGTATCTGCGGGTCAGCAGCCGCAAGAGCCGGTTGCCAGCCATGGAGGCCAAGGGCCAGCAGCACGATCTGGAACAGGCGCGACAGGGGAACGGGGATTGTCATCGGATCAAGGATCGCTCGCTTATGGATTAGTCTTCGTACTGCCGCCGAAATCGACTTTAGGCGCCGTCAACGCCGATTCCTCGGCCTGGAACTGTGCCATTTCCTTGGCGTCCGGATAGAACATCGCGGCCCACCAGCGCCCCGGAATGGTGCGCAGTTCGGTGTTGTAGACCCGCACGGCTTCGATGAAATCGCGACGCGCCACGGCGATGCGATTTTCGGTGCCTTCCAGCTGTGCCTGCAGTGTCTGGAAATTCTCATTGGCCTTGAGACTGGGGTATTGCTCGGCCACCACCATCAGCCGCGACAACGCCGATGTCAGGCCGGTCTGATTGGCCTGGAATGCCTGCATCGCCTGCGGGTTGGTCAGGATGTCGCTGGGCAGTTGCATGGTGCCGACCTTGGCGCGGGCATTGACCACAGCCTCCAGGGTCGATTTCTCGAAATCAGCGGCCCCCTTCACGGTCGCCACCAGATTGGGCACCAGATCGGTCCGCCGCTGATACTGATTGAGGACATTGGACCATGCCGCCTTGGCCTGTTCTTCATAGGTCGGGACATTGTTGATGCCGCAAGCAGCGAGCGACAACAGCAGCGTCGCAGCCAAGAGGCGGCTCAAAAAACGACCAATCTTCATCATGCTTCTCAAAATTGTTCCGAGTCTGATCTGATGATCATAGCGGATTATTATCGGTACTGCCGAGATCCCATGCCAAGCATACGCCTGGATGCAGCCCGTTTCGTACTTGGTCTGGACAGAACAAACAGAGTCATAAGATGACTGAATCCACAGCCGGACCGACTTGTCCGGGAATGACGGCGACGAGCAGCTTTTCAATGCGCCCCTGCCCCGCACCCAACGGCAGAATGATGGTTTCCTCGTCAAAGGAGTGTTCATCGATATTGCCATGCCGACGATACGCAAGCGGTCGCTTCTTGCGCAGCACCTCATCATAGGTCCAGCGGACGAAATCGACATAATCCGGCCACGGCAGTTGATCCAGATAACGGCCGGTATAATCGACACCGGAGATTTCCGCCAAACGTGACCCGTCGAGCCGGAAATAATATCGGCGCGGCGGCATCGCGCTTGCTTCGGCAGTCATGCCCTGGTCATCCGGCAGCATCGCGGCGGGTGGCGACGTCGGTTGCCGGCTGTCGATGACGTCGACCAGAGTGACGAGGCCGAGAATGTAGGGAAAGTCGAGCGGATCAAGATCGGCGCGATCGGGAAACAGG
>WNFM01358235.1_pt1 | contig 14627 bp, 17 predicted proteins | sample 5400271 | NCBI WGS metagenome assembly WNFM01 (sample SAMN13153352, study PRJNA577476) | soil metagenome | isolation source: 60 cm saprolite on Douglas fir-dominated hillslope | place: USA:California | collected 2013-09-17 | reverse complement strand
ACATCTACTTCGATAACGAGCTGCACGACCACAACCTTTTCCAGGCCATTTGCCGCACCAACCGGCTCGATGGCGACGACAAGGATTATGGCTACATCGTGGACTTCAAGGAGCTGTTCAAAGACGTGCAGGAAGCCATCGCGGTTTATAACTCAGATGAACTGGACATTGATGAGGGTAATGGCGGCAGCAACAACGTCGAGCTGAAGGACTGGCTCAAGGAAGGCCGGAAGCAACTCGATGGCGCGCGCGAGGCGCTCCGCTATCTCTGCGAACCAGTGCCGCCACCGCGCGAGATGGAGCAGTTCCTGCACTACTTCTGCGGCGATGCTGCCAACCCTCAGGCGCTGACGGACACCGAACCCCTGCGCGTCTCATTTTACAAAGCCGTGGCAACGTTCGTGCGCGCTTACGCCGACATCGCACAGAATCTCACCGAGGCGGGTTATTCGGATGTCGAGGCTGCAGCATTGCAGAGGGAGGTGGAGTTCTACAGCGAGACCCGCGCAGCTATCAAAAAGCACTCGGGCGAAGAGCTGGACATCAAGCCCTACGAGGCAGACATGCGGCACCTGCTCAACACGTACGTTCAAGCCGATCCGGCGGCGGATATGGGGAATCTCAATTCGCTCTCGCTCACGGATCTCATCATCAAGACGGGCATCCACGATGCCATCGCTCACAAACTGAACGAGAAGGGCAAGCTGTCCCGCAACGCGATTGCCGAGGGCATTATCAACAACGTTCGCAAGACCATCATCCGCGACCAGCTCACCGACCCAAGGTTTTACGCGGAGATGTCCGAACTGCTGAAGGATCTCATCAAACAGAGCCGTGCCGACGCCGTCGCCTACGAGGCCTTCCTCAAGAAGGCGGAGGACATGGTGAGGCGGATGGCGCAAAAGAGCGCCGGCGGCCATCCGGCGGCTCTGGATGGATATCCGGGCGCGATTGTGCTCTTCAACAACCTGGCCAGCATCCCCGCGGCGACCTTTCAGTGCCCGGCGGATGATGACAGGAAGGCGAAGGTTGCGCTCGAACTCGACCAAGCCATGCGGGAGAAGGCACCAGCCGGTTGGAAAGGAGATGACACCCGCGAGAAGCAGGTGCTTAACGCGCTGTTTCCAATCATGTCGCGGGACCGTGTAGCGACGCAGGCGATTTTTGATATCATCAAGAAGCAACCGGGCTACTAATGACTGAGACGATTCAGATTGGAGAGCTTTCGATTCTGGTAACGAAAAAGGACATCAAGAACGTCCATCTCTCCGTTTATCCACCCGATGGCCGAGTAACACTCGTCACCCCAAATGCGACGCGGCTGGAGGTGGCCCGTGCGTTTGCAATTTCGAAGCTGGCCTGGATTCGCCAACAGCAGGAGAGAATGGCGAATCAAGCGCGAGAATCACCTCGGGAGTTTATCGAACGCGAGAGTCATTATCTCTGGGGGCGGCGGTACCTGATGACCATCGTCCATCGGGAAACCAAGCCATTTGTGTTGCTAAATCACAAACGCATCACACTGACCGCGCGCCCGGGCAGCGATGCTATAAAGCGCTCAGCAATCATGCACGACTGGCACAAGTCCTTGCTCCATGAAGTGGTGCCTCCTCTAATCCAGAAATGGGAGCGGAAACTGAACGTGAAAGTCAGCGGCTATTTCCTGCAACGGATGAAAACCAAGTGGGGAAGCTGCAATCTCAAGGCCGCACACATCCGGCTCAATACGGAACTGGTGAAGAAGCCGAAGGACCTCTTGGAATACGTTATCGTCCACGAGATGGTACATCTGCTGGAGCGGAAGCACAGTGAACGCTTCATCGCAATCCTTGGGGAGAACTATCCGAGTTGGAGGGAAGCTCGTGCGGAACTTAACGAATTGCCTCTCACAGCAGAAGTATGGAAGAAACGATAAACCTCAAGTTTAGGAAAGTCTTTCAGTTTGGTGGTCAGGGCGGAATCGAGGTGCAGAGTCCAGCGTTTTTTAGGCAGAGATTGCTACGAGGTTCGTTTGCGCCGCCCGGCTAAATAGCCTACGGCCGAGCAAGCCTTGGCCATCTTGGAGTTCCTCAAAGAGAAAAGCGGCTGAATGTCATGCTTTGTGTGACTGTCGCAGGTGGTCTGTATTTTCCGAATTGTAGTTGAAAACCAGCTGCCGTTTTTGCTACATCAAGGGCGATGACTGCAGAGATCGCGGTCATGAACCGCCTGGCGATTGCGTTGGCTTCCGACAGGCGCTGCAACGTCGGTTCATGGGAATGTCGCCAAAATCTTTAATGCCGACAAGCTTTTCCAGCTGGATTCGGATTCTCCCGTAGCGGCAATGTTCTATGAGAACTCAACCTTCCTCGGCATTCCATGGGAGATCGTGGTTAAACAATTCCGGTCTAAACATTCACGCGAGCGGACATGGCTTAAGGAATACGCCGATGAGCTGCGGAGGTTCTTGATCTCAGATGAACTGATCTCCAACGACTACGTCGACAAACACTTTTGGGCCACTGCTCAAACGGTCATTCGGGACATCCTGCGCAAGAGCCGTGCGCGCCGAAAAGAGAGCGGCGGGGGCCAGCTCTCAGAGCACTGCAAGGTGATCGTCAGCGAAACCTTGGAAGTACTGTTGAAGAGCGATTTCCTTAGCCCAATGAATGAGGCGACGGTCGAAGAACTCAGAACACGGTATGGCGCGGAGCTTGGCAATTTCGTTACTGATGGTCTCAAAAGAAAATTCGACAAGGACTGTTTGGCTAGAGGCGATATTACTGAGGGCTCTCTTCGAATTGAAGTCGCGCTCAGAGAGATGGTGGGCGAGGAGTGGTCAAAATACCGCGAGCTAGAACGACGCATCAAGGAAGCCTCGAAGATCCAGGATGAGCTGATGCGAGTGGTGACGAAGAGAAAGCCGCCGGATCAGAGCTGGCCATAGCAGGGGTGACCGCTCCTTTCCGAACCGGATACGCCAAAATACGCATTGACGGGACACCAGCTTCACCCTAAATCTTGCTCGCAGCCCCGCTAGAAATTGAGTATTGAGATCTTAACGGAACTTTTTATGGAGCCGTCTTACGAGCAGAAAATCGCCGAAATAAATCGGATATTAGCGCATTTCGGCTCAGCACCAATAGGCTCTGATCCCGTGGGGAGCGTGACCGCTGACACTGACGAACACACATTCATCGTTATTGATAAATCGTCGTGGCCCACGGCTGACTTCGGCCGCTATGCCAAATTGGAATCAAATCCTTGATCAGCTGCACGAGTCCGGCAGCGCTCAGGATATCATTCGTCGAGGCTACCTGAAAGACCTTCAGGCGGCAACGGGACGAAATATAATCATCTATTATTCGGGCTGGTTGCAGAAACCCGATATAAAGGGATCCGAAATCAATGACGCAGACAAGAACGGCTTGATGACAGTGATTCATCAGCTCGATCGGTCGCTAGGGTTAGATTTGGTCTTGCACACGCCGGGAGGAGACATTGCAGCCACCGAATCAATCGTCGACTACCTTCGATCAATGTTCGGAACAAACATCCGAGCCATTATACCTCAGCTAGCATTGTCGGGCGGCACACTGATTGCGTGTGCCTGCAAAGAAATCGTCATGGGCACTCACTCTAGCCTAGGCCGTTTGGCGGCATTCCTGCACACGGGATTGTGGGGGAATTCAATAAGGCCGCTAACGAGATCCGAGCCAATCAATTGAACGCTCTGATTTGGGGTCCAATATTACAGAAGTATCACCCAACCTTAATTGGCGAGTGCAATAAAGCCATGCAGTGGGCGGAAACACTGGCTAGAGACTGGTTAGCGACGGGAATGTTTGCGGGTGTAACGGGCGCGCAAGCAACCATCAACAACATAATCAAGGAACTCATTGATCACGCTCTAAATCTAAGCCATGCCCGACATATCTCAGCATCGAAGGCGGCCGCGATTGGACTCAAAATTACCAATCTTGAAACGGACCCCAACCTCCAGGACTTAGTTTTGTCCGTTCATCACGCTACGATCCTTACCCTGTCTTCGACGCCAGCATTCAAGATTATCGAGAACCACAGCGGCACGGCATTCATACAGGCTTTTCAGCAGGTAATGATCAAGCCTTCCTAATCACTGCGAGCAACGCTGGACGATGCCGGATCAAGCTGTAAGTCGTGCAATTAATGGGAGATGTTTTCTGTACAACCTGCCCGATTAAACGAGAAAAAGACATAACCTAACCGGCGTTAGGATGCTCGCTTCTCGGCAAGAGCTTTCTTCACGCTCTTGATAGTCTTTCGTAGAGCCTTACCACGGATAAGGGTTAGTTTTTGCCTTGCCTTTCGTTTGCGAGAGCGCCGCCCTTTGCCAGTCAGTGTTTCAAAATAGGTGTTCATTTGAACCTTCGGACAGATCTATAGGCCGAGCGCCCTGGATGCAAATTTATTGCGCCCATTCCGTATCTGTTTGCGCGCCGCCACTTTCTGTTTTTAGTACATTCAGTCGAACTTGATTCGATCGGAAACAAGGATACCCAAGCTTGTGAGACAGAAACGCGAAGGTCGTCTAAACCTTTGGCATTCTTTAAACTAGCGTGGGTTCGCGATCCGGGAGACTTTTGGTAAGGTCTCAAAAACGCGGGGTAGTACCCATCAGCGACACAGGCTAGAGCAACGCTGGTCCAAAAAAGGCGAGCCGCCCTCAAGGAAGGGCACATTCTATGTCCGTATCTAAGCGGTTTTTGCCGGCCGTAACTGTCGTTGGGCACCCGCAGCCCTTAACCCGGTCGGAGTTAGCCTCATTCTTAAATGTCAGTGTGCGCACGATCGACGGCTACGTTCTTTCTCGGCGTATTCCTTATATTCGCCTGGGTCGCCTCCTTCGGTTCCGAGTCCAGGACGTCGAACGCGCTTTAAAGCGCTACACCATCGAGGAGGTGTCGATCTAATGCACCGCGACAACCCGGGGTCTCCGCCCGGAAACGGACAGGGCCACACCGGCAAAGTGTGGCCCCAAAGATTATCCGAACTGAACGAGTTTGCCACGTTCCGTACCGGAATCAAGTTTTGGGATTTTAACCTGAGCGCAGGGAGGCGCGGGTTTAATGGACCTCCATGTTGAACTCCGTGACTACCAAAGCGCAGCAGTAAACGCCGTTCTTGACCATCTTCGGCAGTACCGCTCTACCGCCGTCGCGATGCCGACGGGCCCAGGCAAGACGGTTGTGTTTTGCGAAATAGCTAAGCGGCTAAACCGTCGGACTCTGATACTGGCTCATCGCGAGGAGCTGTTAGCTCAAGCCGTGGCGAAGCTGGACCATTTCGGCCTTCCGGCGATCATCGAGCAGGCGGAATCTCGGGCATCGCTCGATCACCAATTTGTCACCGGCTCGGTCCAGTCATTGCAACGAGAGCGGCTTCGGCGATTTCCTACCGATCATTTCGGGCTCATCGTCATTGACGAGTGCCACCACAGCCCGGCTCAGAGCTACCGGAACATAATTAACCATTTCTCGGGCGCTCAGGTTCTCGGAGTTAGTGCCACCTTTCAACGACTCGACGAACTTGGCTTCGAAGGGATCTTCGATAGTATCGCCTTCGAAGTTAACCTAAAGGAGCTAGTAACGGCCGGTTGGCTTTGTCCTATTAAAGCTAGGACACTACCGATCAAGATCGATCTGCGGAAGGTTAGGAAGGTAGCAGGCGATTACAACCAGGCGCAGCTTGCTGAAGCCATCGGCGAGGAACTAGAACGGGCTGCGGATGCTGTCACAGAGCACGTTCGCGACCGTAGGACGTTGGCGTTTCTACCCTCAATCGCGCATGCTGAAGTATTTGCTAACCTCTGCCAGGATCGCGGCGTCAACGCCGATTTCGTGACTGGTAATTGTTATGATAGAGAGCGGAAAGTTAGCGCGTTCGCTAGCGGCGAAACGCAACTACTAACCAATTGCATGCTCCTGGCCGAAGGCTTCGATAGCCCGGAATGCGATAGTATAGTCATGCTGCGGCCGACTCAATCCGAGGGGCTCTATCGTCAAATGGTTGGACGGGGAACACGAATTCATCCTAACAAACGGAATCTTCTGTTGCTAGATTTTCTATGGTTAACGAGGAACCACGATCTATGCAAGCCGGCATCGCTTTTGGGCAAGGACGCTAGCGAGACTGAGCGTTCAGAAATTAACGCGGTTATTGATTCCTGCGATGAGGAAGTTGAACTCTTCGATAGTGAAAAAATCGACTCACTTCGGGAAGAGCTTCGGGCACGAGCACAAGACCAATCCGAGGAATTCGACCCGCTAGCAAACGTTCCCGACGATCCGTTCGACGTCGACGCGATGCGGTTCAAATCGAGTCCCTATGCACCGCCAGCAACGCCTCGCCAGAATGAAGCTCTCCTTAACATTGGGATATGGCGAAGCCGGATTTCTTGCCGGTTCGCAGCTTCTAAAATCTTCGACATGTTAAATGCCCGCCGCGAGCGGGGGCTCGCTACTGTCAAACAGGCGAGACGGCTTAAGCAGCTCGGGGTTAAGGCGCCTTGGCGCGTGTCATTCGAGGACGCGAAGCGGCTGATCGGGGCTTTCTACGCCGGCGAGTTAGGGAAGGAGCTGGCAAGCAAATGAAAACTCGGCAAGATCTTTCGGATCTTTCGTTGCCGTCCAACGATATTGGAGAAAAGGGGCTTCTGTGCTCGATCATTCAAAATACGGCGATTTACCTCGATCACGAGGACCAGATCGGAGAGCACCTTTTCCAGAGTCCCGCTAACAAAAAGATCTTCGCGGTAGTCCGTGATTTGTGCCCGCAGTTTTCGGAGATTGATTTCGTCGCGATTATCGGGGAGCTGACCAGGAAGGCAGAGCTTGAAGAGGTTGGCGGTAAAGAAGCTGTTAATGAGATTTACGGCTTCGTGACTACCTCGGCCGGCTGGCGCACCTACTATGAACAGGCTTTCGAGGCGCATCGCTTACGCCAGATCAAGTTAACCGCACGCCAAATCTGGGAAGCGCCAGACCTGGAAACAGCGCAGCAAGCGGCTGAATCGCTCAGTGAGATAGCAACTCTTAACATCAAAGCTCCGGTCCCATTCAAGGAACGATTGCACGATACCTTGGAACGGATCGAGCGACTAGCGACAACTCCGCCGCAATCAGTGGTTAGATTCGGTATCCCGGGACTAGACGAAGCCTTACTACCAATTGAACCGGGCGATCAGATCGTGATCTGCGCAGAGACTAGCCGAGGTAAAAGCGCTTTAGCGGCTCAGGCTGTCTTGAGCAGCCTTAACCAATCGTTTGCTATCTTCAGTCTTGAGATGCCGGCATGGTCGCTGGTAGTCAGGATGTTAGCCAGCGAAGCCCGGGTACCGTTCTCTAATCTGCGGCGAGGCCGGCTCATAGAGAGCGACTACCCGCGCTTGACGGACGCCGTTTCGCGTTTGGGCAACCGGACCGTATGGATTGAGGACGAACATCCAATTTCACCCGCCACCATTGCGGCCAAATGCCGGAGGTTCAAGCGAAGCGGACTTGACGCGATTGTCGTAGACTATTTGCAACTGGTGGCGCCAATCGCACCAAGCAAGCGCGACACGAGGGAGCACGAGGTTGCTGAGATTAGCGGGTCACTCAAAAGACTGGCGCTTGAACTCAATCTTGTCGTTATCGCCTTATCACAGGTCAATGAGCACGGCCAAACCCGTGAAACCCGAGCGATCGGCCACGACGCGGACATTATGCTCATGATCGGTGAGGGCGAGGACGGAATGTTCATTGAAATCCGAAAGCAGCGCAACGGTCCGCTTTGCTTAATTCCAGTGACCTTTGATGGTTCGACGCTGCGCTTCTCGGCGCCGAGCAAGACGACAACCGCGAACGTGAGGAATCCGGCCGGAGAGGAGCTGCTATGAGCACCAAAGTCACGGCGGTAGTCTGGGCTCAGAGCAAAGCCAGCGGTGTAGACCGATTGGTTCTCCTGGCCTATGCCTGGCACGCAGACCGGATTACGCGGGAATGTTGGCCGTCGAACAAAACGGTCGCCCGGGAAATAAACGCGCCGGAAAGAATGGTACGGCGATCTAAAAAAGAGCTTATTCGAATCGGCGAGTTACAGCTCTTGGAACGTGGAAGCAATCACAAAAGCTGCCGCAAATCCGATACGCTTAAGGTCGGAGCAGACTCTTGGCAATACGATTTAAAGGGTGTCAATAAGACATCCCGCAAGGAGGACAATAAGTCCTCCTTCAATAAGGATAGAAGGGGGACAATGAGTCCGGGTAAGGAGGACAATGAGTCCTCCTTGAAGGGGGACTCAGCTGACCCCCTAACCGTCATTAGTATTGAACCAAAAGATGAACCAAAAGAAAAACCGGCGCGCAAACGCGCTGTGAACTCTTCTTTCGCGTTCTCTTCTGCAAACGGCATCAAGGATCTTGATCCGCCGATCCCAGCGTCACTTCAGACGCCTGAATTCACGGAAGCTTGGTCCGAGTTCGACAAGCATCGCAGAAACGGGAAGGCCCGTAAGGAGTGGACCGCCTACGCTAAGAGGCTCGCCCTTCGTGACTGCGAAAAGTTCGGGCCAGCCAGAGCTGTCGCCGCTATCGAGCACTCAATCTTGAATGGCTGGAAGGCCATCTACGAACCCAAAAGTAGCGCTAACAGCCACGGCAAACCTAAAGGGCCATACGGTCGCTTATGAACCTGCCGGGCGCCCGAGCTTCTTCCAAGAATCGTTTCATACCTTGCGCGAACCCCGAACCATCGGGAGGCCGACAACCGAAGAACCAGACCAAAACCCATGAAGAGCATTAGACCAGAACACGCAGAATTGATTACCACTATTGCCGACCTACCAGGAGCGGCTCATCCAAACAACTACCCAGAGTCAGTAATCGGAGCGCTGATCATCGCCGATGAAATCCGCAGAAGCACCCAGCAAATATGCAAAACACTCAATGCTATCGAGGAAGCCCGGATTAGAAATAGCGAATAGCACTCCGTAGACACCCAAGCACTACGCAACCCACCGGACGAAGCTACTTTAACACCCCACAAGCATGAAATGCCCCTTCTGTGGCACCGAAGTCTTCCGCAGCCGGATCAGCCGGCGAATGAGTGAGATTGCCAGACGCCCACGAAATGCTTCCTCAATCCGTGGCACCCCAGCCGCCACAGAACGCGCTAGGCATGCCGCTCTCGCTCGGTGGCGCCGAGCTAAAGGAGCGCCGAAGGACGCTCAATCTTGACCACCAGCCAATGCATCCGTCCTCCCTTTTGAACTTGGCAAGAGCCCGACTTGTTTCTCTCAGGTTCCGCTCTCGCGCGCGTGATGTTTGCGAGGGCGGCTTCTTTCAGAGTCGGTGTTTGCGCGTGTATGATTCCGACTTACCGCACGATTTCGACTTGGCAAAAACTTGGCAAAAATCGTGCGTTTTGGTGCGTGTAGATGTGCTTAGATGCGCAAACGGCCTTTTGCCTGATCAGCCTGCGAATGCTCTACCAGAGCGGGAAAGCGCTTAGAAAGAGCGGTGAGGCAGGGATTCGAACCCTGGGTACCCTTTTGGGGTACAACGCTTTAGCAAAGCGCCGCTTTCGACCGCTCAGCCACCTCACCAATAACGAGTCGGCAGAGTATTCCGCCCGGCGTCCGACGTCAAATCAAAGAATAGGAGTCAGGAGCCAGAATCCAGGAGTCAGGAGGGTCAGGGGCCAAGGCGGTCCTTGAGCGTTCCAAACACTATCTCCGGGTGCTATGGTGAAGGCCGAACGCCCTCCTGGATTCTGACTCCTGAGTCCTGGCTCCTTTTCCTCGCCCCTTCAGTTCGCGGCGTTCCCGGCGTTTCTTTGCAACTTTCCCCCGCAGCACCGTGTACTGCCGATGAAAGCAGTTTTTTGAAGGATTACTTATGCAAACCAAGATCATTGATTTTCCGCCGAGAACATACGCTAGTTCGCGGTTGGCTTTGCGCAACGCGGTGTTGGAGAACGCGGACCGAGCCGACTGGTTTCTGGCGGTATGGCTGGGAGTTTGGGTGGCGTTTGCCACGGTCGAATGCATTGGCCAACTCGGCTTTCTTAGAGTCTACTAATTTAACCGGCCAACTTGGCCAGATGCAGTTCAATGGTAAACGCCGCGCCCTTTCCGCTCATCGGTGTCGATGACCAGGATGCCAGCGGTCTCGATGCTAGAATGGCTGAAGTCCAGGAGTTCGAGACATTCGTCCGTAACTACCAGAACATGGTTTTCTCGGTAGCGGCCAGGATTGTCGGGAACCCGATCGACGCCCAGGACATTTCGCAGGAAGTCTTCATCAAAGCTTACGAACGTTTCGATGAATTGAAGCAGAGCGGCACGGTCGGCGGCTGGCTGAAGACGGTCGCCACCAACCTATCGATCAATCATCTAAATCGTTACCGGGCGAGATGGCGTTTTTTCTCTGAAGAAGAGACCGAAGTCGAGATCCCGACGTTAGCTCCTCCGACCGACGATCGCCGCGAGTTACTTGAGGTTGCTATTCAGAAATTGCCCGATGCCCAAAGAGTCCCTCTAGTGCTATTTCATTTTCAGGACCTGTCCTACGACGAGATTGCCGATAAACTCGGGATCTCATTGGCGAAGGTCAAAACCGATATTCATCGAGGCCGAGCAAGCCTCCGAAAGATTTTAGTTAAAACATCATGAAGGAACCGAACGAAGATTGGTTAGATCAAGAGATTAAGCGTCTTCCCGATTTGGAAGCGCCGCCCGAGCTCTTGCCGAAAGTGATGCGTTCGGTTCAACAACGCTCCGCTCGACACTGGTTAATGTCGATCCTCCGGCAACACTTACCATTCATCAGGAACTCAGCCTTGGGTTTCGCTTTGGCGGTGTTAGTGCTGGTACCGCTGTTTAATCCAGGAGCCGCGATTATCAATTTCTTGGCTCGCTCGCCTTTTCTCCATTTCCTCGGTGAGATGTTGGAAGTCGCTGGCACCATTCTAACTAATCTGCACGTCTTTCAGTTGCCGCTAGGATGGCTGGTCGCTTTGGTGGCCGGCCTTAGTTATTTAACGTGCATTCTCGCTGCCTCCACGGTTCGGCATTTGGCGACTGCGAAACGATCATGAAAACCAAATTCCGTTCCCGAACCAACCTACTCCGCCTTGGCTTTCTGTCGGTGATTGCGCTTAGCGTTCAACCCCTGTTCGCGACGGAGCCGACACCGCTGACACCGGCAGACGTTCTCCAACTTAAGACTGCTGTTGAGAAAGCGATACAGGTAAAGCCGGGCTCGCACCTTAGCGCTCTCTTTACTAATATCCGGCAGAACTCGAAGTCCGGCGACCAGGTGATTTCCGGTCGAACGTATACTTTGCGAGCCGGTGAATCGGCTGATGGTGATGTGGTCGTGATTCATGGGCACGCTCGCATCGATGGGGTCGTCAACGGCGATTTATGTTTGATTGGCAGCGATGCGGAAATCAGCGGCACCATCAATGGCGACATGGTGGCGGTAGCATCCAAGACCCATTTTAAGGAGGGTTCTGTCGTCAACGGCGATTTCAGCTCTGTGATTTCCACTGTCGAGCGGGACGAATACGTTCACGTCAAGGGTAGCCGAGTCAATCTGGATTTCTTACCTGCCGGTGCTGCCTTGAATCTCGGTCAATGGCTTACCGGCACCATCTTCTTTCTAAGGCCTATGTCACCTGATTCTTTTGTTAGTTGGTTCTGGGCGCTCCTGATGCTGGGCCTTTGCCTCGCCGTAGGATATTTTTTCCCAAAACCGGTCGCGGAAACTGGCGCCGTTCTCCGCAGTCGAGCTCCAGCCTCGTTTCTATGCGGTTTAGCCATCGTGCCGGCAGTCGCACTTCTCTGTTTTCTACTGTTGATAACTGTCATTGGCACGGTGGCCATACCGTTAGTTTTGGCCGCGGTCTTCGTCTTAGCGCTGGTTGGAAATGCCGTCGTGTTTCAACTGATCGGGCAGCGTATCGCCCCGGTGGATCACATTGGGAGCGATCATTTGCTGGGTCGTGTATTGCATCCCGGTCATCGGCTTCCTGGCTGGCAGCATTGTACTTCTGGCCGGCTTGGGATCCTTCAGTTTGTATTTGCTTGAACGGAGCCGGAACCGTGTCCCGGTTGCTCAACTACCGGCGGGCACCCCACCGGCCGCTGAAACAGTCAAAGCGGCGGCGCCGCCTTCCCGATTAGTTCCGCCTGTGTCGTTGGTCCGGGCAACCCCATCCGCGCCCTTCGGTCCGCGACTCGGCGCCAATGTGATCGATTTAGTGATCATCCTCGCGCTGCTTCGCTTTCTTTTGCCCTTTCTCCCTACGCATCAAGTGACTCTCCCGGCTTGGGTGTTGTATCGCTTCGCCATGTATGTGTGGCGAAGTGCCACCATCGGTGAAATGGCTCTAAACCTCCGGGTACAACGATTCGACGGCACCTTAATTACTGGAGACTATGGCACCGCCATAGTTCGTGCTCTGGGCAGCTTACTATCCCTATTGCCCTTAGGCCTCGGATTTTTCTGGACGCTCTTCGATCCGGCGCGTGAAACCTGGCACGATAAGATCACGGACACTCAGGTGATTTCCACTCGACCAACGGCACCACCTCCACCTGCACCGACTAGCCACGGACCCGGGCCGGGACCGAACGAGCCAACCTCGCCTGCGCCTAAGCCGGAACCTGGCCCAAAAGAGCCGTCGCCTACAGGGCATAGACCGGCGTCTGGTCCTACCGAGCCGCCACCTACAGCGCATAAGCCGGAGTTTACGCCGGTCGAAGAACCGCCAGCACATAAACCGGAACCTGGGCCGAGCGAGCCGCCACCCCAGTGACTGGGCGGCCCGGCAGATGGTAGGGCGAGGCTCCGGAACGGCCTAGCAGATTTCGCGGAGGAATAAGATTTTCGTCATTGAGCGATCTGCTAGGCCTAGTCGCGCGCCGAGCCGTGGTCCTATTGAACTGCCCTCCGTTGGAGCGGCTCCCCTCCCGACGTTGGGGCAGGCCACACCATTTGGGGTTTGATCATCTTCCCCTACCCTCAAAATCTCGAATTGCTGCTCGCAAGCCTCCCGAGGATAGGCTCTGTTTACGGCACCCGATCCCGCATGCATCGTGAACTACTTGTATCCAGCGCATTTCTAATGGTCTTGAAATCCAGCCTCCTTGCCGAGGCGCCTCCGCAAGCGCCACAACATCCTCACAAAATCGCCCAAAATTCGACCACTCGAATCGACCCGTTCTTCTGGTTACGAGATCGGAATAATCCCGCTACCTTAAAATATCTTAAAGACGAGAACCGATACACGGAATCGGTGATGAAGCCGCTGGCCGAGCTGCAGCAGAAACTCTATCAGGAAATGCGTGGCCGGATTCAAGAAACGGATTCTTCGGTGCCCTATCAAATCGATCAGTACGATTATTATACCCGAACGGAAGCCGGGAAACAGTACGGTATCTTTTGCAGAAAAGAACGGATGAGCGGGAGCTCATCCCTACCGGAAGAAGTTCTTTTAAATGAGAATCAGCTAGCTCAGGGTTTGAAATATTTTCATCTTGGCGTTGTGGATGTTAGTCGAGACCATCATCTACTCGCTTACTCGACTGACACGAGCGGCAGCGAAAAGTTCGTTCTGCGGATCAAAGATTTGAGCTCGGGTAAGCTGTTACCCGAGACCATTAGCAACACAGCCGCTTCCACCGCTTGGTCTAATGACAATCGAACGCTGTACTATCTGCAACTAGATGCCGCCAACCGGCCCTACCGATTGTTTCGACATGTCCTGGGAGAGGATCCTAAAAAGGACACTTTGATATTCGAGGAAAAGGATCAGCGCTTCGAACTCAGTCTGCAGACAGCAAGAAGCCACAAGTTCATTTTCTTGGTTTCGGAAAGCGAAACCACTACCGAGGTGCACTACGCTGATGCGGATAATCCAAGCGCAGACTTCAAGTTGTTGAGCCCCCGGGTTCAAGGGGTGCTTTGCCAGATCGACCATTCCGGCGACCGCTTCTTCATTGTGACCAATAATCAGGCCGAGAACTTCAAAATTGTCACCGCACCCGTTGCAAATCCTGATCATAAAAACTGGACCGACTTCGTCCCCTACGACCCGAACGAGCCCATAGAAGAACTGGAGGCTTTTGCTCACTATCTGGCGGTCCTGGTTCGGCGAGATGGCATACCGGCAATCAAGGTATTTGATCTCGAATCGGGCAAAAACCGGTACGTCGATCTTAATGAACCTACCTACGATGTCGGGTTCGGGGATAATCCCTCCTTTGATGCGGCTCAACTCCGTTTGGAATTCAGTTCGCTAATCACGCCCGGATCAGTGATTGACGTGGATTTCCAGACCGGGGCGGAGACGCTGAAGAAACGCACCGCTGTCCTGGGAGGGTTTTCGACCGATAATTACGCCGAGGAACGGTTTTTTGCCGTTGCTGGCGATGGGACCAAAATTCCTATCTCGTTATTTTATCGGAAGGGACTGGTCAAAGATGGATCCGCGCCGATCGCGCTCGAAGGTTATGGAGCGTACGGCCTGACTGAGGATGCTGATTTCAGTGCGAATCGGGTTTCTTTAGCCGATCGAGGCGTTGTGGTAGCACTCGCTCACATCCGGGGTGGTGGCGAGTAT
>WNFM01319940.1_pt1 | contig 14629 bp, 13 predicted proteins | sample 5400271 | NCBI WGS metagenome assembly WNFM01 (sample SAMN13153352, study PRJNA577476) | soil metagenome | isolation source: 60 cm saprolite on Douglas fir-dominated hillslope | place: USA:California | collected 2013-09-17 | reverse complement strand
TTCCAGGGCCAGCCGCAACGCCGGCAGCTTTGCGCGCAAGCGCCCGCGCGCCAACTCCGCCAGCGCCACCGGGTCCTGCTCCCCGCCTAGCAGCGCCTCTAGCAGCGCCCGCCCGCTTACCCCCAGCACATCGGTCGCCACCGCCGCCAGCTTCACGTTGGCGCTCTCCAACACGTTCTGCACCCGGTTGACTTCCTGGGCGCGCTCCTGCACCAGGGTCGTGCGGTAGCGCGTCACTTCACGCAGGTCGCGCACCGGTTGGGGCGGGATAAAGCTGGCCTGCAGCAGGCCGTGGCGCGTGCCGGGTCGGCCAGCCATTCCGCATCCTTGACATCCGTCTTGCGTCCGGGCACGGTCTTCAGGTGCTGTGGATTGACCAGCAGGATCTGCCGCCCCTCCTCCAGCAGATGAGAGGCGGGTCGCCAGTACACCCCGGTCGACTCCATCGCCAGCACCTGGATCCCACGCCCGGTCAGCCAGTCCGAGAGCGCCAGTAAGTCAGCCGTCATCGTCCCAAACGTCCGCACGTCCCGCTGACGCAGGCCACCACCGTCTTTTGGTGGATGTCCAAGCCGCACCAGCGTGGAGAGAGAACGTGCATGCCCCCATGCCCCCATGCTCCTCTCTTTGAGGCTCTCTTTGAGGCTGCCAGCGAGCGGTGCGCGGGAACACACCCGTTTCGCCTGCGTGCTCACCTGCAGGGGAGGGGCGACCGTCATTCGTCCGGGAAACGCACCAGGATCAGCTTCGTAATCGGGCGCGCGGCACCAAAACGCCACGATCTCGTCTCGCTGGCTCCACCACCCAGTAGGTCTCCGCCCGGGCCCATTTTCATCCGCTTTCATGTCTGGCACAGACATCGCGCTTCGTAACCGTGTTTCGTAACCGTGTTTCGTAACCGTGTTTTCTGGGGCAGAACGACAGCGCGCACGCCTGTGTAGGCGCCGCAACCGTCACCAACAGCTGGCCTTTGCGCATGTCTCTGAGGACCGAACAGCCTTTACAGACGCCCATAAGACGCCGGCATCGGGGCTTACGAAACGCGATGTCTGTGCGCGACAGAGAAGCAGATGGAAATAGCCTGCTCGGATGGTAGCTTGGGGACCTGTCTCCAGATGAAACGCCTCATCATGGACTATTCTATTGGGAGCAGGCTCTGTTGTCGGCGGGACCTGGAGGGCGTCCTCGGGTCTACGCCGAGGAGTCGCTGCTGCTGGTCGCGCTGCTGCGGACGCTGTGGCGCTTGTCCTACCAGGACGTGCATGACTGGCTAGTGGCCTGGCCGGCACTCGCGCTGGCCTGCGGGCTGCCGCGCGACGCCCGCGGCCGCGTGCGCGTGCCCAGCCCGGCCCAGCAATGCAAGCGTGCCCAGCGGGCGGGCGCGCCCCTCTACGAGTTGCTCTTCGTCGTGTTTGTGCACCTTGCGCGCCACACCCACCTGGTCGGTGGCCGGGATGTCATCATCGACAGCGCCCCGATCCTGGCTTGGCGCCGCGCGGATCCGGATGCTGCCGTGGGCCATGCCCCGCACCACCATGCCCGTCCGCTCCTGCACGGCTATCGCGTCCACACCCTGCTCTGTCGTGGGTCAGGCTTACCGCTGCTCTTCCTGCTCTCGCCCGCTAATGTGCACGATGCGCCCTTCGCTCGCCCCCTCCTCGAAGTGGCACTACGGCTCTATAAGCTGCGCCCGCGCATCGTGCGCCTGGATGCCGGCTATTGGGGCTTGCGCCTGATCGCGTGGATCCACACGAGCTTGGGCGCCGTCGCCGTCGTGCCGTGGAACCCCAAACGTCAAAAGAACCGGTCGTGCTTGCCGCCGACCTGGACGGCGGAGGAACTGGGCAAGCGTGCGAGTATCGAACGCTTCTTTGGCCGTGTCTTCTCGCTGTTCAGTCCCTTCCGCTTGCAGCGCCCACCATTAGTGGGCTGGACAGCCGTCGAAACGCGCGTCGCACTCACCTATGCCGCGACTCTTGTCGTGGGGCTCGCCGCCCAGCAAGCGGGATACCCTGATCTCATCCGGTCCCCAACCCGCGTACTGGCGTATTTGTGGGAGTCGGTGGGACCGGGTAAGATGGGTTAGACGCACGCCGCGTGAGCGGAGAGGAGGAGCAGCGCATGTCGGTTGACGTCGACCGCGCAGTGGCCTTTGTGCGCACCCATGGCGACGAGTTCGACCGCGCCCGGCTGGATGCAGTGCTCGAAGAAGGCTCCCTCCTTTCGCGCGAGCAAAAGCAGCGACTCCTCGCGGGCCAGCGCGACGACGGCGGGTGGCCGGCGTTCTGGGCGTCTAATTACAGCTCACTCGATGCGACGTGCTTCCGGCTGGCCCAAGGCGAGGGGTTGGGCATTGACCCCTGGTGCCCGGCCTTCGTACAGGCGGTGGCTTTCCTCCGCGCGCATCAACGACAGGACGGGAGCTGGGAAGAGGACGAGGCGGTCCGCGAGCTGGCGCCGCCCTGGGCGCGGCCTGGCGAGCTGGCGCCACGCCTCTACCTCACAGCTAACTGCGGCTGGTGGCTCGCGAACGCGACGTTGCGCGGGATGGTGAGCACGGATGAAGCTGCGCAACGCGCCGGAACCTATTTGGAGCGGCACCTGGCAGAGGATAGGTCGCTCCCGTCATTTCTTCATGCGCACTGGCTTGCCGGAGGATTCTGGATTCGCCTAGGCCGCGCGGATCTTGCCCATCGCGTGCTCGACTACCTGGCGACCCGCATGAGCGACAATGTCCCAGCCAGTTCGCTTGCCTGGATCCTCACAACGCTGGCACCATTGGGCGTCTCACCCGATCATCTGCTCATTCGGCAGGCGACGACGCTGCTCCTGTCACAGCAACGTGCAGACGGCAGGTGGGCCAGCGAAGATGGGCCTGAGCGGGATCCGTATGTGACGGTCGAGGCGCTGCGCGGACTGATCCAGTGGGTCGCGCTCTAGCTGCTCCTGGCCACGGCGCCACCGCTGCAGCGCAGGCGACATACTCAGCACGTGGTCGTGTGCGTGCTGCGTGACCGAAAGTGACGGCTACCGTGGCACCGGCACTTCTGCCGGTTTGTCTCGGTTAAGACATGGCCTCGTAATAGTCAAATTCACCGCGATTGACGAGCTCGTCTGCGAACGCTAGAGCGTTGTCCTTAGCTTCGTGTCTGGTCTGGCCTTCCGTGAGAATGCCGATAAGGTAATGCACGTCACTCCTCCATCCGTCCGAGGACGTGCGCAACCAGCATTGGCCCTACTGACGGAAAGTCCATGCGCTGACCCAGGTGCAGATTCATGCCGCCCGGCTGGTAGTAGCCCTTTGTCCACTGAGAAAAGGCTGCGCCAGTCGCGGAGGTGCCGAGCATGGTGTAGTAGCCGGTCCGAGGGTCTCGCTCGTCGAAGACAAACGAATAGCGGTCAATTACCGGGCTGTCGCACTGGTAGAAGCAATCAGGCAATTCCATCTGCCTTCATGATACGCCTTCTTGGGTTGTTTCGCGCGCTCCGTGCGGCCATACGGCTCTCTTGCTGAGCGAGAGCGTCACTCCAACTCGTCGACGCTCAGATGCGTTTGAAGATGTATCCGTCTGACCATGCCCATTCTACAGCCTCTGGCCCTCAGCCCGTATGACGCCGACTGAGGTTGACGGCTGGGCGCAATTGGATGCGATCAAGAGCGCAATAGAGTCGCCTGCGCGGCCGTCCATGCCGCGAGCAGTGTTAGTGTCCGGCCGCCACGCTTGGCCGGCGTGTCCCCCTGTCCTCCTGGTAACCTTGTGCCTGGTCAGCCTATCCCGTCCCGGGCCGGATGGCTATCGGTACCGGCGCTTTCCCTAGCTCTGCTGGCTCCGTGGGCCGTGAGAGCGCTCGATCCGGCTTGCTCAGAGACGCTGCCGTCTGGTGCCACGGTGGATGAGAGCTCAAGTGGCGCCTCCTCTCGCAAGCCGGCGGCATTGAGCAGCGGGAGCGTGACAGTGAAGCGACTGCCATGCCCTTTCTTGCTCTGCACCACGATGCTCCCCTCGTGCGCCTCCGCCAGACGCTGGGCGATGGCCAGCCCCAATCCCATACCTCGCGCCCCGCCGGCGTTGGTGCCGCGATAAAAGCGCTCGAAGATCCGCGGCAGGTCGCGTGTGCTCATGCCCACACCGGTATCTGTGACGCTGACTACGGCGCTCTCGTCGTGCAACGCCGCCGATACGGTCACGCTGCCCTCCGCCGGGGTGTACTTGAAGGCGTTGTCGAGCAGGATCAGGAAGAGTTGGGTCAGATAGTCGCGGTTGCCCAGCACCACCGCGCCCTCCAGCGAATCCAGCTCTTGGCAGGTCAGCGTTGCCTTCCCTTCTGTGGGCACGACCTGGCGACAGATATCGGTAAGCACGTCCACCAGCAGCAGCGGCTCGCGCGCCAGCGCGGCCCCGGCATCGGTGCGCGCCAGCAGGAGCAGTTGTGTCACCATGCGGGCCATGCGATCAGCTTCCACACGCATATCGGCTAAAGTGCGCGCCTGAAAGTCTGGGTCGCTCGCCCCTACCTTCTCGACCAAATCCAGCGAGGAGAGCATGATCGTCAGGGGCGTGCGCAGCTCGTGCGATACGTCGGCCAGAAACTGGCGCTGCAGATCGTTGAGGGTCTGGAGTTGGCGATATGCGTCCTCTAGAGCTTGCAGCATACTGTTGATAGTCATGCTGAGGCGTCCGATCTCGTTGGAGGAACGCGGACCTGCCAAGCGCCGCGTGTGGTCCCGCGCAGCCGCGATGGCGGCAGCCGTGCCGGCCAGATCTTCCAGTGGCCGCATGGCCTGCCGCGTCAACAGCCACACGGCCAGACCAGTCAGGAGGAGCGCCAGCGCCGCGCCAGGGTAGAGCACGCTGCGCAGACGGTCCACAGCCTCATAGACGGTGCGCGGCGCCCGTGCCACCACGATGTACCCTTGAATGCCTGCGACGGTCATGACTGGCCGCGCATACACCATGAGCACCAGGCCGCCGATCCGCACCTCGTCTACACGGTCGGCCGCCATGGCCGTGCGGGAGAGCGGCAAAACCCGCGTGCCCAGGTTGCCGGAACGGGCCACGACGGCGCCGCGTGCATCTAGCAGCTCGAGATAGGTATCCGGCGCGGTGAAGACGTCCAGATCCGGCACGTACAGCCCAGTTGTGCCATCGGGAGGACGAGCTGTCAGGGCAATCGCTGCGGCGCGCTGGCGCACGTCACGGTCGATCTCACCAAGCAGGCTGTTTCGCGTGATCTGGTAGATTGTCACGCTGAACGCTCCCAGCATGGTAGCCAGGATCAGCATGAACCAGAGCGCCAGGCGGGTGCGGATATACATACCCCTAGCCCCGCAGTGCGTAGCCGATGCCGCGCAGTGTCTGGATCAAGCGGCTGCCGCCCTCCGCCTCGAGCTTTTGACGCAGATGGCCGATAAACACGTCTACGACGTTGGTATCCACTTCAGTCTGATAGCCCCAGATCTGTTCGAGGATCTGCTCGCGAGTGAGCACCTGGCGGGGATGGCGCATAAACAGGAGCAAGAGCTCGTACTCGCGCGCGGTCAGCGCAATGGATTGACCCGCTCGCTCCACCTCATGGGTTGCCGGGTTAAGCAGAAGGTCGGCATAGACCAGGGGCTCGCCCTCGGTCCGATGTCGCCGCAGGACGGCGCGAATGCGCGCCACCAGCTCGTCGAAGGAAAACGGTTTGGCCACGTAGTCGTCGGCGCCCAGATTCAGGGCGCTGACCTTATCCTGCACATCGTCGCGCGCTGTCAGCATGATTACCGCTGTGTCGGACTGCTGCCTGAGGCGGCGACATAATGCGAACCCATCAGGTCCGGGCATGGCAATGTCTAGCAGGACAAGGTGCGGCCGGTGCGTGTGCGCGGCCGCCAGCCCCGCCTCGCCGTCGGTGGCGCTGTAGACCTCGAACCCCTCATAGGCCAGACCGCGCTGGAGCAAACCGAGGATCTTGGTGTCGTCGTCTACCAGCAGGATACGTGTCGCCATGACGCGCCCTCCTCCCCAGACCCCAGATATCGGAGAGTGTAGCATGGCGACGCGCCCCACGATTGCTGCTATGCGCGTATGCCTCGCGCCCGGCAGGAGATCGGCCCCGCCATGCGCCGGGGTGCCGCTAGCGCGCGATCAGGCGCAGGCAGGTGAGGACCGCCTCGCCTCCTCGCCTGTGGCCTGCTGTGGGCGGCGCCGGACTGTTGTCGCGGCGCCGGACTGTTGTCGCGGCGCCGCCAAGAATGGCTCACTGGCACTCCTTACGCTCGATCAGCGTGTGCGAGCCGCCAATTGCATTAGAGTACCCCGCGGTCCAGACGTCATCCGCGTCGGCGCCGGAGATGCCAGACAGGATAGCCGTCGACCCGTAATATCTGTCAATCGGAACAGGATCCGCGCTGGGTACGATGCTCCAGGCGGTGCCATCCCAGTGCTCCACCAGGGGAACGTAGTTGTAGACCGGATCCGCTTCGCCGATGTAGTTGATGAATAGCGTGTAGCCTGCCGCCCAGACGTTGCTCGTCGTCAGCGCAGCCACACCCTCGAACACATTGGCGTCGGAGTTCTGGACGCCGGGGCTGGGCACCACGCTCCAGGCCGTACCGTTATTGTGCAAAGCGAGTGGGGTGTAGGTCGGACCACCACCAGCGCCGACAGCCCAGATGTCGCTGGCCGAGGTGGCGGACACGCCCAACAACCCGCCACTGGTAGAGAAGGAGGAAGCGATCGTCCAGCTCGCGCCATCCCAATGGAGGATCAGCGTGTGGTCCTGATAATAGGGCGTCGTCTGCGTCTTGCCCACCGCCCAGGCGTTGTTGTTGGCAATGGTCGTCACTGAGGTGAGCTGGTCGGCCAGCGTGGTGCTGAAATTGGGGCTGGGCACGATGCTCCAGGCGGTGCCGTTCCAGTGCTCGATCAGCGTCTGCGCCACTGTGACGCCCGGAGTGGAGGCGGGGTAATTGGCGTAGCCCACTGCCCAGACGTCGTTCGCGGCGTCCCCGTGGACCCCGGCCAGATAGGAGCTGGTGGCGGTGCTGGGACTCGGACTGGGCACGAGGCTCCAGCTCGCCCCATCCCAGTGCTCGATCAGCGTCTGCCCGACGTACGGGCTGCCGGTCGAGCCCACTGCCCAGATGTTCGTGGAGGAGATCGCTGTGACGCTGGCGAGATAGCCGCCGGTCGCGGAGTTGGGACTGGGCACGAGGCTCCAGTTTGCCCCATCCCAATGCTGAATGAGTGTCTGTGGCGTGTTCGACGGTTCATCCGCGCCCACGACCCAGACGTCGCTCGCGGAGACTGCTGCTATACCCAGGAACTGGTCGAGGTACTGTCCTGTGGTGTCAGGATGGGATGCCAGCGCGAACGACGTCGTGCATCCCGGCGTGGGGGTTGGCGTGGGCGGCGTAGTCGGCGTGGCAGTCGGTGTCGGCGTTGGGCGCTTCGCGGCCAGGGCTAGCGCCTTGGGCGTCGCCGCTGCCGAGTTCGCCAGCGCCGCGGCCAACAGCGCGACCAGCAGCGCCACAGCCATCGCGCTGAAACGTGCCGGCCATGAGCTGAATCGTGGATCAGTTCTGCCTCTCATAGGGCCTCCTCTTCGCATCTCGTGACGACGATCGATTCCCTCAACCTGCGTTGCCTGCCGCCTCGACACGTGCGTCGCGCACGACGGTATGTGCTCTGCTCGCCCGCTCACAAGAGCGGCACAGCGATTCGAGCCGGCTAGCTGTGGAGTCCGCAATGAGTATCACGGCCTTCTTTGAAGAAGCGTTGAGTATTTTCTAAGGATTCGATAAAGGGCCGCATGCGAGACAGTTTGGCAACTAGAACTGGGGGAACGGGCGAGACGGCGCAGCTCAGCGAGCAGTTGCTGGCGGTGGTGCGAGAGACGATGCAGCCGGAACGACATCCCGCAGGTCAGGCCCACCGCCTGGAACCACGCCGTCAGGTGCCCACCAAGCCAATCCCGGGCTGAGAACGTATGCGAGCCCGCAGTGCTAGGGTTGGGTCAAAGTCATGGCCGGTAGCACCTCACAGACATCTGGCAATCATCGCCCACCAGTTATGAAATGCCCTCAGATTACCATTGATGGCGAGACGGTGCACGGCTTGTTGCAAGGCGATTCAGGACTCGCCAAGCTCTTGGAGCAGGTGCTCAATCAGGTCTTGGAGGCGCAGGTGAGCGAGCAACTGGGCGCCGAGCGCTACGAGTGCACCGAGGAGCGGCAAGGCTACCGGAACGGCGTCCGCCCCCGGAAGCTCACCACCCGGGTGGGACAGCTCACCCTGCGCGTGCCACAGGTGCGCGAGGGCCAGTTTTCGCCCGAGCTCTTCGCCCGTTACCAGCGCAGTGAACAGGCCCTCGTGCTCGCGCTCATGGAGATGGTCATCAATGGCATCTCCACACGTAAAGTGACGCAGATTACCGAGGAGCTGTGTGGGACCAGCTTCTCCAAATCGACGGTCTCGGCCCTCTGCGCGCGCCTCGACCCGCTGGTCGCGGCCTGGAATGAGCGCCCTTTGGGCGAGCAGGCCTTTCCTTTCGTCCTGGCCGATGCGCTGGTCGTCAAGGTGCGCGAGCAGGAGCGCGTGCGCGCGCTCTCTGCGCTCCTTGCCATCGGGATCAACGCCGCAGGCTACCGCGAAATCCTGGGGATTCAGCTAGGCGATAGCGAATCAGAAGGCAGTTGGACTAGCTTCTTCGCCTGGCTCAAGCGCCGTGGCGTATCGGGCGTGGACGTGGTGGCCTCGGATGCACATACTGGGCTGGTCGCCGCTGTGCAGCGCCACTTTCAGGGCTGCAGCTGGCAGCGCTGCCAAATGCATCTGGCTGGCGATGTGCTCGAAGCCGCCCCCAAGAGCCTGCGCAGCGAGCTGCATGAACACCTGCGTGCCCTCTTTGAGGCGCCGGACCTGCCGACGGCGCGGGTCCTCTTACACAGCATGCTCGAGACCTAGGCCAGTCGTGCGCCTAATGCGATGGCGATCCTGGAAGCCGGCTTCGACGACGCCACGGCCGTCTTGGCGTTGCCGGAGCCGTATCGCCGGCGGCTGCGCACCTCCAATGGGATGGAGCGGCTCAATGAAGAAGTGCGCCGCCGCAAGCGCGTCATCCGCATCTTCCCCAACCGCGAGTCGACCATCCGCTTATTGGGGGCGGTGCTCATGGAGCGCCACGAGCAATGGACGACCGGACACCGCTACTTCGATATGGCGAGCTACTGGCACTGGCGCGGCGACCGGAGGCTGGAGCCCGCGGGAGCACCCCGCTCCAGCTCACCGGCGCGAACGGCCTGAGCGCGCCCGCGCTGAGTGGACGCCGGAGAGAGCGGCTCAGCATAGAGGGAGGCTCAGCATGGGAGCATGGGGCAACGGGGTCTGGCAAGATGACGTTGCACACGATGTCATCCTGCGGTTCGAGCAGCTGCTCGCGGAGGGCAGAACGCCGGGGGAGGCGGTGCAGCAGATCCTCCTGGACCCCCCATGGGGCTGGGGGGATCAGGACGACGATGTGGTTCAAGTACTGGCGCTCGCAGCTCTGGCGCTGCAGCAGGGAGTGCTCGATACCGCCCTACGCGACAGAGCCATCTCCCTGATTGAGTCGGGCGAGCCGCTAGATCGGTGGACCGAATCGGAACCAGAGAAAAGCGCCGCGCGTCAGGCGCTGCTCGATCACTTCAAAGCGCTGCTCGTGCGTGGGACCGCCACGGTCGAGGAGTTGGCGAGCGTCACCGAACCAAAGGCCTTCAGCCTCTGGTGAAATCGGGCCAGCAGCAGTCTAGCGGCGGGACCAATTTCCAGCACCCTCTGGACGTGACCCAAGCTGCTCCGGCTTGCCCGTGAAGCGTACACGAAAGATCGGCCGGACCACTGGTTTGCCGCAGCCTGCTCCCTGAAAAGATGGGAGAAGTACACCTTACCGTACATCGCCAAGCTGAAAGAGGTGGCGCAGAAGGCTGAGCAGATCGCGCGTCGGCTCGGCACGCAGATCAATAACTTCATTTACAAGCAGATCTGGCGTGGCGTGAACGTCGAGCGCTGGGCAGTCGCCGCCGAGGAGGTCAGGCACGACAAACCGGGGCAGAGCAGGAGAAGTACTTCGCGTGGCTGTGCGTCCATGAGCAGCGGCTGGCAATCTAACGTACAGAGTCGCAACGCTTTGATGCGCTCTCCCTAGCGGTTGATCTCGACCAGCAACACCCACGCATCCAGCAGCGCTTTCAGGATGCAGAGCAGAACGCCAGGCACGAGCCAGTAGACCCCACCACCCGTGCCCACCACGAGCGTGCCGCCCGCGACAAGGAAGGGCAGCGTGGCAAGTTGACCGAGGACCAGATTGTAGATGTAGCCGTGCCGAAAGCGTGCCTCCGCGGCGCGTACCTCCCGGAGCTGGTTGGTGAGGGCCACGGCACAGACGATGAGCCACACGCCGAGGATTTCCGCACCCAGCAGCCACGCTGGCTGGCCAGGCACCAGACCCAAGGTACCGATCACCAGCACCGTGAGCAGATAGAGCAGCGCTTCGAGTGCGCGGCCCGGCAAGGTGGGATAGGCGAGGATCTTGGTGAGGTTGATCGAGACGGCGACGAAGATGAGCCCCGTCAAGGCTGCAGACGCCCCGACCTGGGCGAGAAAGAAGTTGGCCCAGCCCGTCATCATAAGGAACTCGTCCTTTCGCGAAACGTCCGCTTGAGTATGGCACAGCCGTAAAGACGCGAGAATTCCCTGAGGGCTGTCGCCGTAAAGGGAGGGTAAGAGGAGCAGGGGTCGTGCGGGCAGCGTCGCCCGTTTGTGCGAGCGCCACCAGGAAGCGGCAGGCACCTACTCGCAATTCGTATAGGTCCCGTGAGACGACTGTGCTGAACCAAACAGGCATGTTCTGGACTGGCATGCGGTCGCGGCTGGCAGGAGGCACGACAGCAGTCCACGTCTGCTTCGTGCCGTTGGGCTCTAGCACTCAGGCGCTCGGGCCTCGACCCGTTTGTCTCATTCACGACGCTTGCTGTCACTGAAACACGAGGTGGCTCGACCAGACCCGCGCCACTCCGACAGCTGCCTCGGGGAAGCAGCAAGCTGCCCATCGTAACGCTGGCCGTAACAGATTCGGGACGCTGCTGCTGTACACTGGCGGCAGAGAAGGCTGAGGGCTGACTGCCTCCGCACTTGGGGCGGTCATGCAGCGGCTGTGGGAGAAGAGGGTACGTATGACGATGGTTGGTGTGTCATCCCCGCGTCTGCCGGTTCACGGATCCTCCACGTCACCGGGTGCACGACCGCGCCGCCTGCGGCTTTGGCACCTCGTCTGGGGAGTGGTGGTAGCGGTGGACGCGCTCTTCTTTGTCGTCGGCGTCCCCGGCCTCTATGTCGCCCTGCACAGCCCATGCACCGATTCCAGCCCAGGATGCAGCACCGTGCAAGCGCCGCTCGCGGATTTTCAGGTGATGCAGCAGCGGGGTCAGGTGGAAGCCGACGCGATCTTCGTCCTTGCTGTGGTGGTGGCCGCCTCGCTGGTCTTCTTCGCCGTCGGCGGCCTCATCGCCTGGCGCAAGTGGCGCGACCCGATGGGCCTCTTCGTCTCGGCCGTGCTCATCACCTTCGGCGCGACGGGCATCTCGGATGCGCTGCAGGTGCCCAGCGTGGCGCCACTCGACGTGCTCAACCCGATCCTCGGGCCGGTCGCCACCGTCCTCACGCTGCTGCAGTATCCCGCGCTCGCCACGTTCCTGCTGACCTTCCCCAACGGGCGCTTCGCCCCGCGCTGGAGCTGGCTGCTCGTGCTGCTCTGGCTCGTCCAGATCGTCCTCTTCTTCGCAGGCTTGCCAGATAGTGTCTTGCTCGGCTCCGTCCTCGTCACCTGGGGCAGCGCCGCCACCGTGCAGATCTATCGCTACGTCCGCGTGTACACGCCGCTGGAGCGGCAGCAGACGAAGTGGGTCGTCTTCAGCCTCGCCTTCGTCGCGGTGCCGTCCCAGATCATCAACGGCTTTCTTCCCCTCATCTGGCCTGAGCTCAACGCGCCCGGCTCGCTCTTTCGGCTCACGTCCGTCCTCTGGCTGGCGTTGTTCTGGATGCCGATCTCGCTCGGTGTCGGCATTGCCATCCTGCGCGCGCGGCTCTATGACATCGACCTGCTCATCAATCGTGCCCTGGTCTACGGCTCACTGACCGCCATCCTCGCCCTCGTCTACGTCGTCGGCGTCATCGGCAGCCAGACTGTTGTGGGCAGCCTCACGCATGCGAGCGGCGAAGAGCAACCGCCCTTCCTCGTCGTCCTCACCACGCTCGTCATCGCCGCACTCTTTCAACCGCTGCGCCGCCGCCTCCAGGCGTTCATCGACCGGCGCTTCTATCGCCGGAAGTACGACGCGGCGCGCACGCTCGCTGCCTTCGGTAATAGGCTGCGCAGTGAGGTGGAGTTGGAGGACCTGACCGACCACCTGCTCGGCGCCGTCGAGGAGACGATGCGTCCGGCGCATGTCTCGCTCTGGCTGCAGCAACCAGATAGGAGATGACCATGAGCATGAACGACTCATTGCCTGCCACCAACACCACCAGCCTGCCTCCGCTCTCCGACCGCAGTGGCGTCACCGACGCCGTGCGCGCCCAGATCCTGGCGACCGAGCACTGGAGCCTACTCGCCACCCGCAGCATGACCTGGAACGAGATCTTCAGCCGCGCCGGCATGTTCATCACGGTACTCTCGGCCGCTGTCGTCGCCCTCGCCCTCGTCGCCCAGGCGACCGCCTTTGGGCCAGGCTTCCGTCTCTTCGCCTTGCTCGTGTTACCCGTTGTGCTCCTGATGGGCCTAGCAACGCTCATCCGCCTGAGCGACGCCAACCGGGAGGACTTCGGCCTGGTGGCCGGGATGAACCGGCTGCGCCATGCGTACCTGGAGCTGGCACCTGAGCTGGAGCCCTACTTCGTGACCACTCACCACGACGACGAAGCCAGCGTCATGGTGTCGTACGGCCCAGGTTCGAGCTTCAACCTCGGCCGCGTCCTCTCTGGCACGCCCAACCTCGTCGCCGCGATTACTATCGTGGTGGTTGGGGTCCTCGCCGCCCTCATCGCCGACACACTGGGAGCGTCGGACATCGTCACCATCGCCGTCGGGATCGTCGTCGCGCTGGGGGCTGCCGCAGGCTTTGGCGTGTGGGCATTCCGGACGATCAGCAGTGCGCGCCGGGCGCACCACCCCCGCTTCCCGCGCTAGAGCGGCTGTTTGGCAGCTAAGCCTACGCTCTGCATTTTGCTGTCAAGTTCGCTGTCAAGTTCGCCGTACACGGGCAGTCCGTGACGAACAACTCTTGAATTGATCGGCATTGGCTGCGCTACTCGCCGACCGGCACCCAGATGTTCTTGACCTGGGTGGCCTCACGCAGGAACTCCTGCCCCTCGCCCTGGATGGGGTCCAGCCAGGCGCGCGGGTGGCCATAGGAGACCCAGGTGCGCTTCATATTGCCGGCGGAGGCCTCCTCCACTGTGCGCGCACCCTCGCGTGAGCCGAAGTGCCAGACGCCGTCTACATCGTCGTGCTCGGCCAGCACCTTGGCCAGCACATCATGCGCGCCGGTGACGATGTTGACAACGCCGGCGGGCACGTCCGACGTTTCGAGCACGGAGTAGAAGTCGGTGGCGGCGAGCGGGTGCCGCTCGGAGGGCACGGCCACCACCGTGTTGCCCATGGCGATGGCCGGCGCGACCAGCGAGACCAGACCCAGCAGCGGATATTCGTCCGCGCAGGCGAGACCGAGCACGCCGATCGGCTCGGGCGCCGCCAGCGTCATGCCGCGTAGCGGCGTCTGGTGGATGGCGCCGTCGTATTTGTCGGCCCAGGCGGCGTAGGTGAAGAGGCGCTCGATGCTGCACTCCACCTCCGTCGCGGCCTCCTCCCGCGGGCGGCCCGTCAGGGCGGCGATGCGCCCGGCGAACTCGTGTGCGCGCGCGGAGAGATTCTCGGCGATGTAGTAGAGGATCTGCGCGCGGTTGTAGCCGGTGGCGCCGGACCAGCCGGCCGCCGCGGCCTGCGCCGCCTCCACGGCGTTGCGGATGTCTTTGCGGTTGCCTTCGCCGACCTCTCCCAGCGCCGCGCCGTCTGGACCGTACACCGTGCGGCTGTAGCCGGAGTCCGGTCGCGCCTGCTTGCCGCCGACGAAGAGCTTGGGCGTGCGGTCCAGGCGCGGCCAGCCGTCCTCCCGGCCGTCTTCTGGGCCATCATCCGCGTAGCTGTCCAGCTCCGCCGCGGGCGCGACGTGCGCGGAGTGCCCGTTGCCGGCGACGGCCTGCGCGGCACGCTCGGCCGCCCGTCGCTTCTTGCCCTTGCCATCGCCGTTGGCGGTCTCGTCGTGCTCACGCTGCGCGTGAGCAGGCTCGGGTGCGACGCGCGCCTCCCACGCGGGGCGCAGGTATTCGTACAGCCCTTCGCGGCCGCCCTCACGGCCGAAGCCGCTCTCGCGGTAGCCGCCGAAGCCCGCGGCGGCGTCGAAGAGGTTGGTGCTGTTGATCCAGACGGTGCCGGCCTTCAGCTTGCCCGCCACGTGGAGCGCCAGGTTGACGCTCTCGCTCCAGATGCTGGCCGCCAGCCCATACGGCGTGTTGTTGGCCAGCGCGACGGCCTCGGCCGGCGTGCGGAAGGTCAT
>WNFM01242289.1_pt1 | contig 14631 bp, 15 predicted proteins | sample 5400271 | NCBI WGS metagenome assembly WNFM01 (sample SAMN13153352, study PRJNA577476) | soil metagenome | isolation source: 60 cm saprolite on Douglas fir-dominated hillslope | place: USA:California | collected 2013-09-17 | reverse complement strand
GGAAGCCGGACGCCAACGAGCCTCAGCCATTTCGGACTATGCACGCGCCGGGGTGCGCTTGCCATTGAGCACGGTCGCAATTGGGAATAGCCGCTGGCGGCCTGTGCGCTTGCCTTCGTAGTTGTCGAGAAATTCGAAATTTCCTTCCCGAAGCTCCAAGATCGCGACGTCCGCCGGCGCCCCGACGTTCAGCGTGCCGCGGTCGCCGAACGAATCGAATACTTTCGCCGCATTGGTGGTCGCGCACGCCACCACTTGGGAAAGCGGCATGCCGAACATCAAAAACTTCGACATGACGTTGGGGAAGTCGACGACCCCCGTGGTGCGTGACGTGGGGCTCCAATCGGTAGAGAGGGTGTCAGGCCAGAAACCCTGCTTTGTCGCGCGCTCCACCATGTCCCAGTTGAAGTGGCCGGATACTCCATTTCCGAAGTCAAAAATGACACCGCGGCGGCGCGCGGCAGCCATGTCCGGGATAAGGCGGCCCTGGTCATCGAGAATGCTGTTCGGCGGCGGTGCGTACATGTGCGTCACGATATCGCCCCGCTTGAGCAACGGGAGAATGGCGCGCATTGGCGAGACTGACTGGCCAATGTGGATCATCACAGGCAGGTTAAACAACGTGGCCGCCTCCTGCGCACGACGCAGTCCCTCAAGATCGTTGCTGCCAGCGACATCGTGCGACAGCCGGGCCTTGACGCCAACAACGACATCGCGATTACGTGCAATGGCCCCGCGCACCAAGGATACGTTGGCTCGGTTGATGTCCATCAGCTCGCCGCCCGTGAAGCCCGTGCGCGTTGCGACGTTGACCAGAGCCCGGCCGATTTGCGGCCCTCTCCGCACGACGGCAGCGATTTCGTCGATGTTATCTGGTCCTCCCGAACCGGCATCGACAAAGCCCGTCACGCCGTCTAGCAGCGCCAGCGCCGGCGAATCCTTGCCGCGGCCGGCGTGGGTATGGATATCGATCAGGCCAGGCGCAACTATCTTGCCCCGCGCATCGATAGTTTCGGCTGCGTCGACCATGATGTTGGCTTCGACCGCCACAATGCGCCCGCCGGTGATCGCCACGTCCCGGACGCCGTCGAGTCCAACTGACGGGTCGATAATGCGCCCACCCTTGATGAGCAGGTCGTAGGTCGCGGCCCGCACATTCGGAATGCGTGCCAATATCGCAGCGCCTGCGATGGCTGAACAGAGAATCTGGCGCCGGTTCATCATCGTCAATCCTCCCAGGGCCCGGTTTGGAATTCTTCTTTCTTCAGAAGTGTACCTCAGGCGTGGCCAATTTGAACAGTGGCGTCGCCGGCACACCTTGCGCTCGCCATCGCGAACCCGCCACAATGCGTTCTGCGCCTTCGACTAAGTTGATCCTCTCAAATCTTGAGAGGCGGCTCCAAAACATGGGAGGATGACATGCGCGGTCTTACCCTATTCGTCGCCGGCACTTTGGTTGGCCTCGCCGCGACTTCTGTCGCCCAGAACCAAACCCCAAACCATGGGATCGTCAGGCTCAATCACGTGGCAATCGCCGTGCCCGATCTTGATAAGGCGGTCGAGTACTATACGAAGACGATGGGATTTCCCGAAGCGTTCCGAATGAAGACCGCCGCGGGACAGGTGCAGGTGGTTTATGTGCAAATCAGCCAAAATACGTTCATCGAACTACAGCCCGCGAATGCACAGCGGCCGCCCGGCATCTATCATTTCGGATTGCACGTCGAAAACATCGCGGCGGCAACGGCGATGTTTAAAGCGCGGGGAGCGGACGTCAAGGAGACGACCGTCAGCGGCACCCGAACGGGGGTTCGCACTGAACTGCTCGAACTCCCGCCCGAGTCGCTGCACAGACAGGCGATGGAGCGCTGGCGATAACGCGCTGCCGCCGCCGCAGACGTGGTCGGCGGGCAAGCCGCCAATGCCAAGCCGCGGCGACACACCGCCCACGTGAGCGCCTGCCTCGCGCGGCAGCGGGCCAGCATCGCGACATTGGACCGCTATGGCGGCTATCTGCCGCCCAACGCTCCGGCGCTCATGCAGCAGATCATGAACCCGATGCTGGACGTTATTCGCACCCGTTGCCTGCCGACCTACAAGGGTCCGCCCGACGCCGGGTGGGACTACAACAGCCCGAGCATCGCGCCCCCGCCGGCCAATTAGCTGTCCGCCAACAATCTCGGAGCGCCCCGGATCGCTCTGCCGAGCGATGGCATCAATCGTGCGGCACTCCGTCCTCGCCACCGCGAGTCACTGTTTCGGCCGAAAGTCCTGATCCGGGAACATCGATTCCTTGGGGTCCTGGATGACGATCGGAGTCTGCAGTGCGGCCTGGTGGCAGGCGTTGCAGGCCTCGGTCAAATGGTTATAGGACTCGGCAAACTTGGCCTCATTCTTGTCCTTGATGGCGACGTCCATCTCGAATAGCGGGTCCCTTACGATGGTCTCGACCAGTTCCACGATCCGCTGCTGGCGCCACTGCGGCCACTGCATCGAAAGGCGATCGAACGCATCCGACAATTGCTTTAGTTCGTACGCCGCAAAGACCCAGTTCTTTTCGCGGCCCGCGAAGGCGAGCTTGACGTGACGCGGCTGGACGGTGGTGCTCATGAGGTCGGCCAGGCTCGGGCGGTAAGGAGGCGGCGCGGTGTCGGATGGCGCCTGGGCGCCGACGATCATTGGCAGAAGAGCTGTGGATGCCGCGAGTGTGGCCACAACAAACCAAGGCCTTGTCATGTGAGACTCCTTTGGCGGGTGCGGTCCGGAATGTGGTTGGAATTGAAAGTGGCGTAGTCTCCGGGGTGATCAAACCTCGAATCGCCGGCGTATGAGCGCCGGCTTGGAGACCACGCCACGATGAGCGTTACCATGAAGCCTGAGTTTTCGCAGCCTGCAATCGAGACTTCTTGGGTCTTTTCGACTGGTTCGATCCGATCGAACTCGGGATCCGCGATCGGGTCCTCAAGCGCGGCAAAACCCCGCTGCTCACGACCGACCAGGCCCGTGTCCTCCTCGACAGCATCGACACCTCAACCGTCGTCGGCCTGGGGGCCTGGTGGTATGGGAACCGGGTCGACGACAGTCTATTGCGGCGCGACCGTCCGGGTCATGGCCCAAGGCCGAAGCCACGGCCCGCCGTCAGTGAGTCCGCTCACTGGGGTGCACCCGCCGCGGCAGCGACGTGCTCGGCACGGCCGCCCGTGACCCGAACCTGCCACCGACTGTGCATCGCAGCAGTCCCACCACGTCCCTTTCGTGACGGCTGTGACTGTTCTGCCAGTTCAGAAAATCGCCAATGGATTGAGCGGCGATCCTGTTCCTTTTTCGATGCGCAGCGGCGCAGCCGTGAACAGAAACTCGAAACGATTAAGCCGCCTCGCCTGCTCGACCGCTCGCTCGAAATCGAGATTATCGAAAATGTTTATGCCCATCGCGACCAGCGCCAACCGATGCAACGGATTTGGGACAGATGCCGGCAGACCTGTGGGCGAGACGTCGTTTGGCCCGTCGCCTCCGATGAAGGAAACGCCCCGCTCTTTCAGGAAATACGCAACGTCGGCGTGATATCCGGCGAACCCGGTTTCCCTTGGCCAAGCGCCGAGCGCGGCGCGCCGCTTCCAACGCCCTGTATAAAGAAGGATGACGTCGCCTGCTGACACCGTCACGTGCTCCAACTTTTCCAGGGCCTCGAGGTCTTCCCGATGGATCGCCGTTCCCGGCTCCAGCCACCCTTGAGCAGTGGCCTTTCCCGGCAAGAGTGTCGCATCGAATAGAATGGCTCGTGTGACAACACCATCTTTCCAAGCGTTGAAACTCCCTTTCGGGCAACCGCCTGTGGCCGTGATGTCTTCCATCGCCCCTCCGTTGTAGCCCTTGCCGTCCACCATCATGTGACAGTCCAAGGAGTCGAGATGACTGTGAACGATGCCGTGATATGTACCCGTGTACTGGTATTTATCGGCGGTGCCTGTCGGATTCACCGGACCCAGGACGCGCTCCAGGATATTGGGTGCATCCGCGGCATGTTCCTGCACGACATCGTGCGCGAGCGAAACCGGCAGGCCTTCTGTGGCTAAAGCCAAGGCCTGTTTCCGCTTCGCCGGAGTGATCAGGTTGGCCGCGCCGAGTTCGTCGTCATTTCCCCATCGTCCCCAGTTCGAGAGTTCTTTCATCGCGCGGCGGAAGTCCGCTTCATTTGCCATGGTCGGGCGCGCACTGCTCTGACTCTGTGCCTGCGGGATGGAAGCCGCCACCGCTCCCAACGCGATCAAGCCAATCACCAGGATTCTCATGTTTCCTCCTCTGAGTGAGCCGGAGCTTGAAACCAGCGTTGCTCGATAGGCGGGTTCCGGGGGCCAAGGGCATATCGGGCGTCGAACGATTATGTCATCGAAAGTTGTCTTGGAGAAGAGACGTCCTGATACTGCATCGTCAGCGCGCCAGTGCTTCTTCGGGCGGCTGACTCAATTGCCCCAACCGATCAAGAGGCATTGTGCCAAGCGATAACAGAACAACGCCTTTTAGATGAGAAAAGGTCGAGAAAAGTTCCAACAGAAGAAGAAAGGCGACGTCTTGGAGAATGGATAGGGAGAGAAATAGACAAGCGCCAACTGGAAACACTTGATCCGCGAGAGGACTTGGTCGTTCGGTGGCCACCCCGAGACGATCGGCGCCAGTTCGAAGAATTGCGGCGCCGAGTCGAAGAGATATTACAGCGCCAAGCGATGGAACAACGGCTGGTGGAACAGTGCCGGTAGGAGGCGAAATGCTCACTGTGTCGTATTCGGCAATAGTCATTGAACTACTTCTCAACCGACTGCTTTCGTGGATGATGGGAATTACGCTCGTCACCATCGTGGTGATCGGAACGAGCGCGGATGCGTCGGCTGAACGCCGGGTCGCCCTCGTGGTCGGAAATTCCAAACTACAAGGTGGCTAATATCTCGCTTCCCAACCCGTGCAACGATGCCCAGGATATGTCTGCGATCCTGACGACCCTTGGCTTCGAGGTCGTGACCGCGATCGATGCCACCAAGCGCGACATGGATTTTGCGTTGCAGCGATTTGCTCGGCTGGCGAACGACGCCGATTCGGCCTTGTTCTTCTATGCCGGTCACGGCATGCGGACCGATCCTGGGGCTCCGCAATATCCAGTCATCCGCTAGGACCCAGGGTATGGCAGTGGCCTATGCAACAGCGCTGGATGAGGTTGCCCAGGACGGCCAGGGCCGCAACAGCCCGTTCACGGCGGCCCTGCTGAAGCGGCTTCAGGAGCCGGGGCTCGAAATCGAAATGTGTTCCGCCGCGTCGCCTCCGACGTCAATGCCCAGACAGGCGGCCGCCAACGTCCTGAAATCTACATCTCGCTGCTATCGGAATATTACCTCAACCCTAGCAAGGGGCACGGGCAATAGATCGAGGGAGTTGACCGGGTGAACGCGCTTACGTTCAAGTCGCCTGCGAAAAATTCTCAAGCCGTTGGGTAGAATCGCGATCAAGGTTTCGATTGCATCGGCCCCTTGCCAGCGCGATCAGTACAGGCCCGTAGGCGTGGCAGTGACGCCAACGTCCTTGCACTTTGATGTCTCCTCCTGTGCAGGTTTTCGGACGCCGGCATGACGAGTCTCTCCACGCGCGCTGGCGGCCGGCGTCCGAAAAGCGCCAAGGCACGAAATCGCGGTGGGTGGGGCACCCGTCGGTGCCGCGGGCGCTATGGGGATTTGGGCGGGTGGTGCGTGCCAGTGAGATCTGGCGGCAGCGATCCGGGTGAAGCCTTTAGGTGAACGAATGTTTGTGGCTTCGACTTTGAGCGCGCGACCTGTGCGTTGCGCGCGTGGATTTGGGGTGACGCTGCGGGCCGATCTGGCGCGACGATGCAAGCGGGAGCGCTGCCTGCGGAGAGCGGGCCGGAATGGAGGGGGTCGATGCGGTGGCGGATCGATGGTGACGGGATCATGAGGTATCGATCCTGATTGCCTGTGGAGCCGGCGAAGGGCGGTGTTTTGGCTGGCACCCCGCAAGAAGGTCTCGATGATGATCATGCGGCTACCGCAGCAGGGACAAGGATGCTCGGGTGCTTCCGGCTCCTCGGGCTGAGCGCTTGTCGAAGCCTTGGCGTTGGCGGCTTTGATGGCATCGATCGGGATGAGTGGTACCGCGAGCAATTCGCGGGCACGTGCGATGTTCTTGGCGCGAGTTTGGCTCGTGAGCAGACCGTAGTAGCGGATGCGGTGGAAGCCTTGCGGTAAGACGTGCATCAGGAAGCGGCGGATGAACTCGTGGGTATCGAGCGTCATCTGCTTGTATCGCTCGGGGCCTTCGATGCGGTAGTCCTTCCACTTGAAGGTGACGCCCCTGTCGTCGAGTGAGACGAGGCGGCGGTTGGAGATGGCGACACGGTGGGTGTAGCGCGCGAGGTAGCGCAACACTTCTTTGGGTCCCCCGAATGGGCGTTTGCAGTAGACCACCCATTCGCTGTTGCGCAGGGGCGCCAAATAGGCCGCGAAGGCTCGCGCATTGGTCAGCGAGGCGTGCTTGCCGAAGAACTGTAAGGCTCCGGCGCCATGAGCGGCGGCGAGCTTCTCCAGGACCAACCGGCGGAACAGCCGTGAGAGAACACCCACGTAGAGGAGGAAGTTGGGTCGGCAGGCGACCCAGCGCGTCCCATCAAGCGAGATGCCGCCGCCGGGCACGATCATGTGGACGTGTGGATGATGGGTGAGCGCCGAACCCCAGGTGTGGAGGACGGAGAGAACACCGATGCGGGCGCCAAGGTGTTTGGGATCGGCCGCGATGGTGATCATGGTCTCGGCCGAGGCCTTGAACAGGATGTCGTAGATCACGGCCTTGTTGTGGTAGGCGATGTCGGCGATTTGGGCCGGCAGCGAGAATACGACGTGGAAGTACGGGACCGGCAACAGCTCGGCCTCGCGCGCGGCAAGCCACTCGCGGGCGGCTGCGCTTTGACACTTCGGGCAATGTCGGTTGCGACATGAGTTGTAGGCGATCTGCGTGTAGGCGCACTTCTCGTTCTCGCAGCGCGAGACATGGCCGCCGAGCGCTGCCGTGCGGCAGTTCTCGATCGCCGACATCACCTTGAGTTGGCCGAGGCTGACATGGCCGGCATTGGCTTGGCGCCATGCCGGTCCATGGCCGCGGAAAATATCCGCGACCTCCAACGCTGGACGTGGCAAGGCCGTGAGCCGCTATGCCGGCGGCTGGTCTTTCCGGCTCTTGGGCTTCTTGCGCGGCCGCGACAGCAGGTCGAGCGGGCTGTCGATGCCGGCGATCATGCCGGTGGCGACGCGCGTGTAGCGCGCCGTCGTATCTAACTTGTCATGACCCAGCAGTGCTTGGATGATTCTAATATCGGTGCCGCGCTCAAGCAGGTGGGTCGCAAAGCTGTGACGCTTATGCCGAGCTCGGCATAAGCGCCATAATGCCGAGTCCCGGATTATGCCGAGTACTTTGAGCATGGTGTTGGTGCGAACGGCGTTTATCCAAGGCCACTCGGCATAATCCTTCCCCCCTTCCAAGGCAGTCGTCGTTGGAAGGAGGGACTCATGGAACGTTCGCAGAAGTATTCGTGGTCATTGCGGCGCGAGCCCGCTGGCCCGCTGGCGCCCTACATTGATGGCTTTATAGGGCGGTTGAGCGTGCTCGGGTATGCCGAGACATCGGCGCATCAATGCACCAGGCTGGCGGCGGACTTCAGCGGATGGCTGAAGCAGAAGAAAGTCGCAAAGGAAGAGATCACACCTGAACATACGCAGCGTTACCTCAAATATCGTGCTGGGAATCAACGCCCCAGGAGGGGCGACGTGGCCGCCTTAAAACAGCTATTGGACGAGTTGATCGAAAAAGGAGTCATTGCGCCGCGGAGAACAATTATCAACGTCACGCCGGTGCAGCGCCTATTAGACGAATATGCATTGTACCTTCGTCAAGAACGAGTGCTTGCACCTGCTACACGGGTCAATTACTTGCGGTTCATTCGCAGCTTTCTGACAGAGCGGTTTGGTAGGGGCCGCCTGCGCCTCGCCGTGCTCTGCGCGGCAGACGTGGTCCGGTTCGTACAGCGCCAAGCTGCCCACCTGTCTCCAAAGGTGGCAAAACTTGTAACCACGGCACTGCGCTCATTCCTGCGATATGCGCGCTATCGTGGTCACATCGCCGTCGATCTTGCCGCCGCAGTTCCCGCGGTGGCCAATTGGTCGATGACCTCGATTCCCAGATCAATTGAGCCGGATCATGTGCGACGAGTTCTGGCAAGCTGCAATCGTCAGAGCGCTGTGGGCCGCCGTGATTACGCAATACTGCTGCTGCTTGCGCGGCTCGGTTTGCGGGCCGGCGAAGTCGTCGGCCTCACGCTGAACGACATTGAATGGGAAGCTGGCTGCCTGAACGTGCGCGGCAAGGGTGGTCATCGCTCTGCATTGCCTTTGCCGGCCGAGGTGGGCGAAGCAATCGCCGCTTACCTGAGAGTTGGCCGCCCCGTCAGTACCAACCGAATTTTATTTTTACGCGCAAAGGCACCTATTCGTGGATTCCGGAATTCGATAGCGGTGTTGTCAGTCGTCCGGCACGCTCTCGCGCGGGCCGGCATCGACACACCGCGGAAGGGTGCGCATCAGTTCCGGCATGCATTGGCGTGCGAGATGCTGCGCCAGGGCGCTTCCTTGCCCGATATTGGTCAGATTTTGCGCCATCGCAGCCCTCAGACGACAGCGATCTACGCGAAGGTCGATCTGGACTCGTTGCGCCCCCTCGCATTGCCTTGGCCGGGAGCTGTGCGATGACAACGACATTGCGAGCATCAGTTCAAGACTACTTGGCAATGCGGCGCGGCTTGGGCTTCAAGTTGCATGACGCAGGGGTGGGCCTGCTCAGTTTTGTCTCGTTCATGGAAGATAGACATGCCCGTCGCATCACCACGCGTCTTGCTCTCGAGTGGGCGCAGAAGTCCAAGTCTGTTCTTCCCGCCGAGTGGGCCCGGCGATTGAGCTTCGTCCGCGGATTCGCACGTTATCGGAGCTCAATCGATGCCCAGACCCAGATTCCGCCCAGCGGACTACTGCCGTATCGTCCCAAGCGGGCGCAGCCCTATTTTTATACCGACCAAGAGATCGAACGTCTGCTGGCAGCCGCACTCGATCTTCCTTCTGCAGGAGGACTGAAGGGTCACAAATATCGCTGCCTGTTCGGCCTCCTGAGTGTCTCGGGCCTACGCATCAGTGAAGCGCTGAACCTGAAGTTGGAAGACGTCGACCTGCATGAGGGTGTTCTGACGATTTGGAAAACCAAGTTCGGCAAGTCCCGCTTGGTGCCTCTTCATCCGTCAACGCAGAAGGTTCTCTCTGATTATCTGCGCCGACGCAGTCGCTTCCTGGCGGGCCGCTCTGCTTGCCATGTATTCGTGTCCGGGACCGGCAATCGGTTGGACATGGGTGCGGTGCACCGCACTTTTTATGTTTTGTCACGGCAAATCGGGCTGCGCGGTCCATCTGCGAGCCACGGACCGCGCCTCCACGACTTCCGTCATTGCTTCGCCCTGCAGGCCTTGTTGCATTGGTACCGCTCCGGACAAGAAATTGAGCCGCGCCTGCCCATATTGTCCACGTACCTCGGACACGTCCATGTCAGCGATACTTACTGGTACCTCAGTGCTTGCCCAGAGCTGATGGGTCTGGCTGTCGAGCGCCTCGAGCGACGCTGGGAGGAGGCACTGTGAAGCCAACTTCCAGTTTTGCGACGTTGCTACAGCGCTTCTTCACTCAACGTCTCATGCAACAGCGACAGGCGAGTCCGCACACGATCAGCTCCTACCGCGACACTTTCCGGCTGCTGCTTCAGTTCGCCCTGAAGCGGTTACATCTGCCCCCTGCGCGCGTCGCGTTCGAAGATATCGACGCGCCGTTGATCAGCGCATTCCTCGACGAATTGCAGAACAGCCGAGGCATCACCGCGCGCAGCCGCAATATCCGGCTTGCCGCCATCCGCTCATTCTTTAACTTTGCCGCCTTCGAAATGCCTGCCAGGTCCGCGCAAATCCAGCGGGTGCTCGCGATTCCGAGTAAACGATATGCCCGCAGACAGATTGCCTTCCTGACACGTGCGGAAGTGGATGCGCTATTAGCGGTGCCGAGCTTGAATACCTGGTCGGGACGCCGCGACCACGTCATGATGTTGCTCGCGGTGCAAACCGGCGCGCGGCTGTCTGAGATCACCGGCCTCAAGCGACAGGATGTAATCCTCGGCACCGGTGCGCACATCCATGTTGTCGGCAAAGGGCGAAAGGAACGTTGCACGCCGCTGACAAAACAGTCAGGTGCCGCCTTAAAGTCCTGGTTGCTGGAGCCCACCAGAGGCAACAGCGAGATCCTGTTCCCCAATGCTCGTGGCGGGCATCTCAGCGCGGACGGAATGCAGTATATCCTGGCCAAGCAGACGGCCGTCGCCTGCCAAGCTTGCCCATCCCTGAAGCGCAAGCACGTTACACCGCACGTCCTGCGGCACACCACTGCCATGGAATTGCTGCAGGCCGGTGTCGACACCACGGTAATTGCGTTGTGGCTCGGACATGAATCCGTTGAAACCACGCAAATTTATCTGAACGCCAACCTAGCATTGAAGGAGAAAATACTCGCCAAGACCACACCACACGAGGCCCGGGCCAGATCCTACCGGCCCGATGATCAGCTGCTGATCTTCTTGAACGGCTTATAGGATCGGGAAAGATTATGCCGAGTATCATGGACCGGTCGATCTCACCGAAGCATTCGTCTGAGCACTTCTCGGCGGCCTGGCGAATTCACTCGGCATAATCCGGGACTCGGCATTATGACGCAACGAGTGCAGCGTCACGCTCTTCTTGATTCCGGCCGCCTCAGCCGCCTCATGGAACAGGCGGCTCAACTGGCGGGTGGTCATCGGCTTGCCGTGCCTGATGCCGGGAAACAGCCAACGTTCCTGCGCGGGGGTTGCGGCATCGTAGCGCGATGGTCGCGCCTTCCACCATTGGCGCAGCAGATCGAGCGTCTCCGGCGACAGCATGACATTGCGGTCCTTGCGGCCCTTGGATTGCTCAATGCGAATGATCTTCTGTGCGCTGTCGATATGCTTGACCTTCAGCCGCACCACCTCGCCAGCACGCAGGCCGCAGCCATAGCCGAGACTGAGCAGCACGCGAACCTTGAGGCTGTTGGCGACGGCCAGCAACCGCCGCGTCTCGTCCGGGCTCATTACCTGCGGAATCTTCTGCGGTTCACGCAGGTGATAGATCTCGGCGGCAAGATCCAATCGCCGCAGCGTCACGCGGAACAAGAATCGCAGCCCGGTCATGATCTGGTTGCGGTTACAGATGCTCAAGCCGGCCTCGGCCAGATGCAACTGGAACCGGCGCACGTCCTCGGCCATAGCCGTTTCGGGAGAGCGCTTGAGAAACGCAGCGAACCGTTTGCAGCCGCGGATATGACCCCTCTGCGTGCCCGCACAGAGCTTGCGCGCGTTCATGTCCCCCGCCTTCGCGGGGGCAGGCTCTCGATCATGCGCTGACGCAGCGGGGTGACGGCATCCGTACTCATGGGCAACTCCTGTCTTGGATGAGGTTGACGACACCTCGATCTTCAAGACAGCGCCCCTTGCATCGCTATCGACGATCTCTGACCTGGTTAATGTGCTCCAGCCAAGCCTCACCCCCACTATCGCGCAGCGATTTAGTGCCGTGGCCCATGGCTGAAGCGGTGGGCTCCGGCCAAGGGGTCCGCTGACTGGGGTGAAGCCGCCGCGCCGACCGCATTGTCGGTGCGGCTCCTGGTGACCCGCACCGGAAGTCCAGCGACCTGCTCCTAACACCGAAACCGTTTTGTGCGTATCCGCGGATCGAGAGCGAGAAGCGTAAGGATCGACGGGTCAATGGCTTGCGTCACTCGCCTTCCGTCTGATCGGAGCACTCATGGCTCCATTAGCCGCAGCAAGCTATCAGCCTCCGGAACAGTTCGGGGTCCAAGCCACGGCTCAAAAAGATCCGGCGCAAGTTGCTTCACGCGACGCACGCCAAAATACAAGTCGTCTATGACGCTCAGCGTGCCCGAAGAGCGCGAGCCCGCCTGCCCAAATGCACCACCCGTAATCGCGAGCTTGGCCCCGCTTTAATCGACGAGGCCGTACCTGGCTTTGCTGATTCGAAAAGCCTCGCTGACGAGATAAATATCCTCTTGGGCCAAGAAATTGTTGCACACTTGAGGCATCCGTTGCGCAGCACCCGGCTTTGCCATCCAATTCGTCAGCGCGTCGAAATCGACAGCATCGCCGCCTGAATCCTCTATTTGCATAATTGCGCCACCAGCTTTTTCGAAATCAGCTGTGCCCTGAAGCTTGGCGATAAAGCCGGCGGCGATAGAAGCTTTCGTTTCGAAGCTCTCCCCAACTCCAATTGCAGAATACTTTCCACGGACATATCGAAACTCCCGGTCAGTGATCCCGCATCTGCGCAAATCGCCAAGCCATTGCATGACGACGGCACCGTCCTTCTTCGTCACCTTTATGACGCTTCCAGGCCCCATCCTTTTGTCCGGCAGCGGCAAAGAAACCCAACCATTTTCCTCGAGGAATTGTTTAAGGGGCAGCGGTTGAAAAATGGTCTGAGCAGCGGAAAAAGAGACGGCGGCCGCCACCCACGCTACGGCCCCGCCTAGCGCCGCGATGAAATCAGGCCGTAGCATCGATGATTCTCCGCACTTATTGAGCGAAGCCTATCGCGATCAGGCTCGCATTGAGCCGTAAACTGCTATCCCCTACAAAACGCCCGAATGGCATCCTGCAGTCCCTGCACGTTGGAGAACGCTAAAGCTGCAGCCGCGACTTTGAGGCCCCCAAACTTTGTCGCCAGCGCCGAGACACTCGTGCCTTGACAGTTTTTAGACCCCGCCACACCGGCGAACCTCGGCGCCGGCTGTATAAACACGCCAAAAGCAACGGGTTGGCTGCCGACGGGGATCGTCGCGATCACGGTGTTCGTCGCCGTGTCGATCACCGATACAGTGTTGGCATTCAGGTTGGCGACATAGACCTTGCTGCCGTCGGGGTTGACTGCCACGCCAACGGGGTTGACGCCGACGGGGATCGTCGCGCTGACCGTGTTCGTCGCCGTGTCAATCACCGATACGGTGTTGGAGAAGGCGTTGGTAACGTAGACCTTGCTGCCGTCGGGGCTCACCGCCACGCCCAAGGGGGTGATGCCGACAGGGATCGTGGCGCTGACCGTGTTCGTCGCCGTGTCAATCACCGATACGGTGCCCGCGTCCACGTTGGCGACATAGACCTTGCTGCCGTCGGGGTTGACCGCCACGCCGACGGGGGTGAGGCCGACGGGGATCGTCGCGCTGACCGTGTTCATCGCCGTGTCGATCACCGATACGGTGTTGGGGGAGGCGTTGGTGACGTACACCTTGCTGCCGTCGGGGCTCACCGCCACGGACATGGTACATGGGGACGGGCGACAACCGGGGGTGATGCCGACGGGGATCGTGGCGATCACGGTGTTCGTCGCCGGGTCGATCACCGATACGGTGTTGGAGAAGGCGTTGGTAACGTAGACCTTGGTGCCGTCGGGGCTCACCGCCACGCCGAAGGGGGTGATGCCGACAAGGATCGTGGCGCTGACCATGTTCGTCGCCGTGTCAACCACCGATACGGTGTTGGAGCGCTGGTTTGTGATGTAGGCGTTTTGGGCGCGCGTCGATGCAGGGGCGAGCAGGCAGGCTAGCGTCAAAGCGAGGGCGAGCTTTTTCATGCGTTACCTTTTCGGCGAGGGTCGGACGAAATCCCAATTAGTTTCATCATAGGACGGCTCGCTCGCACGTCGACTGCGTGCGGCGCGACCGACGCAATTTGCGTGATGGTGAGATCGAAAAATATGTGAGTGAATGCCGGCCGACGGCACCCTTGCTGCCATTTCGCCCCGGTGGTTTCGGCAAACCCCTTTGGCAGCTAGTTAATTAATATACACTGCATGCAGTGCGCGCGGAAGGGAATTCCGGAGCCCCACTTTGCCGTCACCGGTTCTGCACCTGCCCAACCCGGACGGAAGGGCTGGCGGCCATTTCTTTGGGCCGCAATATTGATCTGCCTCAATGGTGATCGGCAGCGCGTGCGCTATCGTGTGTATGCTTGCGGGACTGAGCCGGCGGCCCGGACCGAACGTAGCTTCTCAACCTCGCTCCGATTTGGGTCGCCGATTCCGTTGTTTCGGCTGGGCTGGGGAATTCCATCATGAGACGCGACAGCATCCCGCCGCGTGAGTTCGTGCGTCAGGTAAATCCTGATAATAGGCGGGCTTCCCCGTCGAGAATCCAGCATTGATCAACTAGCTTTCGCCTAAAGATTGTATAGCTAGTCGCATCAATTTGGTTTGGCGGGAGAGGCAAGACATGCATTCGCGCGTATGCCCAGTCTGTCGCGGGAAGATGAGGCTCGCCTGGGTAGGTAGCCGCCCGAAACTCAGTACCTGTCAGTGCATTAGTTGCGGGGAAGGTAAGAGGGGCAAAACTCGTGGCGATCAGCTGCTGGCGCAGCGGTGCCTGATGAGTTGTGGCAGGTATGGGATATCCCAGTGGTCAGGCACTTGGAGCC
>WNFM01256092.1_pt2 | contig 14635 bp, 14 predicted proteins | sample 5400271 | NCBI WGS metagenome assembly WNFM01 (sample SAMN13153352, study PRJNA577476) | soil metagenome | isolation source: 60 cm saprolite on Douglas fir-dominated hillslope | place: USA:California | collected 2013-09-17 | reverse complement strand
CTGTCTCGTCAACGACGAAGTCGCGGTAGGTGTCCCCGGGATTGAGCGCGCCGGCGGGCGGCAGATCGGCGCTTTCCGTTTTGAACGTAACGTAGTACCGCCCCTGCGCTTCGGCGATCCATCCCCACCGGCCATCATCGAACGCGGCGTACCACTCGTCCCAGACGCCTCCCATGGAGTGCCGCATCTGCGTGCGCCCAGTGAGGCGGAAGCCGACCTTGCGATACATCCCGGGCAGGTCGCGGCGGAGGGGAGAGCCGGTATCGACCAGCGCGCCGACCTTACCGATCAGTTCCGGCGCGACATCGCCGCGGGCCACAACCGACTGGCAGAAATCGCAGATGACGACGACGGAGGAGCCGATCTTGAAGTCGATCGGCCCACCGCAGGAAGGACAGTTGGCTACCGGCATGCCGTCACCAGATCGGTCACGCGCTCAACGCTGTGCACGTGGACGCCTGTAGCGCCGAGGATCTCCGCGAGACGCTCACGCCACGGCCACTCGGGCCGCGGGCGGCAGCAATAGAGGTTGAAGGTGGCAACGCCGTGCTCCGGATAGGTGTGACAGGCGAGGTGCGACTCCGTGAGCATCACGAAGCCCGTGATCCCGCCGGGTTGAGGAAAGACGTGGAACTGCGGCTCGTGCAGAGGGTGCAGGTCGAGCTCGCGGAGGATGCGGGCAAACAGAGCGCGCACAACGTCGATGCTGGCCAGAGCCGGCCCCTCACATCCCGTAGCGTCGATCAGCCACTCGGATCCGACGTTCATCACGAAGGAGAACAGTTTAACGCCTCAGGGAGGCGTTGCGGTCAAACGTCTAAGAAGGCGAGGAGTTTCGTCCAGGTTTCACGAACGTCCGGGCGGACCTCGTCAATACGCGCCTCGACCTCAGCGACCAGCGAATCTCGGCCGTAGACTTCCATCAGGTTCCCGATGTCCTGCAGATCGAGTCCTCCTCCGGCGGCGAGCTTCAAAAGGATGAGGTCACTTACGCGCGGAACCGGGACGTTCATCCCTCCAACATCCATTCGCTCCGCCCGGTTGATGGCGGCCTGCTCCCATTTCCACTTCCCGACGATGACGTCGGTATCACGGCCATCCGGCAGACGGATGTGTACGACGCCCTTGAACTGATCGTCAAAATCGCCTTTGCGAATCTCGATCTCCGAGTCTTCGAGGCTCGCCCAGAAGGCAGCGCTGAGCACAATCTTGTCGGTTGTCAGAAAGTCGTAATCCACAGTGGCACGCAGATGACCGCGAGCAATGACCGCTCGCCCCCCGATCAATGCGTACGAGACGCCCGACGTTTCGAGGACTTGCACGATGTCGCTAATTGGCATCGCGGCTGTTCATGCAGGCAGATGGCCGCCGGCCGATCTGCCGGCTCCGACGAATTGCGCGGAGCGCACTCTCCCGGTCGAGACCGTGAGCAGCCATGTAGGTCTGCAATGCCTCCTCGCCCAGCCGGTCGGCCAGCGCCATGCGCTCCGCGGGCGTCATCGCCAGCTCGCGCTCCTGGCGCTCGCGCCGGAGGTCAGCCATCAACTTGCTCTTTCGCACGCTCCGAGTGTAACTCGGCTACAGGCCCAACCGCTTCCAGACCGCCTCCGCGGCGGCCTTCGTGCCCAGCGTACCGCCGAGATCGTGGGTAGTCTCATTCGCCTCGATGGCTTCGACCACGGCCTTCTCGATCAGGTCCGCCTCGGGCTGGTGGCCGAGGTACTCGAGCATCATGGCGGCGGTGAGGATGGCGCCCAACGGATTGGCCACGTCCTTGCCAGCGTACTTCGGCGCGCTACCATGGATCGGCTCGAAGAGCGACACATTGCCGGGGTTGATGTTGCCGCTGGCAGCGACGCCGAGTCCGCCTTGTAAGGCCGCACCGAGGTCCGTGACGATGTCGCCGAACATGTTGTTGGTCACGATCACATCGAACATCTCCGGCGCACGCACCATCTGCATCGTCAGTGCGTCGACGAACATGTGAAAGTGCTCGATGCCCGGGTACTGCTCCGCGACCTCGTGGAACGTCCGCAGCCAGAGGTCGCCACCGTAGCGCATGACGTTGTTCTTGTCCGCCATGCATACCGACTTGCGGCCTGTCTTCTGAGCGTAGTCGAACGCGTAGTGGATGATGCGCTCGACGCCCTTGTGCGTGGAGACGTCCTCCTGCACGGCGATCTCGTCGGCAGTTCCCTTCTTGAAGTAGCCGCCCATGCCGACATAGGCGCCCTCGGTGTTCTCGCGGAAGATGACGAAGTCGATCTCTTTCCGGCCTTTCGCCTTGAGCGGCGACAAACGCTCGTTGAGCAGCTTGACCGGGCGGTAGTTGACGTAGAGGTCGAGCTGAAAGCGCATACCGAGGAGGATGTCGGCAGCGTGCTTCATGTCGGGGACGCGAGGGTCGCCGAACGCACCGAGGTAGACGGCTGCGTAGTGGTCGCGGATGTCTTCCATCGCGCCAGGGGGCATGGAGACACCGGTGCGAAGGTACTCATCGGCGTTCCAGCCAAAGTGCGTGAATTCGAGTCCGAGCTTTCTGGCACTGTTCACGGATTCGAGGATGCGCATCCCGCCCTCGAGAACTTCGGGCCCGATTCCGTCGCCGGGGACGACTGCGATTTTCCTGGTTGTCATGAGGCGCGGATTATAGGCGTGGAGGAACACGCAACCATCAGCAACATTGACGTTTACGTCAGCCGGGCGTCAGGAGGATGCAAGGGATGCGTGAGTTGACGTCAGCGTAACGACGCTCATGGTCGGAGCTACGTATAACTTCCCAGGCACGTGTGCGCGGATTACGGCGACGGCAACCCGCTCCGCGAAACTCCAGCCGGACCAGCAGCCTCTTCACCAACACCCGAGTCGGAGCTCAGCGCGCCGCTGTAGGTGCAGTAACCTCGGACGGAGCCACCAGGGCGATCGCGCGCGCCGCGATCGCAGTCTTTAACTGTGGATCGCAGAGCGCGGCCGTCTCGGCATCCCAGGCGTAACGCCAATGGCCGTAGCCGGCGACGCTGAGACCGGGATGCGTGACGAGCTCCGTCACTCCGTCGACGTCGTCGAGCAACTCGATGATGCGAGGCGCCGTGAGGTGCCCGGCCTCAGCGATGCCGATGGCGCGGTCGTTCGCGCCGCCGCTGGGCGTGAGCATCGCCAGCGCACGAATGGACGCACGCCGCCCCAGCCCCGCCCTCCCGCCCACGTCACGCGGAGCCCGCACGTAACCCCGGAAGAGCGACGGCAGTGCGTGGAGGTGCTGATGGCCGTTCAGGTGCGTAACGCGCAGCCCCGTCGCGAGCACACGCTCGATCTGAGCACGCAGCTCATGCTCGACGTTGACACCACGGCGCACCAGCACGAACTCCACATAGTTCCGCGCCATGAGCGCTCCGGTCGTCAACGCGATTTCCTCGACAAGAGCCAGATGCACGCCGACCTCGAGCGACGGGACGTCGCGCAACCTTGCGATGGCATCGTCGAAGGCACGGCCATTCGCGACCACGCTGCAGGCGGTGACGATCCCCTCCCGGTGCGCGCGGATGGCGCCGGCAGTCATTCCAGGGTCAAGACCGACGTCATCAGCGGTGACCACGAGGCGGCGTGAAACGGCCACGAGATTTCCGTCACTAAGTTGATCAGGAGGCCCACTCATGCGCCGACCCATACTCGCGTTACTACTCTTCGCCCTTCCCTCGCTCGTCTACGCGCAGTCATTCCAACTCCAATACGCCGCCAAATTCGTGTGCGGCAAATCCGGGAACACTGTGGACAACTTTGCACCGGGGTTGTACTTCACCACGATCAATGTCTACAACACCTCGTCCGAAGCCATCGACAAACGCATCGTCGTGGCGTTGCCGGATGAGACGGCCGGTGGTACCACGAAAAACATCCCCGTGAAGCTCCCGCCAGGCCGAGCGCTCCAGATCGACTGCCGCAACATCCTCGCCCACCTGAAGGCCGACGGTGTGCCCCTTCCGGCCACACCCGTCGATGGCTTTGTCATCATCCGCTCTATGACGCCGATCGACGTGATCGGTGTGTACACCACGTCCGCCACGGCCGGCACCATCCTCACGATGACGACGGACCGCGTACCCGCACGGAGGCTGCCTTAGATACGTTGGGGTCGCATGCGGACGTGGCTCCGGAGCGACCCCGTCGTGCCCTACTGTCGGCGGCGGAGTCACCTGATCCGTTCGTACAAACGGACGTGCGCGCGTGCCCCGTCAATTGCCGACGGAAACGAGCTCGGCACTCGAGTCGACAAACCGCCCGATAGCCAACTCTCTATGATCCCTGCGATCCCGCCGGCGCCACTGTCCAACGGCGTGAGCCAGCCGCCGCCATGGTTGCGAATCCGCTCCGCCAATGCGCCGAGGTCGAAGGCAAGGGCGGGAACACCCGCCATCCACGCCTCGGTCAACGTGAGCCCAAAGCTCTCCGGGACGATCGACGGCAGCAGCACGAGCCCGACGCCGTGCCGGGCCAGAAGGGTAGGAAGGGCTCGGGCGCGATAGTAGCCATGGACCCGGACGGCGTCGTCTTTTCGGATGACGCGGAACAGGTCTGCATCTCCCCCACCGAACACGTGCCATTCGACGTCGCGCCTATGGAACTGACGGATGACTTCGGGAAGCAGTTGTGCTCCCTTGTGCCGCTTGACGCTGCCCGCGTAGGCGATGACGCGCCGCCTCGGGCTGAGTGCCGCGGGAGGCTCGGCGGGAGATACAGGCTCGATGACCTCCCCGGCGAGATCCGGAAGCGCAAAGAGCTCGCGGTGCCGGTCGAAAAGGAATCGCGAGGGAAAGACTACAGCCTTCGCTGCGCGCAACAGCTCACGCGCCACGCGTCGACGCTCCGCCTGCGCATCCGACGGCAGATCCCACGTCTGTTGCAGACATCGATGACAGCGACCGAGGTCTTCCGAATAGAAGCAAAACTGCGCCAACGGCTCCTCCAAAAGGTGAGGGCGGGCGCAGAAGAGCGAGAAGTCTGAGACGCTCAACACAATCTCGACGCCTGCCTCATGCAGACGGAGCAAGCTGTTTAACGGAACGCCGGAGGTTCCTTCGAGATGAATGGTGCGGGCTCCGGTCATTGCCAGGGCCTCGCCAACGACTGTCTCGAAGGCGGGGTCACGAAGTTCAGCCGTTGGCCCAAGTCCAGGCAGTCGAACCGTGTGAGCTGTCGGGGTCGAGAGCTGCAGGCCACGCGGATGAAGCAGGGCGAGGGGACGCAGCGTCCGCTCCGCCCGCAGTCGCGCCGAGAGTTGCACGGGAACACCACCAAGCCGGGGCACGACGTCTGTGACCGAGACATTCAAGATCGCTGCACTTGGTGTCGTTCTCACGAACGCACCGAGGAGACGCAATCGCGCATCGTGCAAAGTCTCCTCGAGGCGCTCCCCCGTCCTCCGCATCGCCGAGGCCAACCCTTCGCCGCGAATGACGCTGGTGATAGCGCGAATCACCGGCGCTCCGACAGAACCGAGTCGTACACGCGGGCGATCTCCAGGGCGTGCTCCTCACTGCGCTTCGGGCGTGGAAGCCGCGCCACCCAGCGATCGACGAGCGAGGGATCATCCACCACCCGCCGCAACAGACCGCGGAGGGCAGCCGGATCACCAGCCGGGAAGAAGTCGCCGCAGACGCCTGGCTCGAACATCTCGCTGAGCGCACCACCCGCCGAGGCGATCACCGGCACGCCGCACGTCATCGCCTCGCGCGCTGCCAGCCCGAATGACTCCAACCCGATCGATGGCACCAGTAAAATATCCATCGAGGCGAAGACGCGCGGCTTGTCGGCTTCGTCGAATCGACCTTCGAAAACCACGTCAGCATCGCCGCACCGCTCTCTCAGCGTCTCAACGTATTGCGGCAGTGCGCCAAGGTCTCCCCAGATATGAAACGTTGCCTCCGACGACTCGAACGCCTGCATTGAGCGAATGGGGCGGCTGACTGGCGGCCGAGCCTCGCGCGGCCCGACGATATCGACGCCGTACGGAATGACATGGAACGGCTTGGTATTCGGGATGACGCCGGCACGAACGTAGTCATCGCGGATGGCCTCGGAGCCTGCGATGTAGACGTCGCACGCCGCGATGGCCGCCCGCGCCGCATCGATCCGGGCGTTGTGCAGGGCGCGATTCCAGAACGGCGCTGGAAAGACCTTCGTCAGCGTGGCACAGCGCGAGCACTTCGGGGGTGCCGGTCCACTGCAGCGATTGCCGTCACGATCGAACAGATTGACCCGCGCACAGAGGAACCACCAGTCCTGAACCTGCAGGACGATGGGAATGCCCAGTTTTCGTGCGACCCTGACCAGCGAGAAGGCGTGTCCCGCGAGGTGATGCACGTGGAGAAGGTCGGGACGCTCCTCTTTCAAGAAGCGCTCGAAGTCGCGCTCCAGTCTTCTGTGGCTGATGGCGTTGCGGCGCAAGGGATTGCGCGCGGTGAAGTTGTTGGTCACCAGCCGGACGCGCACGCTGTCGTCGAGCCACTCGATGGCCTCGCCGTCGGCACGTGCCAGGTCGGCGGCACGCGTGTACACGGCCACGTCATTCGTCCGCCGTTGCTCCCGCACCAGCCACGAGGCATAGAGCTCGGTGCCGGCCTGCTGGAACGGAGGCCAGCCGTGCACGAGGTGGACGATCTTTGGCCGGTGTGTTGTCGAGACCGGCCCTCGACCACGAATCAGCGCGCCATTGATCCGCGAACGCACCGGGGCGAGTGGATCGCGTCGCATGAGCTCCGCGATCGTCGCCATGTAGCGCGGATGCAGCCGCTTCATAAGCGAGGCCGCCCGCCGCTCCTGCGCCTTCCGCGTCGCTCCGAAGCTGCGGTGACCCGCGTGGTAGATGAACGTCGCGTCATCCACCAGGTTCAGCCAGCCGCGAGCCAGCGCCCGCATGCAGAAGTCGTTCTCTTCGCCGTAGCCGAGGCCGAAGCGCTCCACATCGAAGAGACCGATGTCGTCAATCAGAGCTCTGCGGATGTAGAAGCAGACACCGACGCCGGTCGGAACGCGGTGGTAACTTCGCGCGGACACCTCCTCGACCAGTGCGCCGAATGTGGCGGCGTCGAAGCCCGCCGGAATCAGGTTCTCCACGAACGGACGCGGGACGGAGCAGAGCGTGGCGTGATTGGAGAGCGGCGTCACGGTGCCGGCGTCGCCCGAGCTGTATGCCGCGTCGACGAGTTTCTCAAGCCAGCGCGGAGTGACCACCGTATCGCTGTTGAGCAGCACGACGTCGTATGGCGACGCGCTCATGCCGCGGTTCACGCTGGCGACGAACCCGTTCCGCGCTTCATTCCGGAACACCCGTACCGCCTCAGGATGCGCGGACGCGAGCTCGCTGACCAGCAACTCCACTGCGCGTTCCTGAGGGCCATCGAGGACGAGCGTGGCGCGATGGCGCGACAGGTCGGTCTCCGCGGCGATGCTTCGGAGGCAGGGACCGAGGACCTCCGGAGCGCCATAGATGGGAATGATCACCTCGACTGTGGCCGGCCGGCTGACGGCGGGCCGCCCCGCTCCCCGCTCCCAGTCGATCGGGTTCGGAGTCAGACGCCGGCGAATGTCGTTCAACAGACTCAAGGTCCGCGATTCTAGGTTGAAACAAGAGCACTGCTCGCGTACAAGTGCGCTGCGTGAGCTCGGCAACGTCGACCAGTGCTGTGGGCGGGTTCCCCGAACGGCGGAACGCTGCCGGCGAGCCGCTGCGCCTGTCGAGCGAGCTACGCGACATCTTTCAACAGTCGGCCCTGCTCTACCAGCTCGTCCACCGCGACCTCACCGTCCGCTACAAGCGCTCCTTTCTCGGATTCCTCTGGACGATGCTGCACCCCCTGCTCTTGATGGTGATTTTCGTGGCGGTCTTCTCCGGACTGTTCCGCTTCAGGACGCCGCACTACGAGACCTACTTCCTCTCGGCCTATGTGGCCTGGAACTTCTTCTCGCAGACGACGGTGAACGCGATGACGGCCGTGGCCTGGAACGGTCCGCTCATGAAGCGTGTCCGGGTGCCGGTCTCGATCTTCACCCTTTCCACCATCCTCTCGGGCATGGTCAACCTCGGCCTCTCGCTGATTGTCCTGCTGGTGATCATGCTTGTCGTCGGAACGCCCATCCACGCCACACTGCTGTTCCTTCCCATAAGTCTGCTGCTGCTCGGCCTCTTCACGCTCGGCATCTCCCTGGCGCTTACCGCGGTGACGATCTTCTTTGCGGACATCAGGGAGATGGTGCAGGCGGGACTGCCGGCGCTGATGTACCTCACACCCATCATCTATCCTCTGTCGGTCGTACCTGGACGCTACCAGTGGTTCATCATGGTCAACCCGATGTACTACATGGTGGAGATCGTGCGCCTCCCCATCTACAACGGGCTGGTTCCGTCCTGGCACCTCATCGGATTCGCCACGCTCCTGTCCCTCGGCTCGCTGTCCGTGGGTTGGATGATCTTCCGGCACATGGCGCCTCGATTCCACGGGTACCTCTAGGCCATGAACGTCATCGAACTGCAGGGCATCAGCGTGCGCTACCGCGAGCGGCGCATCCGCAGCCTGAAGGAGGCTGTGATCCGCGCAGTGACCGCACATGCGCCATCGGGCTACTTCTACAGCCTGCGCAATGTCTCGCTGACGATCCGGGAGGGCGAGGCGGTCGGCATCATCGGACCGAACGGAGCGGGCAAGTCGACGCTCCTGCGAGTGGCAGCCGGGATCATCTCTCCCTCCGAAGGTGTCGCCATTGCGCGCGGTACCACGGCGCCGGTCATGGAGCTCGGGACTGGATTCGAGATCGAGCTCTCGGGACGCGAGAACATCTACTTCAATGGTGCGCTGCTCGGCTGCTCCCGGCAGCACATGCGCACACGCATCGACGAGATCATCGCCTTCTCCGGACTCGAACCATTCATCGACGCCCCTCTCCGTACGTACTCGACCGGCATGGTGGCGCGTCTGGCGTTCGCCGTGGCGACGGCGATCGACGCGGAAACCGTCCTGCTCGATGAGGTCCTGGCCGTCGGCGATGCCTCGTTCCGACGGCAATGCGACGAACGGATCGCGCGATTCGTCCGCCGAGGGGCGACGATCGTCCTCGTCTCGCATGACCTCGAAGAGCTTGCCGGACTCTGCTCCCGAGCTGTGTGGGTATCGAAGGGGCAAATCGTCGCCGACGGCCCGACGGACGAGGTCATTGCCAGCTACCGGCAATCGGTAGGCTAGTGCACGCGCCAGAGCTCCGTATCGGCGTCGGCATAGACGCGCTCGAACTGCGGTCCCGTCACAATCTGAGGCCACTCCGGCGGACAGACCCTTCGTGAGATCAAGATGTAGCGGATGTGGAGTTGCCTGTTGAGGCTCACCAGCTTTGCAGTGCTGCCCCCCGCCCCGAGCAGCTGTCCCTCTGGATATGGACCGACGACATCGCCCACCATCTCCGCTCCCCCGAAGTACTTCAATTGCTCCGCTCCACAGACATAGACAGGCCCCGCGTCGCGCCGCTCGAGCGCGCGGTACTCCGGGATGCGATGTTCGAGTGCCAACCGGCGCTGATCCGCGGTGATGGGTGGGAAGCCCAGCGTCGCCAACCGGTATGCCGCATACGCCGCTCCCGGGGCGAGAGCAACCACGCAAAGGCCGATTGTAATGTTCCTGGCCGACACCCTCGCTCCCAGGCAGGAGACGAAGGCCGTGGCCGCAGCAATGCTCAGGATCGGCAGAAGCGGAATCAGGTAACGGGAGTCCTGTGGCAGAAAGGTGAAGATGGCCAGGTAACCGGCGGAGAGGATCGCGAGAAACAACCCCCGACGGTTGCGGAAAGCAGCTATGGCGGTCACTACGAACGCGACGCCAAAGAAGGGCGAATATGGCGGCTGCCCATTGAGGCGCTGCCTGGCGAACGTCACATCCCAGAAGACGCGTATGCCATCGATCAGGCGCACGCCTGGCGGCACGTGGCGCGAGATCGAGACATCCCACGGAGAGTCACCAAAGAACCTCGCGAAATGCGGGAACAACGGATTGCCGGTCAGCAGGACGAGCAGTCCGTAGGTCGGAAGTACAGCCGCGACGAATGCGAAGATGAACATCGGTACGGCCCGGCGCCGATTCGACTCGAACAACAACAGAAACACCAGACCGCCTACCGCGAAATACCAGGCGTGATACTTCACGCAACATGCGCAGCCGAAGAGGAAGCCCGCAACCACTGCGTTGATGCGGCGGCGGTCCGCGTCGTGCCAGCCGTCGAGACAGCGGAAGCCCGCGGCGATGAACAACGCCAACGCGAGGTCGACGTAGGTAATCGCCGACATGAAAACAACGATTGGACTGCCGAGGACCATCGCCGCCGCGAGGAATCCCGCGAGCCGTTGCCTGGGGCCCATCCACTCGACGAGCAATGCCACCAGGATCAGGGCCTCCGCCAGTGCAACGAGATGCGTGGCCTGATCGCCCAGCGTGAGAAACAGTGGCACGCAGAGGGCTTCGTGAAGCTCGGGGAACAGTGGGTTGCGCAGGTCCGGCTGGAAGGTCAGCCAACCGCTGCTGGCCATTCGCTGAACGAATGGGAGATGGTAGAGCGTCTCGTCGAAGGCAAGGGGCGGATGCAGAGCCAGGATCAGCAACGGCAGAACGACCGCGACGATCCACGCAAGATGCTTCCAGACAATCTTCCGCCGCCAATCGCCGCCAGCGCGCGCGGCCCCGAGCACCAGCACGAGCGCTACGAACAACCAGATTCCGACGGGCCCGAGTGCACCGAATGTGCCGAGGACGATTAAGCCCTCACCCAAAACGCCCAGGCCGAGCGCCGCCCTGAGAGATGCGGGCATCCTCGCGCCAGCAACCGCCGTCCCGGCAGCAGTCGCGACCAACAGAACGAGCAACAGCGCAGCGGCGTGCTTAGAGACGAATACGACGAAGGCAACAACAGTCGAGCTCAAGGCGTCATGATCGCATGCAGTTCTCAGTGGTCAGTGGATTGTGGTTAGAATCATTAGCCGCTCCGTATGCCCCACCTTTCCATCGTCATCCCCACGTTCAACACGGCCTCGATGACGCTGGCCTGTTGCCGGGCGGCGCTCGCGGCGCCCGACTCAGCGGAGGTAATCGTGGCAGACGACGGCTCGACAGATGAAACTGCCGAGCTCCTGGCGCGCGAAGAACCACGTGTGCGAGTCATCCGGCTCGAGGAGAACCGCGGCTACGCCGTCGCAGCAAACCACGGAGTCGCGGCGGCAACCGGTTCGATCATCATCCTGCTCAACAGCGATGCCGTCATCGACGAGAAAGCGCTCGAAGCGTTCCTCGCCGCGTTCGATTCGGACCCGAAGCTGGGAATCGCCGGAGCGCAGCTCATCGGCACGGACGGCGCGTTGCAGTGGAGCGGCGGAAGAACGCCTACGCTGCTCTGGATCGCCGGGGTCGTCAGCGGGGCCGGCCATCTCGCCCGCCTCGTTCGCCGCCGACCGGTCCTCTCATGGCCGCGGCGTGACGTCGACTGGGTGAGCGGAGCAGCCATGGCCTTCCGCAGGCAGGTATGGAACGAAGCCGGCCCCCTCGACGAACGGTTTCTTTTCTACTGTCAGGACATCACCTTTTGTCTGCGTGCGCGCAGCGGTGGGTGGGCGGTGAGCATCGTCTCCGAAGCTCGGGTCGTGCACGGACTTGGCGCCACGATCGCCGGCGACGGTTCGCTCCGACACGATCCCGAACGGCTCTGGATCGATCTGTTCCACTGGGGCGAGGGCCACTACGGGAGGACGTGGTCGCGCTTCGCCCGCGTCGTGTTGACCAGCGTGGCGTGGCTTCGCGTGGCCGCAAGAACGCTGAGGTCACCGCTCCGACGCGACGAAACGACGGCGGCCCTCGTACGGGCGGCGCGGGGGCTTTGGAGTTGCTAGCAAACTAGCAACTCATAGAACTCCAACAACCCGCGCGCCAACGCGTCGCTGTCATACCGCGCGGCGGTGTTGGCTCGCGCGGCTGCTCCGAGCCTTCGTGCGGCGGCGGGGTCCTCCAGCAAGCGAACGACCGAGTCTGCGAACGTGGAGGGGTCGTTGGCGATGAGGATGTCTTGACCGTCATCAACATCAATTCCGCCTGCGCCGAGCGGCGTAGCCACGACAGCCTTGCCGAGGGCCATCGCCTCGAGGACCTTGATCCGCATTCCCCCGCCGGCGAACAGCGGCGCAATGAGGATCGCCATCCGTCTCGTGAAGGCGTTGGCGTCGTCGACATTCGGAAGAATCTCGATACTGGCGGCAAGAGCACGCCGCAGCAGCCATTCCGGAGGCGAGCTGCCGGCGATCGTCAGTCTGGCGTTCGGAACCCTGCTCGTCACAAGCGGCCAGAGCTCGTCCAGGATCCACTCCACGGCGTGCTGATTCGGCCGGTAGTCGAGTGACCCGATGAACCCGACTGATAGCGGCTCCAGCTCTTCCACAAGAACGTCCGGTAACCGCACAGCACATGGCACCACATGCATCGGACGCGTACAGCCGAGGCGGCGAAAGTCGTCGGCGTCGACAGCGGAAATGGGAATGACCGCGTCAGGCGTGTTGAGGTGTCGTACTTCATACTTCCGCAGTGACGATGCCACATGCCCCAAGGCGAGCCGCCGCACGGCATTGGGCTCCTCCCGGACCAGCCCTTCCCAGATGCGAAACTCGACATTCAGCGAGCGCAAAGCGACACGCGCCTGGCTCACTGCTCGCACGTCCTCGACGTATTGGAGAAGAAACGGACTCTCGACCTGCACGACGTCCGGCCGGAACGCGCGCAGCTCCGCGTCGAGTGCCTTGTGGAGCTCCCGCGAGTCAAAGCGCGCCACGACGTACGGCACGGCACGCAGAACGCTGCGAAGAGCCGGCCCCATGCGCCGTGAGGTATCGAGGTCGACCGCGCGGAGGGGCAGCGGCAGTCCGTCAGCGCGCGCGTGATGCTTTCGAGGATTGAGCGAGAGGATCTCGACCTCCGCCCCGCTCGCAGCCAGCGACTCAGCCAGCCGCGACATGGCGATGCGTCCTCCGTCCAACGGCGGCCACGGGATGCGAGGTGTGAGAAGGAGGATGCGCATGGTTAGTTGCGAGGCTAGATGCGAGTTGCGAGTTGCGAGTTGCGAGTTGCGAGATGCTAGTCTGCGTGCCTCGGAATTATGGTGTGGTTCTTCGGGGAGAGCATCTATCTCTCTAGCATCTAGCAACTAGCATCTAGCAACTGATCTCCGATGCTATCGTCGCCCCCATGAATGACCTCACCCGTCAGCTGCTGGCCGACCTCGACCTTCATCGTGCTTCCGTTCGGGAGGCGATCGATTCCGTTCCTCCCGAATGGCGCGAGCGCCGTCCGGCTGAGGGACGGTGGTCAGTGGCGGAAGTGCTCGAACATCTGGCCATCATTGAAGGGCGCATCACGAAAATGCTTGCCATGGCCGCGGAAACGGCGGCATTGGCAGGAGGGACGCAGCGCGAGAAACCAACGATCGACATGGACCGCCTGCTCGACCGGAGCCGACCTGTCGTGGGACCGGAGGTCGTCCAGCCGCGCGAGGGCCTGGACAGCGCCGCTGCGTGGCAACGCCTCCAGGAGACGCGGACGGGATTACGCTACGTCATCGAGACGACTGCCCAGCACGATCTCAGCGGCATCGTCCGCACCCACCCGATCCTCGGCAACATGCACATGTACCAGTGGATCGCCGTGATCGGCGGACATGAGGCCCGGCACGCTTTGCAGATCCGCGAAGCGGGCGAACTGCTGCGCGCGACGCACCTGCCGTGAGCCAGCCTTTACTCTGGACCTTCAGTTCACCCCGAGCGGGCGGCAGTTGGGTGGGAGCGAAGGGTGACGATGAACACAAACCCGGTTTTCTTTGACGTGACCTCCGGGTCTCACCACTCGTCATACACCAGGGGGATCGGATGTCGCTCATCACGCTTCTGCTCGCGTTACTCAGTTTCTGGCCGGTGCCGGCCCGGTCAGTCCACGATCCGGCGCAGTACGCGACGCTGAAGGCGCAGGCGGAAGAGAGCTATGCGGAGAAGTCCTTCCGACACGCTCACGATCTCTACGTCCAGGCCGGAAAGACTGAGCTGCCCGTCGCCGAACGGCGCTGGGTCGACTTCCGGATCGCCGACACAGCGTGGCGCGACGATGCGGCCAGTCCGTCATCAGATTCGACGGCGCGCAACGGGGCGCAGGCCTCGCTGGAAGAACTGATCCGAAAGAGCGGTGACGATCACGATCGCGTCTGGGCTGAGACGAACGAATCGCTCGGCGACTTCTTCGCCTTTCACCCGTACGCGCGAAACTACACGGCACCGCAGTACTGGACAGCGGCACTCGACTGGTGGGAAGGAAGCGACGACCTCCCGCTCGCGCGCAAACGCTTCCTCAACCTCGTCTGGCATCTCTCGGAAAGTAACGCCGCACCGCGGGACGTGCTCGTCAAGGCAGTCAGCATCGCCGACTCACCAAGCGACCGCGACCGGGCCAGGCTGCTCCTGGCGCGGCAGTTTCTCTCCGACGGGAACCCGCAGAGTGCCGAGCGCGGGCTCGAGCATCTCGACATCGTGATCCGCGAGGGGCGTCAGGGCGCCTTCTACGACGAGGCCCTGTGG
>WNFM01028581.1_pt1 | contig 14637 bp, 26 predicted proteins | sample 5400271 | NCBI WGS metagenome assembly WNFM01 (sample SAMN13153352, study PRJNA577476) | soil metagenome | isolation source: 60 cm saprolite on Douglas fir-dominated hillslope | place: USA:California | collected 2013-09-17 | reverse complement strand
TCGACGTCGCGGTCGACCAGCTCGATCACCGCCATCGCCGCGGCGTCGCCATAGCGGAAGCCGGCCTTGAGGATGCGGGTGTAGCCGCCAGGGCGCTCCTTGTAGCGCTCGGCCAGAATCGTCATCACCTTGTCGGCGATCTTGGCGTCCTGGAGCGCGGCGATGAGCTGGCGGCGCGCATGCAAGCCGCCGCGCTTGCCCAGCGTGATCAGGCGCTCGACCACCGGGCGGAGATCCTTCGCCTTGGGCAAGGTGGTGCTGATCTGCTCGTGCTTCAGCAGGGCGTGGCACATGTTGTCGAACATGGCCTTGCGGTGGGCCGAGGTGCGGCTGAAGCTGCGGCCGCGCAGACGATGACGCATGACGAGAGGCTCTCCCCGCGCTCAATAAGGCTCTTCGAGGCGCTTGGCGAGCTCCTCGATGTTCTCGGGCGGCCAGTTCGGGATCTCCATGCCGAGATGGAGGCCCATCTGCGCCAGCACTTCCTTGATCTCGTTCAGCGACTTGCGGCCGAAATTCGGCGTCCGCAGCATCTCCGCCTCGGTCTTCTGCACGAGATCGCCGATATAGACGATGTTGTCGTTCTTGAGGCAATTGGCCGAGCGCACGGAGAGCTCGAGCTCGTCGACCTTGCGCAGCAGGTTCTTGTTGAAGGGCAGCTCGGAGGGCCGCTCCTCCTCGGTCGCCGCCCGCGGCTCCTCGAAATTGATGAAGAGCTGCAGCTGGTCCTGCAGGATGCGCGCGGCAAGCGCCACCGAGTCCTCCGGCGTGACCGCGCCGTTGGTCTCGATGCGCATGGAGAGCTTGTCGTAATCGGTAACCTGGCCGACGCGGGTGTTGTCGACCTTGTAGCTCACTTTCCGCACCGGGCTGAACAGCGCATCGACCGGGATGAGGCCGATCGGCGCGTCCTCGGGCCGGCTCTGCGTCGCCGCCATGTAGCCCTTGCCGGTCTCGACCGTGAACTCCATGGAAATCTTGGTGCCGCTGTCGAGCGTGCAGATGATCGCCTCGGGGTTCATCACCTCGATGTCGTGGCCGGTCTCGATCTGCTTGGCGCGCACTTCGCCGGGGCCTTGCGCCTTGAGGCGCATGCGCTTCGGGCCTTCGCCATGCATGCGCAGCCCGATGCCTTTCACGTTGAGGACGATATCGGTAATATCCTCGAGCACGCCGGGCAGCGAGGAGAATTCGTGCAGCACGCCCTCGATCTGCAGCGAGGTGATCGCCGCGCCCTGCAGCGAGGAGAGCAGCACGCGCCTGAGCGCGTTGCCGAGCGTCAGGCCGAAGCCGCGCTCCAGCGGCTCGGCGACGACGACGGCGATGCGCGACGGGTCGTCGCCCGGTTCGACCGAGAGCTGTTTCGGTTTGATGAGAGCTTGCCAGTTTTTCTGCAGCACGAGCGGAACCTCATGTCGTTCAGGCGCGACGGCGATCGTCGCAGCCGCAAATCAGGGGACGCGACCAGCAGCGTCCTCGCCTATGCGGGCGCTCCGGGGCGCCCGCGCGCTAGACCCGGCGCCGCTTGGGCGGCCGGCAACCATTATGCGGGATCGAGGTGACGTCGCGGATCGACGTCACCGTGAACCCCACCGCTTGCAGCGCGCGCAGCGCCGATTCGCGACCCGATCCCGGCCCCTTCACCTGGATCTCGAGCGTGCGCATGCCGTGCTCCATCGCCTTCTTGCCGGCATCCTCGGCGGCCATCTGCGCCGCGTAGGGGGTCGATTTGCGCGAGCCCTTGAACCCCATCGTCCCCGACGACGACCAGGCAATGGCGTTGCCCTGCGCGTCGGTGATGGTGATCATGGTGTTGTTGAAGGTGGCGTTGACATGCGCGACGCCGGAGGTGATGTTCTTGCGTTCGCGACGGCGCAGACGCGGCGCTGCAGCAGGCTTCGCCATATTCGGGTTCCCGTCCTCTCGGGCTTACTTGGTGACGGTCTTCTTGCCGGCGATCGGCCGGGCAGGACCCTTGCGGGTGCGGGCGTTGGTGTGGGTGCGCTGGCCGCGGACCGGCAGGCCCTTGCGGTGCCGCAGGCCGCGATAGCAGCCGAGATCCATCAGCCGCTTGATGTTCATCGCCACCTGGCGCCGCAGGTCGCCCTCGACGGTGTAGTCGCGGTCGATCAGCTCGCGGATGCGCAGCACCTCGTCGTCGGTCAGCTCATGGACGCGCCGCTGCGGCGGGATCGCCACCGTCGCGCAGATCTTTTCCGCCGTGGTGCGGCCGATGCCGTGAATGTACATGAGCCCGATCGGGACCCGCTTTTGACTGGGGATGTTGACGCCAGCTATACGCGCCACCTGCGCCTCTCCTTAGCTGTGGGTGTCGGGCAATGCCAAAAGCCGCTGTGGGCCGAGGGCGCGCATTATAGGAACGCGCAGCCCAAAGTCAATGGCCCGGCGGCATAGCGCACCATGTGGGGTGTTCCGGCGCGGGTTCAACGGGCGGCACCCTGCCTGCCTGGGCCGACCGCCGTCCCGCAGGCACGCGGCAAGCCGACCGAGGATCGCCGGCGCCGCTGCGACGGCGCGCCCGGCCGACGGGGGTCGGCGGGCAATCTCAAGCGCCCGCGGGCTCATTGCCGGTTCAGGATCGCTTCGATCTGCCGGGTGACGCTGTCGATGTCGGCCATGCCGTCGACCTGCCGCAGGATGGCCTGCTTGCGGTAATAGGGCAGGATCGGCGCGGTCTGTCGGCGATAGGCGTCGAGGCGCGTCTTCACCGCCGCGGGATTGTCGTCGGCGCGACGGACGAAGTCGTGCGCGTCGCAGACGTCGCACACGCCCTCGACCTTGGGCCGGTGGTGGTGGTCGTGGTAGCCGGCACCGCATTTGGCGCAGCTGAACCGCCCGGCGATGCGGTCGATCAGCGCTGCCTCGTCGACGGTCATCTCGATGACGTGGTCGAGCTTCAGCCCCTTGGCGCTCAGCAGGCGGTCGAGCGCCTCGGCCTGCGGCACGGTGCGGGGGAAGCCGTCGAGGATGAAGCCTTGGCCGGCCGCCCGGTCGATCCGGTCGGCGATCAGGTCGATGATGATGTCGTCCGATACGAGCCGGCCGGCATCCATGATCGCCTGCACCTTGCGGCCGAGCGCGCTGCCCGACTTGCCCTCGGCGCGCAGCATGTCGCCGGTCGAGAGCTGCACCAGACGGTATTTTTCCGCCAGCCGCTTGGCCTGGGTGCCCTTGCCGGCGCCCGGCGGCCCCAGGAGGATGACGATCACCCCCGTCTCCCGCGCAGCTTCGCCTTCTTGATCAGCCCCTCGTATTGGTGCGCCAGCAGATGCGAATGGATCTGCGCCACCGTGTCCATGGTGACGCTGACGACGATCAGCAGGCTGGTGCCGCCGAAATAGAACGGCACGTTGTACTGCGAGACCAGAATCTCCGGCAGGACGCAGACGCCGGCGAGATAGAGGGCGCCGACCAGGGTGAGCCGCTCGAGGATGTATTCGAGATAATCGGCGGTGTTCTTGCCGGGACGGATGCCCGGGATGAAGCCGCCGTACTTGCGCAAATTGTCGGCCGTCTCGACCGGATTGAAGACGATCGCCGTGTAGAAGAAGCAGAAGAAAATAATAAGCCCGACATAGAGCGCGATGTAGAGCGGGCTGCCGTGGCGCATATAGGTGCCGATATCCGCGAGGATGCCGGTCTGGCTGGTGCTGAAGCCGGCGAAGGTGGCCGGCAGCAGCAGCAGCGACGAGGCGAAGATCGGCGGGATCACGCCGGAGGTGTTGAGCTTCAACGGCAGATGCGAGGCCTCGCCGCCGAACATCTTGTTGCCGACCTGGCGCTTCGGATACTGGACGAGGATGCGCCGCTGCGCCCGCTCCATGAAGACGATGAAGGTGATGACGGCGACGGCCAGCACCAGGAAGAGCACGATCAGGAAGGGCGAGCGCGCGCCGGTGCGGCCCAGCTCGAGCAGCGTGGCCAGCGCCGTCGGCATGCGCGCGACGATACCGGAGAAGATGATGAGCGAGATGCCGTTGCCGACGCCGCGCGCGGTGATCTGCTCGCCCAGCCACATCAGGAACACGGTGCCGCCGGTCAGCGTGATGACCGTGGTGAAGCGGAAGAAGAACCCGGGATCGAGCACCGGCGACGCCCCGCCGCTGCCGGTGCCCTCGAGCCCGACGGCGATGCCTAACGCCTGCACGGCGGCGAGGCCGACCGTGCCGTAGCGCGTATACTGGTTGAGCTTCTTGCGGCCGGACTCGCCCTCTTTCTTCAGCGCCTCGAGATGCGGCGACACCGCGGTCATCAGCTGCACGATGATCGAGGCCGAGATGTACGGCATGATGTTGAGGGCGAAGATGGTCATGCGCCCGAGCGCGCCGCCCGAGAACATGTCGACCATGCCGAGGATGCCCCCGGCATTGCGCGAGACGATCTCCTGCAGGATATGCGGATCGATGCCGGGCAGCGGGATGTAGGTGCCGAGCCGGTAGATCACCAGCGCGCCGAGCGTGAACCAGATGCGGTTCTTGAGCTCGGTCGCCTTGGCGAAGGCCGATAGGTTGATATTCGCGGCAAGCTGTTCGGCGGCTGACGCCATCTATGCCATCCTTGGGCTTATCTAAGCGCCCTTTTCCGTCGCCGCCGCCGGCTTCGCGCCCGTGACGACGACCTTGCCCCCCAGCTTCTCCACCGCGGCGACCGCCGCCTTGGATGCGCCGGTCACCTCGATCGTGAGCGGCGCCTTGAGCTCGCCCTTGGCAAGGAGCCGCACGCCGTCGCCGACCCGGCGCAGCACGCCGGCGGCGACCAGCGCCGCGCCGTCCACGGTGACATCGGGCTTGAGCGTGCCCGAATCAAGCGCCCGCTGCAGCCGGCCGAGATTGACGATGTGGAATTTGGCGCGAAACGCCTCGTTGCTGAAGCCGCGCTTGGGCAGGCGGCGATGGAGCGGCGTCTGGCCGCCCTCAAAGCCGTTGAGGGCGACGCCGGTGCGCGCGGTCTGGCCCTTGCCGCCGCGCGCACTGGTCTTGCCCTTGCCCGAGCCGATGCCGCGGCCGACGCGCTTGGCGCGATAATGCGCGCCCTTGTTGTCTCTGATGTCGTTGAGCTTCATTGTCCACCACCTTGGCCGCGCCGTCCCGAGGCGGCGTCGGCCGGATTATCCGTCCGCGGGACGGCCGCCGCAATCACAAGGCCGTGTCGATCCGCACCAGATGCTTCACCCGCTCGATCATGCCGCGCACCGCCGGCGTATCCTCGAGGACGCGCGAACGGCGCAGCTTGTTGAGGCCGAGCCCCTTCAAGGTCGCGCGCTGATAGGCCTCGCGGCCGATCGGGCTGGCGATCTGCGTCACTTTGACGGTTCTCTCCGGCGCCTGCTTCGGCTTGGGCGGCACGGCTGGCTTGGGCGCCGGCCGGGGCTTGGCCCGAGCCGCCGCGGCCGCCTGCTTCGTCGCCTGTTTCGCGGCCTGCTTTACCGCCTTCTTGGCTTCCTTCTTCGCCGCCTTCTTGGCCGCGTTCGCCGCCGGATCGGCCGCGGGTTTCGCGACTTTCTTGGTCGCCTTCACCGCCGCACCGGCCGCCGGCTTCTCGGCTTTCGCGGCGGCGGGCTTCGCCGCCTTCTTGGCCGGTTTCTTCGGGTCATCCGCCATGGCGTGCTACTCCCGCGCCTCGGCCGCGCCTTCGCGGCGGCCGAGGATCTCGCTCACCTTGCGCCCGCGGCGCTGCGCCACGCTGCGCGGGCTCGCCGACCGCGTCAGCGCCTGGAAGGTCGCCTTGATCATGTTGTGCGGGTTGGAGGTGCCTACCGACTTGGCCACCACGTCATGTACGCCCAGCGCCTCGAAGATGGCGCGCATCGGGCCGCCAGCGATGATGCCGGTGCCCGGCGGCGCCGCGCGCACGATGACCTCGCCTGCGCCGTAGCGGCCGATGATGTCGTGATGCAATGTCCGGCCCTCGCGCAGGGGCACGCGGACCATGGCGCGGCGCGCCTGCTCCGTCGCCTTGCGGATCGCCTCGGGCACCTCGCGCGCCTTGCCGGCGCCATAACCGACCCGGCCCTTGCTGTCGCCGACGATGACGATCGCCGCGAAGCCGAAGCGCCGGCCGCCCTTCACCACCTTGGCGACGCGATTGATGCCGACGAGCTTCTCGACGAAATCGCCGTCGTCGCGATCGCCGCGCTGGCGGTCGCCGTCGCGCCCGCGCTGGCCGCGCTCGCGCCCGCCCGAGGACCGAGCGCCCGCCGACGGCCGTTCGCCGCCGCCCGGTCGGGTGCCGCCGCCCGGTCGGGCGCCGCCGCCGCCCGGTCGGGCGCCGCTGCCTCCGCCCGGTCGGGCGCTGCTGCCTGGTGTGCGTGCCATGAAAGGCCTTTCCCTAGAAAGTGAGCCCGCCCTCGCGGGCGGCGTCGGCCAGGGCCTTGACCCGGCCATGGAAGAGATAGCCGCCGCGGTCGAACACGACGGCGGTGACGCCGGCGGCCTTGGCGCGCTCGGCGACGAGCCTGCCGACGGCTGCCGCAGCGGCCTTGTCGGTGCTCTTCTTGAGGCTCTCGCGCAAGGCCTTGTCGACGCTCGACGCGGCGGCCACGGTGCGGCCGGCGGCGTCGTCAATCACCTGCGCGTAGATGTGCTTCGACGAGCGGAACACCGACAGCCGCAGCCGGCCGCTGCTGTGCTTGGCGATGCGCGCGCGCACGCGCCGCTGGCGGCGGCTGAAGAGATCCTTGGGTTTGCTGGTCATCGCTCGGCCCCTATTTCTTCTTGCCTTCCTTGCGGCGGACATGCTCGGCGGCGTATTTGATGCCCTTGCCCTTGTAGGGCTCGGGCTTGCGGAAGGCGCGGATCACCGCCGCCGTCTGCCCGACCCGCTGCCGATCGGCGCCGGCAATGAGGATCGCGGTCGGCTTCTCGCAGGTGATCTTGATGTCGCCGGGGATCGGGAAGATGACGTCGTGGCTGTAGCCCAGCTGCAGCACCAGGTTCTTGCCCTGGACCGCCGCACGGTATCCGACGCCCTCGATCTCCAGGTTCTTGGTGAAGCCCTTGGACACGCCGGCGACCATGTTGTTGACGAGGGCGCGCATCGTGCCCCAATGGACGCGGGCGCGCTTGGTCTCGCTCTTCGGCTTCACCACCACCTTCCCGTCCTGCACCGCGGCGGTGACTTCGCCACTCAGCGGCAGCTTGAGCGTGCCGAGCTTCCCCTTGGCGGTGATGGTCTGCCCGGCGACCTCGACGGTGACGCCTTGCGGGATGGTTACGGGGTATTTACCGATACGCGACATCTCGTCACCTCAGAACACGCGGCAGAGGACCTCGCCGCCGACATTGGCGGCGCGGGCCTCGTTATCCGACATCACGCCGCGCGGCGTCGACAGGATGGCGATGCCCAGCCCGTTATAGACGCGCGGCAGGTCGGAGATCTTGGAATAGATGCGCCGGCCCGGCTTCGACACGCGGGTGATCTCGCGGATCACCGGCTCGCCGTCCACATATTTGAGCTCGATCTTGAGCTCGGCCACGCCCTGGCGTATCTCCTCGCGCTGATAGCCGCGAATATAGCCCTCGCGCTGCAGCACCTCCAGCACGTTGGTGCGGATCTTGGACGCCGGCGACTGGATGACGGTCTTGTACGCCTGTTGCCCGTTGCGAATGCGGGTCAGCATATCGCCCAGCGGATCGGTCATCGACATGCGCTCTGTCTCCCTTACCAGCTCGACTTGACCATGCCGGGAATCTGGCCGGCCGAGGCGAGTTCGCGCAGCGCGATGCGCGAGAGCTTGAATTTGCGGTAGAAGCCGCGCGGGCGCCCGGTCAGCTCGCAGCGGTTGCGGACGCGCGTCGCCGATGAATTGCGCGGCAACTCGGCCAGCTTGAGCCGCGCCGCGAACTGCTCCTCGGGCGGCAGCGAGCGATCGTCGGCGATCGCCTTGAGCCGCGCCCGCTTCGACGCCATGCGCTTCACCAGCTGCGCACGCCGGCGGTTCTTGAGCACCGAGCTTTTCTTCGCCATGGGGACTCGCCTCTTTAGGTCGATCAGTTGACGAACGGCATCTGGAAGCCACGCAGGAGGGCCTTCGCCTCCGCATCGGTCCGCGCCGTCGTGACGATGATGATGTCCATGCCGCGCACGGCATCGACCTCGTCGTAGTTGACCTCCGGGAACACCAGCTGCTCCTTGAGGCCGAGCGCGAAATTGCCGCGCCCGTCGAAGCTCTTGCCGGAGACGCCGCGGAAGTCACGTACGCGCGGCAAGGCAATGTGGATGAGCCGGTCGAGGAACTCGTACATGCGCTGGCGCCGCAGCGTCACCTTGCAGCCGATCGGCATGTTCTCGCGCAGCTTGAACGTGGCGATCGATGTCTTGGCGCGGGTGACGACCGGCTTCTGGCCGGAGATGACGGCGAGGTCGTTGACGGCGGCGTCGACCTTCTTGCCGTCCTGCGTGCCCTCGCCGACGCCCATGTTGATGACGATCTTGTCGATCCTGGGCACCTGCATCGCGTTCTCGTAGCCGAACTCCTTCATCAGGGCCGGCTTGACCTCTTTCTCGTATTGCTCCTGAAGACGTGTGCGCATGGCCTTTACCCTTACGCGTCGAGGACTTCGCCGGAGCGCCTGGCAAAGCGCACCTTGCGGCCGTCCCCGAGCACCTTGTAGCCGACCCGCGTCGGCTTGCTCGATTTCGGGTCGATATGGGCGACGTTGGAGATGTGGATCGCCGCTTCCTTCTCGACGATGCCGCCGCTCTGGCCGGCGGCCGGGCGGGTATGGCGCTTCACCATGTTGACGCCCTGCACCACCACCCGCTCCACGTCGCGCAGCACGCGCAGCACCTCGCCGCGCTTGCCCTTGTCGCGGCCGGTGACGACGATCACCTTGTCGCCCTTCTTGATCTTGAATTTCGCTGCCATGTCAGAGCACCTCGGGCGCCAGCGACACGATCTTCATGAACTTGCGCGCGCGCAGCTCGCGCGTGACCGGTCCGAAGATGCGCGTGCCGATCGGCTCGCCCTGTTTCGTGATGAGGACCGCGGCGTTGCGGTCGAAGCGGATGGCGCTGCCGTCGGGCCGGCGGATCTCCTTCGCCGTGCGCACGATCACGGCCTGGTGCACGTCGCCCTTCTTGACGCGGCCGCGCGGGATCGCCTCCTTGACCGAGACGACGATGACGTCGCCCACCGTCGCCGTCTTGCGCTTGGAGCCGCCCAGCACCTTGATGCACTGGACGCGGCGCGCGCCGGAATTGTCGGCGACATCGAGATTGGTCTGCATCTGAATCATGACGCGCTCACCCCTCGGCCTTGGCGCGGGACGCGGCCTTTTTCTTCGCCCGCGGCGCGCGCGCCTTGGTTGACGGCCGGGCGGCCTTGGCCTTCGCCTTGCGCGCCGGCTTCTCCGCCTCGCCCGGCGTCGCCGGCGGCGCGCCGTCGAACAGCGCCACCCAGCGCTTGCGCCGCGAGATCGGGCGGCTCTCCTCGATGCGGATCTCGTCGCCCGCCTTGACGAGGTTGTTCTCGTCATGCGCGGCGTAGTTCTTCGAGCGCATGATGAACTTCTTGTAGACGGGATGCATGACGCGCCGCTCGACGCGCACGATCACCGTCTTGTCCCGCGCGTCTCTGACGGCCACACCCTGAAGGATACGCTTCGGCATCGCTCTTCTCTTTCCTTAGGCGCGCGCGCGCTCGGCCAGAATGGTCTTGATCCGCGCCATGTCGCGCCGCACCTGGCGCGACCGCGTCGTGTTCTCGAGCTGTCCGCTCGCCTTCTGGAAGCGCAGGTTGAAGCGCTCCTTGGCGAGCTGTTCCAGCGTCGCCTTGAGCTCGTCGTCGGTCTTGGCGCGCACGTCGCTCGCCTTCATGGCTGGGCCTCCCCGGCGCGGGACACGATGCGCGTATCGATCGGCAGCTTCGCCGCGGCCAGCATAAATGCCTCGCGCGCCGTCGCTCCCGGCACGCCGTCGAGCTCGAACATGATGCGGCCCGGCTTTACGCGGCACACCCAGAACTCGGGCGTGCCCTTGCCGCTGCCCATGCGCACCTCGGCCGGCTTCACCGAGACCGGCACGTCCGGGAAGACGCGGATCCACACGCGGCCGATGCGCTTGATGTGGCGGGTGATGGCGCGGCGCGCCGCCTCGATCTGGCGCGCGGTGACGCGGCCCGGCGAGGTGGCCTTCAAGCCGAAATTGCCGAAATTGAGCGTGGTGCCGCCCTTGGCCTCGCCATGGATGCGGCCCTTATGCGCCTTGCGGTACTTGGTGCGCTTTGGTGAGAGCATGTTCCTGCGACCTCTTCAAACCGCTCAGGCGCGCGCCTGCTGCTGCTCGGCGGCGCGCTTGTCCTGCGCCATCGGGTCGTGCGCGAGCACCTCGCCCTTGAACACCCACACCTTGACGCCGCAGGTGCCGTAGGTGGTCTTGGCGGTGCCGTAGCCGAAATCGACATCGGCGCGCAGCGTGTGGAGCGGCACGCGGCCCTCGCGATACCACTCCATGCGCGCGATCTCGGCGCCGCCCAGGCGGCCCGAGCAGTTGATGCGGATGCCGAGCGCGCCCAGCCGCATCGCCGATTGCACCGCGCGCTTCATGGCGCGGCGGAAGGCGACGCGCCGCTCAAGCTGCTGCGCGATGCCGTCGGCGATGAGCTTGGCGTCGATCTCGGGCTTGCGGATCTCGAGGATGTTGAGGCTGACCTCGCTGTTGGTCATCTTGGCGATGTCGAGGCGCAGCTTCTCGATGTCGGCGCCCTTCTTGCCGATGACGACGCCGGGGCGCGCCGAGTGGATGGTGATGCGCGTCTTCTTGGCGGCGCGCTCGATGACGATGCGGCTGACGCCGGCCTGCTGCAGCCGGTCGTTCAGGAACTTGCGCAGACGCAGATCCTCGTGCAGCAGCCCGCCATACTCCTTGCGCGCGAACCAGCGCGAATCCCAGGTCCGGTTGATGCCGAGCCTGAGCCCGACCGGGTTGACCTTTTGACCCATTACTTCTTCTCCTCTTCGCGCTCGCGCACGACGACGGACAGATTGGCGAAATATTTCTCGACCTGCGCAGCGCGGCCGCGGCCGCGGGCATGGAAGCGCTTCAAGGTGAAGGCGCGCCCGACCGTCGCCTCCTTGACGAAGAGCTTGTCGACGTCGAGCTGATGGTTGTTCTCGGCATTGGCGATCGCCGCCTGCAGCACCTTCTTCACGTCCTTGGCGATGCGGCGCGGCGAGAAGCTGAGCTCGGCGAGCGCGCGGTTGGCGTTCTTGCCGCGGATCATCTGCGCGACGAGGTTCAGCTTGCGCGCGCTCACGCGCAGCGCCCGGGCGTAGGCCGAAGCCTCGGTGTCGGCGAGGCGGCGCTTGAAAGCCGGCTTGCTCATGGCGCCGACACCTTGGTGCGGGTGGCCTTCTTGTCGGCGGAATGGCCGTGGAAGGTGCGCGTCGGCGAGAACTCGCCGAGCTTGTGGCCGATCATGTGCTCGGTCACCAGCACGGGGATGAATTTGTGCCCGTTATAGACGCCGAAGGTGAGGCCGACGAATTGCGGGAAGATCGTCGAGCGGCGCGACCATGTCTTGATGATTTCGTTGCGCCCGGAAGCGCGCGACTTCTCCGCCTTCTTCAGCAGGTAGCCGTCGACGAACGGGCCTTTCCAGGTTGAGCGTGTCACGTTCCGGTCTCCGTTACTTCTGCCGACGGCGCCGCACGATGTAGCGGTCGGTCGCCTTGTTCTTGCGCGTCTTGGTGCCCTTGGTGCCCTTGCCCCATGGCGTCACCGGATGGCGCCCGCCGGAGGTGCGGCCTTCGCCACCGCCATGCGGGTGATCGATCGGGTTCATCGCCACGCCGCGCACCGAGGGCTTCTTGCCGAGCCAGCGGTTGCGGCCGGCCTTGCCGATGACGATGTTCTGCCGGTCCGGATTGGACACCGCGCCGATCGTCGCCCGGCATTCGGCGCGCACCATGCGCACCTCGCCCGAGGAGAGGCGGAGCAGCGCGTAGCCGGCGTCGCGGCCGACCAGCTGCACGAAGGTGCCGGCGGCGCGCGCGAGCTGGCCGCCCTTGCCCGGCTTCATCTCGACATTGTGGATGATGGTGCCGACGGGGATGTTGCGCATGGGCATGGCGTTGCCCGGCTTGACGTCGACGCGCTCGCCCGAGACGACCTTGTCGCCCTCCTTGAGGCGCTGGGGCGCCAGGATATACGACAGCACGCCATCCTCGTAGCGCACCAGCGCGATGAAGCCGCTGCGGTTCGGATCGTATTCGAGGCGCACGACCTCGGCAGGCATGTCGAACTTGGCGCGCTTGAAGTCGATGATGCGGTAGCGCTGCTTGTGCCCGCCGCCGCGCCAGCGCTGGGTGATGCGGCCGAGATTGTTGCGGCCGCCCTGCTCGCGCTTGCCCTGGGTGAGCGCCTTGACGGGGCGGCCCTTCCACAGCTCGCTGCGGTCGACGATGACCAGCTGGCGCTGCCCGGGCGTGGTCGGCTTGAAACTCTTGAGTGCCATCGCCTCAGACTCCCGTGGTCACGTCGATCTTCGAGCCCTCGGCGAGGGTGACGATCGCTTTCTTGTAGTCGGAGCGCCGGCCGGGCGTGCCGCGGAAGCGCTTCACCTTGCCCTTGACGCGGATAGTGTTGACCGCGGTGACCTTGACGTTGAACAGCCCCTCGACCGCGGCCTTCACCTGGCGCTTGTCGGCCGTCAGCGGCACGCGGAACGTCACCTGGTTGTGCTCCGAGCCCATGGTCGACTTCTCGGTGATCACCGGCGCGCGCACCAGATCGTACATCTGGTCGCGCGTGAGCTTCATTTCCTCGCGGGGAATGACGCGGAACCTGCTCATTTGAGCCGTGCCTCCAGATGTTGAACGGCGTCCCGCGTCAGCACCAAAGTGTCGCGGCGCAGGATGTCGTAGACATTGGCGCCCTGCTGCGGCAGCACGTCGATGCCGGGAATATTGCGGGCGGCGCGCGCGAAATTCTCGTCGACCGTCGGCCCGTCGATGATCAGCACCGAGCCCCAGCCGAGCTTGTCCAGGCGCTTCACCAGCGCCGCGGTCTTGGCGTCCGCGAGCTTCGCCGTCTCGAGCACGATCAGCTTGCCCTCGGCCTGCTTGGCCGAGAGCGCCGTCTTGAGCGCGAGGCGCCGCACCTTCTTCTGCAGCGAGAACTCGTGGCTGCGCACCACCGGCCCGAAGATCACCGCGCCGCCGCGGAACTGCGGCGAGCGCAAGGACCCCTGGCGGGCGCGCCCGGTGCCCTTCTGGCGCCACGGCTTCTTGGTCGTGCCCTGGACGTCGCTGATGCCCTTGGTCTTGTGCGTGCCGGCGCGCCGCTTGGCGAGCTGCCAGTTGACCATGCGGGCGAGAATGTCGCGGCGCACGGGCAGTCCGAACACCGCCTCGGCGAGGTCGATGCTGCCGACCTCCTTGTTGTCGAGATTGGTGATGGCGAGCTTCATGTCGGGCTCTCCTCGGCCGGCGCCTCGGCGGCGGCCGCCGGCGCGCCGCCGCGCAGCGCCGCCGGGAACGGCAGGCCCTTGGGCGCCTTGCGCTTCACCGCATCCTTGACCAGCACCCAGCCGCCATCGGCGCCGGGCACCGCGCCCTCGACCATGATGAGGCCGCGCTCGCCATCGGCGGCGACGACGCGCAGGTTCTGCGTGGTCACGCGCTCGTCGCCGTAATGGCCGGCCATCTTCTTGTTCTTGAAGACCTTGCCGGGATCCTGGCGCTGCCCGGTCGAGCCGTGGCTGCGGTGCGAGACCGAGACGCCGTGGCTCGCGCGCAAGCCGCCGAAATTGTGCCGCCGCATGACGCCGGAGAAGCCCCGGCCCTTGGTCGTGCCGGTGACGTCGACGAACTGCCCGGCGAGGAAATGCGCCGCCGACAGCTCGACGCCGACCTCGAGCAGCGCGTCCTTGGGCACGCGGAACTCGACGAGCTTGCGCTTCGGCTCGACCTTGGCCTTGGCGTAGTGGCCGCGCATGGGCTGCGTCACGTTCTTGACCTTGGCCTTGCCGACGCCGAGTTGCAGGGCGGTGTAGCCGTCCTTCTCCTCGGTGCGCACGGCGACGACCTGGCAATTGTCGACCTTCAGCACCGTCACCGGGACGTGGTTGCCCTCCGCGGTGAAGAGGCGCGTCATGCCCATCTTCTGGGCGATGAGACCGGTGCGCATGGCTCAAATCCTCAGAGCTTGATCTCGACGTCGACGCCGGCGGCGAGGTCGAGCTTCATCAGCGCGTCCACCGTCTGCGGCGTCGGATCGACGATGTCGAGCACCCGCTTATGCGTGCGGATCTCGAACTGCTCGCGCGACTTCTTGTCGATGTGCGGCGAGCGCAGCACCGTGAACTTCTCGATCTTGGTCGGCAGCGGGATAGGGCCGCGCACGCGCGCGCCGGTCCGCTTGGCGGTGTTGACGATCTCGCTCGTCGACTGGTCGAGGACGCGGTGGTCATACGCCCTCAGCCGGATGCGGATGTTCTGGTTATCGATTGCCATTTCTCTTTCTTCCTTCCGCCGTCGGCGAGCGCGACGCTGACCGTCGCGGCTCGCGGCGCTGTCCTTATTTCAGTATTTTCGCGACGACGCCGGCGCCGACGGTGCGGCCGCCCTCGCGGATGGCGAAGCGCAGGCCCTCGTCCATGGCGATGGGGGCGATCAG
>WNFM01126934.1_pt1 | contig 14640 bp, 12 predicted proteins | sample 5400271 | NCBI WGS metagenome assembly WNFM01 (sample SAMN13153352, study PRJNA577476) | soil metagenome | isolation source: 60 cm saprolite on Douglas fir-dominated hillslope | place: USA:California | collected 2013-09-17 | reverse complement strand
GGAACGGCGCGAGCAGGAACAGGTCCCCGTTCTCGCCGATCCGCCGCCGGTAGCCGACGACCGCCCCGCCCCGCCGGTAGCCGTAGCCGTGGTTCCAGAAGGGCGCGTAGCCGTACGAGCTCTGCCGTGAGCGGTAGAAGCCCGCGATCGGGTAGCGGCTGTTGGCCTGGCCCTGGTCGTAGCCGAAGTAGTACTCGCCCTGCGAGGAGCGATAGAAGGACGCGATGTCGTAGGGGTTCTCGAGGACCTTGATCTTGCGCACCGGCTCGCGCCGGACCTCCTCGTCCTCCGCCTCCTGCGCCCGGGCGACGCCGCCCAGGAGGGCCAACCCCAGAACCGCTAACGCCAGTCTCTTCAACATGGTGCCTTCCTTCCTCCCACCAGTCTATACGAACGCAGCCCGGCGGGCATTGTGATCATCGTTACAACCGGCAGCGTCCCCCGCCTGGCTCTTTTTCCGCTAACCTGAAGAGCGTGGGACGGATCTACCTCGATCACCACGCCACGACGCCGGTCGACCCCGCGGTGGTCGCGGCGATGCTGCCCTACTTCACCGAGCGCTTCGGCAACCCGTCGGGGAAATCCCATTCGTTCGCGGCGGAGGCGCACCAGGCGGTGGAGGAGGCCCGCGCTCGGGTCGCGGGCCTCGTGGGGGCCCGACCGGACGAGATCGTGTTCACCTCCGGCGCCACCGAAGCCGACACCCTGGCCGTTCGCGGGGCCGTCCGAGCGCTCGCCCCGACGGGCAAGCACGTGGTCACGAGCGTGCTCGAGCACGCCGCCGTCCTCGAGCCTTGCCGCACTCTCGAGCGCGAGGGCTTCGCGGTCACGCGGGTCCGGGTGGGATCGGACGGGATCGTGGACCTGGACGACGTGCGCCGGGCTCTTCGCCCCGACACCGTCCTCGTTTCCCTCATGGCGGCGAACAATGAGATAGGGACGCTGCAGCCGGTGGCGGGGGTGGGAGCTCTCTGCCGAGAGCACGGCGCCGTCTTCCACACGGACGCCGTCCAGGCGGTGGGCCGGATGGCCGTGTCCGTCGAGGACTGGCGCGTCGACTTGATGAGCCTTTCGGCGCACAAAATGTACGGGCCCAAGGGCGTGGGCGCACTTTTCGTACGCAAGGGTCGTCGGCCTTCCCTGCGTTTGCAGCCACAGATGGAAGGCGGCGGGCAGGAACGCGGCCTCCGATCGGGGACGCTCAACGTCCCGGGCATCGTGGGGTTCGGCGCGGCCGCGCGTCTGGCTTCGGAGGCCTTGGCCAAGGGCGAGGCGGGGCGGATCGGCTCCCTGCGCGATCGCCTCCTCGCGGCCCTCCGCTCGTCGATCGACGGCATCGATGTCAACGGGCGGCTCGATGCGCGCCTGCCGGGCAATCTCAACGTGTCCATCGAAGGGATCGAAGCCGAGACCCTCCTTCTTTCACTCGGTGACGTGGTCGCGCTCTCTTCGGGCGCGGCGTGCTCGGAAGCGGGCGGCAAGGGGTCGCACGTCCTGCGAGCGCTCGACCTCGACGACGCGCGCGTCTACTCGTCGATCCGCTTCGGCATCGGACGCTACAATATCGAGGGGGAGATCGACGAGACGGCGCGACTTCTTGCGCACGCCGTAGCGGAATCACGCGCTCGCACCGCGTCCTCGCGGGCGTGATTTCGACCCTGGGCTGGCCTCGTCACGCATCTTGGAAAAAGCAAAGTGCCTTCACGCAAATCGCGTGCCCTCGTCATGCTGCTGTCACACAGTGCACATTGCTCCAAGCTTTTTCTGTCCAACGACTTGTGGTGGACGCGGACCGCGCTTTCCACAGGTTTTTCCACAGTTTCTGTGGATGGCTGTCGAGGGGCCTCGATGAGACCTGAATGCTGAAAAAGGAACGTCTCTTCACCCCGGGACCGACGCCCCTGCACCCGCGAGTCCAGGAGGCGCTCTCGCGCCCGATCCCGCACCACCGGAGCGAGGAGTTCCGGCGGATCTTTCGTGAGTGCCGGGCCGGCCTCCAACGCTTTCTCAAGACCTCGCACGACGCGCTGATCCTCTCCTGCTCCGGCTCGGGAGCGATGGAGGCGGCGGTCGTGAACACGGTGGCGCCGGGCGAGGCCATGCTCGCCCTCGTGGCCGGCCACTTTGGCCAGCGGTGGGCGGAGATCGGCCGGGCGCACGCGCGCGATGTGCGGGTCCTCGAAGCGCCGTGGGGAGAGGCGGTCTCGCCCTCGGACGTGGCGCGGGCCCTCGACCGTGATTCCGCGATTCGGGCGGTGTTCGTCCAGCTCTCGGAATCCTCCACGGGTGCGCGCCACGACGTGGAGGCGCTCGCGGGCGTCACCCGTGACCGGCCGGGAACGTTGCTGGTGGTCGACGCGATCTCGGGAGCGGGCGCCATGCCGCTCGAGACCGAGGCCTGGGGGGTGGACGTGGTCGTGGTGGGAAGCCAGAAAGCGCTTTCACTCCCTCCGGGTCTCGCCTTCATGGCTGTGGGCCCGAAGGCCTGGGCCCAGATCGAGCGCTGCTCCTCCCCGCGGTTCTACTTCGACCTGTTGCGCGAGCGCAAAGGTCAGGCCGAGGGCAACTCGGCCTTCACCCCCGGCATCGCCCACGTGGTGGCGCTCCGCGCCGCCCTGCAGGCGGTCGAAGACCTGGGTGGGGTCGACGGGATGGTGGCGAACGCGGCCACGCTGGCGGCCATGACCCGGGCGGCCGCGGCCGCCCTCGGACTGCCGCTCGTCTCGCCGAAGCACGCGGGGGACGCCTTGACCGCCCTCCTGCCCCCGGACGGGATCGAGGCCGGCGCGATCGTCAAAGCTCTGAAGGCCGGGTTCTCGGCCACCGCGGCCGGCGGGCAGGGCCGCCTCACGGGCAAGATCCTACGCATCGCCCACCTCGGCTACTACGACGCCATCGACATCCTGGGCCTGCTGGGGGCGCTCGAGATCGTCCTCGCCCGGCTCGGGCATCGTGTCCCTCCCGGCGTGGGCTCGGCGGCGGCGCAAGAAGCCTACCGGCAGCGCGCCGGTTCCTGAGCGCCGCCCTTTCGGGAGATAATCGCGGTCTTTGCCGCGCGGCAGGGGGCCGCTCCGGCAAGCGCGCGACTCATGACACCGTTCGACCTGGCGAGGGTTTGATTTGAGCTACAAGGTTCTCGTCCTCGAGGGGATCACCGACCGCGGCCTCGAGGTCCTGCGGGCCGAAGGCTGGTCCGTCGACGTCCAGAAGGCGCTGCCCCCGGCGGAGCTGGTCAAGATCGTCGCCCCCTACCATGCCATCACCATTCGCAGCGGCAGCCAGATCACGGCCGAGGTGCTCGACGCGGCGAAGAGCCTGAAGGTGATCGGCCGGCCCGGGGTCGGGGTGGACAACGTGGACCTCGCCGCGGCGACCCGCCGCGGGGTGATCGTGATGAACTCGCCCGGCGGCAACCTGGTCTCCACCGCGGAGCTGGCGCTGTCGCTGCTGCTGTCCCTCGCCCGCAACATCCCCGCCGCCGACGCCTCGATGAAGGCCGAGAAATGGGACCGCAAGTCGTTCGCGGGGGTCGAGCTGCAGGGGAAGCGGCTGGGGGTCATCGGACTCGGGCGGATCGGGCGCGAAGTGGCGGCGCGCGCGCGGGCCTTCGGCATGGAGGTCGAGGCCTACGACCCGTTCGTCTCCCCGGCCGTGGCCGAGTCGATCCACGTGAAGCTGCGGACCCTGGACGAGATCCTTTCGGGCTGCGACTTCCTGACCCTGCACACGACCCTCACCAAGGAGAGCCGGCACCTGCTCGGCAAGGAGGCGTTCGCCAGGATCAAGCCCGGGGTCCGCATCGTCAACGCGGCCCGCGGCGAGCTGATCGACGAGGAGGCGCTGCTCGCCGCCCTCGAGGGCGGACGGGTGGCGGGGGCCGCCCTCGACGTGCACGCGAGCGAGCCGCCCAGGGACTGGCGCCTGGCGAAGCACCCGCGGGTGGTGGCGACGCCGCACATCGGAGCGGCGACCGCCGAGGCCCAGGAGCGCGTGGGGACCGACATCGCCTTCCAGGTGCGCGATTACCTGAAGGGCGGAGTCATCCAGCAGGCGGTGAACTTCTTCTCCCTCTCCGGCGACCTCTACGACCAGGTGCGGCCGGCCATGGACCTCGCGGAGCGGCTGGGGCTCTTCCTCGGCCAGGTGTGCCGGGGCTCGCTGGAGCGGATCGAGCTGGGGGTCTACGGCGACCTGCGCGAGGTGGACCTGAAGCCGATCCTCTCCGCGGCGGTGAACGGCGTCCTGCGCCCGCTCCTCGCGGAAGGCGTCACCATCGTCAACGCCCTTTCCATCGCCAAGGACCGCAGGATCGAGATCCTCGAATCCACTTCCTCGGCCAGCGTGGCCTTCGCCAACCTGATCGCGCTCCGCCTGAAGACGAGCGAAGACGATCTCTCGGTGGCGGGCACCCTCTTCGGCCGCAACCACATGCGCCTCGTGGACGTAGACGGGGTGGAGGTGGACACGATCCCGCAGGGCAACATCCTCCTGGTGAAGAACGAGGACACCCCGGGCATCGTGGGCAAGGTGGGAACCCTCCTCGGCCTCCACGGGATCAACATCGCCCGCATGGGCCTCGGCCGGAAGCCGGGCAGCGGCCGCGCGGTCATGCTCATCGAGATCGACAACGAGCCGGCCCCCGCGGTGCTCGCGGAGCTGCCGAAGATCGCGGGCGTGCGCGAGGCGCGATTCCTGAGGCTGGGGTAGGGAACGCTCGGCCCCCTGCTGTTCGGCCTCGGCGTCGCCGCCGGCGCCGACTCGACCACGCGCTCCGTGGTCGTGGGCGGGGGCACGATCGAGGTGTCGTTTCGCCAAGCCCCCTCCGAGCCGCAGGTCGAGCCCCTCCTCGCCTGGGTCCGCCGCTCCGCGGGCGCGGTCTCCGCCTACTACGCCGGCTTTCCGGTCAAGCGCGTCCACCTCGAGATCGTCACCGGCGGGCGGGGAACGATCGGGGGAGGCATGACCTGGGGCGGTGACGAGCCGATGATCCGGGTCGCGGTGGGACGGGACACGAGCCCGTCGGACCTCGGCGACGATTGGGTGCTGACCCACGAGATGGTGCACCTGGCGTTTCCGGACATGCCGAAGCGGCTCGCCTGGATCGAGGAGGGGCTCGCCACGTATGTCGAGCCGGTGGCGCGGGCCCGCGTTGGGGAATTGCCCGCCGAACGGGTCTGGTGGGACCTCGTACGCATGCTCCCGAAAGGGCAGCCTGGCCCCCGCGACCCCGGCCTCGACGGCACCCGCGACTGGGGTCGGACCTACTGGGGCGGCGCGCTCTTCTGGTTGCTGGCCGACTTGGACATTCGCGAGCGCACGGGCAACCGCCGCGGCCTCGAGCACGCCCTGCGCGGGATCGTGGCGGCGGGGGGGACGATCGAGTCGCGCTGGCCGATCGAGAAGGCGCTGGCGGAGGGCGACCGCGCCGTCGGGCTGCGCGTCCTCGTCCCGCTGGACGACAGGATGGGCCCGGCGCCGATGCCTACGGACCTCGATGCTCTCTGGAAGCGCCTTGGGGTGGTGCAGGGAGCGGGCGGGGTGAGCTTCGACGACCGTGCCCCTTTGGCCGCCGTCCGGCGCGCGATCACGCGCCCAGTCGGGCCCTGAACCAAAGCCGGCACCTGCTCACGGGACGTCGGTCCGGGCCTTCCTCAGCACCTCCGGTGCCTGCTCGCCGAAGTACTTCACGACCAGCTGGCTCCAGCTCGCGCTGCGGCGGAGGTTGCCGATGTACTCGTCGAGGGACTCCAGCAGGCGCTTGTCCCCTTTGCGCACCCCGTAGGCGAGGGAGCGCGGAGGCCCGAGGAACAGGCCCAGCTCCAGCTCGGCGTCCTGCTGCCGGGCGGAGATCGCGTTCTCGACCCCGAGCACGACGGCCGTCACCTTGCCGGCCTTGAGGGCGGCGGGCAGGGTCCCGGTGGGGAGCGAGTCGTCCACGTTCGCCGGCGGCACGCCGGCCGCGGCCACTTCTTCGGCCAGGCTCGTCCCCTTCACGGTTCCGACCCTCTCCTGCCGGAGCTGGTCGAGAGTGGCCACGGAGCGGTGGGGGCGCCGGGTCACTACCACGTTGCGGGTGGGGAAGACCTCGGCCGTGAAGTCGATGAGGCGCCGCCGGGAGTCGGTGACCGTGAAGCGTCCCGCGATCAGGTCGCCCTTCCCTTGCTGGAGCGCGGGGACCAGGTGGTCCCAGCTCGCCAGGGGGATGACCTCCAGGCCCAGGCGGTGGAGCCGCGCGAAGCCATCGAGGACCTCGCGGTCGAAGCCGACCCCAGGCTTCAACGAGATGAAGTCGTCGGGCTGGTTGAGGACCACGGCCAGCACGCGCAGGGTGCCCCGCTTCTCGATCTCGTCGAGGTCGAGGGCGTGCAGACTGGAGGTGAGGACCAAGGAGGCGAGGCCGAGCACGGCCCGCGTCCTGGACAGGCCTCGGCTCATTCGATCAGGCCATGTGGGCGACGATCGCGTCCCCGAACGCGCTGCACGAGACCTCCTTGGCCCCCTCCATGAGGCGGGCGAAGTCGTAGGTCACGGTCCGGCTGGCGATCGCGCCGTCCATGCCCTTCAGGATCAGGTCGGCGGCTTCGGTCCAGCCCAGGTAGCGGAGCATCATCTCCCCCGAGAGGACCACCGAGCCCGGGTTCACCTTGTCGAGGTTCGCGTACTTCGGCGCGGTGCCGTGAGTGGCCTCGAAGACCGCGTGGCCGGTGTCGTAGTTGATGTTGCCGCCGGGAGCGATGCCGATGCCGCCCACCTGGGCGGCCAGGGCATCCGAGAGGTAGTCGCCGTTCAGGTTCAGGGTGGCGATCACGTCGAAGTCGCCCGGGCGCGTCAGCACCTGCTGGAGCGTGATGTCCGCGATGGCGTCCTTCACGAGCAGCTTGCCCGCGTGCTCCTTGTCGGCGGCGGCCGCGGCTTCCGCCCCTTTCTCGGCCTTCACCTTCTCCGAGCGTTCCCAGCTCCAGGTCTGGCCCGCGAATTCGCCGTCCGCCAGGGCATAGCCCCACTTGCGGAAGGCCCCCTCGGTGAACTTCATGATGTTGCCCTTGTGGACGAGGGTGAGGCTCCTGCGCTTGTTCGCGAGGGCGTAGCGGATGGCGGCTCGCACCAGCCGCTCCGTCCCGTCCTTCGAGACCGGCTTGAAACCGATCGCGGAAGTCTCGGGAAACCGGACCTTGCCGTAGGCCTTGGGGAACTGCTCCTTCAGAAACGCCAGGACCTTCTTCGCGTCCTCGCTCCCGCTCTCGAACTCGATCCCCGCGTAGATGTCTTCCGTGTTCTCGCGGAAGATAACCATGTCCACCTTCTCGGGGTGGAGCACGGGCGAGGGCACGCCCTTGAACCAGCGCACCGGGCGCAGGCAGACGTAGAGGTCGAGGAGCTGACGCAGGGCCACGTTGAGCGAGCGGATGCCGCCGCCGATGGGGGTGGTCAGCGGGCCCTTGATCCCGACCAGGAACTCGCGGAAGGCGTCCACCGTCTCGTCGGGGAGCCAGGAGGAGAGCTTGTCGAAGGCCTTCTGGCCCGCGTAGACCTCCATCCACTGGATCTTGCGCCGGCCGCCGTAGGCCCTGTGCACCGCCGCGTCGAAGACGCGCACGCTGGCCCGCCAGATGTCGGGGCCGGTGCCGTCGCCCTCGATGAAGGGGACGATCGGCTGGTCGGGAACCTGGAGGACGCCGTTCTTGACGGCCATCTTCCCGCCGGTGGCCGGGACCTTCGCGTGCACGTACGCCATGATGCAGGCCTCCTTCGCCCGCGGTATTCTAGTTGAATACTTCATTGAGCAAGGGGGGCCTGCGTCGGCCCCCCTTGGACCCCCGCTCGCTTCGCCGAAGTGAATTCGGCTACGCTCGCAGCCCGTTGCTTCGTTGCTGTGGCCGAAGACGCGGAGCCGGTCGGGGAACTACGTTCCCCCTATGTGGGGCGATACATCGGAATGCAGCGGTGCCGGTCGTGCCAGAGCCAACTCCGACGCATTACGATGTATCGGAGGGGATAGGGTGGGGGGTCGACGAATGAACAGGAAGGTCACGGTCGTGGGGGCGGGCAACGTGGGAGCCACCCTGGCCCAGCGCATCGCGGATCGCGAGCTGGCCGATGTGGTGTTGATCGACATCGTGGAGGGGATGCCCCAGGGCAAGGGCCTCGACATCATGCAGGCCACTCCGGTGGAGGGCTCCGACGCCCGGGTCCTCGGGACGAACGACTACAAGGACACCGCCGGATCGGACGTGGTGGTGATCACCGCCGGCATCGCCCGCAAGCCCGGGATGAGCCGTGACGACCTGCTCAACACGAACTACAAGATCGTCAAGGAGTGCACGGAGAACGCGATCAAGCACTCCCCGAACACGATCCTGATCGTGGTCAGCAACCCCCTGGACGCGATGTGCCAGGTGGCCTACAAGGTGTCGGGCCTCCCGAAGAACCGCGTGTTCGGCATGGCGGGTGTTCTCGACAGCGCCCGCATGCGGACCTTCATCGCCATGGAGATGGGGGTGTCGGTGGAGAACGTCCACGCCTTCGTTCTCGGCGGCCACGGCGACACCATGGTCCCGCTCCCGCGCTACTCGACCGTGGCCGGGGTGCCCATCACCGAGCTGCTGTCCGCCGAGAAGGTGGACGCGATCGTGAAGCGCACCGCCAGCGGCGGGGCCGAGATCGTCTCCCTGCTCAAGACCGGCTCCGCCTACTACGCGCCGTCGTCGTCGACCGCGGAGATGGTGGACGCGGTGCTCAAGGACAAGCACAAGGTCCTGCCGACGTGCTGCTACCTCGAGGGCGAGTTCGGGATCAAGGGACTCTACGTCGGCGTGCCGGCCCAGCTCGGGGCAAAGGGGGTCGAAAAGGTCTGGCAGATCAAGCTGACCGACACCGAGCAAGCGGCCCTCCACAGGTCCGCGGCCGCGGTGAAGGAGCTGGTCGACGTCCTCAAGCTCTGACCAAGAGCCGCCCTGGCGCGGCCGCCACGCCGCCTCGGGCTGGCTGTTCCTTCGCCTGCTCGGACTCGTCTACCTTGTCGCCTTCGCCTCGCTGGGGGTCCAGATCGTGGGCCTCGTGGGGGCTGACGGGATCGCTCCCGTGGCTCCCGGGCTGCGCGCCCTCGCCGAGACGACCGGCCCCGCTCGTTTCCGCGTCTTGCCGACCCTTCTCTGGTTCGACGCCTCCGACGGCGCGTTGCAGAGCTTCTGCTGGGCCGGCACGGCGCTCGCCGTGCTTCTCATCTGCGATGTGGCGCCCGCGTTCTGCCTGATCCTGCTCTGGGCCGCCTACCTGTCGCTGGTCACGGTGGGCCAGGAGTTCCTCGCCTTCCAGTGGGACAGCCTGCTGCTCGAGACCGGCTTCCTCGCCGTGTTCGTGGCGCCCTGGTGAGTCCGGCCGCGTCTTGCGCGGCCGGGCGAGCCTCCGGCGGTCTGCCGCTGGCTGCTCTGGTTCCTGCTGTTCCGGCTCGTGTTCTCGTCGGGTCTGGTCAAGCTCCTGAGCGGCGACCCGGCCTGGCGCGGGCTCCTGGCCCTGACGTTCCACTACGAGACCCAGCCGCTGCCCACCTGGCCCGCCTGGTACGCCCATCAGCTCCCGGTGTGGTTCCATCGCTTTTCCGAGGTCGTGATGTTCGCGATCGAGCTGATCGCGCCCTTCCTGATCGCGGGGCCCCGACGTCTGCGGCACCTCGCGGGCGCCCTCTTGATTGCGCTGCAGGGGCTGATCGCGCTGACCGGGAACTACGCGTACTTCAACCTGCTGACGGTGGCGCTCTGCTTGTTCCTCTTCGACGACGCGGCGCTTGCCCCGATCCTGGGCCGTCTCGCGCTCGAGGAGCCGGAGGGTGACGCGTTCTTCGCGCGTAGGCCTTCCATTGCGGTGGCGGCCTTTCTCGCGGTCCTCGGCTTCGTCCCGCTGGTCCGTCTCCTGGACCGACGCATGGGGGGTCTCCCTCCGCTGCCTTGGTTCTCCGGGCTGATCCAGCCGTTCCACCTCGCGAACGGCTACGGGCTCTTCGCGGTGATGACCACGGAGCGGCCGGAGATCGTCGTCGAGGGCAGCCAGGACGGCGAGACCTGGCGTGCCTATGCGTTCCGCTTCAAGCCCGGCGACCCCGGCCGGCGGCCGGCCTTCGTGGCGCCCCACCAGCCGCGGCTCGACTGGCAGATGTGGTTCGCGGCTCTCGGCCAGTGCCGGGACAGTCCCTGGCTCTACGGCCTGTTCCAGCGCCTGCTCGAGGGCTCGTCGCCGGTCCTCGGCCTCCTGGCCGATGACCCGTTCCCGGAACGGCCGCCCCGGTACGTGCGCGCCCTCGTCTACGACTACCGATTCACCAGCGCCGAGGAGCGTGCCCCCACCGGCCGCTGGTGGCGCCGGGGCGAGCCCCGGCTCTTCTGCCCAGCCGTCTCTCTCGAGTGATCCCATCCCGGCTCGCCGAGCTTTGCGGGACAGGCTAGAATAAATGTTTCATGCGCCACCGCACCGACGACCTGCGCATTCAGAGCCTGCGGCCGCTCCTGCCGCCGGCCATCCTCATGGAGGAGGTCCCCGTCGACGAGGCGGGCACCGCGTTCATCGCGGAGACCCGAGGCGCCGTGGCCGGCGCGCTCCACGGCCAGGACGACCGCCTTCTGGTCGTGGTCGGCCCTTGCTCCATCCACGATCCGCAGGCCGCTCTCGAGTACGCCCGGAGGCTGCGGGCGGCGGCGGAGGCGCTCCGCGAGGACCTGTTGATCGTCATGCGCGTCTACTTCGAGAAGCCGCGCAGCACCGTGGGTTGGAAGGGACTCAGCAGCGACCCCCACCTGGACGGCAGCTTCGCGATCAACGAGGGGCTCCGGCGGGCCCGGCGGCTGCTCCTGGACCTGACCGCGATGGGCGTTCCGGCGGGGACGGAGTTCCTGGACCCGATCATGCCCCAGTTCATCGCCGACCTCGTCTCGTGGGGCGCCATCGGTGCGCGGACCTCGGAGAGCCAGGTGCATCGCGAGCTGGCCTCCGGCCTCTCGATGGCGGTGGGGATCAAGAACGGGACCGATGGGAGCTTGCAAGTGGCGATCGACGCGGTGCGCTCCGCCATGCACCCCCACCATTTCCTGAGCGTCACCAAGGAGGGAGTGGCGGCCATCGTGGCCACCATGGGGAACCGCGACTGTCACGTGATCCTGCGCGGGGGGACGAACGGCCCGAACTTCAGCGCCGCCGCCGTCGCCTCCGCCACCGCCGCCCTGTCCGGCGCCGGCCTGGCCCAGCGCCTGATGGTGGACTGCAGCCACGCGAACAGCGGCAAAGACCACCTGCGGCAGGCGGAGGTGGCCCGCGACCTTTCCGCTCAGGTGCGCGAGGGCTCTACCGGCATCTTCGGCTTGATGATGGAGAGCTTCCTCGTGGACGGCCGGCAAGACCACGAGGGCAAGCAGGAGCTGGTGTACGGCCAGAGCATCACCGATGCCTGCATGGCCTGGGAGCGCACGGAGCCGCTGCTTACCGGGCTGGCCGAAGCCGCCCGCGCCCGCCGCCGACTGCTGGCCGCTACCGCCTGACCTCGCGCCCGTTACTCACACCCACCACCTGCGCCATCACCGAGAGTGCGATCTCCTCCGGGCTGCGCCGGCCCAGCTGCTCCTCGCTGAGCCCGGCCTCGAGCAGGCGCAGTCGCCGCTTCGCCTGGGTGGCCTTGCTCCCCAGGGCGCCCACGTAGAAGGCGGGGCTCGGCAGGGCGGCGCGGAGCGCGGGGTCGTCCAGCTTGGGGTCGTGGGTGAGGACGGCCACCGCGGTATCGGCCGTGAGGCCGATGCGGCCGAGGGCCTCGTCGGGCCACTCGGAGACCACCCGGTCGGCGTGGGGGAAGCGGGCCTCGTTCCCGAACGCTGGACGAGGGTCGAGGACGATGGTCCGGTAGCCGAGGGCCTGGGCAAAGCGGGTGAGGGCGATCGCGATGTGGACGCCGCCCACGGCGACGAGAGTCGGAGCGGGGCGCACCACATCGAGGAAGACCTGCGACTCGCCGACGGCGGCGCGCGCGCTCTTGCCCTCCGCGAGGGCGGCCTGGGCGGCCGCCCGCACGGCTTCGGTGGAGTCGCCCAGGGAGCCCTTGGCCACCCCGTCCGCCGCGAGCAGCCAGTGCTGTCCCAGGAGCGGCCCCGCCACCACCGTGGCCCGCACCCCCGCCCGTTCGCCCGGCGCGAGCGAACGCACCTCGTCGAGGAGACCCGGCGCGGCCTTCTCGACGAACACGTCGATCGTCCCCCCGCAGGCAAGACCCACCGCCCACGCCGTCTCGTCCGCCACCCCGAAGTGGAGGAGCTGGGGGACGCCGTCGCGGAGGGTCTTCCGGGCGGCTTCGATGACGGCGGCCTCGACGCAGCCCCCGCTCACCGATCCGGCGATCCGCCCGTCGGCCGTGATCGCCATCTTCGACCCGGCGGCCCGCGGCGCCGAGCCCCAGGTCTGGACGACGGTGGCCAGCGCGAACGCGCTTCCCTCGCGCGTCCAGGCCTCGATGTCGGTGCGCACGTCCTTCATGCCATCCCTCCCGTCGAGCCTAGCACGGCCTGGTCCCTGGTTGACCCTTCGCCCGCCGAGGCGTAGGGTTCCCTCAAACCCCTGAAGGTCGAGACGGAGAAAGGGCAACGGACGGGATTCCCGTCCCGGGTGCCGAAACCGAGTTCGTGTGAAGGAGTCCGTTCATGCGTGGCAATAGACTGTCTCTGCTGAGCCTCTTGTTCCCGATCCTGCTCCCGGCCGTCTCTGCGTGGGCGCAAACTGCCGACTCCGGTCCGCCGCCGGTTCTCATCATCGGTCGCGAGGACGTGAAGCCCGGAAGAATGGGCTCGCACGAGAAGGTGTCGACCGCCTACGCGGCTCTCTTCGCCAAGGCGAGCCCGGACGACAGCTGGCTCGGCCTCACGCCGATCTCCGGCGACGACGCCGCCGTTCTCTTTCTCGTGGGCCACCCCTCGTTCGCCGCGGCCGAAGCGAACCATATGCACTTCGAGGCGAGCCTGGCCCAGAACGCGGCCCTGAAGGCGGAGAGCGACCGGCTCGACGCTCAGAACGCCGAGCTGAAAACCAGCTCCCGGACGGCGTGGTTCGTCCACCGGCCCGCCCTCAGCTACCACGCCCCGAAGATGGGCGACGTGGCGAAGTCCCGTCTGGTGAGAGTGACGACCTATCGCATCAAGCCGGGCCACGTTCCCGACTGGAACGACTACGTGAAGTCGCTCAACGCGGCTCGGGAGAAGGCGGGGGCGAGCTGGACCAGCGCGGCGCTGTACGAGTCCCAGGTCGGCGCGGCCGGCGGGACCTTCCTCATCTTCCAATTCCACCGCACGATGGCGGAGTTGGACGAGCTGGTGGCGAAAGCCGACGAGCGACAGAAGGCGATCGATGCGGCCCTGGGTGGCGACCAGGTCGTCAAGATGCGACGCCAGCTCATCTCGGAGATCCTCGTGGAGCCCGCCACCACCAACCTCTACTTCATCAACCGGGCGGAGAGCCATCCGGGGGCGACGTTCGCGGCCCTCGATCCCGACTTCTGGACCCCCAAGCCGGCGGCCAACGCGACGGGCAAGGCCCTCGCCACCAAGAAGGAAGCCCCCAAGAAGTAGCGCTCCGGGAACGGCACCGGACAAACCGCAGGGAGCGGAGGCGAGGCAGGCTCTTCGCTCTCTGCGGGATTCAGCCGGCTGACTCTTCGGCCGCCTTCCCCTCCCCGGCTGCGATCAGGGTCGCCTTGATGAAGTCGCGGTTCATCTGGGCGATGAAGGCGACGTCGATCCCCTTCGGACAGACCGCCTCGCACTCCTGGTGGTTCGTGCAGGCTCCGAAGCCCGCCTCGTCCATGGCCGCCACCATCTTGCGCACGCGCTCGTAGCGCTCGGGCTGGCCCTGGGGAAGGAGCGCGAGCTGCGAGACCTTGGCCGAGGTGAAGAGCATGGCGGAGGCGTTGGGGCAGGCGGCCACGCAGGCCCCGCAGCCGATGCAGGCGGCGGCGTCCATGGCCCGATCGGCGTTCGGCTTCGGCACCAGGATCGCGTTGCCGTCGGGGGCGCTGCCCGTGGAGACGGAGACGAAGCCGCCGGCCTGGATGATTCGGTCGAAGGCGCCGCGGTCCACGATCAGGTCGCGGAGCACCGGGAAGGCGGCGGCGCGCCAGGGCTCGATGGTGAGGCGGTCGCCGTCCTTGAAGCTGCGCATGTGGAGCTGGCAGGCGGTGGTGCGGGCCCGCGGCCCGTGGGCGGCCCCGTTGATGACCACTCCGCAGGCGCCGCAGATGCCCTCGCGGCAGTCGTGGTCGAACGCGATGGGCTCCTCGCCCTTCTGGGTGAGGCCCTCGTTCACCACGTCCAGCATCTCGAGGAACGACATGTCGGGGCTGATGTCCCTCGCCTGGTAGGTGACGAAGCGTCCTGCGTCCTCCGCGTTCTTCTGCCGCCAGACGTGGAGGGTGAGGCTCAGCATCACTTGTAGCTGCGCGCCTGCAGGTGGACGTTCTCGAACTCCAGGGGCTCCACGTTCCGTATGGGCTTCCTGCCTTCGCCTGTATGCTCCCAGGCCGCGACGTGGCGAAGTCCCGTCTGGTGAGAGTGACGACCTATCGCATCAAGCCGGGCCACGTTCCCGACTGGAACGACTACGTGAAGTCGCTCAACGCGG
>WNFM01068591.1_pt5 | contig 14640 bp, 14 predicted proteins | sample 5400271 | NCBI WGS metagenome assembly WNFM01 (sample SAMN13153352, study PRJNA577476) | soil metagenome | isolation source: 60 cm saprolite on Douglas fir-dominated hillslope | place: USA:California | collected 2013-09-17 | reverse complement strand
GCGCCGGCGCTGGCGTTTCCAGTTGGGCGAAAGCGGCAGTCGCCCAGCAGGCTAAAAACGCGCTGACCGACGTATATGTAAGTCTGGCAGACCTCATCACATCATCCCCCCCGGTGACGTCCCTGCGCAAACGCGAGGACTGCGAACGACAACCGATATTGAATCGGTGACGAACAATTGATTCTTCATGGTTCGGTGCCGGGCGCGACCGTTATTGCTCGCGCTCTCCACCCGCGAGACGAGCGCGTGGGCTACCTCGTATGCGAAGTTCGCGTCGATGATGTCCACGTCGCGCTCGACGAGCTGCACGCGTCCCGTTCCGATCGGCGGGAGGCCCGCTGAGCGTGGGGCGGTGTTTCGGGATGATCGCCCGTGCAGCGCGTCGGCCATCGGCGAATATTTTGGCAATTTTATCCCCCCTCTTTTTTTGACCCGAAACGGCTGTGACGCCGTCCCGTGGGCGCTTGGGACTCTTTGGTCCGACGCGTCCTCGGTGAACGTTGTCTATTGAATCCACCAACGACGACGTCGGCCACGTCCAAGGCTGCCAATATTCCAGTCGGAAACTGCCAAGTGATCTAGTCTCAGACTTTGGGCCAACGCGTGCATCTGAGAAGCTGCTCGAGCGTCACGGCATCACGGTGTCCAATGAGACCGTTGGCAAACTCATGATCGAAGCTGGGCTCTGGCGGACCCGTGCTCGGCGTAAACCTAAAGTCCAACAACCTGGGCTTCGTCGGCCATGATTCGGCGAACTGATCCAGATCGATGATTCGGAGCCACGGTGGTTTGAAGACCGAGCGCCATCCTACGCACTGCTGGTATTCGTCGATGATGCTACCGGGCAGCTCGTGGGCATGCATTTCTGCGAAGTTGAGTCGAGGTTCGAGTACATGAGAATCACGCAGCGATGTTCACTCGAGTACGGCAAGCCAGTCGCTCTCTCTAGCGACAAGCACGGCGGGTTTCGCCTCAACAAGGCTCGCGTTGCCCGCGGCGAAGGCATTACGCAGTTTGGAGGAGCGCTGCATGATTTGAACATTGAGAGAATCCTGCCAACCCGGCGCCGGCGGCCCGGTTAAGGAACTGCAGCTCGCCTGCGTCTCATCAATAGTTGACCGCAAAGCGTTTCTCGAGGCCCTCCGGCGCGACTATAACGCCCGCTTTGGCCGTACCTGGGCATCTGATCACGATGCGCACCGCAAACCGCTAAAGCCGAGCGTGCTCGGTTGGATGATGTGTTTTGTTGGCAGGAATCTCGCGCGATAATCCGAGCGCTCACGATTCAATACGACAAAGTCATTTATCTAATCACGCCGGGTCGCAGACCAATGCGATCTCGGGTCAGCAGGTCACAGTGTTTGATTACCCGGACGGACGCTTAAAAATTCGATTCGAAGGTCGTAAGCTACCCTACACTGGGTTCGATCGACTGAGTCGGCGCGTCAGGCAAAGCTCACCAACGCCAAACGGCGTAGCAAGAGCTGTCCATCGCGACCTTTCCCCCGTACAACCAGCATGCAGTGAAAGAGCTTCTGCCGCGCGAGCGGCAGATTCTCCTTGGGTCCGATTAAAGCAAGAACCGTATGGTGCGAGGATAGCAACGCCTCACTCGTTTCCCGCTTCGCCGTCGTGCGCGTTCGCCATACCCCGTGCACTCGGCCCGGACACTGCCTCGTTGCCCTTCTTGTCAACAGATGAACACCATTCATTGTTATGACACAGCCCAGCCAAGCCGGGCTTCGAAACCGAACCCCGACCGGACTGCGATCACCGATTCGGCCAGTAGCGCTCTAAGTCCAATTGGCAGTTTCCGACCCGAACACTGGCAGCCTTGGACATTGTCGTCGTCGCCGCCGGTCGATTAAATACACGACAGTTCGCCGAGGACGCAGGGCTAAGAATCCCATGCGCCCAGAGGCCGCCGTCACGGCTGTTTCGGGGCAAAAAGGAAGTGAAATTGCCGAAGTACTCGCCGATGGCCGACGCGCTGCACGGGCGATCACGCCGAAACACGGCCCCACGCTCACCGGACCTCACTGCTGCCCGGCCGGGCGTCACCCAGGCGGACTTACGCGACGCTTTACGGTCCGTCCGCACGATCGCGAATAACCGGCGATCTCGTCGCAACCTCAGCCTAGTTCTAACCGAAAGAGAATCTCAATGACGACCGTAACGCATGAAATAGACGGGGCCGTGGGTGTCGTGACCTTGGCCAAGCCACCGCATAACCTGATTGATGACGCCATGATCGAGGACTTGCTCGCCGCTTACCGGGCCGTACTTGCTGAGGGATGTCGTGCGATTCTGCTGCGCAGCTCGATGCGGCATTTCTGTGCTGGAGCTGAGCTCAAGTCGTTCGGCGAATCGACCTTCATCCAGCACGATCAAAAGCGGATCACAGAAATGCTGGACGTCTTGGAGGGAGCGCCCGTGCCGACAGTCGCCGCGGTCCATGGCGCCGTACTGGGCGGCGGACTGGAGCTTGCGCTGACCTGCGACATGATCGTGGCCGCCGATACTGCCTCGCTCGGCCAGGTCGAGGTGACCGTTGGCCTGCTGCCGCTGCTCGGTGGCACGCAGCGGCTGGTGCAGCGGGCAGGTCTCGCCCGCGCCAAGGAGATCGCCATGCTCGGGCGCCGGCACACCCCGGAAGCCTTCGAGCGCTGGGGAATCATCAATCTCGTCGTGCCCGAGAGCGAACTGTCGGTAGCTTCAATGACGTGGGCCCGGCAGCTTGCCGCCGGACCGACTGCCGTCATCAAGGGTATTAAGCTGCAGGCGCAGCTCGCCGCTGGCGGCATTGCGGCAGCCGATGCGCGCCAGGCTGAGATCAATGACATGATCTGGAAAGCAGCCGATCGGCAGCGTGGCTTTGACGCGTTCTTCGCCACCGGTCCGGCCTCCGCCATTTTCAAAGGAGACTAAAGATGTCAGCTCCCCTGGAAGGATTGCGGGTGATCGACTTCACTCGTGTGCTTGCTGGCCCGCACTGTACCAAGACCTTGCGGGATCTGGGTGCGACGGTGACGAAGATCGAACCGCCGTCGGGCGATCTCGGTCGCGTTGGGCTGCCTCTCGTCGGCGACATGGGCCTCTATTTCGTCCAGCAGAATGCCGGCAAACGCAATCTCAGCCTTGATCTCAATTGGGTTGAAGCACGCGAGATCACGATGGAGCTCTGCCGAGACGCAGATGTGATTGTCGAGAACTTTCGTCCGGGCACCTTGAAGCGGTTCGGACTGAGCTACGAGGACGTGCGCGAGCTCAATCCTCGGGTCATCTACGCCTCCCTCAGCGGCTACGGGCAAGCGACGTCGTGGCGGAACCGTCCCGCCTTCGCGCCGACCGTCGACGGCGAGACGGGGCTGACCGCCATCGTCCCGCGGAATTTCGGGGAAGCGCTGTCGGAGCCACGCAACGACGCCTGCAGCCACGCCGATGTCTACACGGGGCTTCAAGGCGTCATTGGTATCCTGGCGGCCCTGCACGACCGCAACCGCACGGGCAAAGGGCAGTATATCGATGTCTCGATGGCGGCGACCATGCTGGCGGTGAACGAGCGTGCGGGGGCTCTACTGTCGGGTATCGATACCGACGGTGAACCGATCGCGCTGTCCGCCAACGAATCGCACATCTTCGAGCTGCCGGACGGCCGCAGGCTCACGATTGCCGGCAGCCCGATCTACACACCGATGTTCACGCGCTACTGCGCAATGATGCGACGTAACGATCTGCGAAAGGATCCTCGCTACGCCACGGCCAACTTGCGGCGGCAAAACCTGCAACCCCTACTGACCGAAGTGCGCGCGTGGCTGATGACCTTCAATGACCTCGAGCAGCTGCAGGCGCAGGTGAGTGAGGCCGGTTTGGCCGTTGGCCTAATCCGCAGCCTCGCCGAATTTGCCGAGATGGACTGGGTCAAAGAATGGGGGGCGGTGGTCGAGGTCGACGATCGCGCAGGCGGCACCACGCGCATGCCCGGGAACCCGTGGATCTTCAGCCGCTCAGTGTTGCCGCCGCCCGGCGTCCCGGCGTTCCAGGGCGAACACAATGAAGAGATCCTGGCCGAGCGTAATATCGCGCCCGGCCGGATCAAGGATCTTCAGCTACGCAAGGTCCTATTGAGCCGTCGCAGCCCGACCGGCTCCTTCGATTGAGAGAGGATCAGATGGAAGCCTGGCTCAATCATACTCACGATGAGCGCGCACGGAGCTGGCTGGCCTCGGCTAACAATGTGGCGACGGACTTTCCGATCCAGAATCTCCCTTTCGGCGTCTTCCGCCGGCGACAGAGCGGCGAGTCGTTCCGCGGCGGCGTCGCGATCGGCGACCAAGTGCTCGACCTGGCGGCGCTCGCGAACGCCGGCCGGCTGCAAGGACTGGCAGCTGAAGCCGCCGCGGCCTGCGCTACCAGCTCGCTCAACGCCTTCTTTGAACAGGGGCCAGTGGTTTGGCAGGCGCTACGTCACGCGCTGTTCGACGTGTTGCACGTCAGGAACGCCGCGCAATATCGCGAAATGGTCGAGACCTGTCTTGTCCCACAGAATGCGATCGATACGGTCCTACGGGTTGCAAGGTGCTGCTTGCGAGCCTGCCGAGGTGCCTGATAAGATGATGCACGACATTTAATAGACGAGGCGCGATCGACGCGCCCGGGTTCGGACAAGGGCCGCACGGCTCGGGCAGGGGGGACGTTGGCAACGGTGAAAATAATTACCTCGCTCGCAGAGGATCTGGACGCCCCGACGCAGAGTCTCTTGGGACTGCGGGCTTTAGCGGAGGAGCTGGCTGCAGAGGATGTCTCGATCGCCGAGTTATTTGCACGAACGGGTGTGCATCCGAGACAGCTCGAAGACCCCTATGCCTGTATCTCGCCGCGCCAGCGCCTCGCAATCTACCGCAACGCACGCGTTCTCGCGCATCGTTCCGATGTTGGGCTGCTTGCGGGTGCTCGCCAACGGATCAGCGACTTCGGCATCTATGGCTACGCCATGATCAGCAGCTCCACCTTTGGGGAGGCGCTCAAATTCAGCGTCGAGCACGTCGCGATGGCCGGGCCGGTCGTCATGCAGATCAGCCTGCGCGTCGAGGACAACACGGCGATCCTGCGTAGCGACGGTGTACAATCTCTGGGCGATCTTCTGCCTTTTGTCGCGGAGTTCTGGCGGAGTTCCATGACCGCGCTTTTCGGCCGGGTGCTAGAGGCGCCCTTCCCGACCAAACGCATGGTGTTCACCTTCCCCGCGCCTCCCCACTGGCGCGAGTACGGACGGATGTTCAACTGCCCGATTGATTTCGGCAGCGACACCATGGAGTGGCACTTCGACGCGAGCGTCCTGGACCGACCCTGTCCGAACGCCAATCCAATCACCGCTCGGATGTGCCGGCAACTCTGCGAGCGATCGATGGCCGAAAGCCCTGGCGGCACCGAATTGACGCGGCAGATTCGATCCGCTTGTCTCAACAATCCCGACCGTTTCCCGACAGCCGAAGAGGTAGCCGAACTGCTCGGCCTGTCATTGCGGACGCTCCATCGGCGGCTTGCCCGGGACGGCCTTTCGTACCAATCCGTCCTCGACAGCATGCGCCGTCGGGTCGCGACCGAATTTCTGGAGAACACGCACCTCTCGATGGACCAGGTGGCGGAGCGCGTCGGTTTCGCGGACGCGACCAGTTTCCGCAAAGCGTTCCGAAAATGGACTGGTCACTCGCCGACGCACTACCGGCGGGGCGGCCTGGACGCCGTGTCGGCCTAACCCACTGAATCGTGCCGAGAGTTGCAGATGTTCCCTACGTATAGCCACTACAATGATTCTGAAGAGCCGGCCCACCAGAGTCCTGCAGGCGAACAATTCTGAGATCGTCGAGGCGCCCATGCCGGAGAAGGCAACCGGCGAACTGCTGGTGCGCAATCAATACCTATCCGTCGATCCAGCGATGCGGGGTTGGGTCACCAGACGGGGAAGGGGAGCAAAGCCTACCTTTCGCCGGACACGGTCGTGTATCTGAAGACGTGGTTGCGGGAATCCGGAATCGCAAGAGGAGCGGTGTTTCGCCGGGTCATCGGGCGGGGCGGATTGGTGACCGATTGCAAATGGATGCGATCGCGCAAACATGCTACGGCCAAATTGCCGGGCGCGAGCTTGGTTCAATCGCAAATCCAAATCTAGACGGCCCGGACCAGACCGGTCGGTTACATCTCTTCTGAGGATTGGCCCATCGTTGCTTGGATATATAACGCAAGGTCCGCCAGCAAACGATCTTCGTGTGTCTTAAAATCAAGCCCAGTCAGTTCGGCAATCTTTGCCAAGCGATAACTGACGGTTTTGCGGTGAATCCCTAAGCGTTGGGAAGTGGCTTCCTGTGAACAATTCAAATCGAAATAAGTTCGCAATGTCTCAATTAACTGTTCGCGATTTTTTGCATCTTCTTTCATCAGACGGCCGAACGTTGAGTTCACAAGCCCCTGAATCCCTCCTTCTTGCTTGACGCTGTAGAGTAAGCCCACGATCCCGGATTTGTCATAGACGACGGCGCCCGATTGACCGCGTTGCCGCGCGACATCAACCGCTATCCGAGCTTCACGATAGGCTTTCGGCAGGAGTCGCAGATTCTCGATACGCGAACTGGCGCCGATCAAGATCGTGCTTTCAGGCATTCGCGCTGAAACCCGCCGCGTCAGTCGGCTTACGACCTGGTCGATACCTCTACTGCCATCGTCCGCGAACAATATCGCGATGACGCCGCCTCGCGCGCTGACGATAGCTTGCCGCAACGAGGCTGCTTCGGACGAGAGACAGGCGCTACGAACGGCTTGCCGCCGCTCCTCGAGACCAGCCAATCCGAGGTCGGATGCAAGCGGCCGCTTAACGGAGGATTCCACCGAGCAGAGTAACGCCCGACAGGTGCCAGGGATATCGATTTTCAACTCTCGAAGCCTGTCGATGGCTGCGCTGCGAGCACCGTCCGAGCCCTCCAACAGATCCCAGACGATCGCATCGAGCGTCTCGGATCGCGCTTTGCTCACCGCCCGCTGTTCCAGACTGTGAAGTGCAGTGGCTAGGACGACCTGACCGATGGCAAGACCGAATGCGTCGTCGAGGGAGCGGTGAGGTATGCCGATCACGAAGCCGACCAGTTCTTTCGCGACAAAGATGCCTTGAGCCAAGCACGCCGAGTCGCCGGGATGAACAGAGTCGGTGTTTACCACAAAGGCCGATGCGCGCTCTTCATTTGCTCGCGCGTTCCGGCCGGGTTCTCTAAGCGAAGTGAGTATAGACGCCGGCAACTGACTCTCAAGTGGTGAGGCGGCGATGACATTCAGTTCAAGATCCGTGATGAAGACGGTGGCATCGAGATACTCCGATGCGCGCTTGGCGATTGCCGGCATTCCTTGCTCCAGGAGCAAAGATTGCACCAGATCTTGAGTAAAAATAACGAGATCACGCACTAGCTCGTATCGGTCATTCAGGGTCTTATTGGCTTGTTCCAGTTCGTTCAGTGTCGATTGTCGAGCGGTATAAAGTCGCGCGTTCTCTATGGCGATCGAGACGAGGTTGGCCAGTGCGACCAGTCGTGAGGTTTCAAGATCGGTAAAGGTTGACGGTCGCCTCCTCCACACTTCCAAAACTCCGATCACATCGTCGCGGGATAGCAAAGGCGCGGCGAGCGCGGAGCGAACTTTCTCATCTTCCGCCAAAGAGAAAAAGTCACGGCTAATTTCCTCACTTTGCAAGTAGTCCTCCACGCGGCAGGGCTGCATTGAAGCAAACACCTGTCCCGCGATACCTTGCCCTTGCCGCATGCGCAGGGTCGCTGTCGCTAGGGAGGAATGCCCAACGCACCGTTGCATGACGATCTCCTCGCCCTCGCGCAGGAGGAGGCCGCATATGTCAGCTGACAATAAGCGCTTCGCCTCTATCGTGATTAGCTGAATAATCTCCGACAAGTCATGGCTCTTGAGAATCCGTGTCGCGACTTTTTGAAGGGCTTGAACGTCATCTAGGCTCTGGGCCGCGACCGTCTGCCGTTCGCAGGTCGCAGCCATGGCGCCAAGCGATGTGGCGATGATCTCGAGCGTTTCGAGAGGTGTCGTGTTGGCGCTGCAATCAAGAGCGATCGCACCGATCGCACCCGGGACGATGGGTATCCATAAATTGTTTCCGAACGCGCGGACATGGTTGTCACCCACGGCCTCGTGCCCCAGCCCCTCCAGCGGGGTAGCGACCGCCTTGCTGTCGGCGGACAAGCGCGAGGGCCGCCACGAGCCGGCCGTCTTGAGCAAGACGACGCACCGCGCGGCATTCAAGGCCTCCGACAAATAACTCTCAATTTCAGACCACAGCTGCTCGACGACTCCACGGCTCGCGCTCGCAGCGATTCTTCGCAATCCGTCGGCAAGGAAATGATTGGAGGCGGACATATTTTGGTCTTTGCTGGCGCTTTGCATTATTCACTGACGGCCAAGTGGAGCAAAGCACCAAGGCCACTTTTTGTCCAATTTGGCAAAGTAGCCGCGCCATCGGCTTGGATCGCACCCGCGGTAAGGCGGCTATGGATTACTAAGTATTTGATTGAAAAAGAAAAAACAAACAGGCGCTTTCGGCCGCCTCGATCGTCCCTTGCCCGAGTTGGCGGGGTTGGATAAAAAGAGCCTGCCCTTTTATCCATATTGCCCCTAGCACCCCGGCCGGCGCCGGGAATATCGTCCTCACCGTGGCTGGCGGGAGTGCGAGGCGTCTATCTGGCGCATTGAGCACCCGAAAACTATAAGGAGTCAGGAGTTGATAAGCGCTGAAGACGCAAACTTTCACGCGGCCGATTCGGATCAGCCGACGTGGGCGGAAACCAATTTCTTTGGTTTCTACAACAGCGAGGCGAAGTTGAACATTGGCGTGTACGCCCTGTTTCGGCCGAACCTCGGTGTCGTCAGTTCGACGATCTGCATGAATTCGCGACGCATCGTGACGCCGTGGGAAGCGGACTTTTGTGACCTGCGCGCGGCGATGCCCATCCCCGAGCCGCGCGACCTTCAGAACTATCACCTCCTCAATGGTCTTGATGTGAAGTGCCTGGATCCGAATATGGTGTGGGCCATCAAGTATGACGATCACCAAGGAACCTGGATCGACGTTCGTTACGAAGCGCTCATGCCGCCTTTCGACATCCACGATCCGGCAATGGATCCAATGTGTGGGTCAAAAACCAAGGAGGGGGAGTTTTCCTGGGGAACCGCCTACAACGGTCACTTTGATCAAACCGGGACGGTGGTCGGTGCCGTAGCGATTCGCGGCAAGGAATATCCGATCGATTGCGTATCTACGATGGATCACAGTTGGGGGCCGCGCCCCGAGCGGGGGAAGCCCACGATGAGTTGGCTACATGCGCATTTTTCGAAGGATCTAGCGATGCACGCGATCTTCGGTTTCGATCCTGCTAAAAACGGTCACGAGCTCTGGCTGGCGCACGGTTACGTTCTGGACCGAGGCCAAGTCTACGGACTTAAGGCTGGAGCGGGACGCGTCACTCGAAAGCAAGAACGATATGCAGACGCGCTGCAGCTTGACCTCACCGATAGTCGCGGACGGAATTGGAGGCTCAACGGCAAAGGAATGACCACGTTTCCATGGCAATGCTGGCCAAACATGGTGTCATTTAATTGCCTGGGTGAATGGGAGTGTGAAGGGCGGAAGGGGTTCGGCGAGATCCAGGACTTCTTCGAGCTGCCGGTATTGAACGCACTCAACAGCGAACCGGCTACCTTGGTCAAGTCGCTCGCGACTTGATACTGCGATGGCGCTCACAGCAATTCTCTTTGATCTGGATGGCACGGTCGTGCAGACGCGGGAGGCTTCTTGGGACCTGTTTGCCGAAACCAACCGGAAATTCGAGCTCGGTATCGACACGCGTGAACAGTTCTTCGAGCTCTTTGAGTCGAATATCTTCCGATCCCTCGCGCGCGTGTGCCCGGACGCCGAACGAGCAGAAGCCGCCAAGCAGCATTTCATGCAGCTCTTGAGAACACAGTACCACCCACGCCTGATTCCGGGGATGGCCAACGTTGTGCGAATGCTCGCCCACCAAGTCACCCTCGCGGTGATCTCAAGCAATACGATTGAGGCAATACGACGGGTGCTCGAGTCGGACGGTATCGCGACCTGCTTCGCGCACGTCTTCAGCGGCGATGTGGAACCGAGCAAGGGTCAGGCTATTAGACGGTTCTTGAGTGATCCGGCGTACGCGGTTCGTCGCTCGTCGCCGGCGTACAACGAGGCGGACGCGGCGGACGGAACTCTGAATTCGCACGATGTTGTTCTGGTGACAGACACGGTCGGTGATGTCAGGGAAGCACGGGAGTGCGGGATCCGCGCGGTTGGGGTGGCGTGGGGAATGCACAGCGAGAGTCAGCTGAGAGAGGCCGGTGCGGAGCGCGTCGCACTCTGGCCACAGGAGCTTCTCGTGTGGCTGCTCCCGGAGCGAAGTCTGACAGAAATCGTCCGAGACGATGGCGCTCGAGGTAAGCGTTTGAACCTCGAAGATTAAGGTGTCCTAAATTTATGAAGGCGGGGGAGGAAGAACCGATGAAAGTCATTGCAGAAGGGTTCAATAGTTTCGAAACCGACAAGAGGCCCGTTGGCACAATAAAGTTCTTGCCGGATCCAAAGTCTGTGATCGCGTTGATCCAAAGCGGCAAACTGAAAGAGCACATCGTCCTTGCCCAAGGGGGTACCACCACGTTTCTCGCACCGGTATTGAGCATGGGGACAATCGGTGTCATCACGCTCTCCGGCGCTCCCGAGTCGCATCTTGGCATCCTTTCGCGCGAATTTCAGATTCCCTGCGTCATGACCGCCTATCTGAAAGACAGCGAGTCGCGTTACCTAACCGGCGGAGACAACAAGGCCCACTTTGATGCAATGATCAAAGCACTGGACGGCAAACGAGTGCAGTTGAGTTGCGCGGGTGCGGAAATCGGCCAAGTCCTCTTGGCAGGCTGAAAAGAAGAATCCAAGGAGAACGATAAATGAACTATCAGAAGCGGTACGAAGCTGGCGATGAGGGACTGCGATTTCAGGACCTGACTTATGTGGGTAATTTCAAGGGTCAACCGCCGGTTCCGGACGGAATCCTGGGCGATCGCATGATGAAAGCCAGAGCGAAGAGCAAGGTGCTGGAGAAAGTGAGCAAAGCGGATGTGCTTAAAGATCAATTCACAATTCCGGAGTTGAACGATCTGAACAATTACCTGGCATGGAACATCTGGGACGTGCTGGTGATGCGCGCGACCGAGGGTGCGTCCGGTATGATTCCGCGGCAAGAGTACGAGATCCTGGCATTTCTGCACCAGTTTTATCGATGGCCGGAGATTCTGCGCATGACGACGGATGAGGTAGGCGCGGAAGGCGTGTTGAAGATCGGCGCGTCCGCTCGCGCTGAGATCGGCACCAAAGTTAACTGCGTACACGATTGGTGTATCGGGGCGGTGGGTTTCGGGATGGGTCGCTGTGGTCTGCTGGCGCTCGAGGTGATCCAGCCCAACGACTACATTGAGGAGAGTAATGAAATCCTCAAATTCATGCAGCGCGTGCTGTATGGCAAGCGGCAAGATGGCTGGATCCTCAACTCCCAGGACTGCTATCGCTGCCAAATACACGAAAAGAGCCTCCTCGAACGCCTCACCTCCCAGCTCGATCGGATGGACGCGGGCAGCGAAAATCATGAGATGCTGATTAAGTTCAATGCGGCCGCGGAGTTGCTCGCGTTCCTCGATCACTATGATTGTCGGCTGGGCTTGGGAGATACCGGCCCATATCCGCTCCCCAATGGCAATTTATTAGTCATTCGCGATCTGTTTACGAATGAAGAGGCGTTCGAGTGGAGCGATGTGTGCGACCACGAGAACGTCCCGCATTGCTACACCATATTGCTCGAGATTGATCCGAGACAGATGGGATTGGACGAAATCCGCGTCAATGACATCTCGACGACCTTCACGCGTCCGAAGAACTATATTCCGGCGATCAAAGCGGCGGCAGTCTTCGCCCGTGAGAAATGGAACACCCCGATGGGGGAAGTCTACAAGGTGCCGGTTAAAGATCTGGGCAAACGACTCGAGGGTATTCAACAGGCGACCTTCAAGTTGTACTCGAAGCTCTCTCGTCAATCGCGCCGTACCTTGATCACGAACGGCCACTACGTCTACTTCATCGACATGATCCTGCCGCATCTACGTCTTGCGGGCACCTACGAGAAGGCCTGTACGGACTATCACTTTTGGGAAATCGATCAGCGGGTGGCGAATTATTATTACGACATCACCAAGCGAGGATTTGCGCAAACCACCGTCCCGCAGAAGATTTTCTCGGGGGAGGGGTATCTGCCCTTCGGCGAGAACGCCGATCGACGACGCTCGAAGTACTTCTGGGGCTAATCAATGGCAAGGGCAGAAGACATCTACGACAGTCGTTCCGGCTCGCGAGGCGTAATGGCGATGCTCAACGATGAGGCATTCCTTGTCTTGAATACGGTTTACCTCAAGAAGATGGCAAGTCGTCGCGATATTGCGGACATTGCTGGGCTGCCAGTCTCTGAAGTGGAACAGCAGACCAACAGGTTTGTCGACGCTGAGGCCTTGATGGAGACACCGTCGGGAATGATGCTGCTAACGCCGGGCACCGAGGCGGTACTCGATTATTACCGAACTACCTATGAGCCGATTCGGCAGTCGGAGTTTGCGGCGCGCTGGTACGAACGCTTCGAAACAGTGAACACGCGTTTTATCGCGTTGGTGAGCGAGTGGCAGAAAACAGAGTCGGACAAAGTGAAGGAGCGTGTCTTTCAGCAAGTGGATAAGCTATGCAAGCTATTGGGTGAGCTCTTAGGTCAAATTCCCCGCTACGGACAGTACATCACGCGTTTTGAGCGTGGCATGAGCCTGGTTGACCAGGGGCAGAAGCAATACCTGTGCAAGCCGACGTTGGATTCTATCCACAACGTATGGTTCGAGTTTCACGAGGACATCCTCGCCGTACTCGGCCGCCCGCGCGACACCACCTGAGCATTCGACCAATGTTGGCCGCCGTGCAATTAGTCTTCGATGTATCCCAAATAGACCCGAGTGATACCACTCGGTTTGGTGGGAAAGCCACTGGCCTCGGGCGGATGGTCGCCGCAGGGTTGCCGATTCCGCCCGCGTTTGTACTGAGTACGGATGCCTACCATGCATATCGTCGAAGCCACGAGCGACTGTCGCGTGATCTTATGTCCGAGGTCAGACGCTCGATGCACCGCCTCGAGCAGGCAGCTGGGAAGACGTTCGGGGGCGCAACCCTGCCGCTGCTCGTGTCGGTTCGGTCGGGCGCTAAGGTCAGCATGCCGGGCATGATGGATACGGTGTTGAATTTGGGCTTGCAGTCACGCTCGGCGTTGGCCCTATCACAGATGGCGGGGAGCGCGCATTTTGCCCTCGATACGTGGCTGCGCTTCTGGAAAATGTTCGTCGAGATCGTCTTGATGGGCGACTCGGAACACCTGCTCGACGGCGTCGCACAGGAGCGATCCGCCGCCGAGTCAGACCCCTCGCTGGGAACCTTTGACGTGCTGGAGGCGGCGATTGTCTCGGCCTTGAAGGCGCAGGGAATCGATGCCAGCACGGAGCCTTATGAGCAACTCGAGCAAGCCATCATGGCGGTGTTCGAATCCTGGGGTAGCCGGCGAGCCAAATCGTATCGCGAGCATCAGAGCATATCGCACGATCTCGGTACGGCGGTCACCATTCAAGCGATGGTGTTCGGAAACCTCGACGCGCAATCCGGTTCCGGCGTTGCTTTCACTCGAAATCCGAACACCGGTGTCCACCAGCTTTATGGGGAATACCTCGTTGGGCGTCAGGGTGAAGACTTAGTTTCCGGGGCCACCTCGCCCGTGGATCTCGCAGACCCGAAGTCGATGAGCGTCCCGCTCCGGGAGCAACTGGTGTCCCACGGCCAAATATTGGAGCGCATCTACCGTGATGCCGTGGATATTGAATTCACGGTAGAAAAATCAAAGCTGTATTTGTTGCAGGTGCGGCCGGCTAAGCGCACCGCGCCGGCGGCGGTCAAAATTGCCGTGGATATGGTTGTCGAGGGATTCCTACCAGCCAAGGAGGCGCTAAAGCTCGTCTCTGCGGAGCAGGTGAAGCGTTTACTGCGACCGGCTTTCGATCCTGACGCACTGGCGGCCGCGGAGGAACTGACCTCAGGCGTAGGCTCGTCCCCCGGCCACGCATTTGGCGTTGCAGTGCTTGATTCCGATCGGGCAGCGGATCTCGCCGCGACAGGAGAACGAGTTCTTCTGCTTCGTCCGACGACAAGTCCGCAAGATATCCGCGGCATGTTATCAGGGCAAGGCATCGTGACCGCGAAGGGCGGCGCGCTGAGTCATGCAGCCGTGGTCTCGCGAGCGTTAGACAAACCTTGCGTGGTGGGTTGCGAGGACATCACGGTGGATTTAGGTGCGCGGCAGTTCGCCATTCACGGCCGTACATACCCCGAAGGCACACCGCTCTCGATCGATGGGACATCGGGCAAGGTCTATGCCGGGGTACTACCACTCATGGAACCGGCCATTGATGAAGGCTCTCTTGGAAAACTTCTGT
>WNFM01306265.1_pt4 | contig 14641 bp, 14 predicted proteins | sample 5400271 | NCBI WGS metagenome assembly WNFM01 (sample SAMN13153352, study PRJNA577476) | soil metagenome | isolation source: 60 cm saprolite on Douglas fir-dominated hillslope | place: USA:California | collected 2013-09-17 | reverse complement strand
GGGCGAGACGCTGCGCATCGCGGCGGGCGCTACGTACCTCGCCAGAAGCGAGAAAGCTCAACAGGAGCTCGGGTTCCGAGCGCGCACGTTGGAGGACGGCTTGCGCGAGACGCTGCTGCAAGAAATGGCCGTGCTGGGAATGGCGGACTCGAGAAACGGGATCCGGGCCGCGACGACCGGCGACGTGGCGGCCGTGAAGCGCCTGCTCGAGACGAACCAGCTACCGCTGGCAGGGCTGGAAGAGCACGTGGCGACCACACTCGTCGCCCAGCGGAGCGCGCGCATCGTCGGTAGCGCGGCGCTCGAGATCTACGGCGCTGCTGCACTGCTGCGATCGGTGGCGGTGGACGAGGCACGGCGTGGGGCGGGATTGGGTCACCAGTTGACGCAGGCGGCCCTCGATCTGGCCCGCGCGCGTGGAGTGACCCGCGTCTTCCTGCTCACGACGACGGCGGCGACATTCTTCCCACGGTTCGGGTTCCGTGAAGTCGGAGTTCACCAGCGCCTGCCCCGCCAGCGCCGTGGCGATGCGGGCCGATCTCGACCCATGAAACAGCTCGTCATCCCTCGCCACGGGGCGCCCGAGGTCCTGGAAGTGCGCGACGCGCCCGACCCCGCCGTCCAGCCTGGTTCGATACGGATCCGGGTGCGGGCCGCGGGCGTCAACTTCTCCGATCTGCTCGCCCGGCAGGGACTCTACCCCGACGCGCCGAAGCCACCCTGCACGATCGGCTACGAGGTCTCGGGACTCGTGGACGTGGTGGGGGCCGGGGTGACCACCGTCCGCACCGGCGATCGGGTCGTCGCCACGACGCGGTTCGGAGGCCAAAGCGAGCTGGTGGTCGTCCCCGCCACTGCAGTGTTCCGGCTCCCGGAAGGCTGGACCTTCGAGCAGGGCGCGGCCTTCCCCGTCGTCTACCTCACCGCGCACCACATGCTGGTGCGAGTCGCGGCGGCGCGCCGCGGCGAAACGGTGCTGGTGCACGCGGCGGCGGGAGGCGTGGGGCTGGCGGTCGCGGAGCTGGGCCGAATCCTCGGCCTGCGCGTGCTCGGCCTGGCCTCGAGCGGCAAACATGAGATCCTGCGCGAGTACGGCGTCGAGCCGTTCGACAGTCGCGATCCGCGCTGGTTCGACGCGGTCCGCCGTTCGACCCCGCGCGGCGTCGACGTCGTGTTGGACGCCGTGGGCGGCGACTCGTGGCGCCACGGCTACCGGCTCCTCGCGCCGGCCGGCCGGCTCGTTTGCTACGGCGCCTCGGTGCTGTCGGAGGGATCGCGGCGCAACATCGTGCGGACCCTGTGGCGGGTGCTGCGGTTCCCGCGCTTCGGCCCCCTGGCGTTGATGAACGACAACCGGAGTGTGGCGGGAGTGAACCTCGGGCACCTGTGGAACGATGAAGCGGTCCTCGCGCCGCAGGTCGAGGCCCTGCTCGGGTATGCGCGGGAGGGAAAGCTCACGCCGCGGGTGGACCGCGCCTTCCCCCTCGCCGAGGCCGCCGCGGCGCACCGCTACATCCACGAGCGGCGCAACATCGGCAAGGTCGTGCTGGCCTGTAGCTAGTACTTGAGGCCCGCCTTCTCGGCGAAGGCCTTGAAGGCTTCCTGCTGGTCGTCGGTGAGGTGCTCGGGAATCTCGACGTGCACCTCGACGTACTGATCCCCCCGCCTCCCGTTCTTCTCGATGCCCTGCCCCGGAATCCGGAACTTCTGGCCGTGTTGGGTGCCGGGGGGCAACTTGAGCACGACTTTCCTGCCGTCGAGCGTCTTGACCTTGATGCGCGATCCGAGCATCGCTTGTGCCAGTGTAATCGGCACGACGCACATCACGTCCAACCCCTCACGCCGGAAGAAGCGATCGGGCTCGACCTGGATCTGCACCACCACGTCGCCTCTTCCCTTCGCCCCCTGATTTTTGAGGCGCACGCGCGTCCCGTCTTCGGTCCCGGGCGGGATCGTCACGTTGAGCCGCTTCTCGACGCGCACCTCGCCGCTCCCCTGGCAGGTGCCGCAGCGCTGCGACGGAACGGTGCCCTTGCCGCGGCATACTGGGCACGGGCGATTGACGGCGAACCCGCCCTGGCCGAATGAAATCGTGCCGCGGCCCTTGCACTCGGGGCAGGTCGAGATCGTCGCGCCCGGCGCGGCGCCCCGGCCCCCACAGGTCGGACACACCTCCGACAGGGTCAGCGTGATGGGGACCTTCCCGCCCAGCGCCGCCACGCGGAACGGTATCGCCACCGTGGTTTCGATCTCCTCGACGTCCGGCTCCTTCGCTCCTCCCCGGCGACCGAAAATCGACGAGAAGATGTCGCCCAAGCCGCCGAAGGATCCGAGGTCCGAGAGATCGAAATCGGCCCCGCTGTCTTCCCCCGGGCCGCGGCGGCCGCCGCCACCGCCGCCAGCGAAGGCGCCGTAACGGCGCAGCTGGTCGTACTTCTTCCGCTTGGCGGCGTCGCTCAGCACGTCGTGCGCCTCGTTGATCTCCTTGAAGCGTTCCGCCGACTGCGGGGTGTTGGGATTGCGATCGGGATGGTGCTGCTTCGCGAGCCGACGGAACGCCTTCTTGATCTCGTCGGTCGTCGCGGTCTCGGGCACACCCAGCACCTGGTAATAATCGTGCTGCGGCGCCATCAGGCACCCTGCCAGGTCAACACGATGACCCGCGCCGGCCGCAACAGCGTCTCACCGAGCCGGTAGCCCGCCTGCAGCACCTGCCCCACCGCATGATCCTCTTCGGGGGAAGAGGCGGGTTGCGTCGTCACCGCCTCGTGCACGTTGGGATCAAACGGAACGCCCGTAGCGTCGATTCGCGTCACGCCGAGCGCGGCGAGTTCCTTCCACATCTTGCGCTCGACCAGGTCCACGCCCTCGTGGAGCGTCTGGGCGTCGGTCGACGCCGGATCGACGTGCGCGAACCGCGACAGATCGTCGAGGGCGTCGGCGAGACGCGTCACCAGCTCCGCCTGTGCCCGGACCCACGCCTCAGCGCGCTCCTTGGTCGTGCGCTTCTTGTAGTTCTCGTACTCCGCGGCGAGGCGGAGGTAGCGGTCCTTGAGCTGGTCGCGCTCCGCCTCGAGGCGCACGATCGCCTGATCCGGCGGCTCGACCGGGAGTGCGACCGGATCGGAGGACGCGATCGGCTCCGGGGCGTCGGCGTCGAACGGCTGTTGTTTCCTATCGGTCATGGCTCCACGGATGATAGAGCGTGCACGGCACCGACACAACGGAAGACCAGCGTGCTCGGTTCCAGGTCCGTGCATTCACAGGCCCCGTCTCCCGAGGAACTCCACGACGTCCCCGACGACCCGCTCCCCTTGGGGGTCGTTCAGGACCTCGTGATACATCTCCGGATACCAGTGGACCTGGGGAGGGGCGGCACCCTTCAGGCCATCCGCGAACGCGCGGGTGAGATGCGCGTCCACGACCCGATCTTCCCCCGCGAGCAGAAACAGCAATGGACAGTCGATCCGGTACCCGTCGGTGGCGACGGCGCGCTGTGCCCATCGGATCTCCGCCCACGCCCCGGGCGTCATCAGGTCGTGGCACGCCGGGTCGGCGGCCCAGCCGGCATTCACGGCCTGATCGCGCGACAACTGATCGGCGTCGATGCCCGCGCTGATGCGCAAGGTGGGCCAAATGTGTGCGCCCAGCCGTGCCGCGAGCCGCTTCCAAGCGGGCGGACGGTGCACCAGGCCGAGCCAGGGACTCGACACGACGGCCGCCGCGAGCGCGTCGCCCGGCTGGGTCTCGAGATAGCGCAGCACGACGAGCCCGCCGAACGAATGACCGAGCAGCACCTGCGGTGCCTCGGTGCGCAACCGCACGGCGCGACGGAACGCCTGCAAATCACCGAGCAGCTGGCTGAAGCGGGAGAGATGCCCGCGCGGGCCGCCCGAGCGTCCGTGGCCGCGCAGGTCGAGCAGGTAGGCGGAGAAACCGGCGGCTTGCAGGCGTCGCCCGGTGCTGGCCCAGCGACCGGCGTGGTCCGACCAGCCGTGCAGAAACAGCACCGCCGCCTTGGGCCGCGCGGTCTCATAGGCGTCGAACACGAGCGACGTCCCGTCGGGTGCGTTGAGTCGGTTCATGACGACGTCGTGAGCAACCGTCGCAGCAGATCGAGTGCCGCCTGCGCCGCACGGGCGCGGATCTCGGCGCGTTCGCCGGGGAACACCCGCTTCACCGTGCGCATCGTGGCGCCGACCCGCGCCGCGAGCCACACGGTGCCGACCGGTTTCTCCGGCGTGCCTCCGCCCGGCCCGGCGATCCCCGTCACCGCGATCGTGGCGCCCGCGTTGAAGCGGCGCTGAACCCCCTCGGCCATGGCGCGCACGGCCTCTTCGGACACCGCCCCGTGGGCCTCGAGTGTGGCGGCAGGCACGTCCAGCAGGTCGGTCTTCACGCCGTTGGCATACGCCACGACGCCGCCCACGAACACCGTCGACGCCCCGGGGATCGCGGTGATGCGCGCGGCGACGAGACCGCCCGTGCACGACTCGCCCACCGCGAGGCGCTGACCGCGCAACCGTTCGAGCACCACGGCCGCGAGATCGGCACCGTCCTCGCCGTAACAGTGCTCGCCGGCGCGCTCGCGCAGGATAGCGAGGCACGCAGCAAGACGCCGATCCGCTTCGCCCTCCGGCATGGACCACGCCGTTACCCGCAGGTCCACGCCTTCGGTGGATGGGAGGTACGCCAGCGTGAGCGGCGCGATGTCCTCTTCGATCGGGCCGATGCGCTCCGCCAGGGCGGATTCGGGGACGCCGGTCGTGCGCACGGTGCGCGAGAGCACCACGCGCCGATCGCCGATGCGCTGGACGACGCGAGGCAACACCTCCTCGACGAGCAGTCCTCGCATCTCGGACGGCACGCCGGGCAAGAGAACGGCGACGCGACCGTGCCGGTCCTCGAGCCACAACCCGGGGGCCGTGCCCCTAGGGTTCGGCAACACCGTCGCGCCCTGGGGCACCTCGGCCTGGGTGCGATTCACGGCCGGCATCGGCCGGCCCAGGCGGCGGAAGCGCGCCTCGAGGCTCTGCAGCACGCTCTCGTCCAGCTGCAGCGGCATGCCGAACAAGGCGGCCACTTCGACTTTGGTCATGTCGTCGCGCGTGGGGCCGAGGCCGCCCGTGACGATGACGAAGCCGGTCTGCTCCAGGGCGTCAGCGACGGCGGCGCGGATGGCGGCAGGGCGGTCCGGGACGGAGACGTGGCGCACGATCTCGGCGCCGGCGGCGGCGAGCGCGCGGCCGAGGTCGGCGGCATTGGTATCGGGCGTCAGACCCAGCACCAGCTCGGTGCCGATGGTGACGACCTCGAGTTTCATGAGCCGGGCTTGAAGAGCGCCCGGTAGCGGTACAGGTAGACGCCGAGGGAATAGACGGTCAGCACGATCGCGCCCGCCAGCGTCACGGAAACGAACCAACCGTGGAATTGGTCCCAGAGATCCCGAAACGCCCCGGCGAGCTTCAGCTCGGCGATGGCGTCCTTCCAGGCGAACCACGCGATCGTCGCGCCGATGAAGATGTTCTGGGCGACCGCCTTAGCTTTGCCGGCGGCGACGGCGGGAATCACGACGCCCCGCCGCAAGGCGAAGTAGCGGAAGGCGGTGATCAGCACCTCGCGGCCCACGAGCAGCAACGCGACCCAGACCGGAAGGCTGCCCCACCAGGGGATGCGATAGTCCACGAGAATCGTGGGGTGGCGGGTCATCCAAAAAATCGGGATCAGCGTGGCGAAGAGCAGCAGCTTGTCGGCGATGGGGTCGAGCAGTTTCCCCAAGTCGCTCACGGTGTTGTAGCGCCGCGCGAGCCACCCGTCGACGACGTCCGAGAAGGCGGCGACGAGGAAGATGAGGAACGCGATGACCTTGGGCCAATAGCCCTGGATGAACGGCAGCAGGGCGATGACCGGTGTGAGGCAGATACGGGCCAGCGTGATGATGTTGGGCAGGGTCCAGCGCATCGGACCGCCTCTCAGCTCAGCGTCTTCAGCACCAGCTTGCTGACCGCCTTCAGGGTGTCGAAGACGCCGTCGCCGCGCACCGCGACGCCCTCGATGTAGGGCGCGCGGCCGATCCATTCGCCGCCCACCTTCTCGACGAGGCTCTCGCCGGGATGCGCCGGGTCGGGCGCCACCTTCTGCAAGGCGGCGTCCTCGACGGGCCAGCCGGGGTTCAGGGCTGCCTGGAGGTCCTTGATCGGCGCCGCGTTGGGGAGGTCACGCTTGTTGTACTGAATGATGAACGGGATCTTGGTCAAGTCGTACCCGTACTCCGCCATGTTGTCGTACAGGTTCTGCATCGACTCGACGTTGGCTTCCATCCGTTCGATCTGGCTGTCGGCCACGAACACGATGCCGTCCACGCCCTTGAGGATGAGTTTGCGACTGGCGTTGTAGTACACCTGTCCCGGCACCGTGTACAAATGGAAGCGCGTCTTGAAGCCGCGGATCGTTCCCAGGTCCACCGGCAGGAAGTCGAAAAACAGCGTGCGCTCAGTTTCGGTCGCGAGCGAAATCATCTTACCGCGCGTGTTGGGGGACACTTTCTGGTACACGTGCTCCAGATTCGTCGTCTTGCCGCCGAGCCCCGGTCCGTAGTACACGAGCTTACAGTTGATCTCGCGGGACGCGTAGTTGATCATCGACATAGGCGCGTCCCTTTAACCGAAGAGTTTGTCAATTTCGTCTTCCGCCCCTTCGAGCAGACCCTTCTGTTGCGCCTGCCCGGTGCCCACGCGATTGAACATCTCCGCGAAGACCTTGTTGAGTTGTTCGACCACGGCTTTGGCTTTGAGTTTCACGAGGCCCAGCGTGGCGCGCTGATCGAACAGCACCACGAGGATGACGCGTTTGGCGACGTCGGCGAGGAACATGGACTCGCGCTCGCCCTGGTGAACGAGCGACGCGAACTCTGGCTCGCCGATCATCTTGGCGAGTTGATCGTTGGCGCTGAAGTCGGCGGCGGTGAGCGAGGCAAAAGCGGTGGGGTCGAATGTCGGCGTCTCGCCCACCGTGGCCACGAGCTGGCCGTTGCGGTCGACGAGCAGCGCGCAGCGGGCGTTCGACTCCCGGAGGTACGCTTGCAGGTGCGTCTGGATCTGCTTGAAGTCGCTCTCGTTAAACGACCAACTTGCTGCTCCCGCCATGCGCCTCCTCAGGTCACTCGGTCTCGGACATGTCGCGCCGCGCCGTCAGCGCCTGCGCGATCGTGACCGCATCGGCGTACTCGAGATCGCCCCCCACGGGCAGCCCGCGCGCGATCCGCGTCACGCGCACCCCGGTGGGCTTCAACACCTGCTGAACGTAGGTCGCGGTGGCCTCCCCTTCCATCGAGGGGTTGGTCGCCACGATGACCTCGCGCACCGCCGACCCGTTGGCCACGCGAGCGACCAGCTGCTCGAGGCTCAGCTGGTCGGGGCCCAGGCCCTCGAGCGGCGACAGGCGGCCGCCGAGGACGTGATACCGCCCGCGATAGCGGCCGGCGCGCTCGATCGCCCCGACATCCGCCGACTCCTCGACCACGCACAGCAAGGCGGCGTCGCGCCGGGGATCGCGGCAGATGGGGCACGGATCGTCCTCGGAGAGGTTCCCGCACGCCCCGCACGCCGTCACGCGACCGCGGACGCGCCGGATCGCCTCCGCCAACCGCTCCGCGGTGTCCGCGGGCTGCTTCAGCAGGAAAAACGTGAGCCGCTGCGCCGTCTTGCGCCCGATGCCGGGGAGCTTGGCGAGCTCCGCCACGAGCTCCTCGATGGCCGACACGGCGCGCTAGAGTGGCGGCAACTGTAACGGGAACGGCAGGCCCGACGTCAGCTTCCGCACCTCCGCCTGGTACAGCTCGGCGGCGCGTTTCTGCGCCTCCGCCACCGCGGCGAGCACGAGATCTTCGAGCATCTCGACGTCGCCCTGGCTGACTGCCTCCAATCGCAGTTGGCGCAGCAGACGGTGACGGTGTCGCCCGTCGGCGGTGGCCTGCACGATCCCCCCGCCGGCCGACACCGTCACCGTCTGCTGCGCCAACTGCGATTGGATCTCAGACCACCGGCCTTGCATCTGCTGCTGGAACTGCAGCAAGCTGGATAAATCCGCCATACGTCGAAAGTTACCCCTCGCCGGAATGGGTGGCAAGCTACTCGAGCAGCTCCAAATCTAACGCGTCGACCGCGGCGTTCAGGGTCGGATCCTTGCCGCGCAGCGCCTTGAGTCGCTCGGCGTTGGCGCCCTCCTCGGTGAGGCGCATGGGGCGCCCACCGGCCGGCGCCAACTTCACCCGCACCGCCTCGGTCACGTAGCGCGCGATGACTTGACCGAGCAGGTCGCGCTGGCGATCGAGCCCCTCCGCATGCCCGGCGCTCGCGGGCCGCAGCGTAACAACCGTCCCCTCGACGCCGCTCACCACCGCCTCGGACAGCAGACTGCCGAGCATCGGCGCCTTGGCGCGCGCGTCGGCGACGATCGACGCCCACACGGAGCGCACGTGCTCCAACGTTAGTGGTCCCTTTTCGACGGGGACGGGGACGGGGGACGGGGGAGGAGGGACGGGTGCCGTCGGTGACGGCCGCGAGTCCCGGAGTTGCGGAGGCGCGGACGGGGCTGGTGTACCCGTCCCCCGTCCCCCCTCCCCCGTCCCCTTCCCAAGTGCCTTGAGGACCTCGCCGATGGCGACCGTCCGATCCGCCATCACCCACCTGAGCAGCAACAACTCGACGGCCAGGCGCGCGTTCCCGCCGCGGCGGATGCGCTCCTCCATCTCGCTCAGCACGGCAAGCAGACGGACGACGTCGGGCGCGGGGAGCACGGCGCTGTACGTCCGAATCAACTGCTGCATGGGCTCCGTCAACCCTTCGGGCTGGCCCCCGACGCCCGCGAGCAGCAGGGCGCGTAATGTCTCGCCCGCGCCACTCACGAACTCGCTCAGGTCGGCGCCCGCCTCGACCAGGCGGTCCACGAGGGGAAACACGGCGGCCGCGTCGTGCTCGGCGATGCAACGCAGCATCTCGCCGTAGGCGTCGTCGGGGATGAGGCCGAGTACCTCACGTACGCGCGCGGCGGTGACCGGTCCCTCGCCGAACGACAGCACCTGATCGAGGAGCGACAGCCCGTCGCGCATCCCGCCGTCGGCGCTCTTGGCGATGAGGTGGAGCGCGTCGTCCTCGGCGGCGAGCTTCTCTTCGGCGAGCACCTGCTTGAGCCGCGCCACGATGGCGTGCGGGCCGATGCGGCGGAAGTCGAACCGCTGGAGGCGCGACAGGATCGGCGCCGCCGTGTTGGCGATCTTCTGTGGCTCGGTGGTGGCGAACACGAACACGACGCGCGGGGGTGGCTCTTCCAGGATCTTGAGCAGCGCGTTCCACGCCTCGCGGGTCAGCATGTGCGCTTCGTCGACGATGTACACCTTGGAGCGCGACTCGCCGCTGGCGGCGTACATCGCGCGTTCCCGCAGGTCGCGGGCGTCGTCCACGCCGCGATTCGAGGCCGCGTCCAGCTCCACGACGTCGAGGTTGGCCTGGCCATTCCAGACGCGGCGGCACGAGTCGCACGCCCCGCACGGCTCGCCCGCCGGGGTGCCTGCCGGGCGCTCGCAATTGAGCGCCATCGCCAGAATGCGCGCGGCGGTCGTCTTGCCGACGCCGCGCGGGCCCGCGAAGAGGTACCCGTGCGCGACGCGCCCTTGCGCGACCGCGCCCCGCAGCGCGGCGGCCACATGGTCCTGGACGATCAAGTCGGCGAATTGCTTCGGTCGATACTTACGGGCGAGAGCGATCATCGAGGCGGAAATCTAGTCGGTTAGGCGGTTAGGCGGTTAGCCGGTTAGTGAGTGCGGAGCCCCTAACCGGCAAACCGACTAACCGACTGGTTGTGGAATGCCCCAGGCACCCCGCAACGAATCCCGGCATCGCTTAGCGCTGCTCCCTGCGGGGGCCTGACGCGATTCACGAGCGGAAAGCCTGCGGACCTGGGGCGACGGAAAGATAGCCCTGGGTGGGGCGACAAGCCACGCCTACCGCCGCACGTCCACCACTTCCACCATGAAGGCGGCGCTGATGTCGCCGGCGCGCAGCTTGATGCTGGCGCGGCCGGGCAGGATCGCCTTGAGCGTGAGGGCCACAGCGGCTGGCTCTTCCTGGATGCTGATGACGTGGACGATCGGAATCCGAGCGTCGAACGGCGTCTCCCGCAGCATGCGGGCGAGGCCTGGGAGATCCGTGATGTTACCATACGCATCCAACATCCGCATCCGGACTACGAAGGTCGTATCGAGCCCGACCCCCACCCAGCGGCCGTTCACACGGAACCCGTCGTGTTCCAAGACCAGGTCGACCGCCGGACCGGGATCGACCTGCAACGTCGCGCGCTTCTCGAGGGAATCGATCGTCGCCACGATGGTGGCGGGACCGACGCGCTCGCCGAGCGTGACCTCGACGCGCGCGCGCCCGGCGGAGTCGGTGGTCGCGGTGCTGGGCGACACGGACGCGTTCATCGCGCGGAACGAGACCACGCGGCCCACGGCCGGGTGTCCGAGTCGCGTGCGCGCTTCGAAGACGACGGGCTCGCCGAGCCCGTTCCCAGCGCCGCCGCTCGCGGTCCTGATCGGCAGGAAGTCGGTCTGCCCCTCGGACAGCGGCATGCCAACGATGACATCGATTGCAGCCATCGGCTTGTCACGAATCTGCACCTGGAGCGTGCCCCGCCGGCGCACCGCGTCGCGCGTCACCACAATGCGCGCGCGGCCCAGCGAATCGGTCACGGCGCTGTCGGGTGTGAAGCCCATGTCGGTCCCGCCACGCAGCACGACCTGCTCTCCGCGCACCCCGTGGCCGACCGAGTCGCGTACCGTAACGAGGACCGGCATGATGGAGTCGAGGCCCTGATCGAAGAGCAGCTCCCGGGGTTCCACCGTCGCCGACGCGGGCGGGCCCGCGCGCACGACGAGCTCGACGGCGGGTCGGCCGGGGAAGGTCCCGCCGCTCGCCGGCGCGACTTCCAAGTGGTAAGCGGCGAGCCGCCGTCCCACTCGCACCGGGAAGACCGCGAAGCCGCTATCGTCGGTCGCGGCGCTCACGTCGCGGCCGGGTCCGCCCTCGATCCCTGCGGTGCCGCGCAACACGAGTTGCGCGCCCGCCTGCGGCAGGCCGGCCCGCGCGGCAAGAACGACAATGCGCACCTGACTGCCGGCGGCGGCCTGAACGCGCGGCTGGCGCAGCATTACCTGCAGCGTCGTGGCCGTCACAGGGCTCGCGGCAACGCGTGCAACCGGCACTGGCCGGCCCGCCGCACAACCGTTGATGCTCGCGACCACCTCGGCCGACGCCCCCAAGCTGCGGAAGTCGGTCCAATCGCGGTCCGTCGGCCGGAACGCCAGACAATTGCGGCGCACCAGGTCGGCGATCTCCTGGTGGGGAATGACGGGGCTCGACAACAAGTCGATCAGATCGGTCTTGAGGAGCGGGGCGCCGCGCTGCGCCGACAGCGCGCCGGCGAGCGTACTCAAGAGGAGCGTGGCGCGCGCTACGTGCCTCATGGTGTCACGGTCGCGGGCAGCCGGTGCGCGCGAAGCCGCGCTCGACACCGCCCACGTCGGCATTCAAGCGGCGGTCGCGCGCGACCTGGGTGGAGTCGAGCGTCGCGGCGCTGGCCTTCCGGGCGGCACTGTGCGCGATCCAACGGCCTTCGAGGTCCATCAAGCCCTGCGCCAGGTCCGAACACACCATCTTGCGCCCGTCGAACAGCCGCAGCCGAATCTCGAACGCCGCGACCGCGAAGGCGACGGTGTCGGCGAGACGATCGATGCCCGCGGGGGTCACGATGGCACTCGCTGGGGTGACTGTCCCCGCCCCGCGGTCGGGCCCGGAGGCGAACACGCGATACGCTCCGAAGAGGGAAGCCCCAGCCACGAGGCCCAGCGCGCCGAACCGCGCCGCCCGAGCGATCGGCACGGGCAACGACGGCCGTCGCACCGGCGTAGGCAACGCATCCCCATCCTCCTCCTCGTCCGGAAACAGCAGCAGCGGTGGCGGCGCGTTTGCCGCCCACCCGGCCAGGTTCGTGGAGAGCTCGACGCCCTGCGTGCGGTAGTTCGCCCACGTCACGTGGGTGGCCGCGTCTTCGCGCAGCTCATAGAACGGCAGGTATTCGTTCGACCAGGCCGTGCGCGACGCGATGCGAAAGACGCCGCCCGTGAGCCACGTGTGCCGCCACATCGCTGACTGAAAGCCGGGCGTGCCCCGCCACGTGACTGTGGTACCAGCCCAGCAACTGCGCCCCACTGCGCCGAACTTCTTCTTGCGCGATGATCCGGCCTTGCCGCAGCGCCGCCGCGAGATGATCCCCGCCGATCGACCATGGCAGGTGGATCGTGGATTCCACGATGATGTACGGAGCGCGCGTGTCCGGTGTTTGGTACATGCCCCCGACCAGGAACCCGAGCGACGACGCGCCGACCGGTAGGGCGGCGAGTTGGGCGTGTACGGCGTCGAGGGCCTGCTGAGTGATGAAAATCGGATAGGCGGGGTTGGCAGCCGCGAGACCCACAGGCGACCAGAGGATCGCCGTCCCGACGGGCATGGGGCGCTCGCGGTAGGCGGCTGGCGGGATCGCATCCGCGACCCGATCGGGAGGGAGGCTGCCCAGGTCGGCGTCCATCGCCCGTCCCGTATAGCAACTTCCTAGCCGCGGGAAATGCTGCGGCTCCGAGCCCGCCCAGGGGGTCTAAGTTCAGCGTGACAGGGGGCTTGCGCAGCGGCGCCGGGTGGGTCCAATGAGGCGACCGGCGCGCCTACACTATTTCGATCCGCTCGCAGCTTCAAAACTGTTACTCATCTGCAACACCTTCCGCGGCGGGGCAAAGTGGCTTGTTCAGGGGCAGTCGACCCTGCCCGGGGCGGCGCGCGGCGGCACGGTCACGGTGACGTACTGCCGCAGCCCGTTTGCGATCACTGCCAGGCTCGTCGTCCCCGCTTGGTCGGGTCTGAGTGCGACGGTCCCCCCCACACTGTCTTCTGCGATGCGCTGCACCCGTAGGATGCGCGCATCGGCCACCGCGGCCCGGAGTCCGGTGAGTCGCGCAGCGTTGCTGAAGGCATCCCGCGCGCTGACGCGCAGCACGGCGACGGTGTCGGGACGCAGCACGACACGGCCCGAGAGCTCCGCCGCGCCACACGCCACGACGAGCTGGGCCACCGGGCCGACCGAGACCCTGAACGCCGCCTGCTTCTCCACGTCGCCGGCGACGGCTAACACGATCGCGGAGCCGACTCGCTCTCCCAGGGTCACGGCCACGCGGGCCCGCCCGTCCGCGCCGGTCGGAAGGGATGGGGGCTCGATACGCGCGTTGATGCCGGTGAAGGTCACGGCTTGCCCAGCGAGCGCCGTACCCGCGGAGTCGCGCGCTTCGAACACGAGTGCGCGGGGCAAGCGCACGCCCGCGGGCCCGCTCTGCCCGCCGCCCGCGACGAAGCTGCTGCGCTCCGGGGACACACGCACCGGCGGCGGGAGCGGCGGAGCAGCCGGAGGCCGTGTCGCGACCGGCGTGGGAGCAGGAGGAGGCGGATGAGACACAGGAGCCGGACGGCTGGCGCGGCGCGCGCAGCCATCCACGGCGGCCAGCACCGGAGCCTCCGCACCGAGCAGCCGGAAATCCGCGCGATCGCGATCGGTCGGCGTGAAGGTGAGGCAGTTGCGCGTCACGAGCTGCGCGATCTCCTTCTGAGACATCACCGACCCGGACAGGAGGCGAACGAGATCGCTTTTTCGCAGCGGCGCAACGCCCTGCATCAGGAGCCATGCGCCCAGGACCAGGATCACGGGCGCGGACAATGGGATTTCTCGAACTGGCCTTCCACGGAGTCGACGCTGGCGAACAGCCCCTGATCCCGTGCCGCGCGCCGCGCGTCGAATGACGCCATCCGCGTCTTACGCTCGGCGAGGTAGTCAATCCACAGGCTATCGATCGCGACGAAACCGCGCGCCAGCCCGGCACAATCGATTTGCCGTCTCACGAACAGCCCCGCGCGATCGTGATAGTTGCGCAGCGCGCTCGTCAAGGTGTCGCCGAGACGGTCAATGCGTGCGAACGCGGTGTCGGGCCGCGGGGTGGGCGCGGGCTTGGTGACGGGCGGGGCGACGGCCGGGGGTGGCTTCGGACGCCCTAACCCGAACGGCAGCGATTCCAACCCGAACGGCAGCGGGGCGCCGGGATGGCGCAGGAAGAAGTACCAGTACCCCGCGGCCGCACCACCACCCCCGATCAGGAGCAGCGCGAGCAGCGTGAGCCACAGGCCGCGCCGCGAGCGGCGCCGGCGCGTGGGCGGCCCCTGCTGCTCGAGCAGCCGGAACGACGGCGCCGGCGTGCGTCGGGGAGCGCGTGGAGCGTCACGCCGCGGTGCAGGCGCGGGCGCGGGCCGCCGGGGGACGGGCGGAGGCGCAGGCGCAGGCGCGGGCTGAGCACGCGGCGGGGGCGCCGGCGGCTCGTCAGGGACGAAGACCGGCGCGGCCGGCCGAGGCTTTGTCTCACGCGCGGGTGCCGGCTCGTCGTCGGCGCTGGTGCGGATGATTGGCGGCGACGGCGGGGGCGGGGGCGGGGGCGCCGATTTGGACACAACCGGATTGTACGCCTTGTAATTCTTCCACATGATGAACGACC
>WNFM01223478.1_pt1 | contig 14641 bp, 15 predicted proteins | sample 5400271 | NCBI WGS metagenome assembly WNFM01 (sample SAMN13153352, study PRJNA577476) | soil metagenome | isolation source: 60 cm saprolite on Douglas fir-dominated hillslope | place: USA:California | collected 2013-09-17 | reverse complement strand
TGCATCGCGCACTGCATCCGCCGATCGCCGCCGATCCGAAGCTCGACCACATCTATACGCAAATCGAAATGCCGGTCCGTGAGGTCCTCTTCCGGATGGAGCGCAACGGCATCCTGATCGACGCGAATCTCCTCGCGAAGCAGAGCCGCGAATTGGGGGAGCGCGTGATGGCGCTGGAGCAGCAGGCGCACCAGCTGGCGGGGCAGCCTTTCAATCTCGGTTCGCCGAAGCAACTGGGCGAGATCTTGTTCCAGCGGATGAGCCTGCCCGTGGTCAGGAAGACCGCGACCGGCCAGCCGTCCACCGATGAAGACGTGCTGCAGGAGCTCGCGGCGAACTATCCACTCCCGAAAATCCTGCTCGACCATCGCTCGGTGTCGAAATTGAAATCGACGTACACCGACAAGCTGCCGCTAATGGTGAACGCGCGCACGGGTCGCGTGCATACGACGTTTTCGCAGGGTACTGCCGTCACCGGGCGGCTTGCGTCGACCGATCCCAATCTGCAGAACATCCCGGTGCGCACCGCCGAAGGGCGGCGTATCCGCGAGGCGTTCATCGCGCCGCCGGGCCACGTGCTCGTGTCGGCCGATTATTCGCAGATCGAATTGCGGATCATGGCGCACTTGTCGGAAGATCCTGCGCTGCTGAAGGCGTTTCAGGAGGGCCAGGACATCCATCGCGCCACGGCCGGCGAGATCTTCAGCGTGTCGCCCGAAGAGGTCACGACGGACCAACGACGCTACATCAAGGCCGTGAACTTCGGATTGATCTACGGCATGGGAGCGTTCGGGCTGGCGCAACAGCTCGGCATCGAGCGCGCCGCCGCGCAGCAATTCATCGACCGCTACTTCGCGCGCTATCCCGGTGTTGCGCAATACATGCAGCGAACCCGGCAGCTCGCGCGCGAGCATGGCTACGTCGAGACGGTGTTCGGCCGCAGGCTGTGGTTGCCGGACATCAAGGCGGCGGGCGGGCCGCGGCGCTCAGGCGCGGAGCGTGCGGCGATCAACGCGCCGATGCAAGGCACCGCCGCCGATCTCATCAAGCTCGCGATGATCGCGGTGCAGGAATGGATCGACCGCGAGAAGCTCTCGACGATGCTGCTCTTGCAGGTGCACGACGAACTGGTTCTCGAGGTGCCCGCCGCGGAAGTGGCCCGCGTGACGCGCGAATTGCCGGGTCTCATGACCGGCGTGGCGGAATTACGCGCGCCCCTGGTTGTCGACGTCGGCGTGGGCCCCAACTGGGATCAAGCCCACTGAGGGCGCCTTGACCTTCCGCTGTCAGCGAGAGGCGGCATTGGCGGTAGCCGAATTGTCCGCGGCAAGGATGTCGCGATAGCCCGCGTAGACCGAGCCGAAGGTCACGGGCGCAACGACCACGGTGACCGCCACATAGGCTACGAGGATCAGCAGTACACCGAATATCATCGAACCCCAATTCCCGTTGCCGGTGACCATCGTCATGACCGCGCCGAATCCGATCACACCGACGAGCATGGCGAAGACGGCGATCACCGCCAGCAAAAGGCCGACGCCGATCGCGCCATAAACGAGGAACGGCACCCAATTGCGCAAGGAAGCGCGGAAGCTCGCCCGCATGGCATCCGCAGCACGTGCTTCGCCGAGAACGATCAATGCCGGCGCAAACCAGTTCGCCATTAGATAGATCGCGACGGCGATCAGGACCAACACCAGCAGCAGGAAAGCGACGAAGCCGAATTCTCCCAGCATCCGCAACGGATCGTCGGAGAGTTTGTCGAGATTCGTCAATCCGGCCATTCCTACCCCAGCGGCAATCACGGCGCAACAGGCGATCACCGCCACCACCGCAAGCACGATGTTGAACACGCCGATGGTCAGTAAAGGCACGAAGTGCGGTCCGGTGAAGCCGTCGAACAGGTGCGAAAACCGCAGCGGTTCACCGCGGTCGAGCGCATTACAGCCGAGCATGATTCCGCCGATGAAGACGGGTGTAAGCAGCCACTGCGCGAGGCCGCCGATGTAGGGCACCTTGCTCAATGCCAGTGAAACGATGATGTAGACGATCGCGATGCCGATCCACGTACCGAGACGCGACGTGAAGATTCGCCAACCTTCGCCCCACCATGCGGCGCCGGCGCCCGCGGCAACGACACGCGGCTCGATCGATCGTGGGCTGGTAGGAGGCGAAGACGGCTGCGGCTGCGGCGGGAGCGGTGAGGACATGGGAATGGCCTTTCGCAAATCAGCGCGGATGTCACGTTATCACCGATTGCTAACGGAGCGCGTGCCTTTCGAGATCTTCGAGCGGAACCACGGCCAGCGCTTCCTCGTGCGTCGCGGCGAGCACCACTGGCGGCGCGACGCCCGCCGCCAGCGCTTCCCGCCAGCGTCCGATGCACACGCACCAGCGATCCCCGGGAACCAGGCCCGGGAAGCCCGATTCGGGCTGCGGCGTGGAGAGATCGTTGCCGGACAGCTTCGAGTACGCCAAAAATTCGGTCGTCATCACAGCGCAAACCGTATGCATCCCGGGGTCGTCCGGGCCGGTGTCGCAGCAGCCGTTGCGAAAGAATCCGGTGACGGGGGATGTGCTGCAGGGCGCGAGCGCGCCGCCTTGGACATTTTGCGAATTGTCGCGGGACGCGGGCATGGGAATGCCGCCCGGTATGGGCGGCGATCCTGATTTGGGAAATGGCGGTCAGTTTAGCGCGTTGTGCGCATCGACGGCGTTGCGCACGTTTGAAGCAATCGCGTCCGGCGTGTCGCTGTGCAGGAACCACCGCAGGCGCGACGTATCGCCGATGGGCGTGAAGCCGAACTCGGCGAGAAGAATTTCCAGCGCCTTGATGTAACGCGAGTCGCGCTGCACGCGGACGATCCACGTTTTCTGGCCGGGCGGTGTTGCAAACAGCGCCGCCAGCAGCGCGCGGCCCTGGCCTCCGCCGCGCGCGGCCAGGTCGAGTCCGGCGAGCCAGAGCTCATAGGCCGTGTGATCGATCGACCGGAAAAGCCCGAACCCGACCGGAGGCATGCCGCTGTGGCGATCGTCCGGCCAGAACACGTAGCCGGGAACGGCAACGGTGGCGAGCTTGCCGGTGCCGACGTCCTCGACGAAATAGCCGGCGACGAGCGCACGCTTCAGCTTGGCGAAGAATTCGTGAGCGCCGGGAGAGTCGGCGGCGAGATCGCGGTCGAAGCTTCCATCCGCCGCGCCCTGACGGATCAATGACCGGAGGAGCGCCAGGTGTCCGATATGGGCGGGCTGCAGCATGACGTCGTTCCGAACAAATGACGGCGTCAAATTAGCGCGTTGCCGGCCGTCGTTGGCGGCGGGCTTACGAGCGGCGTTGCAGGGTTCCTGAACGGCATCGAATGCGACGAAAAAGGCGCTGGCCCTCGGTCCGTTTGACGTCGCCCCCCAGGAGCAGCAATTCGGTCGTGCGGGCGAATTTCTGGGTCGATGGGCTTGAACTGAGTCGGGTGATCCACTATTATTAGCACTCTCGGCAAGTGAGTGCTAGCAACGAGCTAAACGAAGGTCCGTCGAGCGATCAGTCTCAACGGCTACGCCTTCGAAGGTCTCGCCGATTCGGCCACAGTGATTTCAAGTCACTGTAATTAAACGTTATTTTTCAGGAGTGAGTGCTAACCATGAAACTGCGTCCCCTGCACGATCGCGTGATCGTCAAGCGCCTCGAGGAAGAGCGTAAATCGGCCGGCGGCATCGTCATCCCGGACACCGCTGCGGAAAAGCCCTCGATGGGCGAAGTCGTGGCCGTGGGCCCCGGCAAGACCGACGACAACGGCAAGCTTCAGCCGATGGGTGTCAAGCCCGGCGACAAGATCCTCTTCGGCAAGTATTCCGGCCAGGAATTCAAGATGGACAACGCCGAACTGCTGCATATGCGCGAAGACGACATCATCGGCATCGTCGGCTGATAGCCACCGGATAGCAAACCAAGCGTCCACCGAACTAGAGCACCAGGAGAAATAAATCATGGCAGCAAAAGACGTTCGTTTCGGCGAAGGTGTTCGAAACAAGATGATGGTCGGCGTGAATGTGCTGGCCAATGCGGTCAAGGTCACGCTCGGCCCCAAGGGCCGCAACGTCGTGCTCGAGCGCAGCTTCGGCGCGCCGACGATCACCAAGGACGGCGTGTCGGTCGCGAAGGAAATCGAACTGAAGGACAAGTTCGAGAACATGGGCGCGCAGATGGTGAAGGAAGTCGCCTCCAAGACCTCCGACGTCGCCGGTGACGGCACGACGACGGCCACCGTTCTGGCGCAGGCGATCTGCAACGAAGGCTTCAAGTATGTCGCCGCCGGCATGAACCCGATGGATTTGAAGCGTGGCATCGACAAGGCGGTTATTGGCATCGTCGAAGAGCTGAAGAAGATCAGCAAGCCGTGCACGACCAGCAAAGAAATCGCGCAGGTCGGCTCGATCTCGGCCAATGCCGACGCGTCGATCGGCAAGACGATCGCCGAGGCGATGGACAAGGTCGGCAAGGAAGGCGTGATCACCGTCGAAGACGGCAAGGGCTTGGAAAACGAGCTCGACCTGGTCGAGGGCATGCAGTTCGACCGTGGCTACATCTCGCCGTATTTCATCAACAATCCCGACAAGCAGGTCGCACTGCTCGAAGACCCGTACGTCCTGCTGCACGACAAGAAGGTCAGCAACATCCGCGACCTGCTGCCGCTGCTCGAACAGGTGGCCAAGGCCGGCAAGCCGCTCCTCATCATCGCCGAGGATGTCGACGGCGAGGCGCTCGCCACGCTGGTCGTCAACAACATCCGCGGCATTCTCAAGACCACGGCGGTCAAGGCGCCGGGCTTTGGCGATCGTCGCAAGGCGATGCTCGAAGACATCGCGATTCTCACCGGCGGAACGGTTATCGCTGAAGAGCTGGGCCTCAAACTCGAAAACGCGACGCTCAAGGACCTGGGCCGCGCCAAGAAGATCGAAGTCGGCAAGGAAGACACGACGATCATCGACGGCGCCGGCGAAAAGGCCGCGATCGAGGCGCGCGTAAAGAACATCCGCAAGCAGGTCGAGGACGCTACGTCTGACTACGACAAGGAAAAATTGCAGGAGCGCGTTGCGAAGCTTGCAGGCGGTGTCGCGGTGATCAAGGTCGGCGCAGCGACCGAAGTCGAAATGAAGGAAAAGAAAGCGCGTGTCGAAGATGCATTGCACGCGACGCGTGCGGCCGTCGAGGAAGGCATCGTCGCCGGCGGCGGCGTGGCTTACCTGCGCGCACGCGCCAACCTGAAGGGCCTCAAGGGCGACAACGCGGACCAGGACGCGGGCGTGAAGATCGTGCTGCGCGCGCTCGAGGAACCGATGCGCCAGATCGTCGCCAATTCCGGCGACGAGCCTTCGGTCGTCGTCAACAAGGTCGTCGAAGGCAAAGGCAACTATGGCTTCAATGCCCAGACTGGCGAGTACGGCGATTTAGTGGAAATGGGTGTCGTCGATCCGACCAAGGTGGCACGCTTTGCGCTGCAGAACGCTGCGTCGGTCGCCTCGCTGTTGCTCACCACGGAGGCGATGGTCGCCGAGCTGCCGAAGGACGAAAAGGGTGGCGGCGGTGGTGGTGGCATGGGCGGCATGGGCGGAATGGGTGACATGGATATGTGACCCATTGGTCCGAGAGCGGTCCGCTATTCGGACCGCGATCGGAAACAAATGGGTCATCCCGAGGAGCGCTCTGCCGCGACGAGGGATCTCCCCCGCAGGAACAACAGCAAAGCCCGGCCTCGCGCCGGGCTTTGTCATTTCAAGCGCCCGGCCGGTGGATGGGCGCGTCCTGCCGACAGCGCCGCCCAATATGCTTTAGACTACAAGGCGTTAACGGGTAGACTTGCAGAACAACAACGACTATGTCCGGACATGACCCGTCTGGCGGGATGACCGGGCTGGGGACGAAGGTTCAATGACGCAGGGAGTTCTGTTCGCGTTTGCGATTGCCGCGTTTGCGATCGTGATCATCTACGGCCTCGTCCGCCGCAATCGCAGCTCGGGCGGCGCCTCGCGAAGCGACGCAAACTCGCCCGACACGGTCGCGCAGTGGACCGAAGGCGAGACGACGCGGCTCCTGTCCTCGGCCGAACTGCCGGGGCTGTATCTGCTTCGGCCGCGCTTCCTGACGCGCGCCGAAAGCGTCGTCTACCTGCTGTTGAAGGCGGCCTTCCCGCGCCACGAGATTTTTGCGCGCATCCGCCTTGCCGATGTGCTGCAGGTCAAGATCGGGCCGCAGGGCATGGAACGGCTGCGCGCATTCCGCAAGATCGCCAACCAGCACGTCGGCTTTGTCGTGTGCGACCGCGACATGACGATCGTCGCCATCGTCGACGCGAAGGAGCCCGATCAGGTCATCAATCCGCGCGACCAGAAACTCGAAGTCATCAAGCAGCGCTGCCTGCAGGCGGCGCAGGTGAAGTACCTCTGCGTCTATCCGCCGCAACTTCCGCGCTATCGCGAACTGCGCGAGCAGATCCTCGGGCCGGCCGGGGACCTGGTCTAGCGATCTTTTCAGCGCGCCGTGTTCGCGGACGGCACGGGCGTCTTTCCGCGTTCCCTCAACGCTAGCGCCGTGCCGGCGACGATCAATGCGCCGCCCGCCAGCATGTTCGCGGTGATCGCCTCATCGAGGAACAGGAATCCCCACACCACGCCGAAGAGCGGAACCAGGAACGTCACGGTCAGCGCCCGCGAAGGCCCGATGTCCGCGATGAGCCGGAAATAGATGAGATACGCGACCGCCGTCGATGCGACGGCCAGCGCGACGATGTTGATGGCGACCCACGCGGTCACCGGTCCGGGGACGGACGTAAGCGGGAGTGCCGGAGCCAGCAGCATCGCGGCGGCGAGCTGACTGCCGCAGGCGAGCGTGAAACTTGGAACGCCCTGCATCCGCCGCTTCGTATAGACGCCGGCCAGGCCGTAACACAAAGCTGCAACGAGACAGGCGCCGATCGCGAGCGCGGTCGTGGCGGTCAGCGGCTCCGGCGAAAGGCCCACCAGCAACACGACGCCGGCCAAGCCCAACAGCATGCCGCCGATCTTGCGCGCCGTCAGCGGTTCGCCCAGCCAGATCGCCGCCGCGATCGCACCGAAAAAAGGACTCGTCGCGTTGAGTATTCCGGCGCTCGACGCCGCGATGTATTGCTCGGCGAAGCAGAACAGCACAAACGGCAACGCGGAATTCACGAGTCCGACGACGGCCAGGCCGCGCCAGCGCGTACGGAGGTCGGGAACCTTGCGCTGTGCGGCTGCGAACACAAGGAGTGCCGCCGCTGCGAGCGTGACTCGCGTGAAGGCAAGCGGCACCGGCCCCATTGCGGGCACCGCGTAGCGCATGAGCACGAAGGAGCCGCCCCACAACGCCGCCAGCGCGACGAGCATGAGGACCGATTTGCCCGGCATCAATGTTTAGCGGCCGCGCCCCGCTCGAGGTCGAGCAGCTTCTGCTTGCGCCACAATCCGCCGCCGTAACCGGTCAAAGCGCCGTCCGCACCGATGACGCGGTGGCAGGGCACGATGATGGAGAGGCGATTGTCGCCGTTCGCCCGGCCGACCGCGCGCACCGCCGCGGGCTGGCCGATCGTCGCCGCAAGCTCTCCGTAGGACTTTGTCACGCCGGCCGGGATCGTCTGCAAGGCGCGCCATACGCTTGCCTGGAACGCGGATCCGGTCAGCACCACGGGCGTGTCGAAGCGTGTCCGCGTGCCTTCGAAATATTCGGCCAGTTCACGCGTGACCTGCGTGAGGACCGGATGATCTCCCGGCAGGACGCGTGCATTGAGCCGCTTTTGCAGCGCTCCGAGAGCGCGCTCGAGCCCGCGCCGGTCGACGAAGTCGAGAAGGTGCAAGCCGCGATCGTCGGCCAGGGCCAGCATCGAACCCAACGGCGTTTCGAGCCACTTTGCGTGCAATATGGTGACGCCGCGAGCGCGCGATGGCGCGGTCCCGACGATGCGGGTGAAGGCCTCGCGAAATCCGCTGCCGGATTCGAAGCCCTGGTCCAATTGTGAATCGATCACGGTCTTTCCTTTCCTGATGTCGGCGAGCGCCAAGCCCATGCGCCTCGCGCGGTGATACGCCTGGAACGTCATCCCGCAATACCGCTTGAACTGGCGGCGCGCGGTCGACGGGTCGATGCCGAGTTCGGCGAGTTCCGCGTCCCGATACCGGCGCAGCGGCTCGCGTTCCACGGCGACGAGCAATTTCGCCACCAGCTCGGGTGGCTTGCGGCCGTGGTCGAGCGGACGGCACTTCATGCACGGCCGATAGCCCGCGTGCAGCGCCTCGGCGGGTGCTCCGAAGAACTCGACGTTCTCGCGCTTGGGCGTGCGGACACGACAGGTCGGCCTGCAAAAAATGCCGGTCGTGCGCACGCCGAGCCAGAACACGCCTTCGTAAGTGGGGTCGTGGCGCACGACGGCGCGGTACATCGTCGCAGGGGCAGGGAGGTTCGACATGAGGCGGATTCTAGTGCTTCCCCAAAACGCCCGCCGCCGAAATTCGGGCAGGCAATTCGAAAAGCCGGGAAACGCGACAAAACGAAATTTGCTTAGACGAGGGGCAATCCCACGTAGTTCTCCGCGAGCGAGGTCGCCGCGGCCCGCGAGCTCACGACATAGTCCAGCTGCGAGCGCTGGAGTCGATGCTGGAACACGTCGTCTTCGGGAAACCGGTGGAGCATCGATGTCATCCACCAGGAAAAATGTTCTGCGCGCCACACGCGCTTCAAGCAGGTCTGCGAATACGCGGCCAGCAGATCCTCGCGGCCCGACGCGAAGAACGCCGCCAGCGCGCGGGAAAGGACATGCACGTCGGCCACCGCGAGATTCATGCCCTTGGCGCCCGTGGGCGGGACGATGTGGGCCGAGTCGCCCGCCAGGAACAGCCGGCCATGCTGCATGGGCTCCGCGACGAAGCTGCGCATTCCGGTGACGCTTTTTTCCAGCACCGGTCCTTCGTTGAGCTTCCAGCCGTCGTCCGTCTCGAGCCGGGTGTGCAACTCGCTCCAGACGCGGTCGTCGGACCATTGTGCGATGTCCTCGTCGGGTGCGACCTGCAGGTAAAGGCGCGTGATCGCCGGCGAGCGCATCGAGAAAAGTGCGAAGCCGCGCTCGTGATAGGCGTAAATCAACTCTTCGTGCGACGGCGCCGCTTCGGCCAAGATGCCCAGCCACGCAAAGGGATAGGCGCGCTCGAACACTTTCAGCACACCGGCCGGCACCGCGGGGCGGCAGATTCCGTGGAAACCGTCGCAGCCTGCGATGACGTCGCACTGTAGTTCGGCGGCAACGCCGTCGCGATGAAATCGGATGTGCGGTTTCGTCGACTCGATGTCGTGAACACTGACGTCGGACACGTCGAACAGCACTTCGCCGCCGGCATCGAGCCGTGCGTAAATGAGGTCCTTCACGACCTCCTGCTGGCCGTAGACCGTGATGGCGCGCCCGCCCGTCAATTCGGTCAGGTTGATCCGGTGGCCAGAGCCGCCCGACGCCCGACTGCAGCAGCAGGTCCACGCTGCCCTGCTCGAGCACGCCGGCGCGAACGCGGTGCTCGACGTGGTCACGGCTGCGGCTCTCGACGATCACCGACTCGATGCCTTGCCGGTGCAAAAGGTGCGAGAGCAGCAGCCCCGCGGGCCCCGCGCCGACGATGCCGACTTGTGTGCGCAGCTTCAAAGGATCCGGCGCGTACGCCGCAGGAGCGTTAGGCGCCGCGGTCCATTTCAGTGAACACGTCCTGCGCCATGTGAAATGCGGTGTTGGCCGCGGGCACACCGCAATAGATCGCGCACTGCAGGATCACTTCCTTGATCTCGTCGCGCGTCACGCCGTTGTTGAAGGCGGCACGAACGTGCATCCGGAATTCGTCGCCGCGGTTGATCGCGATCATGAGCGCCAACGTGATCAGGCTGCGCGTGTGACGCGGAAGCCCGGGGCGCGCCCAGATTTCGCCCCAGGCGTAGCGGGTGATGAGGTCCTGGAATTCCTCGTTGAACGCGTTCCGGTTCGCAATCGAGCGGTCCACGTGCGCGTCGCCCAGCACGGCGCGGCGGAGCTTCGTACCTTCGGCATGGCGGTCACGGTCATCCACGAGTGTCTCCCAGAAAGGCCAGCAACGCCGCTGTGAACGCCGGGGCGGCTTCGATATTGGAAAGATGCGCCGCGTCGAGTTCGACGTAGTGCGCACCGTTGATCCTGTCCGCGAGCACCCGGCCATCGGCCGCGGGCGTGGCGAGATCGTGCATTCCGGCGATGACGAGCGCCGGCACGCCGATTTGCGCGATCGCGTCGCGTTGATCCATGTCGCGCACCGCCGCGCAGCAGCCGACATAGCCATCGACCGGTGTGCGTTCCATCATCTCCCGCATCATCGCCAGGCGGTCGGGGTGTTGCGCGATGAATGCCGGCGTGAACCAGCGTTCCAGCACGGCCTTCGAGACCGAGGCGATGCCGCCGGCGCGCACCTTCTCGATCCGTGCGTTATAGGTATCCGGCGATCCGATGCGAGCCGCCGTGTTCGCGAGCACGAGGCTCTGCACCCGTCCGGATGCGTGGATGCCGAGCCACATTCCCGTCATGCCGCCCAGCGACAACCCGCAGAAATGCGCCCGCTCGATGCGCAGGCCGTCGAGCACGCCGACGACGTCGCGGCCCAGCCGGTCGATCGTGTAGGGACCCGGCGTGGCCGTCGATGTGCCGTGTCCGCGCGTGTCGTAGCGCAGGACCTGGAATTCGCGGGCGAGCGCTTCGATCTGCGGGTCCCACATCGAGAGGTCGGCGCCGAGCGAATTGGAGAGCACGATGACCGGCGCGCCGTCGCGACCGTCCAGGCGGCAGTGGATCCGCGCGCCGTCCACGTCGACGAACGTTTCACGCGCTGGGACACTTGCGGACATAGCCGCCGCCGCACCTCCCGTATATGCGGACAGTGCGCGGTCGACGAATGCCTGCGAACTTCCAAGATAGCTCGCCGGATCGAGCAGGCGCTCGAGGTCGCGCGTCGACAGGTGCGCGCGAACGGCGGCGTCGGCATCGAGGACCGCCAGCAGCGGCCGATGTTCGTCGACGCTGAAGCGGCATGCGCGTTCGACGAGCTCGTGCGCAGGCTGCTTGCCAAGATGCGCCGCCAGCGCCATCGACACGGCCTCGGCAGCGATGAGCCCTCTCGTTGCCTCAAGATTGGCGGCCATCTTCTGCGCGTCCACTTCGAGGCCTTCGATCATTCGGATCGAATGCGCGAGTGCGCCCGCCGTCAGCGTGCATATTTCGGGAAGCGTTTCCCATTCCGCATGCCAGCCGCCCAAGCCGCGCTCGTGTTCCTGCACCATGCCCCCCAGGATCACGGAAACGAGGGCCGGCACACGTTGCGCCGCCGACAGGACGACGGCGCAACCGACGGGATTGCGCTTGTGCGGCATCGTCGACGAGCCGCCGCGCCCGGCCGCCGCGGGCTCGAATGCCTCGCCGACTTCGGTCTGCATCAAAAGCGAAACGTCGCGTGCCATTTTGCCCAGCGTCCCGACAACGAGGCCCAGCGTCGTGGCCACTTCTGCAATGCGATCGCGATGCGTATGCCACGGCACATCGGGTAAGGCGAGATCGAGGTCCTTTGCCAGCGCGCCCGCGACGGCGAGGCCACGATCGCCGAGCGACGCGAGCGTTCCCGCCGCTCCGCCGAATTGCAATACGGCGATCCGCGTGCGCAACGCGTCGACCCGCGAACGGTGTCGCTGGATTGCACTCAATGCACCGGCCGCCTTGAGGCCCATCGTCACTGGCGCGGCCTGCTGCAGCCACGTCCTGCCGGCCAGCGGCGTTTGCGCGTGCGCGCGCGCAACGGTGGCGAGCGCTGCCGACAGCGTCGCCAAATCGCCGGATACAAATTTGAGCGCGGCGCGCAGTTGCAGCACGAGCCCCGTGTCCATCGCGTCCTGGCTGGTCGCGCCCCAGTGCACGAAGCGCGCAGCCAATGGATCGTGCCGCGCGACAAGGGAGGTCAATGCCTTGACCAGCGGAATGGCCGGATTGCCGGCGTCGGCCGTCGCGCGGGACAGCGCGGAAATGTCGAATAGATCGGCCCGGCATTGCGCCTCGATGGCGGGAACGGCCGATTCCGGAATGACACCGACCTGTGCTTCCGCACGCGCCAGCGCGGCTTCGAAGTCGAGCATCGCCTGGACGCGACTCCGGTCGGAGAGGAGCGCGCGCATCGCCTCCGCGGTGAACAGCATGTCGGTGAGGCGTGGTGCGTCCTGCAGGCTCAAGGCGCTCTACTCCCGGGCATCGGCCGAATTGACGCGGTGGCGTTTCAGCAGTCGAAGAATACCGTCTCGCCCGCGCCTTGGAGGACGACGTTCCATTCCAGCGTACCCGGTTCGCTGGCCGACGCGATCAACGTATCGCGCCGCGCCTTCGGAACGCTCGCGAGGACCGCGTCTTCCGCATTGGCCGGATCGCCGGGGAAATAGATGCGCGTGACGAGCTGCCTCAGCATGCCGCGCATCAGGATCGTCACGTTGATGTGAGGCGCCTGCAGGCCGCCATCGGGTGCGACGACGCGACCCGGCTTGATCGTCGTGAACCTGAATCCGCCGGATTCGTCGGTGGGCACGCGCCCGAAGCCCTTGAACCCGGATTCCAGCGGCTTGTCCTGCGGGTCATCCGGGTGCGCATACTTTCCGTGGGCGTTGGCCTGCCAGATCTCGACGAGCGCATCGCTGACCGGCTGGCCGTCGCCGTCCACGATACGGCCCTCGATCGTGACGTTCTCTCCGGATACGCCGGGACCGACCAGGTTGTCGGTGACGAGCCACGTGAGGCCGATGTGCAAATACGGGCCGACGGTTTGCGATGATGTCGTTTGCAGGCTCATGGCAGGCGGCTTTCGTCAGGCGGGAAGATGATTGTCCATCGGTGTTTCGTCGCGGCCGCGAAGAACGATATCGAACCGGTAGCCCAGCGCCTGCTCGGGGATCGTCGCTTCCCAGTCGAAAGCCGAAACAAGGCGGCGGCGCGCGCGCTCGTCGGGAATGGCCAAGTACATCGGATCGTACTCGAGCAGCGGATCGCCCGGGAAATACATCTGCGTCACGAGGCGCGTCACGAACGCGGGTCCGAACAGCGAAAAATGGATGTGCGCGGGACGCCATGCGTTGTAGTGATTGCGCCACGGGTACTCACCGGGACGGATGGTGACAAAGCGGTAGCGTCCTTCGCTGTCGGTCATCGTCCGACCGCAACCGGTGAAATTGGGATCCATCGGCGCATTGTGATTGTCGCGCTTGTGCGGGTAGCGCCCCGCGGCATTGGCTTGCCAGATCTCGACCAGCGTGTTCGCGACGGGCTTCGCGTTGCCGTCGAGCACGCGTCCGCCGACGACGATCCTCTCGCCGATCGGGTCCGCCGCGTGCTGCTTCGTGAGGTCGAAATCGTTGGCGTGGATGAGATCGTGGCCGAAGAGCGGTCCGGTAATCTCGGACAATGTTTGCGGGAGCATGACCAGCGGCTGCGACGGCGAGCGTTTCACCGTCGAGGCGTACGGTGGATAGACATAGTCGGGCTGCGTGCCGCGATCGTATTTGCGGTAGCGGGCCAGTTGGGCCGCCGCCAGGTTGCGGGGTCGGGACGTCATGCTTGTCTCCTATACACGTTCGATGATCATTGCGATGCCTTGGCCGACGCCGATGCACATCGTGCACAGCGCATAGCGCCCGCCGGTCCGGCGCAATTGATACAGCGCCGTCATCACCAGTCGCGCGCCACTGGCGCCGAGCGGATGGCCGAGCGCAATGGCGCCGCCGTTGGGATTGACGATCGCGGCGTCGTCGGGCAGCCCCAAATCGCGCGTGACGGCGAGCGCCTGCGCGGCAAAGGCTTCGTTCAATTCGAGCACATCGATATCGGCGAGCTTGAGGCCCGTCTTCGCGAGCACTTTGCGCGTGGCCGGCGCCGGACCGAACCCCATGATGCGCGGGGCGACACCGGCCACTGCCGCGGCGACGACGCGCGCCCTCGGCGTCAGGCCGTGGCGGCGGATGGCGTCCTCGGAGGCGAGCAGCGTGGCGCACGCGCCGTCGTTCACGCCGGACGCATTGCCGGCCGTGACCGTGCCGTCGGGACGAACGACGCCTTTCAGCTTCGCAAGCGATTCGAGCGTCGTTTCGCGTGGATGCTCGTCACGATTGACGACGACTGGGTCGCCCTTTTTTGAAGGAATGGAGACGGCAACGATTTCCTCGGCGAGGCGGCCGGCGGCAATGGCCGCGGCGGCGCGCTGCTGGCTTCGCAGCGCAAAGGCGTCCTGGTCCGCGCGAGAAACGTTGAAGTCCGCCGCCACGTTCTCGGCGGTTTCGGGCATCGAATCGATGCCGTATTTCGCCTTCATCAGCGGATTGACGAAGCGCCAGCCGATCGTCGTGTCCTCGATCTTCGCGGCGCGCGAGAACGCGCTGTCGGCCTTCGCCAGCACGAACGGTGCACGCGACATGCTCTCGACACCGCCGGCGATCATCAACGACGTCTCGCCGCTCTTGATCGCCCTCGCGGCGATGGCAATGGCGTCCATGCTCGATCCGCAGAGACGATTGACCGTCGTGCCGGGAACCTCGACCGGCAAGCCGGCC
>WNFM01105197.1_pt1 | contig 14641 bp, 15 predicted proteins | sample 5400271 | NCBI WGS metagenome assembly WNFM01 (sample SAMN13153352, study PRJNA577476) | soil metagenome | isolation source: 60 cm saprolite on Douglas fir-dominated hillslope | place: USA:California | collected 2013-09-17 | reverse complement strand
CCCCCTCACCCGGATTTTTCGCTTCGCGTAAAATCCGACCTCCCCCCGCAAGCGGGGCGAGGTGGAAAACCTCAACTCTCGTTCTTCAATATCTTGAACACACCGCTCGCCATCGCGATACAGCGCTTGTCGACCTTCACTTCGGTGGTGATGAAAATGAGACTGCGGGTGGAGCGCACCACGTGCGGCTTCGACACCAAGAGTTCGCCGATCTTGCCGGCTTCGACGAAGTGCACATCGAGCTGCACGGTCGCCAAGGTCGGCTTGCCGGAGACGTGGCGGGCGGTCATGCCGCAGGCACGGTCGGCGAAGGTCATCAGCACGCCGCCCTGCACCAGGCCGCGGCGATTGTGGTGCTTGTCCTCGGTCTGCAGTGCGAATTCGAGCTCGCCGTCGACCTGGCGTTCCCACAGCGGGCCGATCAGTTGCAGGAATCCGCTGGTGTCGACGATCTTCCAGCCGTCGGATTTGAGTTTGTCCGCGGCCTTGCTGGTCATGTCGTGATTTCCGTTGGTCTGGCGGGCTGTCATGCTGTCGGGGTCATTTCATCGGTCGCGCGTGTGTTGTAGTCAAGCGGGATGGTCAGGTCATTTGACGATACCACCCGGCGGAATATCGCAGAGCTCTGCGCCGGCTTCAGGCGCGTGCAGCCCGATGGCGCCGCGCCGTCGCTGAAGCGGGCCGCGGTGGCGATCGCGCTCACCCGGGCCGAGCAGGGGACGGGGACCGCGTTCCTGCTGACGCGACGGGCCGCAAGTCTGCGCGCCCATGCCGCCCAATGGGCGCTGCCGGGCGGGCGCTGCGACCCGGGCGAGACCCAGGCGCAGGCCGCACTTCGCGAACTGCATGAAGAGCTCGGCGTCAACTTAAGCGAAGGCGACGTGCTGGGCCTGCTTGACGACTATCCGACCCGCTCCGGCTATCTCGTCACGCCGGTCGTGGTGTGGGTAAGCACGGATGCTGCGATCTCACCGAATCCTGATGAAGTCGAGTCCGTGCACCACATTGCGATCGAGGACATCGAACGCGACGACGCGTTCTCCTTCACAAAAATCCCCGAAAGCACGCGGCGCGTGATCCGCTTTCGCCTCCACGGTCAACACATCCACGCGCCGACCGCGGCCGCGACACCCGCGTCGCCGAACTGGAGCAACCGGTGTTCGCCTGGAAATAGGGAGGTTCGAAATGCGAATTGCAAAATGGATCGTCGCTGCGCTCGCTCTCGGTGCAGGCGTGCATGAGGCTGCCGCGCAAACTTATCCCGCCCGCGCGATCACGCTTGTGATTCCGTTCGCGCCCGGCGGCAGCACGTCCATTGTCGGCCGCGGCGTCGCCGACAAGATGAGCGAACTGCTCGGCGAAAAGGTGGTGATCGATAACCGTCCCGGCGCCGGGGGCACCGTTGGCACCAAGGCGGTCGCGAAAAGCGAACCCGACGGCTACACGCTGGTGCTGGGCTATACCGGAACGCTGGCGATCGGGCCTTCGGCCTACAAGAGTGCCGGCTACGATCCGCGCAAGGACTTTGCGCCGATCGGCATGATCGGCAACGCGCCGAACTCGCTGGTGGTCAATCCGTCGTTCCCGGCAAAGACCGTTGCCGAACTGATCGCTTACGCAAAAGCCAATCCCGGCAAGGTCAATTTCGGCTCGGCCGGCGCCGGCACCGCGAGCCATATCACCGGCGAATATTTCGCGGCCTCCGCCGGCATCACGCTGGTGCATATTCCCTACAAGGGCACCGGACCGGCGCTGACCGATCTGTTGGGCGGCCATATCCCGATGGCGTTTGCGCCGATCCCGGCTTCGCATCCCAACGTCACCGCCGGCAAATTGCGCGCGCTCGCGGTGACCAGCACGATCCGCTCGAACCTGATGCCTGACGTGCCGACGATGGCGGAGGCGGGCCTGCCCGGCTTCGACGCCTCGCTGTATTATGGTCTCGCCGCGCCGGCCGGCACGCCGCGCCCGATCATCGACAAGCTCAACAAGGCGCTGCGCGAGGCGCTCGCCTCCGACGAGGTAAAACGGCAATTGGGCGCCGACGGCACCGAGATCACGCCCGGCACGCCGGAGGATTACGCCGAGTTGATCGACAAGGATGAGAAGAAGTGGTCGCAATTGCTGAAAGCCAGCGGCGTCGCGCCGGAGTGAGCGTGGTCTGCCTTCCTTCTCCCACAAGAAGGAAAAAGAGTCGCGCCGTTTCGGGGCTGACTTGCGCTGAACGCTTGCTACAACGGCATCATGCGCCTGCATTTGATTCGCCTGAGTTCCGGATTGGTCGCGCTCGCGCTGATGGCGGGCGCGCCGCAGGCCATCGCGACCGAGCCGTTGCCGCCCTCGACGGCGGATGCGATGGCGCAGGCGGCCTCGCCTCAAGCGATTGCCGACTATCGCCGCAGGCTCGGGGAATATCAGGCCGCGCGTGCCGCATTCGAAGAGGTGGCCGGTCCCTATTNNCGACTACGTGTTGACCCACCCGCCGCTCTATAGCGGGCCGAAGCGGCCGGTCGATCCGGAACCGCAGGACGACGGCAAGCCGCGCGAGCGCAAGGCGATCCCCGTGGTCTCTGATCTGCTGCAGGCGGCGGCCCAGGAGTTCCAGTTCACGCCGCAACGCCCCACGAGCGAGGTCGAGTTCAAGCGCGCCTATGCAAGCTACGCGCTGGCCTCGGGCCTGACGCGCGAGAAGGCGGTGCGGGTCTATTCGTTCGAGACCGGCGGCGCCGGCAATTACGATGTGCAATCGGGTATCGAGCATGGCGGCAAGCGCGCCATCTCCACCGCGATGGGCTACAACCAGCTCCTCACCACCAACAGCGTTGAGCTGATGGCCGAGCAGGGCCGTGAGTTCGTCAAGGAATTGACGGCGAAGGCGGCCTCATTGTCGGGGCCGGCGCGCAAGGCGATGGACCACAAGCTCGCGGTGTTGAAGAAAATGGTGGCGTTCACGCTCACTGTCCCCGACGACTGGTCGGCGCATGAAAAACTCGCCAATACCGCGCAGGGCTGGGCGGTGCACGCCATGGTGCTGGATATCGACGTCGGGCCGATGCTGCAGACCCACAAGCTCCTGACCTCGGTGCTCTTCGCGCGCGCCAAGGGCTACAACCGTCCGCTGACCGCTGCCGAACTCGAAATGATGAACCTGACCGGCGACGGCACCGGGCTCGACATGGTGACCATGCCGCAGGCGATGCGCGAGCAGGTGCCGACCTCGAATTTCTTCCAGCGCAGCGGCTACGAGCGCAACCCGGTCGCGATCCGCCACAACACGGTGGCGAAGCTCCTGGCCGTGACCGATGAGCGGATGGATTTCAACAGCAACAAGCCCGGCGCGAAGGAATTGGCCGCGGCGTTTTAGCCTGCCGTCGTCCCGGCCTTGAGCCGGGACCCATAACCACAGGCCTGTGTTGATTGACCGAGGCGTCTGCCGCATTGCCTCAAAGATCGGACACGGCGTATGGGTCCCGGCTCAAGGCCGGGACGACACCTGGTAAATTCTCACCCTCAATTCGTCCCAAACATGAACTTGCCGTCGCCCTCGAGATAGGGGCCGGTGCGCATGTAGAGCTGGCCGTTGTGGCCGATGAAGAACAGCGTGCCCTTCGGCACCTTCTTGGCGCCCTTCAGCAGCGTTCCGGCATTGTTGGTGCCCATCTTGTAGGAGAACGTCTTGCCGTCCTTGTCGTAGCCATAGCCCATGTCGGGCTTCAGCTCCCAGGGCGTCGGTGCGGCGGCTTGCGCCAAAGCAGATGTTGCCAGCCCCGTCAGGGCGGCCGCCATCAAAAACGTCCTCATGGAAAATCCTGTCATCGTCATCCTCCCGACGGCCTAAACGGCCTGCGTCCCAATTTTTTGCTACCCATCGACTTGAACAAATCACGAACGACATTAATTCGTCAATGCCACCTTCGCCGCATCGCGTTTCGCGGCCACCTTTCCTTTCGGACTTTGTGATTTCCCGTGTTCGACTTCGCGACTATGTTCCCATTTCCGGTTACAAGCGATCCATTGCAGAGAATGTCATGGGGATGATTCGGATGAGCCACGTCGTGAAAATCGGTTTCGGTGCTGTGCTGTCGTTCATGACACTGGTTACCCTGACATTGTCTTCTCCGGCGCTGGCCGACGACTTCAAGCTATCCAGCAACCAGCGGATCGCCTGCAGCCGGGGCCTAAGCGCCGGCAAGCTCAATACCGCGACCTGCAAGTCCTACGCGTATCTCTTCAACACCAAGACGTCGGAATATTTCCGCTGCCAGGTCTCGCTGGCGCTGACGCGGGACAACAAGGAAGTCATCAACGTGCAGACCGACGGCGGCTGCACCAAGAAGCCGCGCATCTTCGAAGGCGACGGCAACTATTCGTTCGACGCCACCGAAACCGAAGCGCCGAACACCAATTCGTTCTTCGGCCCGGGCGGCTATGCGGTGTGGGCCAGCGACAACAGCGCACAGAAGGTGCGCGGTTGCATCACGATCTCCTCCGGCCTCGGCTCCGATATCTCGAAATGCGTCGACATGTCGTTTCAGTGAGCGGCGTCGCCGTGAACTGAGTCGGAGCTGGCGCCATGCGCAGGATCAGGCCGGCACAACTGTGTCGTTCCTGGCTGTTTCTCGAAGGCGCCAACGAGGCCGTGCTGCAGCGGGCTGCGTCTTCCGGTGCCGACGTCCTGATCCACGAACTCGAGGACTTTACGCCGCCGGCCCTGCGTCCGAAGGCACGGCTGCTGGCGCCGGATCTCTACGCGTCATGGCGTGAAGCCGGCGCCGTGGTCGCGGTGCGCGTCAACCCGCTCGATCAGGACGGCATGGACGATCTCGCCGCGGTCATGCGCGGCCGTCCCGATATCGTCGCATTGCCGAAAGTCGCCGAGCCCAGTCACGTCGCGGAGCTCGATGAGGCGGTAACCGGCTTCGAGCGCGACTACGGCATTGCCGAAGGCTCGACCGCACTGCTGCCCAATATCGAATTCGCGCGCGGACTGGTGCAGACAGGCGCGATCGCCACCGTCAGCAAGCGCGTCACCGCCTGTCTGCTCGCCTCGGAAGATCTTGCGGCCGATCTCGGCGCCGAACGCGATACCGATAGCGTCGAGTTGGCCTATTGCCGTCAGCGTTTCATCGTCGAATGCCGCGCCGCCAATGTCGTGGCGGTCGATTGTCCCTACACCTGGAGCGACGCGCCGGGCGTCGAGCGCGACACGCGCTGGGCCCGCCGGCTGGGATACGCCGCGAAAAGCCTGGTCGATCCCTCGCATGCCGCCATCGTCAACGGCGTGCTGACGCCCGACGACAATGAAATGCGCCGCGCCCGTGACATCGTGGCCGCGTTCGAGGCGGCGCGGGCGCAAGGCGCCGCGCGCGCCGAACATGAGGGTTCGCTGATCGAGGTGCCGACCTATTCCAACGCGAAGCGGTTGATTGCCCGCGGCGAGGCGTTAGGTCGGTTCAATTGAATGGCTGCGGCAGATTCCTCCCGTTTCAATTAGCCATCCGAGCCCTGCGTATTTGGCCGACATCTGCGTCGTTTAGATGGGTTGACCGAGGTCCTCCATCCGTCCAATTTCCGGCGAAATTTAAGGGAGAACGCTACCCATGAATTCGAAGTTCATTGCGGCCGCCGTTGCGGTGGCGGCGGTATTTTCAGTGCCCGGCGCGCAGGCCCAGCAATTCATCAACGTGCTGACCGGCGGCACCTCCGGCGTGTATTACCCGCTCGGCGTCGCGATCGGCAAGATCTACAGCGACAAGATTCCGAACGTGAAGACCCAGGTGCAGGCCACCAAGGCGTCGGTCGAGAACCTGATTCTGCTGCAGCAGGGCCGCGGCGAGATTGCGTTCACGCTCGGCGATTCGCTCAAGGCCGCGTGGGACGGCGACGAGGAGGCCGGCTTCAAGTCCAAGCTCGACAAGCTGCGCACCATCGGCGCGATCTATCCGAACTACATCCAGATCGTCGCGACTGCCGAGAGCGGCATCAAGACGCTGGCGGACCTGAAGGGCAAGAGCCTCTCGGTCGGTGCGCCGAAGTCCGGCACCGAGCTCAACTCGCGCGCGATCCTGGCCGCCGCCGGGATGACCTACAAGGACATGGGCAAGGTCGAATATCTGCCGTTCGCCGAATCCGTCGACCTGATGAAGAACCGCCAGCTCAACGCGACGCTGCAGTCGGCAGGTCTCGGCGTGGCCTCGCTGAAGGATCTCTCGACCTCGAGCGACATCACCGTGGTGGCGGTTCCCAAGGCGACGGTCGACAAGATCGGCCCGCCCTTCGTCGCGGTGACGATCCCCGCCAATACCTATACCGGCCAGGACAAGGACGTCCCGACCGCCGCGGTCGTCAATTATCTCGTGACCAGTTCGGCGGTCTCCGACGATCTGGCCTACCAGATGACCAAGCTGGTCTATGAGTCGCTCCCTGAACTGGCGAACTCGCATGCGGCCGGCAAGGAGATCAAGCTGGAGACGGCCGCGACCGGCAGCCCGGTTCCGCTGCATCCCGGCGCGATCCGCTATTACAAGGAAAAGGGCCTGATCAAGTAACGGCTCAATCGGTGTCATGGCCGGGCTTGACCCGGCCATCCATTCTTACATGAAAATTTCGATCGATGCGCGGGAGCGCAGGCAAGTTTACGTAGCCTGCGTAAAACAGGCTACTAAGCCCGCGCATGACGTGTTGGGGGATACTGTCGCGATGCTATAAGCGTCGCGGGCAAAGGCGGGGGTGGCGGGCATGCTACAGGCTGAGGGCGCGGAAGAGCCGATCAAGGTCGAATTCGACAATTTCGAGCATGGGTTTCCGCCGGGCTTTGGCCCGGGCGGCTGGGGCTATCTGGCCTATGCGGTCGGCATCGCCTTTGCGGTGTTCCAGCTCTATGTCGCAGCCTTCAACTACCTGCCGAGCCAGGTGGTGCGCGGCATTCATGTCGGCTTCCTGCTGCTGCTGAGCTTCGGCCTGATCGGCAACTTCACGGCCAAGAACGCTTTCGGCCGGGCGGTTGGCTGGCTGATCGGCGCCGTTGGATTCCTGTGCGGGCTGTATCAGTGGATCTTCTATGCCGACCTGATCGCCCGCGATGGCGATCCGACCCACGTCGACCTCGCGGTCGGGACCTTGCTGGCGGTGCTGGTGTTCGAGGGCACGCGAAGGCTGATGGGGGCGGCGCTGCCGCTGATGTGCGGCGCCTGCCTGCTCTATTGGTTTTTCGGCCAGTATCTGCCGGCGCCGTTCAACCATCGCGGCTATGATTTCGACCAGGTCATTACGCATCTTTCGTTCGGCACTGAAGGGTTCTACGGCGTGCCGATCTACGTGTCGGCGACCTACATCTTCCTCTTCATCCTGTTCGGCGCATTCCTCGAGCGCGCCGGCATGATCCAGTTGTTCACCGACGTCTCGCTCGGCCTGTTCGGCCGCACCCGCGGCGGTCCCGCCAAGGTCGCGGTGTTCGCCTCGGGCATGATGGGAACGATCTCCGGCTCCGGCGTCGCCAACGTCGTCACCGTCGGCCAGTTCACGATTCCGTTGATGATCAAGTTCGGTTATCGCCGTGCGTTTGCCGCCGGCGTCGAAGCGACTGCCTCGATGGGCGGGCAGATCATGCCACCTGTGATGGGCGCGGTCGCCTTCATCATGGCGGAAACGCTCGGCGTGCAATATTCCGAAATCGTCAAGGCTGCGGTGATTCCGGCCTGTCTGTATTTCGCCTCCGCGTTCTGGATGGTGCATCTGGAAGCCGGCAAGCATGGCCTCGTCGGCATGAAGCGTTCGGAAATCCCGAGCGCGTGGAAAGCGCTGGTGAACCGCTGGTACCTGGTGTTGCCGCTGGCCGCGCTGGTCTACATGCTGTTCGAAGGCTTTACGCCGCTCTATGCCGGCAGCATCGGTCTGGCGCTGACCGTTGCATTGATTCTCGGCGCCAGCATCGTGCTCGGCTTCTCCAGCACCGTGCTGCGCTATATTTTCTGGATCGGGCTGGCGCTGGTGGCCGCTGCGGTCTCGCGCAATGGGCTCGAGATCATTCCGGTCGCGGGCATTGTTGCCGGCCTGGTCCTGATTGCCGCGATCACCCGCGGTGGCCGCGCGACGCTCGCCGCCTGCCGCGACTCGCTCGCCGACAGCGCCAAGTCGGCGCTGACCGTCGGCATGGCCTGCGCCATTGTCGGCACCATCATCGGCATGATGACGCAGACCGGCGTCGGCACCATCTTCGGAAGCTGGATTATCGGACTTGGTGACAAGAGCCTCTTTTTGGCGCTGATCATGACCATGCTGCTGTCGATCCTGCTCGGCACCGGGATTCCGACGATCCCCACCTACATCATCACCGCAGCGCTAGCCGCGCCGGCGTTGGCAAAACTCGGCGTGCCGCTGATCGCGAGCCACATGTTCGCGTTCTATTACGGCATCATGGCCGACCTTTCGCCGCCGGTAGCGCTGGCGGCCTTGGCGGCGGCGCCGATCGCCAAGGAAAATCCCGACAAGATCGGCTGGGAGGCGATGCGGATCGCGCTGGCGGGCTACGTCATTCCGTTCATCTTCGTCTACTCGCCGGCGCTGATGCTGCAGGCCGGCGATCCGATGGCGGCCAGGCTCGGCTTCTACGGCGCGGTGGCGCTCGCGACCTTCAAGGCGCTTGTCGCGATCGCTTTGTTCGGCATTGTCGCGATCGGCTTCCTGTACACGCGGCTGACGCTGCTCGAACTCGCAGTGGCCTCGGTCGCGGCACTGTGCCTGCTCGGCGATTTCGCCTTCAGCGACACCATCGGCTTCGTCCTCGCAGCAGCCGTCGTGATCTGGCAATGGCGGCAGCGTCCGCGCAGCGCGGTGGCGGCGGCTTGAGCCTCTGCCTCGCTTCAGCTGGCGTGGTGAAGACGCTGTCGGTCGCGGCCTTCACGCTGGTCTGGACCCATTCGATCGAGAAGGTCGACTGGCAGGAAGACTGGCGCATCACCCCGCAGGGACTGCAAGTGGAGCAGGCGCGCATCAAAGGCTCCGGCGCCGGCATGGAGCCGCCGCCCGAGGCGCGATTGGTCGACGGCTGGTTTCAGTGGAATCCGAAGCGGCCGCCGATGCCGGAAGTGGTGCTGGGAAATTCCGGGGCTGCCGGTGAATGGCGGCTGTGCCATGATGGCAACTGCCAAACGTTGTCGGAGATTTTAGGGCACCCGGTCGGTATCAATGTCACGACGATGAAAGCATGCAACGATCCGTAGTTTTCGTAGCCCGGATGAGCGCAGCGACATCCGGGACCGCTCCAGCACCGCCCCGGATATCGCTGCGCTCATCCGGGCTACAAGAAAACAACAATTTGAAAAGGGAGAGAAGTCGATGGAACGGCTCAAGGGCAAGACGACGATGGTGGTGGGCGCAGGCTCGATCGGTCCCGGCTGGGGCAATGGCAAGGCGACGGCCGCGACCTTTGCGCGCGAGGGCGCGCAGGTGTTTTGCGTCGACCGCAATGCCGCTGCGGCCAAGGAAACCGTCGACATCATCACCGGTGAAGGCGGCAAGGCCACAGCCTTCACCGCCGACGTCTCCCGCGAGACCGAGGTCGAGGCGATGGTCGCGGCCTGCATGAAGACCTACGGCCGCATCGACGTGCTCGACAACAATGTCGGCATTGCCGAGATGGGCAGCGTGGTCGAGGTCAACGAAGCGAGCTGGGACCACGTCTTCGCGGTCAATCTGAAGAGTGCCTATTTCGCCATGAAGCACGTCATTCCGGTGATGAAAAAGCAGGGCGGCGGTTCGATCATCAACATCTCGTCGATCGCCTCGATCCGCCATCTCGGCATTTCCTACGTCACCTATGGCGCCTCGAAAGCGGCGATGAACCAGATGACGAAGACCACGGCGGTGCAATTCGCTCCGGATCATGTCCGGGTGAACTGCATTTTGCCCGGCCTGATGAAGACGCCGATGGTGGCGCATTCCGCCGGCCTTGCGGCCAGCTATTCCGCGGGGGATGTCGAGGCGATGTGGCGCGCGCGCGACGCGCAGGTGCCGATGGGCCACATGGGCGACGCCTGGGACGTTGCCAATGCCGCGTTGTTCCTGGCGTCCGATGAATCGAAGTATGTGACCGGAATCGAACTCGTGGTCGACGGCGGGATCACGGTGAAGTCCGGTGCGTAGTCAGGCCTGCGCCCCCAGTTCCGCGCGATCCAGTTCTTCCTCGATCAGATGGAAGGCGTCGTCGCCGATCTCTTCGGAGCGGCGCAGCGTCAGCAGCGATTGCCGGGCGACACCGAGCGCGCGGCGGCGTAGCGGGTCGGCTGGAAGCTCGCTGGAGGCGACGCCGCCGTCTGGACTGCCTTCGGCGCGCAGCAACAGCGCGCGATATTCCAGCCGCAGGATTTCGGCTTCTTCCGACGGATCGCCGTCGATTTCGTCGAGCGCCGCGCGGTAGACGATGGTGCGGGCCCGGGCCGCCTCGGCCGCAACGGGATTCTCGTCCTTCAACTGGAGCGCCACGATCAGCGGCCGTAACGTCAGTCCCTGAATGACCAGCGATCCCAGCACCACGGCGAACGCGGTGAGCAGTATCAGGTCGCGATAGGGAAAGCCTTCCGGCAGCGCAAACGCAGCCGCCAGCGTGACGATGCCGCGCATGCCGCACCAGGATACGACGAGGCCGCGCTTGACCGTCGGCACCCCGGCCATTGGCTGGCCCAGCAACGCGCCCCCTGCGGCCGCGATCCGCAAGACGGTGCCGTAGAACATCACCCAGGTGATGCGGGCCAGGATCACGGCGGCCAGTACGCTGGCGGCGAAGATGCAGTATTCCGTCCGCACGGCGTCATCGAGGCGCGACCAGATCGGGCCCAGCTGCATGCCGATCAGCATGAACGCCAGCACGTTGAGCACGAACACCACGGTCTCCCATACCGCATAAGTCGGCACCCGCAGCCGCGCGGGAGTCCGCGCCGGCGCGGTGCGGGCCAGCGTAATCGCGTAGACCACGATGGTGAGGATGCCGGAAAGGCCGAGCCGCTCGGCGACGATCCACACCATGAAAGTTCCGGCAAACTGGCTGATGATGGCGCTCGGCGCCTCGCTGATACGCCGGGTCAGCAACAACGAGACCCTGGCGAACACATAACCCGCGATCAGACTGCCCAGCAATGCCAGCACGACCTGCGGCGCGAACGCGCTCCACCTGAAATGCTCGACTGCGGTAGCGCCGACGGCGATGCGATAGATCAACAGTGCGCTGGCGTCGTTGAGCAGGCTCTCGCCTTCGAGGATCTTCAGGATTCGGTAGGGCAGACTGACCTGGCGCAGGATCGCGATCGCCGCCGCGGCATCCGGGGGTGCTACGATGGCGCCGAGCGCGATTGCGACCGACCATGGCATGTCCGGCCGCAACCAGTGCGCCAGCAGTGCTACGACCGCCGTGGTGACGCCGACCGCCACCACCACCAGCGTCGCTACCGGCAACCAGTTGTTGCGGAGGTCGCGCAGCGAGGTATCGAAGGCGGCGTCCAGCAATACCGGCGCGACGAACAACGCCAGCGCCAGATCGGGCTCCAGTGTCCAGGACGGGGTCTGAGGCGCGAACGCCAGCAGCGCGCCGCCAACGGCAAGGAAAGTCGGATAGGGCACCTTGATTCGGCGCGCCAGCGCCGACAGCACGACAGCGCCGAGCAACAGCCCGATGATCCATTCGAACGTAAGCAAGTCGGAAAAACCCCCGCGATGGTTAGCCGCAATTCTAACACCAAATGACAGCAACATCGCCGCTGCAAATTGTCGTCTGTCCGAATGGCGCTCCCCTTGCTAGGATGGTCGCGATATCAATCGCCGGGTACATCGATGCGAGGTTGGCTCCCAAGTTCTGTTGTTGCGTGCGTGTTATGGGCGTTGCTCGTGCCGAATGCGTGGGCGACCGGTACCGAGCCGGCCAAGGATGTCCGGATCGATCCGGCGCCTTGCATCGCCGCGGCCGCCGCCAATGATAACGACAAGGTCATCGATCTCTGCGGCACGCTGATCGACAACGAGAAGACCGACAAGGCCGACCGCATCAAGGCGCTGATCGCACGTGGGGCCTCTTACGGCCGCAAGGACATGACCGATCGCGCCATCGGCGACTACAGTGTGGCGCTGCAGCTCGATCCATCGTTGGCCAGTACCTTCAACGCGCGCGGCGAGCTTTGGCGTAGGAAAGGCGATCGGCCCAAGGCGCTCGCGGATTTCGGCGCTGCACTCAGGCTGAACCCCGACCACTTTGTCGCCAAGGCCAACTATAAATCGCTGGCGCTGGAGCTGGAGCGGCTCGGCGCGCTGAAAGCGGTGGCCGGAAAGCCGAGTTTCAATTGCGCCACTGCGCGGCGCGCGGTGGAAAAGGCGATCTGCGCCAATCCCGAATTCGCCGATCTCGACCGCGAAGTCAACGCGTCATATCTGCGGTCGTTTAACGAGATCCAGAACCCCGGGGAGAAGCGCAAACTGCAGCGCGAGCAGGAGGATTTTATTGCCCGCCGCAACGCCGGATTCGGCCGGCCCGGCTACAACCTGCAGCAGGAAATGAAAAAGCGGCTGCAGGAGATCAATGGCATCGACGGATATTGACGTTCGACCGGGCGGCCGGCTTTCGAACCTTCCGGCGCACTGCCGCGACAGATTGACCGAAGCGCGGTTTGCCCGCGCAAGTCAGTCATATTCCGAGATTTGCCATGCGACCGTTTGCCCTGTCCGTTGCCGCCAGCGCATTGCTGGCACTGACCGCCCTGACCCCCGTTGCCCTGCATGCCGAGACCGCCACCGATACGCCCGTCGCCAGCATCGCGCTGAGCGGGGCTGCCCCCGCCAAGCTGATCCCAAGCTGCACCGCCGTGATCGACAATCCCTCGACAGCGGATGCCGACCGTCTCGATGCCACCATTACGCGCGCCGTCGCGCTGCATAACAGCGGCCAGACCGACAAGGCGCTGGCCGAAATCGATGCCGTCATCGCCAAAGACCCGCAACGTGCTCGCGCTTTTCGCGCCCGCGGCGAAATATTCCGCCAGACCGGCAAGACCGAGACAGCGTTTCAGGCTTTGAACGAAGCGATCCGGCTCGAACCCGACAATGCCAACGGCTATGAAAGCCGCGGCAATGTTTTCAACAACATCAAGAAGTACGACCGCGCCATCGAGGACTATAACGAGGCGTTGCGGCTGAAGCCGGATTTGGCGCAGGCGTTTTCCGACCGTGGGGCCGCCTGGTACTTCAAGGGCGAATACCAGAAGGCGGTCGCCGACTATGATGCTGCGATCCGTCTCGATCCCGATCACGCGCAGACCTACACCAACCGTGGCGCGGCCTATCGCAAGCTTGGCCGCAGCGAACTGGCACTGAAGGACGAAACCTCGGCGATCCGGATCGATCCGACGCGACCGGAATATTTCGACAATCGCGGACTGAGCCTTGCTGGCAACGGCGACTATGTAGGCGCGATCGCCGATTACGATGAGGCGATCAAGCTTCGTCCCGAGGCGAAATTCCTGACCAACCGCGGCGACGCTTATCAGGCCCGCAAGGATTACGACCGCGCCATTGCCGATTACGGCGCGGCGCAGAAACTGGATCCGAAATTCCAGCGCGTCTACAACAACCGTGGTGCGGCGTGGCAGCACAAGGGCGACCGTGCGCGGGCGAAAGCGGATTATGCCGAGGCGGTCCGCCTCGATCCTTCCGACAAGAACGCCGCCGAAAATTACGAGGTGGTGACGAAGGAAATCGAGCGATTGGACGCGCTGGCGTCCCAGAAGAACCTGCCGAGCTTCAATTGCGCCACCGCTAGACGCCAGGTCGAAAAGGCGATCTGCACCGATCCCGGCCTTGCCCAGCTCGACCGCAACATCAACGACGTGTTCCTGCGGGTGATCGCGGACGCGGAATCCGACAGCCATCGCGCGGCACTGGCGTTGACCCGGCAGCAGCGCGACTTCATCGACCAGCGCAACGCGTCGTTCGGCCGCCGCGGCTACGACCTGCGCCAGGCGATGGAGGAGCGGCTGGACAAGCTCAATTCGATCGCCCGGCAGTAGGGTTTACCTGAATGTCGCAGCTGTTCCGGCTTGATCTCCCGCCGCTTCGCGTGACAATGGCGCGCAAGACGTTGCGGGAGAAGCGCCATGAACATCCACGACAAGAGCCGGTATCACGAGGTTCATGCCCTCTCGCTCAGCGATCCCGAGGGATTTTGGGCCGAGGCGGCGCGCGAGATCGACTGGATCGAACCGCCCCGGAAGATCTTCGATGCTTCCATGGGCACCTATGGCCGCTGGTTCGTCGGCGGCGTGGTCAATACCTGCTACAACGCGCTTGACCGCCAGGTTGCCAACGGGCGCGGTGATCAGGTCGCGCTGATTCATGACTCGCCGCTCGCCAACACGGTCTCGAGATTCACCTACGCCGAGATGCTGCGCGAAGTGCAGGCGCTCGCCGCCGTGATGCAGGATTTCGGCGTCGCCAAGGGCGATCGCGTAATCCTCTATATGCCGATGGTGGCGGAGGCCGTGGTCGCGATGCTCGCCTGCGCGCGGATCGGCGCTGTTCATTCGGTGGTGTTCGGCGGCTTTGCGGCCAAGGAACTGGCGACGCGCATCGAGGATGCCAAGCCGAAACTGATTTTCTCCGCAAG
>WNFM01028359.1_pt6 | contig 14641 bp, 7 predicted proteins | sample 5400271 | NCBI WGS metagenome assembly WNFM01 (sample SAMN13153352, study PRJNA577476) | soil metagenome | isolation source: 60 cm saprolite on Douglas fir-dominated hillslope | place: USA:California | collected 2013-09-17 | reverse complement strand
GTAGTGGACGCCTTCAAAGGTGTTGTAAGGCTGGTTCTTGAGGTCCGGGAAGACGGTCTTGTAGTTGGGAACGAGGCTGACGTTGACCGGGTCGACCTGGTGGGCGGCGACGAGCCGCGCGGTGGCGTTGCCGGAAGCGGAGACGCCGTCGTACTGGCCGGTTTTCATCAGGTCGACCATTTCGTCAGACGTGCCGGCGACCTTGTCGTTGACCTTGCAGCCGGATTCCTGTTCGAAGGGCTTGACCCATTCGGATTCGACGTAGCCGGCCCAGGAGATCAGGTTGAGCTGCCCCTCGCCCTTACCGAGCTTCTGCAGTTCTTCGCCCCCTCCGCTGCTGCTACTGCCGCTGGATCCTCCGCAGCCGGCGAGGACGAGCATGAACGCGACCAGGCCGGCGACGACGAGCCACGCCGTTCGGGCGGGATGAGCGTCTCTTCTCCTCATGGTGAAACCTCCTCTGTAGTTGACTTCCCACGGACGGCGGCCGCGTGCTCCGGACGCCATCCCACCAGGATCTCTTCCCCCCGCTCGGGCGCCGTCCCCGCTGACGCGCCCTCCAAGTTCTGCCTTACGAGCTGCAGCGTTCCGCCGTCGTCGAGCGCCACCGTGTAGCGCGTCACCATCCCCGCGTAGGCGACCTCCACGATCCTGCCGCGCTCCCTGTGGAGCCCGTCGGCGGATGCGTCAGGGTCGAGTAGCTGGATCTTCTCGGGGCGGATCGTGAGGCGCTTGCCGTCGCGCTCGATCACGTTGGATATTCCGACGAAGCCGGCGACGAACTCGTTGACGGGCCGCTCGTAGAGCTCCTCCGGCGGGCTCACCTGCTCGATCCTGCCGTCGTTGAAGACGGCGATCCGGTTGCTCATCGTCAACGCCTCGTCCTGGTCGTGGGTGACGTAGACGAAGGTGATGCCGACCTCGCTCTGGATCGTCTTCAGCTCCACCTGCATCTGCTCGCGCAGCTTCAGGTCGAGCGCTCCGAGCGGCTCGTCGAGCAGCAGCACCTTGGGCCGGTTGACGATCGCCCGCGCCAGCGCCACCCGCTGCCGCTGGCCGCCGGAGAGTTCGCCCGGCTTGCGCTCCGCGTAGCCGGGCAGGCGGACCATCTCCAGGGCCTCGTCGCGGCGGCGGACGCGCTCGGACTTGTCCACACCGGCCACCCTGAGGCCGTAGGCGACGTTCTCGCCGACGGTCATGTGCGGGAAAAGGGCGTAGTCCTGGAAGACGGTGTTGACCGCCCGGTCGTAGGGCGGCACGCCGCCGACCTCCTCGCCCGCGAGCTCGATCGTGCCGTCGCTGGGGTCCTCGAAGCCGGCGATCATCCGCAGCGTCGTCGTCTTGCCGGAGCCGGACGGGCCGAGCAGGGTAAAGAACTCGCCGCGCTCGATCTCGAGGTCTATTCCCGCAACGGCCTCGACCTCGCCGTAATGCTTGGTGAGGCCTGCGAGGCGGATGTCGGGAGGTGAAGCGGCTACAGAATGACGTTATCCGAGCCGCCCAGGAAAGCAAGGACAATTCCGCCCCGGCTGGTTGGCCAAGGTGGAGCACGGATGTGGGAGGTGGGGGCCGATCGGGTGCCCCTCCCCCTGCGCTGGGTTTTTCGCCTCTAACTTCCTGTCTCTCGCTGAGCGGTCTGTGCGAAAAACAGGACGCCGCTTGCGGGAGGGGCACCCGATCGGCCCCCTCCCCGAGTGCAGCAGCAGTTCTAGTACCCCGCCGGATGCCGGGCAACAAAGCCGACGTTGCTGAGCAGTTCTTCGTGCCAGCGCGGGCCGGTGCCGCTGGCGTCCCCGGAGGTGTCCCAGCGGACGCCGGCGATCACGGCGTAGGCGTGACCGGCGTTGGCGTAGACGGTGATCCAGCGTCCCGTGCCGGGCAGGCCCCATTTCTCCATCGGGCCCGAGGGAAGCGGGCTTTCGAGGAATTCGCCGCCGTGCAGCGCGAAGCTGACGGAGCCGGAGCAGTCATAGCCGCGGTCGTACCAGCGCGCGTGGCCTCCGCCCCAGATGTATGGCTTGGTGCGGATCGTGTTGGCTGCTTCGATCACCGCCTTGACGCGGGGCGGGGCGCTGCGGGGGGGGATGAGTTCCCCGGTGAAGAGAAGCTTTGCCTTGGCGGTGGGGGTGCAAACGTCAACCGCGGCGGGGGTGACGCCGCCGGTGGTGCAGGCGGCGGAGGCACTGCCGGGGGCGGCGAGAGCGACGACGACGGATGCCGCCGATATCGCTAACCCTGCTTTGAGCTTGAACCTGTCTGACAGCAAACCGATCTCCTTTGTCGGCCTACGGGGTTAGCTGTCGGGCTGGCGCGAAAGGAGCCTGCGCCCCCGCCTGAGCTAGGCGGGTTAGCCCCGAAAACGTGGTTCCCCCGTTCCCACAGCGCCTTGGAGCGCGCGGGACTCGGCGTTTCGGTTCTACGGAACGGCGGCAGCATAGACCATCCGCCGGTCGCTTGCTCACAGAACGCAAACATTTAGTGGCCATTCGCACTTTCATCTCAGATTCCTGTCGGCTGCACGGCTGCTAGCTTGGGCTTTGGGATGGAACTTGCCGGCCGCACAGCTCTCCTCACCGGCGCCACCGGCGGCCTCGGCAGAGTGATCGCCAGGGCGCTGGCCGGACGCGGGGCGATGCTCTCGCTCAGCGCTCGCAACTCCGGCGCCCTGGAGGCGCTGGCGGCCGAGCTGCCTGGAGAGGGGCACAAGGTCGTGCTCGCGGACCTGGCGGAGCCCGGCGCGGCGGAGCGGCTTGCCGCGGACGCCGGCGACGTCGACATCCTCGTCGCCAACGCGGGCCTGCCCGGCACCGCCTGGCTCACGGACTTCAGCTCCGAGGAGGTGGTGCGGGCGCTGCGCGTCAACCTCGAGGCGCCGATGCTGCTGGCGCGGGCGCTGTTCCCGGCAATGGTCGAGCGCGGCAGCGGCCACCTGGTCTTCGTCTCCTCCCTCTCGGGCAAGTCCGCCAGCCCGCGCACCTCCGTCTACAACGCGACCAAGTTCGGGCTGCGTGGCTTCGCGCTTGGCTTGCGGACGGACCTCGGCCCGCGCGGGGTCGGCGTCTCGCTGGTCTCGCCCGGCTTCATACGCGACGCGGGGATGTTCGCCGAGGCCGGCGCGAAGCCACCGCCGGGGATGGGGACCGCGAGGCCGGAGCAAGTTGGCGACGGTGTTGTCAGGGCGATCGAGCGCGACAAGGTCGAGGTGGTGGTGGCCTCGCCGCAGCTGCGGCTGCTGAGCCACATGGGGATGGTCAGTCCCAGCCTCGCCGTGCGTGCGCAGAGCGGTTCGGCGGGCCAGAAGGCGGCGAAGGCCATCGCCTCCGGACACTCGAAGGACAAGAGGTAGATCACGACTTTGGGGGACACCCGATGAGCAGCGATTCCTTCGGCGCCCGTTCAACCCTCACGGTGAGCGGGCGCGACTACGAGGTCTTCCGGCTCGACGCGCTGCAGGAGCGCTTCGACGTCGCCCGCCTTCCCTACTCGGTCAAGGTCCTGCTCGAGAACGTGCTGCGGCTCGAGGACGGCCGCTCGGTCAGCGCCGCCGACGTCGAGGCGATCGCCGGCTGGGACGCGGCGGCGGAGCCCAGCGTCGAGATCCCCTTCCAGCCGGCGCGGGTGCTGATGCAGGACTTCACCGGCGTACCGGCCGTGGTCGACCTGGCGGCGATGCGCGACGCGATGGAGGAGATCGGTGGCGACCCGGCGGCGATCAACCCGCTCGTCGACGTCGACCTCGTCATCGACCACTCGGTCCAGGTCGACGCCTTCGGCAACGAGCGGGCTTTCGCGGTCAATGCCGAGCGTGACTTCGAGCGCAATCGCGAGCGCTACTCCTTCCTCAAGTGGGGGCAGCACTCCTTCGACAACTTCCGCGTGGTGCCGCCGGCGACCGGGATCTGCCACCAGGTCAACCTCGAGTACCTGGCGCAGGTCGTCTACAGCCGCGAGGTGGACGGCGTCCTCCGCGCCTACCCCGACACCCTGGTCGGCACCGACTCGCACACGACGATGGTCAACGGCCTCGGCGTGCTCGGCTGGGGAGTCGGCGGGATCGAGGCCGAGGCGGCGATGCTGGGGCAGCCGATCTCGATGCTGCTGCCGCGCGTGGTCGGCTTCAAGCTCGGCGGCGAGCTGCCGGAGGGGGCGACGGCGACCGACCTCGTCCTCACCGCGACCGAGATGCTGCGCGAGCGCGGGGTCGTCTCCAAGTTCGTCGAGTTCTTCGGGCCCGGGCTCTCGACCCTCGGACTCGCCGACCGGGCGACGCTGGGCAACATGTCGCCCGAGTTCGGCTCGACCTGCGCGATCTTCCCGGTCGACGCCGAGACCCTTCGCTACCTCGACCTCACCGGTCGTCCCACCGAGACGATCGAGCTGGTCGACGCCTATGCCCGCGAGCAGGGGATGTTCCACCACGAGTCCAGTCCGGACCCGGTCTTCTCCGACCTGCTGGAGCTGGACCTGGGCGAGGTCGTGCCCAGCATCGCCGGCCCCAAGCGCCCGCAGGACCGGGTGCCGCTCTCGCAGGCGAAGGACTCCTTCCTTGGGGCGATGGGGGAGTTCGACCCCGAGGCGGCGGCGCAGATGGGCAACGGGCGCGACGAGGCGATCGAGGAGTCCTTTCCGGCCTCCGACCCCCCGGCGGAGGACCACGACGACGAGCGGGGGAAGCCACGCCCGGCGGTTAGCGGTGCCCCGGCGGCGCTGGCGGAGCACCTCAGCGGCGACGCGATCGAGGTCATCCTGGAGGACGGCACCGGCTTCGAGCTGGACCACGGCAGGGTCGTGATCGCGGCGATCACCAGCTGCACCAACACCTCCAACCCGAGCGTCATGGTCGGCGCCGGCCTGCTCGCCCGCAACGCGGTCAGGCGCGGGCTGACGCGCAAGCCCTGGGTGAAGACGTCGCTGGCGCCCGGCTCGACCGTCGTCACCGAGTACCTGGAGCGGGCCGGCCTGACCGAGTACCTCGACGCCCTCCAGTTCAACCTCGTCGGCTACGGCTGCACCACCTGCATCGGCAACTCCGGCCCGCTGGCGCCGGAGATCTCGGCGGCGATCGCCGAGAAGGACCTGGCGGTCTGCGCAGTGCTCTCCGGCAACCGCAACTTCGAGGGGCGCATCAACCAGGACGTCAAGGCCAACTACCTGGCCAGCCCGCCCCTGGTCGTCGCCTACGCCCTGGCCGGGCGGATGGACGTCGACCTCGTCAACGAGCCGCTGGGACAGGGCTCCGACGGCGAGCAGGTCTACCTGCGCGACGTCTGGCCGGATGCGGAGGAGATCAAGGACGTGGTCGCCGCCTCGGTCGCCTCGGAGATGTTCACCCGCAACTACGCCGAGGTCTTCTCCGGCGACGAGACCTGGAACGCGGTGGAGGTCCCGGAGGGCGATCGCTACACCTGGCCCGACTCGACCTACGTGCGGCAGCCGAGCTTCTTCGAGCGGATGCCGACCGACCCGCCGGGCGTCGAGCCGATCGCCGGCGCCCGGGCGCTGGCGCTGCTCGGAGACTCGATCACCACCGACCACATCTCGCCCGCCGGTGCGATCAAACGCGACAGCCCCGCCGGCAGGTGGCTGGTCGAGCAGGGAGTCGAGCCACGCGACTTCAACTCCTACGGCTCGCGGCGCGGCAACCACGAGGTGATGGTCCGCGGCACCTTCGCCAATATCCGCCTCCGCAACCAGTTGGTGGACCGGGCCGGCGGTTTCACCCGTCACTTCCCCGACGGCGAGGCCCAGCTGGCCATCTACGACGCCGCGATGAAGTACGCCGACGAAGGAGTCCCTTTGGTGGTGCTGGCGGGCAAGGAGTACGGGTCAGGTTCCTCACGCGACTGGGCGGCGAAGGGGACGAAACTGCTCGGCGTGCGTGCCGTGATCGCCGAGAGCTTCGAGCGAATCCACCGCTCCAACCTGATCGGGATGGGCGTGTTGCCGCTCCAGTTCGCCGATGGCGAGAACGCCGGCTCTCTTGGGCTGACCGGAGAAGAGAGCTTCGACTTCGGCGATCTCGAGAACGGCGAGGCTAAATCCGTAACAGCTACGGCGATCCGCGACGACGGCTCATCGCAGGAGTTCGAGGCAACCGTCCGTCTCGACACCCCCAACGAGATCACCTACTTCCAAAACGGCGGCATCCTCCAAACGGTCCTCCGAAATTTGAAGTAACAGTTTTTACGTGCGTTCTGGCGAGCGGCGGGCCAGCAGTGCAAGGACGCAGGAAGCCCGAATAGCGGCGCTATTCGGACGCCTGAGGACGCAGCAATGCGCCAGCCCGACGCCGCCAGAACGCACGTAGGGGTGCAGCGGGGCCGCGGGAGGCAGGGGGGTCCGCGCGACCCTCACTGCACCTGCGCGTCGGTAGCCAGGGAGGGATGCCGACGCGGCCGTTCCCCTGGACGGGACTGCCCAGAAGGAACAGTCACCGTCTAGCTATACCGCGTGAGCCCCCTGCGGTCAAGCGCAATCGACTGGTTTAGGGTCAATCGGACGCGCTTTGGGCACGATCGCTGCCCTGACATGGCGGTTCGGCAATGCCCCAGCCCTTTCGCTCGATCAATTCGATCCCGATCACACTGCCAACCGGGCCCACCGGGGTAAGGGTCGCGGCCAGCAGGGTGTACGGCGCCTCGCGCCGAGCCGCGGCGATCCAGATGACGATGCAGAGGGCCACGAACCCGATCCCGTGCGCCCACCCGAACACCATCGTCTCGGTGTCGAATCCCGGTAGGAGCCAGAACACGATCAGTGCGGTGAAAATCGCCAGCTCGACCCAGGAGAGCCGCTTCACCCAAACGAACAGCCGCCCGGGGACGGGCTTCTCGAACGGCGTGCCTGGCATCGGGTCAAGCGCCGGGTGTGAGCGCGGTCAGGACTATGCGTTCCTGCTCCAGCGCGTGGGCGCCGGAGTAACCCTCGCCGGGGCTGGCCCGGCCCTGGCGGCCGATGTAGGTGAGCTCCACGCCCTCGGGCAGCAGCTCCGGCATGCGGCGCGACATCACCTTCCAGGCGCCCATGTTGCGCGGCTCCTCCTGCACCCAGGCGATCTCCTTCAGGTTCGGGTAGGAGGCGATCAGGTCCTTCAGCTGTTCCTTGGCGAACGGGTACAAAATCTCCACTCGGGCGATGGCGACGTTCTCGGCGGCGTCGCGCCGCTCGCTGGCGTCGATGTCGAAGTACACCTTGCCGGTGCACAGCACCAGGCGCTCGACCTTCTCGTGCCGGCCCTCGGCCTTGGGGTCGTCGAGGATGAAGTGCAGCTCGCCTTCGGTCAGCTCCTCGAGGCTGGCGGTGGCGCGGTCGAGGCGCAGCAGCCCCTTGGGGGTGAAGGCGATCAGTGGCCGCGGCTTGCGGATCAGGGCCTGGCGGCGCAGCAGGTGGAAGTACTGGGCGGCGGTCGTGGGGTAGGCAATGCGGATGTTGCCCTCGGCTCCGAGGGCGAGGAAGCGCTCGATGCGGGCGCTGGAGTGCTCCGGGCCCGAGCCCTCGTAGCCGTGGGGCAGGAGCAGGGTGAGGCGACTGGTCTGGCCCCACTTCGCCTCGCCGGAGACGATGAAGCTGTCGATGATCACCTGGCCGGCGTTGGCGAAATCGCCGAACTGGGCCTCCCAGAGGACCAGCGCGCTTGGCGAGGCGGCCGAGTAGCCGTACTCGAAGCCGAGGCAGGCGATCTCCGAGAGCGGGCTGTTGTGGAGCTCGAAGGGGGCAGAGGCGTCGTCGAGGTTCTGCATCGGGGCGTACTTGAGGCCGGTGTTCTCGTCGTGGAGGACGAGGTGACGGTGGGAGAAGGTGCCGCGCTCGGTGTCCTGGCCGGTGAGGCGGATGTGGACACCCTCGGTCAGCAGCGAGCCGAAGGCGAGCGCCTCGGCATGGCCGAAGTCGATATCGCCCTGATCGATCGCCTCGAGCCGCTTGGAGAGCGGGCGGCGCAGCTTGCGGTGCACGTTGAAGCCCTCCGGCGTTTTGAGGAGCGCCTGGTTGAGGGCGCGCAGCTTCTCCGCCGGGACGGCGGTGTCGACCGGGGGGCTGGCGGTGCGGTCGAGGAGTTCGCCGGTGCTGGTGGTGGTGCCCGTCACGGTCGGGTCCTCGTAGTCGCCGGCCTCCATCTTCTCCCGCAGCTGCTTCAGCGCCGTCGACATCTCCTCGCGACGCTGCTCGGAGGCCTTGGCGACGTCCTCGGCGGAGATCGTCCCCTCGCCGATCAGCTTCTCGGCGTAGATCTCGGAGACCGGCGGGTGGGACTTGATCTTGGCCGCCATCGTCGGCTGCGTGTAGGCGGGCTCGTCGGTCTCGTTGTGGCCGAAGCGGCGGTAGCCGATCACGTCGATGACGATGTCGCGGCCCCAGCGCTCGCGGTAGGCCATCGCCAGCCGCACGGCGGAGGAGCAGGCCTCGACGTCGTCGGCGTTGACGTGGACGATCGGGACGTTGAAGCCCTTCGCCATGTCGGCGGCGTAGGGGGTCGAGCGAGCCTCCTCGGGGTCGGTGGTGAAGCCCACCTGGTTGTTCTGGATGACGTGGACGGTGCCGCCGGTGCTGTAGCCCTTCAGCGCCTGCAGGTTGAGCGTCTCGGCGACGACGCCCTGGGCCGGGAAGGCGGCGTCGCCGTGCAGCAGCACCGGCACGGCGCGCTTGGGGTCGTGGCTGAGCTCGGCCCCGTCGAAGTCGGACTGGAGGAAGCGGGCGCCGCCGGTGACGACCGGATCGACGAACTCGAGGTGGCTCGGGTTGGGATAGAGGCGGACCGAGATCTTCTCGCCCTCGGCGGTCTCGTAGACCCCGCGGTGGCCATAGTGGTACTTGACGTCGCCGGTGCCGCCGGGCGGGATCCCCGCCACTGCCTTCACCGCCTCGATCCGCTTCGAGCCCTCGAACTCGGCCAGGATCGACTCGACCGGGCGGCCGAGGTTGTGGGCGAGGACGCTGAGGCGGCCGCGGTGGGCCATCCCGAAGACGACCTCCTCGGCCCCGGCGCGGTGGGAGAGCGTGACCAGCTCGTCGAGCATCGGCACGACCACGTCGAGCCCCTCGATCGAGAACATCTTCTGGCCGAGGTAGGCCTTCTCGAGGAAGCGCTCGAACTGGAAGACGTCGATCAGGGACTCCAGCAGGCGGCGTTTCTCGGCATCGCTGAGCGGCTGGCGGTGGGCGCCGGTCTCGATCATCTCGCGCAGCCAGATCCGCTGCTGGTGCGAGGAGAGGTGCTCGACCTGGTAGGCGATCGTGCCGCAGTAGGTCTGGCGCATCCGCGGCAGCGCCTCCAGCAGGGTCTCGCCGGGGACGCCGATGCGCAGGATCGAGGCCGGGATGCGGGCCATCAGCTCCGGCGTCAGGTTGACGTTCTCGGGCTGGAGGGCGGGGTCGCCCTTCGGCTCGGAGCCGAGCGGGTCGAGGTGGGCGGCGAGGTGGCCGTGGGTGCGGTAGGCCTTGAGCAGGGAGGTCGCTGCCTGGACCGCCTGCAGCAGCTCCTCGTCGACCTCGCCCGGCGCGATGCTCGGCTCGGTGCTTGGAGCGGCGACGCCGAGTGGCGGCGCGGAAGCGGAAGCTGGATGGGCCGAGCTGATGCCGGCGGCGTCGATGCCGAGGTCGCCGGCGACCGCCTCATAAAAGCTGTCCTCCCCCTGCAGCAGCTGCTCGACGCGGCGCAGGAAGGCGCCCGACTCGGCTCCCTGGATGACACGGTGGTCGTAGGTCGAGGTCAGCGTCATCACCTTGGAGACGCCGAGCCGGCGAAGCCTTTCCGGCGAGGCGTGCAACCACTCGGGCGGGTGGGCGATCGAGCCGGTGGCGATAATCGCGCTCTGGCCACTCAAGAGCCGCGGCACCGAGGCGACGGTGCCGATCCCGCCCGGGTTGGTGAGGGAGATGTTGGTGCCCTGGAAGTCGTCGGCGGTCAGCTTGCTCTCGCGCGTCTTCGCGATCAGGTCTTCGTAGTAGGAGTGGAAGGCGGCGAAGTCGAGCCCGTCGGAGCCCTTGATCGCCGGCACCATCAGGCTGTGGGAGCCGTCCTTGCGCTCGACGTCGACGGCGATGCCGAGGTTGACCGGCCCGCCCTCGATCGCGTACGGCTTGCCGTCGCGCTCTTCGAAGGTCCGCACCATCACCGGGAAGTCCCTGGTCGCCTGCACGATCGCCCAGGCGACGAGATGCGTGAAGGAGACCTTCAGCCCCCGCTCTTTCAGCACCGAGTTGATCGCCTTGCGTTTGGCGTCCAGCGTGTCCACCGCCACGGTCCGGAACGACGTCGCCGTCGGCACCGCCCGGCTCTCGTCCATCGCCTTCGCCAGCATCGCCGCCGCCCCCCGCAACAGCTTCGCCTGGCCGGCCGCGGCCGGCGCTACGCCGGGAGCGCCGCCGTTGCCCGCGGCAAGCACGTCCTCCTTGGTCACCTTGGCCCCCGGACCAGAGCCGCTAACGGCGCTCAGATCGACGCCGGTGGCTTCCGCTATCCGGCGAGCCACCGGCGTCGCGCGTACGTCTTGGGAGTCGCCGCTGACGCCGGACCCCGCGCCGTTCCCCCCGCCCGACTGCGGGTGGCGAGGGGGAGAGCCCGAGAACGAAGCCACGTCCTCGCCCGCAGGGCCCTCCCCCTCATCAGGCCCCGCAGCCGAGCGGCTGGAACCCTCAGAAGAACCCTCGCCAGCTTCCATCTCAGCCAGCGTCGCGCCCACCGGCACCTCGTCGTCCACCGAAGCCACAAGTTTCGTGATCACGCCGTCCATCGGCGCCGGAACCTCGGCGTCGACCTTGTCGGTCGAGACCTCGACGACGGTGTCGCCCTCGCTGACGAAATCGCCCTCCGCGACGTGCCACTCGAGCACGATCCCCTCGGTCACCGACTCGCCCATCTCGGGCATTGCGATCTGCACGGTGGCCGTCTCTGCCATTTCTCCTTCTGAGTCTATGAAACCCGGCGAACGAGCTCCCCGGTGGGGGTAGGCTGAGAGCGATGAACTACTTCGTCACTGGAGCAACCGGGTTCATCGGCCGCAACCTGGTCGAGCGGCTGCTCCAGCGCGAGGGCACGATCTACGCGCTGGTGCGGGCCGGCTCGCGGGGGCGGCTGGAGGAGCTGCGCACCGGCTGGGGGGCCGACGGAGCGCGCGTCGTCCCGGTCGCCGGCGACCTCTCCCAGCCCGGGCTCGGGGTCTCCGAGGAGGATCTGGTGGCGATGCGCGGCGAGGTCGACCACTTCTTCCACCTGGCGGCGATCTACGACATCACCGCCGACGCCGAGGCGCAGGAGATCGCCAACGTCGAGGGGACCAGGCACGCGGTCGAGCTAGCCGGGGCGATCGAGGCGGGCTGCTTTCACCAGGTCAGCTCGATCGCCGCGGCCGGGCTCTATCGCGGCGAGTGGCGCGAGGACATGTTCGACGAGGCCGAACGGCTCGACACCAACCCCTACTTCCGCACCAAGCACGAGTCCGAGCGGCTGGTCCGCGAGGAGTGCTCGCGCCCCTGGCGGATCTACCGGCCCGGGATCGTGGTCGGCGACTCCCGCAACGGCGAGATCGACAAGATCGACGGCCCCTACTACTTCTTCAAGGCGCTGCAGCGGGCGCGGCAGGTGCTGCCCTCGTGGCTGCCGACGGTCGGGATCGAAGGGGGCGAGATCAACATCGTCCCGGTCGACTACGTCGCTGCGGCGATCGACCACATCGCCCATCAGCCGAAGCTCGACGGTCGCGCCTTCCACCTCACCGATCCCAACCCGAAGACCGCCGGCGAGGTGATCAACCTCTTCGCCAGGGCGGCCGATGCGCCGCAGATGACCCTACGGCTCGACACCGGCGTGACCGAGCCGGCGATCGGCCTCGCGCGCACGGCGCTGAAGTACTTCCCGCCGGCGAAGCGGGCGGTGAAGATCGCCCTGGGGGAGCTGGGACTGCCCGCCTCCGCCCTCACCTATGTCGACTACCCGACCAGCTTCGACTCCAGCGGCGCCCGGAAGGCACTGAAAGGATCGGGGATCGAGGTGCCGCCGCTGGAGAGCTACGCGGCCAAGGTCTGGGACTACTGGGAGCGCAACCTCGACCCCGACCTCTTCGAGGACCGCTCGCTGTCCGGGGCGGTGCGGGGCAAGGTCGTGCTGATCACCGGTGCCTCCTCGGGGATCGGCAAAGCGACCGCGGTCAAGGTGGCCGACGCCGGGGCGACGGTGCTGCTGGTCGCTCGCTCGATGGAGAAGCTGGAGGAGACCAAGGAGGAGATCGTCGCCGCCGGCGGCTCCGCCCACATCCACAGCTGCGACATGTCCGACATCGAGGACATCGAGCGGATGGCCGAGGAGGTGCTGGCCTACCACGGCCACGTCGACATCCTCGTCAACAACGCCGGCCGCTCGATCCGCCGCTCGGTCGCCCTCTCCTACGATCGCTTCCACGACTACGAGCGCACGATCCAGCTCAACTACCTCGGTGCCCTGCGCCTGATCCTGGCGCTGCTGCCGACGATGCGCGCCCGCAAATCAGGCCACATCGTCAACATCAGCTCGATCGGCACCCAGACGAACCCGCCGCGCTTCTCCGCCTACGTGGCCTCGAAGGCGGCGCTGGACGCCTTCAGCCGGGTGATCGCCTCCGAGGTCGTCGACGACAAGGTCCACATCACGACGATCAACATGCCGCTGGTGCGGACGCCGATGATCGCGCCGACGCGGATGTACGACATGTTCCCGGCGATCACGCCCGAGGAGGCGGCGGAGATGATCGCCAAGGCAATGGTCGGCAAACCGAAGAAGGTGGCGACCAAACTCGGCAACTTCGGCGAGCTGCTCTACGCGGTCGCGCCGAAGGCCAGCGACTCGATCCTCAACACCGCCTACAAGCTCTTCCCCGACTCGCAGGCCGCGAAGGGCAAGACGGATGAGGCGCCCGACCAGCCGCCCTCGACCGAGGCGGTCGCCTTTGCGCACCTGATGAAAGGCGTGCACTGGTAGCGCGGGCCCCGCGGGCCCTGTCGCCGGGGTGGGGTGCCCTTCTTGCCCTGCGCGCTGCTCCGGGCGAAGGGACGGAGCGCTTGCAGGGTTGTGGGCTTGCCCTCCGCAGCCTCCGGGCGGCGAAGCACACCCCACCCCCGCGCCACCCGCGGGAGCCGCGCTTCTGGCCGAGCCCATGACTTCGAAGCGGCTGCTCAAGCACTGGGGGTGGGGGTACGAGGACCAGGTGCCTTCAGATAGGGAGCTGAGGGAGGCTGCGGCCGGGATTCGGGAGCGGTTTGGGTTCGGGGGGGAGCCGGAGCGGCCGGTGCCGCTGGAGGAGGTGGAGCTGCGGAAGGGGCGGTTGAAGGCGCCGGGGCGGTTGGGCGATTTGTTCTCGGCGGGGCGTTACGAGCGGGTTTCGCATGGGCTGGGGAAGGCGTACCGGGACGTGGTGCGGGGGTTCCGGGGGGAGTTCCCGAATCCGCCGGACCTGGTGGCGTTCCCGCGCGACGAGTCGGAGATCGAGACGGTGCTGAACTGGGCGGAGGCTGAGGGGGCGGCGGTGATTCCGTTTGGCGGTGGCACCAGCGTCGTCGGCGGGGTCGAGCCGCGGCTCGGCGATCGGCCCACGGTGACGATGGACCTGCGCCGGCTCGACCGGGTGCTGGAGGTCGACGCGGAGTCGCTGGCGGCGCGGATCCAGGCCGGGGCGACCGGGCCGCGGCTGGAAGAGCAGCTGCGCGAGCACGGCCTCACCCTGCGCCACTTTCCGCAATCCTTCGAGTACGCGACCCTCGGCGGCTGGATCGCGACCCGCGCCGGCGGCCACTTCGCGACGCTCGAGACCCACGTCGACGACCTGGTCGAGTCGGTGCGGGCGATCACCCCACGCGGGACCTGGGAGAGCCGGCGGCTGCCCGGCTCGGGGGCGGGGCCCTCGCCGGACCGGCTGCTGATCGGCTCCGAGGGCATCCTCGGCGCGATCGCCGAGGCCTGGGTCCGGGTGCGCCCGCGGCCCGAGTTCAAGGCTTCCCGCGGGGTCGAGTTCGGCGATTTCCTGGCGGCCGCGTGGGCCGTGCGCGAGATCTCGCAGTCCGGCCTGCACCCGTCCAACTGCCGCCTCCTCGACGCCTCCGAGGCGGAGCTGACCGGTGCCGGCAGTGGCGAGGCCAACCTGCTGATCCTCGGCTTCGAGTCCGCCCATCACCCAGTCGACGCCTGGATGGACCTCGCCCTTGAGATCGCCCGCGCCCACGGCGGCACTCCAAACCCCCCGCCGACGGGGCGGAAACCCACGAATAAGGAGGGGAATCGGCCTGTCGACCGGGATTCGGAGGATGCGGTCGGGGCCTGGCGGGGGGCGTTTCTGCTCGCGCCATACCTGCGCGACACTTTCGTCGCCTGCGGGGTGCTCTCGGAGACGTTCGAGACGGCGATCACCTGGGACCGCTTCGAGGAGTTCCACGCGAGCGTGATGGAGGCGGCGCGCACGGCGGTTGCCACGGTGAGCGGCGCTCGAGCGGAGGGCCCTGGCTCGCCCAGGGTCAGCTGCCGCTTCACCCATGTCTATCCCGACGGCGCCGCCCCCTACTTCACCGTGCTCGCCCCCGCCGTCCGGGGCGGTGAGGTCGGCCAGTGGGACGAGATCAAGGCGGCCGTCTCCGAGGCGGTGATCGACGGCGGCGGCACGATCACCCACCACCACGCCGT
>WNFM01257394.1_pt1 | contig 14642 bp, 10 predicted proteins | sample 5400271 | NCBI WGS metagenome assembly WNFM01 (sample SAMN13153352, study PRJNA577476) | soil metagenome | isolation source: 60 cm saprolite on Douglas fir-dominated hillslope | place: USA:California | collected 2013-09-17 | reverse complement strand
TGTGGACGAGGGCCTCGCCGGTCGTGGCGTCGTAGACGAACGTTTCTGTTGACGTACCGCCCGTTTGCAGCACGCTGTCCCTCCTGATCGTGGTCGGCTTGGCGGGCCAGTTCGGGTCTGCGTAGACGTAGGTCGTCGACTGTGATGCTGCGGTTCGAATAAGCGTCGCAGCCGCGAGGGCATCGGACGTGAGGCGGCAGAACGCGGGGTCGGTGGTCGGATCGCAGCCGGACGGCGCCTCCGCGGTCGTGACGCCGAGGAGTTGGCGGCCGGTCGTGTCGTAGGTGGACTCGGTCACGTAGCCGCGGGCGTTCTGGAGGCGGGTGAGGTTGCCCCTGGTGTCATACGCAGCGGTGGCGTCGTTGGTGCCGCAGGAGGTGCAGCCGCCATCCGCGTGCCGGGTGACGACGCTCCCCGCGGAAAAGGCCTGCTGATACGTGGCCTGACTGTTGTCGGCGCGCGTGGCGGTGGTGGTGGCATTCCCGTCCGCATCGCTGGCCGGATATTGAATGTTGGTGATGTCGCCGGTGGCGTCGTAAGAGGACGTGGCCCAGCCGTTGGCATCGTAGTCATGCCGTTCGAGGATCGCCCCTGTGGCGTCGTGGATGGCGCTCAGCTTGTTGCCGCTGTAGTCATACGTGCGCCAGGCACTCGGTGCTCCGGCGACGGTAACGGAGGTGAGTAGCGACCCCGAGTACGTGTACGTCCAGGCAAGATCGGGCCGGCCGTCAACGCTGATCCCGGTAACGTGGCCGTTAGCTGTCGTCACCGTGCACGACCAGTTGCCGCTCTCGTCGAAGACGGACGTCGGGTTCCCGGAGCCGTCGTAGGTAATCGAGACAGCGCGCGAGCGGCGGAGGTCCTGAAGGCGAGTCAACTGATGGTTGGGACCGAACGTCCGGACGAGTGATCCGCCTGCGTCGCGGAACGTGTAGCCCAGTGCTTCCGAGCCTGTGAGCGTGCCTGCGACACCGCCCTGAGGCCAGGTCTGCACAAACTGGCCGGTGGTCAGGCGGCGGAACATCGCTCGCGTGCGGTCTTCGCTCACGACGGCGACGCTCTTGCCGTCCGGGTCGACGGCGAGCGCGCTGGAATCGAAGATGGACGACCAGCCGAGGCCGAAGCGGCCGTTCGCGGCGGCGCCGCTGGAGTACTCGCGGTGGAACTCGAGGCCGATCGTCGCAGGTAGCGGGTCAGTGTCGCTGTAGGTCATGACGCCGTCGAAGAGCCGTACCGGTCCGCCGACCGAGGTCGTAGGGCCCTTGCACTTCGAGCAGCCGGAGACCGAGCCATAGGCCTCTGCTACGGCATCGCATGACTGAGCCACGGCGCGCAGGGTGCGGTCCGTGTCGAGTGCTCCGAGCAGTTGCCCGAGTGTGCCCGAGAGGCCCAGGCCCGTCTGCGTGACATAGGTCGCCCCGGCTTCGTCCTTCGTCGGCAGGAGCGAGAGCGTGATGCTGCGGTCCGACGGCTGGCTGTTCACGGGGAAGGTGTAGTTCATGGCGGCCGAGAACGTGCCGTCGCCGTTCCGGCTCATCGCTAGATCGATCGTTGGATACACCGGCTGCGTGGCGGACATCGCCGTGACCGCCCATGAGGCCTGGTCGTAGTCAGGGGTGCCGTACGAGTTGACGACGGTGATCGTGATCGCTGAGATCGATTGACCTGTGACCGGAACCGTCACCGCCTGTTGCTTCGGGAAGGGAATCGTAGTCGTCGTGAAGGTATCGACGCCGGCGATGGTGTCCGCGACACGAATGCTGAGGGACTGGCCATCTGCGACAGCGCCACTCGTGATCGCGATGGACGCATCGGTTGCGCCAGCCCCAAGGAAGTGCAACGAAATGTACGGTGAGATGCAATACGGGAATGCGAGGCCGCCGCCGTAGAACGTCGGTCCGCCGCCTTGAGGCGCCATGAAGCTCCCGCCGTTGAATTGCACGCTCGCGCAGGAGTTCGGAACGGTGGTGTTCTGACAGGTAGTGGCCCCGTCGGGCGGGGGAAAGACGAGCGTCCCTGCGCTGGCGCTGAGAGTGACGATGCAGAGGAGGGCGGCGAGACAGGCCGCGGCAATGGTCTTCGGTTGGCTGGTGTGCGCTGCCTGCATGGGACTCTCCTGCTGCTGTATCGCTGGCGCGCAAGCGCGCGCAACCGATCGTTGATCCTGCAAGGCTCGCTCGCGCGGCGCGTGGCAAGACGTCTCCCCACGCGTACGAAACGCAATTGAATCCGACAGAGTTGTTGGTGGAATCGGGAAAGAGCCGCGGACTATACGCGGCCTTCAGTCATCCTGTCTACTCATGTGGAGAAAACCCGTCCATATGAGCACCGTTCGTCGCGTAGCTCAACGACACAATCGCGAAGCTTCAGTGACTCATCTGACAACGGCGTGTTCATCCTCGGCTCCCAATCGTGTTCGTTGCAAACATCTGGGTTCGGTCAGGGAGGCCGCGAGAGAGGCCACTCAACGCTCGAGCACGAGGCAGCGACCTCCGATGTGGCGCATTGAGGAGAGAGAGACCCTCGTACCTAGTAGGAGTGACGGTGGGGACACCTTCCTACCCATGACCGGGCGGGAATTTGCCATCTCGTGTTCGCCGGAGGTGATTCAAGGCCTCCGGCAGGCCTGACGCTGCGTTGCGGCTACGTGATTCACGTTCCCGGAACGTGATTCACGTTCCCCGAACGTAATTTGCGTTCCCGGAACGTAAACGTCCACTTTTGAGACCACGATGTCCACTCCAGAACACACTCATTGACTCCGCGAGTCTAATTCACGTAGCGGGAACGTGAGTTACGTAGCCGGGAGTCTGCGCCACGTACGCATGCACGCGATTTCGCGTGGGTTTGAGTCCGATTTCGACTCCGGAGCGTCCATTTCACGTTCCCGGTGTCCACTTTCGTGGACATCCGCGACGTGATTCACGTGGAGGGAACGCAATTCACGTTCCCGGAGTGTAATTTACGTTCCCGGAACGTAATTCACGTAGCCGCGACTCTAATTCACGTAGGCCCGAACGCGACGATACACTCCGGGAACGTAAATCACACTCCAGCCTACGCAAACCACGTACAGAGCTACGCACCACGCACTCCGCGCACGCGACGATGCACTCAGGCAACGTGAATCACGTTCCGGGAACGTTGATCACGTTCACCGCTGCGTAAGCCGACAACCGCTCCAGCGGTCACGAGCGGAGGGCTTGGGTTGGCGGGCGGCAGGCCAACTCTCAGAGGAGGAAGGGAATTGATCGACAACCCGACGGCGCGGACATGGGCGTCACCAGTCCGCAGCGCAAACTGACTACTTCTTGCCTGGTCCAGGCGGGCCGGGGATGAACACCGCGCTGCCCCCCTCTTCCCAGTTCCTACGGATCCCGGCGAGGAACTGCTCGCGCGTTGACCGCATCTTACGAACGGCGGCGGGTGGAGCGCCCGTGGCCTCATGCTGCGCGCTCCAGAGGATCAACTCCACCAGGATGGGGGCCAGGTCAATGCCTTTCTCCGTCAGACGATAGACCACCTTGCGCCGGTCCTCGGCGTCGCGGCTGGTGGTGATGATTCCGGCTGTCTCCAGGCGCTGCAGGCGCTCGGCCAGGATGTTCGTGGCGATCCCTTCATCCGATGACAGGAACTCCTTGTACGTACGGTAGCCCCGCAGCATGAGGTCGCGGATGATCAGCAGCGACCAGCGGTCACCGAAGATCTCCAGCGAGACATTGACGGGGCACGACGAGCGCCGCTGCGTCTTTGGATGCGCGGGCATGCGCTCAACGTAACAGAACTCACTTGCAATCAGCAAGCGATCCATGAAAGACTCCTTGCAATTCGCAAGTGAACTGAGGAGGCATCATGAACCCCTACGGACCCCAGCAGTTGGCCAACGCCTTACGCACCGTGCGCAAGAACACCATCCTCGTGGCCGAGGACATCCCCGAAGAGAGCTATGGCTATCGAGTCACGCCGGACAGCCGTTCGGTGGCAGAGACGCTCCTGCACATCGCCGCCGCCCCGCAGCTCGACTACTACGTCCACGGCAGCGAGCGCATCTCGGCGATCGAGGACTTCCAGCTCTTCGGCAAGCTGCTGAAGGAGGCACCCATTCACGAGAAGCTGCCGTATTCGAAGGTGCAGATCGTCAACCTGCTCCGCACCGAAGGCGAGAAGTGGGCGGAGTTCGTGGAGCGCATCCCGCAGTCGCAGGCCGATGAGCTCGTGGCGATGCCGAACGGCGCGCCGTCGAAGAGCCGGTTCGAGATGCTGCAGGGCACCAAGGAGCACGAGATGCACCACCGCGCACAGCTGATGGTCGTCGAGCGTCTCCTCGGTGTGGTCCCGCACCTGACGCGCAACCGCCGCCCGGCCGTGGCCGTGGCAACGGTCGCAGCGGCTGCAAACTAAGATCCGGGAACAAGTCCGGGCTCGGAACGTGGAACGGCCGGCGCGAGAGCATCGCGCCGGCCGGCCTATTTCATGTTCACGGCATCAGCTTCTGCACATCGAACGCGATCTCCTGCGGTTTACCGGTGAACCCGCCTTCGACGCCTTTCTGGAGCGCCGGCATCAGGGTCTGGTCGCGGAACCGCTCCCAACTCTCGCGGCTGTCGTGGATTGCGACGATTGTCCAACCGTCGCTCGATGGGCCCGCCGCGTGGTAGATCTGACCGCTCGGCAGGCTGGCACCGCCGCCTGGATGAACCGCCGCCAGCGAGGCCTCGTACTGTTCCTTGGTACCGCCCGGAAAATGATGAACCACTCCGTAAGCCATCGTTCTCTCCCCTCGGACGAATTGTGCTGCGCGTCCCTAAGCGACAATACGCTAGGCAGACGCCGCGGTCAGTCGCTTTCTTAAGACCGTCCTAACTCGAAAACAGCAGCTCACCCGTCAAGCGCTCGGCTTCCCGGATTCCCGACCAGAACGCGCCAATGACCTCGAGGTTGAACTCCGCCCGCAAAGCGAAGACGGCCGACCGGGCGCCCCAGCGCGCGGAAGTCCTCGTTGGTGCCATGAGACGGGAGGTGCGAGATCGACCCCAGCGCGAACTCATTGGCGCCCCACTTCGACCGCTACATGACCTCGGCGATGCCTGCACCCACGACGAGAACATCCACATCTCGCGACGAAGGAGACATAAGGTCACCTATCTCTTTGGATCATTCTAGCCCGCAGTTCTCACACCCTCTCGGTGCGAGGACGCAGAGTGTGGCTCGGATGCAAGGCGCGCGAAGTGAGGCCGACGAAGGCGTAGTCGAACCTACGTCGAGGAGGCCGAACGAGCGCAACGAAGCAGACGGGCCGCAATCTGCGTCCGCAGCGGAGAGGGTGTGCGAAATGCGGGCTGGCCGCTCGCGGCATTCACGACGCGGACCGTTGTGAGGCGGCGAAAACGCGCGTGATCTCGTCGAGCGTCTGCTGTGCCTTGTCGCGTCCCAGTAGCACGTTCAGCATGGGATGGAGCTCCTCGATGACCTTCGGCACGTCACTGACTCGGACGGCGTCGGGCGCGAGGCCGACGGATTTGTTAGCAGCCGCCTTGATCGCCACCTTGGCCGTATTGGGCCCGACGTGGACGGCAATGTGCTGTTGAATGATCTCGGCGACGGTCAGGTCAGGCATGAGCCACCTCGCTCACCGGGCCGGCGGCCTTCCATTGAACGTAGGCGGCGCTCGCCAGGCAGGCGCAGGCCATGGCGAAGCCGAACATCTGGCCCGCCCGAGTCGCGCCGGCCAGGCCGAGGAACGTGAGCACCGTGCCGGAGCCCTGGTTGATCATCCAGCCAATCGTGCCGGCAGTCAGGAGCGCATAGACGTCAAAGAGACGGCCGCCCCGAAAGGAAAGCGCCGTCAGCAGGAGTGGGACCACCAGGATGAATGTGATCAGGTCGGATAGCACGGACACCGCCCGATCGAGCTCGCCCGTACCGGCAAGGAGCCGTTGGACCTCGCGGATCGACGGCTCCAGCAGGAGGAGGCCCGTAGCCGGCGTAGTGCAGGCCCGCCGCGTGGAGAGAGCGGGCCAGCAGCCAGAAGGCAGCGATTCCGGCGAGGTTCCCGATGACGACGGCCCCCTTGCCGAGGGGAGACAAGGCGGGGATGAAACGCCGGATAGTCTCACTGACGGTGAGGGACAGATACTCGACAAATAGCAGGCTCCACGCGCGGCCCATGTAATCGCCCCACCACCGGAAGCGCGACGCCACGGCCGCCGTCGCGACGACGACGACGATTAGCCAGGAGATGCGTACACCGCCGCGATAGAGCAGTCGGGCAGACTCCCCCATTAGGCTGTAGAGAATCGAATCGGCGATGGTGAAGCAGACGACGACAGCCGCGACTGCCGCGGCAGTCCCTCGAAACGCCATTGCACCTCCGGTACTGCACGAGCGCTCACAAGCGTCATCCGTACCGCAAGGTGCAACTGCATCTCGTGGTTCGCATCCCGGCCGCAACGCCCTGCGATCGGTCTGATGGACGCGGATGGAACTACGGCAGTGTACCAGAGACGTATGTGGCCATGATCCGTTCCTATCGCCGAAGGGACGAGATCAGAGCATCGCTCCCGGAGACGGCTGCCCGTTTCAGAATTTGATGTTTCGTACGTAGTGGCAGGTGTAACCGCCCGGATTCTTCTGAAGGTAATTCTGGTGGTACTCCTCCGCCGTCCAGAATTCTTTGGCGGGAACGATCTCCGTGACCACTGGCCGCTTCCACGCTCCCGACTTATCGACACGGGTCTTGACACGCTCCGCAGTCTCCCGCTGGGCTTCGTCGTGGTAGAAGATCGCTGAGCGGTACGAGGTACCGAGGTCATTGCCCTGTCTGTTCAAGGTCGTCGGGTCATGCAGCTTGAAGAAGAATAGGAGGATGTCCTCATACGAGATCTTCTTCGGGTCGAAGGTGATCTCCACCGCCTCGGCATGGCCTTCGTGGTGCTCGTACGTGGCGTTGCGGACACTGCCGCCGGTGTAACCGACCTGAACGCCGGCCACGCCCGGCAGTTTGCGAATCAACTCCTCCACGCCCCAGAAACAGCCGCCGGCGAGCGTGGCCTTCTGCAACTCCCTCTGATCGTTCTTCGCAGACGTGGTCATCGACCCTAATACGATAACGGCAATGCCCAGGAACGCAACCAGGTAACGAGACAAGACGACCTCCTTGAATCACATCGATGAAGAATCCTACTCCCCGGCATGGCAGGCCCGGTTCAATTCAACATTCGACATTCAACATTGCTTTCAACGCGCTGACGACGGTCACAGGCAGCGACTTCCGCAGCGAACTCCCCTCCCCTCTGTTACCCTCCGCGGATGCGCATGCGTACCTCGGCCGTCGCCGTCGCTTCTGCTCTCGTAATCGCCGCCATCTCCGTCTCCACCCAGCCAAAAGCAGCCAGTCCCGTCGAGACGCGTCCGGCCGCGCAGAACGCGCTCTTCGAGGAGTTCTGGGAGACGAACCTCAAGCTCAACCCGACGCAAGCCACGGACGTGGGCGACTATCGCTACAACGACAAGCTCGGCGACAACTCGCTGGCCGCGGTCGCCCACCGGCACGAGCTCAACGCCGGCTTCCTGGCGCGCATCAAGGCTATCTCGGCCGAGGGGTTCAGCGAGGAAGAGCGGACCTCGCACGACCTCTTCCTCCGCAATCTGCAGGAGGGCGCGGACGACTATGACCTGAAGGACTACGAGATGCCCGTCAATGCCCAGGGCGGCATTCACACGCGGCTCGCCGACCTGCCCAACTCCGTCCCGCTCGACTCAGTCAAACACTACGAGGACTACATCGCGCGCCTTCATCAGATCCCGAACGCGCTGCTTCAGACGGAAGATGTCCTGCGCGCCGGGGTCAAGGACCACCTGGTCATCGTCAAGTTCCTGGCGGAGAAGATTCCGGCGCAGTGCTCCGGCGTCATTGCCGCCGACCCGTTCCTGCTCCCGATCAAGAAGATGCCGGCGACCTTCTCGGACGCCGACAAGAAGCGCCTGACCGACGCCATCACGACGGCTGTCAACGCCGAAGTGCTTCCGGCCTACAAGCAGTTCGCGGCGTTCATCACGACGGACTACGTTCCGTACGGCCGCAGTACGCTGTCGATCGAGAGCCTGCCGGAAGGCAAGCGCCGGTACGAAGCGGCCATTCGCCGGTCGACCACGACCAACCTCTCCCCTGCCGAGATCCATCGCATCGGGCTCAGCGAGTACGACCGCATCGTCGGTGAGATGACCGCGCTGGCCAAGGCCAACGGGTACAACGATCTCGCCACCTTCCGCGATCACGTCGAATCGGACCCGAAGTACAAGCCCTCTTCCGCGCAGGCGATCGTCGATGACTTCGATCGCTACATCAAGCAGATGCGGCCGAAGCTCCCGCAGCTCTTCAATGTGATCCCGTCCGCGCCCGTGACGGTCGAGCCGATCCCAGAGTTTCAGAAGGCCGCGGCCACGCACTACCAGACGGGTACTCCCGATGGAAAGCGCCCGGGGCGCGTTTCCGTGGCGGTCTCCGACTTCACCAGCCGCTCGTTCATCAACGACGAGGCAGTGGCCTATCACGAGGGCATCCCGGGACACCACATGCAGCTCTCCATCCAGCAGACGCTCAAAGGGCTACCCGAGTTCCGCAAGCACGGCGGGAACTCCGCCTACACCGAGGGATGGGCGCTGTCCTCCGAGGAGCTCGGGAAAGAGGTCGGCTTCTACCAGGATCCGGGATCGGACTACGGCCGCCTGCGCTCGGAGCTCTTCCGCGCCGTGCGTCTCGTGGTCGACACCGGCATCCACGACATGGGTTGGAGCCGCGACCAGGTGGTGGAGTTCATGCGCAAGTCTCATGCGGTCGATGAGCCAACCATCCAGGCCGAGACCGACCGCTACATCTCCTGGCCGGCACAGGCCTGCAGCTACAAGCTGGGCCAGCTCAAGATCCGCGAGCTGCGCGCCCGGGCCACCAAGGAGCTCGGAGCCCGCTTCGACATCCGCACGTTCAACGACGAGATCCTCTCCGGCGGCAGTCTCCCGCTGGACCTTCTCGACGCGCGTATCACCCGCTGGATCAGCGCACAGGTCGTTCAGAAGGCGAACTAAAAGACCCACGATTCTTTCAGGGACGCGGCGATTCTCCTGCTGGCTCGACGCGGGAGAGACGAAGACACAGCGCGGCTAGCTAGCCGGCAACCAAACCAACGACTTACCACAGAGACACCGAGGACACGGAGAAAGGCGGTTTTGAGAAAACGGTTCTCTCCGTGACCTCGGTGTCTCTGTGGTAAGCGGTTGCCTGCTACCAGCTACCAGGCTTCTCGAGCTCTCGAGCGGACGCTCACTTCACACCATCGCGCAGGTCCTGAAGATGGGCGACGCGGACGTTCGTTGTTCGCACGGTGAGCGTTGGATCGGTGAAGGTAACCGTGGTTAAGCCAAGTGCGGTACGCGCCTGATTGAGGGCCGTGCGGAGCTCCTGGAAGTGCACGGCCTTGATCGGCACAGATTGGGAGAGTGTGGGATCGGTGAAGCCCGCCGGTGCGAGGTTGGCTACGGCACGCATGGCATTGACAGCCAGCCGGACCTCCGCGAGATGGACGGCCCTGACGGTCGTGGTGTGGGCGATCAGCGGATCATCCGTGAAGAGGATCGTGGTAGCAGGGTCGGGTACCGTGTACGGCGACTGACCCGCGGTTGGATCGACCGATCGGACCCGATACAGATAGGTGTTTCCGGCGCCCACCGCGTCGTTGAAGTTCGTTGACGCTGTCGTCCCCACGGTCGCGAAGGGGAGGCCGGCGGAGGCACGAGAGACTTCGTACTGAGTCGTTCCGGTTGCGCCGGCGGAGGCGGTCCACGTGAGGTGGACGCTCGTGGTCGTAACGGCCGCTGCGTTGAGGTTAGTCGGAGCGTGGGGCAATGCCGCCTGTTGGCTCTTCCAGAACTGGAGCAATGCCAGCAGCGCCGCGGGCGAATTCGTCGGAGGGGCCTGGCCGAGCTGGTTCTTGCTGTTGATGCCGTGGCACGAAGCGCAAACGCGGATCTCGCCCGGCTGGAACGTCAGCCAGTAGCGCTCGCGCACGACCGGCGTTCCCACGGGATCCATCATCTGCCAGGTCATGGCACGATTGGCCGGGACGAATGCGGCCACGGAACCGTCGGTCGCGATCTGCACGCTGCCCTGGGGTGTCACTGTCGCTGGTGGGTTCGCGGCCGCGGCTGTCGGATCGTGGAGGGTGCGCGCAAGGACGCGGCGCCCCTCTTTGCCGCCGGTGACCAGAGCCGGATTGCTCGGGTCGGGTGTGCCACCAAGGCCGCGGAGCTGGTCGGCCTGAAACAGCTGCACGCGGGAGATGTCGTAGGTCTTTCCGTTCGCGGTTACGTGACTCACGCCGCCCGGGACGTGGAGATTGAACGGCTGCTGCACATCGGCCTTGTCGCGCGTCGTCACATCACGGCTGACGATCACCGCGAGATTCTGGTCCATCAGATACTGTTGGAACGCCTGCGGGGTGACGCCGGCCTGGGTGAACATGTCCAGCTCAGGCTGGCCGAGCGCCGTGGCCGCCCTCGTCGGGATCGTTCGCGGACGCACTTCCACGGGACTGAGCTCCCACAGGTTTCCGGTCCAGTCGATCCGGGCATCAGGAGACCAGTACCAGATGGTTGCCTGAACGCCACTCGTGAGTGTGGTTCCGGGGATGTAGAAGGTATCTGGCTGCTGCACCAGAGTCTTGATGCGGAAATCGTACAGGGACTGCGGGTGGCCGTCCGTGCCGGCGTCCGTGTCCTGGCTGGTCTCGGCGGTATGGACGGCGAGGAGCGTGCCGTCCGAGAGCGGGAGAGGGTCGCGATAATGGCCTGTATCGTCGGAGGGAGCCGGGGGATCGGCCGCATCCCGGGTCGACCGTGGCGTGATCCAGTTGACCTGAACCTGGTCGGCTGGTTTCGACGGCGGAGAGGAGAAGCTGACGAGCTGTCCGGAGGCATGCGCCCCGAACTCGGCCGAATCGGTGGCGTAGTAAAGCCCGGGGTTGAGGGGATCCTCTCTCAACTGGAAGGTGCTCTCCACTTCGTTAGTGTTTGTACGGCCACTGGTAACGGAAATGAACTCGGTGAGGACGGGATCGTCGTTGAAGACTCGATTGAAGTAGGCATGGAGCTCATGACGGCCGATGTGGTTCATCGTCTCTTCCGAGGTGCCGTCCTCGTTCATGGCCCACGGAAAGAACTGGTTGAAGCTGTTTCCGGTGAGGTTGCTGCCTGGAGGGATCACGCTGTCGCGCGGCTCCGGGTAGACCTCGACGCGTTGATTCAGCTTCTGCGCCGCGGCCGTCTCATCGGAGTAGTCGAACGTGCCGTAGTGGATGCCATTAGGGTCCGCGTCGGAGTCGGCCTGCTGATCGCGCTGCAAGTGATCCCAGCGGGTGAAGATCAGGCGGCCGAAGCTATCGACGGAGGGAGTGAAGGCGCCTGAGGGCGTGTGATTGAGGAGCCGGAGATCCCCAGTGACCGGATTGAGGCTCCAGATGCCGGTGACGGTCGGCGCCTCCTCATACTCGTCGAGCTGCGGATAGAGGTAGGCCGCGCCATTCCGGGGCCTGTCAGTGGTGAAGATGATCCTTCCATCGGTTCCGTAGACCGGCGAGACGTTGTTGTAGCCGGCCGGCTGATTCGGAACCTTCGTAACGACGGGCGTTTCATTCTCGCCGAGCCCGGAGACTTCGTAGATCTGCCAGTGATAGGTGATGTCGATCTCGAATTGTGCCGTCGGCGCGCCGACGACCATGCTGAAGAGGGCCTTAGTGCCGGACCAGTGAACGCACGGCTCGCGCACGGCAATCGAGTTGGCGCCCTGAAAGCCGGTGTTCCCGAAGCCTGCGGCGCGCGTGATGTTCTTTACGGTACCGTCCGGATAGCGAATGAAGAGGTCGCCGCCGCGGGGCGCCGCCGACTCGTGCCCATTCTGATTGCCGAACGTCGATGCGACGGAGGTGAAGTCTCCCGGAATGGGGACCTGTCCCACGAACAGGATCGGATAAGGAAGCGCCGCGTTGCTGACCTTCTGCGGCGCACCGCTGGCTGCTCCAACGAAACATGCTACGAGTGCAGTGAGCCTGACGACAACAGATAGAGTCTTCAATCAACGTCCTATCCCGAGAATGGGTCGGAGGGCATCGTACGGACTCCGATGGGCAGCAATGTGTGAACCGGGTCACACTGCCCGAGCCAATCGTCAGGTAGGACGTCTGCCGCGCCGCTGGCGAATCTCGCCTGACGGGATCAGGTGCTGATGCATACTTCACCCTTCACTCTTCGCCCGTCTCTCCTCAACCATCAGACAACGATCCTGTACGACCTTGATCCCCGCCTGGGCGAGGCGCTGGGCGGCCTCGTCGTTGGTGATCCCGAGCTGAAACCAGACGCTCTTGGGGTGTGCGGCGATGATGTCGTCGACATGTGGCGGAATGTCCGAGGGGCGGCGAAAGACGTTCACCATGTCGATGGGGCGGCCAATGTCGGCCAGCTTGCGAAAGACCGGGCGGCCGAGGATCTCGGTCACCTCAGGGTAGTAGACGGGCACCGGGATGATCTCGAATCCGGCATCGGCCATGTGCGCTGGCACGTAGTAGGCCGCCTGGTCCGCGTGGGACTCCGGCTTGATCCCGAGCACGGCGATGGTTCTCGTCTCACGGATTAGAGCGAGAATGGACGCGGTGTCGTTGATGAGGTTCTGTTCCCAATCAGTCATGATCGGCGGAGCTTAGCGGAAGTACGATGCGAATCGACGCCCTTTTCTCGGGCCCAATCATGAGACGCATTCTCCTGGCAGGAGCACTACTGTCGGCGGCCATTCTGCACGCCGAAGATGCCTCACACCGCTACATCGTGGCGACCCGCCAGCCGGCTCCGGGCGCCTTGCGGGAAATCCTGAGCGACGACCTCGAGCCGCGGGATGGACGGGACATCCGCGCCTGGGACCTCGTCGACGCATTCGCGGTGAACCTCACAGATACGGAGGCGGTGCGCCTTCGGACCTCGCCGCGTGTGGTCTATATCGAGCCGGTCGTCGAGCGGAGCCTGACGCCACACCACTCGCAGTTAACACCCGACAGTGATGCGGTCGCGCCAGGGCGGGAGATCATCCCTTATGGTGTGGCATTGGTGAACGGACCATCCGTCTGGGCCGTGTCACGGGGAGCCGCGGCCAATGGAACGCCCACCCATATTGCGATCATCGACTCGGGAATCGACTACAACCATCCCGAGCTGAAACGCGCCTACAAAGACGGGGTCGACCTCGTCAACAACGATCACGATCCGATGGACGACGAAGGCCATGGCACGCACGTGGCCGGCATCATCGCCGCGGCGGTCGACTCCGAGGGCGTCGTGGGAGTGGCGCCCGACGTCGACCTCTACTCCGTGAAGGTGCTCAACGCCTGCGGCACGACCACGACCAGCGATGCCTTGATCACGGCCATGCAGTGGGTCGTCGACGAGAAGAAGGCGATCGGCGGCAACTGGGTGGTCAACCTGTCGATCGTCGGCGCCCGCCCCTCGCCTACCGAATCGGCGGCCTTTCAGACCGCGGCGGACGCAGGGATTCTCACGTTTGCGGCGGCGGGAAACGGGTTCGATCCTGCGAGCCCCGCGTTTGTCGTGTCCTACCCTGCCGCCTACCCGAGCGTGGTCGCGGTGGGAGCGGTCGACTCGCACAGAACGATCGCCAGTTTCTCGCAACGCGGTCCGGAACTGAGACTCGTCGCTCCCAGCGTCGACGTCCTTTCGTCCGTCATCTACGCCAAGATCTCTACCTCGGACGGTCATGAGTATCCGGCAGCAATCCCGACCGCGGAACTTGTCGTGCCAGGCGGCATCGACAGCATCTGCCAGGCCAATCGTCAGTTCAGCGGACCTCTTGTCTTCTGCGGATTCGGAGGCGCAGCCGCGGACTTCCCCACCGACGTCTATGGAAAGGTTGCGCTGATCTCTCGCGGGAACGGCATCGCCTACGCGACCAAGATGACGAATGCCCGGGTGGCAGGAGCGAAGGGAGGCATTGTCTACAACAACCAGGGCGACGCACTCATCCCCATGGATCTCGGCACCGTGCCGTTTCCGAATGAGGTTCTCCCCATGCTCTTCGTCGGCCAGAGTGACGGCGAGGCGTTGCGAGCCGCGGCTTCCAATCTCACGGTGTCCACCGGCTTCGGCGCTCACGGCTATGCGAACTATTACGGAACTTCAATGGCATCTCCGCACGCTGCCGCATGCGCCGCGCTGGCGTGGTCCGTCGCGCCGTCCGCCACACGTGCCGAAATTCTCGAGGCGCTCCTCAGCACTGCTCATGACCTCGGTGATCCAGGACGAGACCAGACGTACGGCTACGGCCTCGTCGACGCTTACGCCGCCGCCTTGAAACTGGCTCCTTCCAGGTTTCCACCCGCCGCGCTAACGGGCAGACAGACACTCCGCCGCGGCGGCCATTAGAAACGTCTGCACCGGTTCAGCGCTCTCCGGTTTCTGGCTCCGGCGCCAATTACAGCTGAAGTGAAGGTTACGTCCGACCCCTCACCCTGCCCTCTCCCGGAGGGGATACGCACTAACTTAAGAGTGCAACGGTCAACGGCGGTGTCCTGCCGCGGCAGCGGCAGTAG
>WNFM01053740.1_pt1 | contig 14642 bp, 11 predicted proteins | sample 5400271 | NCBI WGS metagenome assembly WNFM01 (sample SAMN13153352, study PRJNA577476) | soil metagenome | isolation source: 60 cm saprolite on Douglas fir-dominated hillslope | place: USA:California | collected 2013-09-17 | reverse complement strand
GCTCGTCCGGCGGCATCTTGGCCAGTACGTCAGCCGGAATCGGATTGCCGGTCGTCAGGGTGGTGACGCTCATTTCCCATGCGCCGGGTTTGGCATTCAAGGTTTCCGCGAGCGTGGAAAAGGAGGTGCCCATCGCCACCACGACGACAATCGTGACCAGGGTCTTTGCAAACATATCGACTTCTCCCAAGGAATTTCGGCACCTTACCCAATGAAACAGAGGAAAGATAAAAGGTAAAAGACAAGGGAACACTCATATGCACCCGTAGGGGTGTGAAGCGCAGCAGGAAAGAGAAATCAAGAACCGTTACTGAGAGACTACCTTTCCTCTTTCCTCTCGCCTCTATCCTGCCTCCGCGCCTTCGAGCTCGGAGAAGCGCACCGGCAGAATCTCCCGCGTCGACAGCTTTCCATCGACGGCGCCCTTCTCGACGAGTTGCTGGCTATCCGGCAGGCCGGCAGGAAGGATCATCCGGCCACCAGGCTTGAGCTGGTTGATCAGCGGCGCGGGGATCAGATCGGGCGCGGCGGTGGCGATGATGCGATCGAAGGGCGCATGCTCGGGCCAGCCGTGGTAGCCGTTGCCCACCCTGACTTCCACGTTCGAGCAGCCCGCGCGGGCAAGCCGGCTCATCGCCTGTTCGGCGAGCGGTTCGATGATCTCTATGCTATAGACCTTGCGCGCCAGCGCGGCGAGGATCGCCGACTGATAGCCCAGCCCGGTGCCGATCTCGAGGACGACATCGTCGCGGCCGACCTGCAGGAAATCCGTCATCAGCGCGACGATGAAGGGCTGGGAGATGGTCTTGTCGCAGCCGATCGGCAGCGGCCGGTCGAGATAGGCGTGGGGCTTCATCGCGGGCGGCACGAACTCGTGTCGCGGCACCCGGCCCATGACCTCCATCACCTGCGGATCGAGGTTGTACTTGCCGATGCGCTCGCCGACCATCACGGTGATCGAGACGATCTCCATGACCATGTACTGGCGCAACTCGGCGAACTCAACTCGGCGAACTGCTCTTCGTCCATCGGCGGCCTCCCGGCTGCCTATATGTTACGCCAGCGCGCGAGGGGCGAGGGGGGCTAGACTTTGGGTGCTGCGTGCTGCGTGCTGCGTGCTGCGTGAAAGGCGAAAGGTATAGAAGGAAGCCTGTTTTTGAATTTCGCTTCTACTCAGCACTCAGCACTCAGCACTGCCTTTCCTCGCCCCTCCGGGGCTAGCCCCTAGCCGCTATCAACTCCGGACGCGACAAGGCGCGGTCGCGCAGGTACGCCGCGAGATGCGCGCTCAGGTCGCGCGCATCGTCGCCGACGCCGTCGATGAGGCTCGACTTGCGGCGGCGCAGGAACGGCATGCCCAGCAAGTACAGGCCGGGTGTATCGACGATGCCGCCGTCGTGGCGGATGAACCCCTTGTGGTCGAGGACGGGCACGTCGAGCCAGGAATAATCCGGACGGAATCCGGTTGCCCAGATGATGGTCTTGATTTTGCCGCGGGTGAGGTCGAGCAGCAGCGGCGGGGATTCCTCGACTTCGGTGAAGTCAAAGCGGTGGGGCGGAGCAACCGCGCCGTCGTGTCCGTTGTCCCTCGCCCATTCGTCGATCGTGTCGAGCAGCCTGTTCATCTTCAGGTCGGCAAGCGCGCACACATTTCGCAGCGACCCGGAGAATTGCGCCTTGCCTTCGTTGATGCCGGCAAGACGGCCGACGAGTTTCACCCCGGTTGCCACGAGCGAGTTGAGATCGATGCTGCGGCGATCCGTGTAGCCCGCGAGTTGCAGCGACGGCACGTTGCGCGCCCTGACGATATCATCGACCTCGTCGTAGCGCTGGTCGAGCACGCCGCTCGCGTCCATCCACCACTTGATGTCCTTCCCGCGATAAATGCGGGGCACGCGCACATGCTCGCCAACCGCCAATGTCACGGGCCTGCCGGAGCGCTGGATCTCGTCGGCGATCTGCACGCCGGAAGCTGACGCGCCGACCACGAGTACGCCGCCTTCCTCGAGCCGCTCCGGATTGCGGTACTGCAGCGGCGTGAGCGTTTTGATCGCGGACGGCACCGCGTCCGCAATCGCCGGTATCACGGGCGTGTTGCACGCCCCGGTTGCCAGCACGACCGTCTCGCATTGCCAGGTGTCCTGGTCGGTCACGACTTCGTATTCATCGCCCCGGTTTCGTACCGACGCGACCCTGGTGCAGGTCCGCACCGGCGCCGACATCGCGGCCGCGTAGTCCTCGATGAACGCGATGGTTTCGGGCATCGTGCGGAAGCCATCGGGATCGTTGCCCTGGTAACCGAATCCGGGCAGCCGGCTCTGCCAGTTGGGCGTAAGCAGCGTGAGCGAGTCCCAGCGCTCGGTCTTCCACGAATTGGCGACTTCGCCGCGCTCGAGAACCACGTGGTCGATCGAGCGGCGATCCAGCCACCAGCTCATGGCAAGGCCGGCCTGGCCGGCACCGATTACGACGGTCGTCGTACGCGCCCGGTGTCGCACCCCTTACTTCACCTCGACGGTAACGTTGGTCGGGTTGGTGATGATGTCGTACACGGCGGAGCGCTTCTGCGATTGCGCGACGATCGCCTTGATATCGTCGGGCGACGCATCGGCGTCGATCTTGTAGGTAACCTTGATGCCGTCGAAGCCGTTACGCACGTCGGGGTCGGCGCCGAGGATGCCGCGGATATCCATTCCCGCTTCGAGCGTCGCCTTCACAGAACGCAACTGGACGGCGCGCGCCTGCGCGACTGCAGCGATGCCGGCCGTCAGGCAACCTGCCAGGCCGGCCAGCACGATCTCGACCGGCGTGGCGCCCGTATCTTCCGACGCGAAAACTTCCGGATGATCGGAATGAAAGGAGAATTTGGTCTTGTGCTTCTGCTCCGCGCCCAGTCCGTAGAAGCCTTCGACAGTGGAACGGCTTTGCGTGCCCTTCACCCACTCGCAGGACGCGCGCCATTTGAACTGCGCGGCTTCCGGCGCCTTGGTCAGGGCTTCGCGCGCGCCGAACAATGCTTCGACGTTCACGCCGTTGTTGACGGGTTTTTCTGTCGCGGCGGTGGTCATGATTTTCTCCTCCATGGGTTGACGGGTGGACCGGGAAGGATAGCGCCGAACTTATTCCCATCTTATGCTTTGTTCGGGAATAGATATACGTTCAGGTTATTTGAGACTCTCGATACCGGCCCCGCTGAGGACTGCTGATGCAGCCGGTCGAGATTACTTGTGTGCATGCGGGATTTCCGCAAAGCTGGCGAACTAAAAATCTACCACCAAATTTCACGGCAGGAGCACAGCATGTCCTATGTTCCGCATCGACCTCGGGAAGACGTCTTCATCACCCTGTCCGGCATCGCCAGGGATGATGTCTCCTTCGGCAACGGCGAAGCGCAGTACGCGATGTAGTTCCGCCTTTCCCGGCGGCGTTCAAAGAGAGGGGTCCACCGATGTTCCAGAAGCTCACGCTCAAGTCCGTCACCATTCGGCCGCTGCTGCTGCCGCTGTCGCGCCCCGTCGTCGCGCGCATCGGCCGTTTCGACCAATGGCCGATCATCGCCATCGACCTTTACACGGACGAAGGCATCGTTGGCCGCAGCTACCTTGAGCCGTACGTGACCAGCTCGATGCGCGCGATCGTGCCGGTCATGGAAGACCTGTGCGCGGCTCGCGTCGGCAAGCCGCTGGTGCCGCTGGACGACTTCCAAAGCTCGCGCAAGACGCTGAACTTCGTCGGCTACGAGGGTATCGCGATGATCGCGATTGCGGGTATCGACATGGCGATCTGGGACGCACTGGCGCAGGCCGCGGGCATGCCGCTGGCAGTGATGCTGGGCGGATCGCTGGCGCCGGTGCCGGCGTACAACAGCAACGGGTTGTGGCTCTCGGACATCGGCACGCTGGGCAAGGAGGCCGCCGAACTCGTCGCCGAGGGCGGATTCAAGGCGCTCAAGGCGCGGCTCGGCCGGGAGCGCATTGCAGACGACATCGAAGCCATTCGGACCATCCGGGAAGCGGTCGGCGGCGACGTCAGGCTGATGGTGGATTTCAACCAGGCGCTCGCGCTCGGCGAAGCCGTGGAGCGCTGTCATACGCTCGATGACATGGGGTTCACGTGGTTCGAGGAACCGATCGCCTACAACAATCTCGCGGGGTATGCGCAGCTTACGCGCGAGCTCGATACGCCGGTGCAGTTGGGCGAGAACTTCTACGGGCCGCGCGCCATGTACGACGCGTTGCGCGCCGGCGCCGGCGATTACTTCATGCCGGACCTGATGCGCATCGGCGGGGTCAGCGGGTGGCTGCGCTGCGCGCCAATCGCCGCCGCGGCGGGCATCCAGATGTCGACGCACCTTTATCCGGAATTCTCCGCGCACCTGATGCGCATAACGGAAACGGCGCACTGGCTGGAATGGCAGGACTGGGCCGATTCCATTCTCGCACGACCGTTCGAAGTGAAGAACGGTTACGTCCATATTCCGGATACGCCGGGCAGCGGCATCGAGTGGAATGAAACCGCAATGAAACGGTTTCGCTACGACCGATGAATCACGCGGCAACGGGAGTCGCAAGGACATGATCCTCAGGTTCATAACCGTCACGTAACACGACAGCCATGGCGACCGGGCCTATCGATTTCCGCACGGCTTACCGGTAACGTTTGCAGGAAATTCCTGTGTGCGATGGAAGGCGGACTCGTCGGAACAGCGTAATTCGTTGTCGGTCGGGCACTTACGATTTGGGGAGCGTTACACGGATACGGGAGCGTTTTTTGCTCTTGTATTGCGACAGGGAGCTTCCTCGCAGCGATCTCAGATGACGCGCGGGATTGCAATGGCAGGGTGAACGATGAACGGATCCCGTCGCAGCAAACTCCTGGTAAGAATTCTTGGCGTGGGCGCTGTTTTATGCCTGCTTTACGCCGCGGCCGGTTTTTTCCTGGCGCCGCATCTGATCGAAAAACGGCTTGTTGCACTGGTCGACCAGCGGCTCGGTCAGACGCTCTCGATCGGCAAGTTGAAGGTTAATCCATTTGCGCTAAGCGTCGAGGCGACGGGAGTGCGGCTGGCGCAGCCAAACGGCTCACCGATGCTGGCCGCCCGGCGCATTTACCTCGATCTCAACCTGCTCGCCAGCGGATTCGGCAGAGGCTGGGTGCTGAGCGAAGCGCAGACTGACGGTCTGCAGGTCCAGCTCGAGCTGCAGCGCAACGGCCGCCTCAATATCGCGGATCTTGCGCAGCGCTGGGTTCAGACCAGCCCCCCGTCAAAAAAGGACGACAACGCGCCCGTGCGGGTCACGGTCAGGCATCTTCTGTCCGGCGGCGGGGAACTGACCTACCGCAAGTTCTCGGGCGCGCCCGCCGAGACGAAGGTATTGCCGATCCGCCTCGAGCTCCAGAACCTGTCGACCTTGCCGGATCGCGAGGGGCATTACACCGTGTCAGCCAGTCTGGTGGACGGCGGCGCCCTGACATGGCGCGGCGATATCGCCCTGACGCCTTTGCAATCGCAAGGCGATCTGACCCTCGAAGGACTGAAGCTCGCTACCGTCTGGAAATTCATCCGCGACGACGTGCGCCTCGCCGAACCGCAAGGCACGCTGAGCTTCGCCACTCATTATGTATTCGGCTACGCGAACGGCAAGCCGGATCTCGGCCTGAGCGGGCTTCGCATAACGGCCGCGGGATTGCGCGTCGTGCGCGAAGGCTTCGCCGAGCCGATCGTGTCGCTGAAAACGCTCGAAATGCGCGACGGCAGCCTTCAGCTCGCACGCCGCACGCTGGTTGTGCCGGTCGTTGCGCTGGCCGGCGGCAGCGTCGATGTCGCGAGGAATGCGGAGGGCATCTGGAACTGGGCCGGTTTTGTGCGGGACGACCCGAAGTCCGCGGACGCCGCGAAACCGCGGGCTACCGAGGCTGCGCAACCATGGCATGTGGATTTGAAGGCGGTCAATCTGGACGATGTGGCCCTGCGTTACGAAGACCGGCAGCGCGCGGTGCCGCTGGTGGTGCGAACCGCTGCCATGTTCGGCAAAGCCGCAATCGTAGCCGAGACTGGCGGCGATACGCCCGGCGTTATCGCCAGCGATATCGACCTTCGGCTGAAAGACCTGCGCCTGCCCGCGGCCGACACTTCCGCGGTGAAACTGACCGAACTGCGCATCGAGAAAGGCCATCTCGATCTTGCGAAGCACTCGCTGGGCGCGGCGCGGCTCGCCGTCGATGGCGGCACGCTGATGTTCGAGCGCGGGACGGAGGGCGCATTTCCGGTTGCCGCGAGCTTTGCGGGCGGCAGCGAGCCGGCCTCGGCGCTGGCTCCGGTGCATCCGTGGACCTACGCCGTCGATTCGGTGCGCGTGCAAGGTCTCGATTTGGCGCTGTCGGATCGCAGTTTCGGCAAGCAGCCGGTCGCGTACCGCTTCGGCGGCCTTACGGTCACGGCCGACAGCATCGCCAATACCGGCGACAAGCCGATGGCATTCAAGGCGTCGGCCAGCGTTGCTGGCGGCGGCTCGGTTTCCGCCAGCGGTTCGATGTCGACGGACCTGTCGAAGATGGATGCCCGGGTAAAGCTGACCGCGCTGGCGCTCGCTCCGTTGCAACCGCTCATCGCGCGTTATGCGGCCGTGGATCTCAAGTCGGGCAGCGCGTCGGCGTCCGCGACCATCGCCTACCGCCGCAGCGAAGGCAAGACATCGCTGACCGCGAACGGACCCATCGAACTGGCAAAGGTGCGGCTCGACGAAGCGGGAAGCGACACGACGGTGCTCGCGTGGGGAAAACTCTCCACCGCGGATGCCCGCCTGTCGCTGGGGCCCGATCGCGTCCTGATCAAGGAGATCATCGTCGAGTCGCCCGAAGCGAAAATCGACATCTCCGAGAAGCGCGAACTGAACCTGGTGCAGTTGTTCAAGCATGAGCCGGCTTCCGGCAAGGAACCGCCGGCACGCAACGACGCGAAGCAATCGCAATTTGCCGTCCATATCGACGAACTGCGCCTGCGCGACGGCACGGTGGATTTTTCCGATCGCAGCCTGGTGCTGCCGTTCGCCACCCAGGTGACCAACTTCGCCGGGACCGCCTCCGGACTGGGAACGAACCGCGATCGCCGCGCCACCTTGCAATTCGAAGGCGAGATCGGCGAGTTCGGTTCGGCAAAGATCGACGGGCACATCGATTCGTTCGCGCCGAAAACCTTCACCGAGGTGCATGCGTTGTTCGAGAACGTCGAACTGCCCGACCTGACGCCTTACGCGGTCACGTTCCTCGGGCGCAAGATCGCTTCGGGCAAGTTATGGCTCGACCTCACATACAATATCGAGAACAGCCAGCTCACCGGGGACAATCGGGTCACGATTCGCGACTTGAGGTTGGGCGAACCGGTCGACTCGCCCACGGCGCTGAAGCTTCCGCTCGATCTTGCCGTCGCGCTGCTGACCGATTCCGAGGGAAAAATCCGCACCGCCGTGCCGGTCAAGGGCGACCTGAACAACCCCAAATTTGCCATCGGCACGGTGATTCGCGAGGCCATCGGCAATCTCATCGCGAAGATAGTGACCGCGCCGTTTCGCGCACTGGCGGGGCTCTTCGGCGACAAGCACGGAAAGGATGACGCTGGCAGCGTCGCGTTCGAACCGGGCAGCGCCAGGCTGACGGCTTCTGAAAACGAAAAATTGCAGGAAGTGGCAAAGGTCATGAGCGAGCGGCCGCAGCTCAAACTGGTCGTGCAGGCGGCGTATGCGCCGGTAACGGATCGCGCGGCGATGAAAGAAGATATCGCGAACCGGGAAATAGCTCAGGCGCTGGGCCGCTCTCTCGAGCCCGGAGAAAAGCCCGCGCCCATCGTATTCGAAAGCGCGGCGACGCAGCGCGCGCTGGAACGCCTGGTCGCAAAAAAAGCGGCCGACCCGGCGGTCGTGCGCGATCTGGCTGCACAGTATGCCAAGCGGACCGGTGCGGAACCGAAGCGCGCCGGCATGATCCTGCGTGACGCGGGAGATGCGGAATTCTACAAGGCAATGTACGCGTGGCTGGTCGATGCGCAACGGATCGGCGATGATTCGATGCAAAAACTTGCGGCGAGCCGCGCAAGTGCAGTGCTGGATAAACTACGCGCCGCAGGTGCCGACTCGCAGCGTCTGCGGTCCGGCCCTGTCGCGCCGAGCAAGAATAAAGACGAGAAACGCGTTACTGCCGAGCTTTCGCTCGAACCTGTCGGAGCGAAGCCAGCCACGGATGCGAGCGAGGAGTCGGCGACGGCGCAGGGTAAGCGCAAGTCCGGCGAGCTTTGAAAGCGTGCCGAATGATTGACTAACCGCAGATTCAATCCTAGATCTCACCACGAAGGACACGAAGGACACGAAGTGGCACGAAGAAATGCACGAAGAAATGCACGAAACACACAGTTTGAATTGAAGACAGTACGTGTTCGCTGGTGGCAAATGTCGCGCCCATGCATATATGCTGAATTTATCTTCTTCTTTCGTTTTTCTTCGTGTTCCTTCGTGTTCTTCGTGCCTTCGTGATGAGATCTAAGCTTGAGTAAGCGTCCCTGGCCGCATTGACCACTGCGTACCCCGGCGTTACAGTGCGCCGATTATGCGTACGCGCTTTTTCTTTCCGTTCGATTATTTTCCCGCCGTCTTTTCCGGCGAATTCACAGCCGGTTCCGTTGAACGTACCAGCCTGCTGCGAACCCGCCCGTGAGCGAAACCGATCGCGTCGCCGTCGTCGTGGTTCACGGGATTGCCGATCAGCGCCCCGGCCAGACGGTGCGCGAGCTCGTGCGGCTGCTGTGTCACGGCGATGAGGGTGCGCCGCGCTACGTGCAAGGCGAAATGCACGACGTGCTGGTGCCGGTCGCGAAGCTCGAGCCCGGAGGCGAAATCGCAACGGACCGATCGTCGGTGCAGCATGTGGACAGCGAAGCGCAAAAGCCCGAAACGTCCCGCAGGCGGCCAGGCACACCGAGCGGCTTTTATCAGATCCAGAAGTCCGCGCCCGCCGCGACGACCGCCGCCGCGGAAAATCCGCAGGACCTCGGCATCGCGCTGAACGACTACCTGCTGGGCCGCCTCACGTTGTCCGAGGGCGAGGCGCTCTACGAATCGACGCGCGTTTCGCTGCGCCGCCGGGCCGATGATCGTGCGGTGGATGTCTTCGAGATGTACTGGGCCGATTTGTCGCGCCTCGGCACGGGCGGCCTGCGCGCACTCTCATCGCTGTACCAGTTGTTCTTCCATCTGAGCACGCTTGCGGCCGATGTGGTCGACCAGATTTCGCTCAGCACCGGCGGGGGTGCGGCGTGGCGCACGCTGCAGCGGCTGCATGCGTGGCTCGCGTGGTTGATGAAGGCGCCCGCGGCGATCGTCCAGTTGTCGATGCTGCTGCTGGTCTTGTTCGGTGCCATGGCATTCGTGCCGCTGGAGCAACAGGGACAACTGCTCGGTGCGTTGTTCGGGGCCGGCGCCGTTGCGCTGGCGGCGCTGGCGGTACTCGCGTGGTTGCACGGAACCTCCTCGATGGCGCGATGGGTGAAGCTGCTGTTCTTGCTTGCGGCCGCCGTTGCGAGCCTGGCCGTCGCCATTCTCACGCTGCGCGGCGACCTTTCGATGGACATCGTGTATTTCGGCGCCAGTGCACTGGCGGTCGCCCTGCTGGGTGCGTACCTGATCGAGCGCTACGCGCGTGTTACGCGCGGCGTACGCGTGTTCGGTCATCTCGTGGTTGCGGCCACGGTCATCTCGCTGTGCGTGCAAGCGCGCAATCTGCTGCCTTCCGTCACCACGCAACGCGAATGGATGCTCACGGCAGGGCTGAATACCGGCGAATGGTTGTTTGCCGCGGTGTTGCTGGTGTGGGCGGTGTTCGTCCTGGTGCAGCTAGCGGCGTTGCTGCTCGGGCTGTGGCTCGGCCGCGTCGGCGATGCTCGCGTCAGGGCTTCTCTGCACACGGCGCGTCTGACACTGGTGGTTTCCACGGCGCTCTTCGCCGTATTGAGTCTGGTGTTGTGGTCGGTCGTGAGTTACGTCGCCGGCCACGCGCTGGACGATCTGAACTATCAGTCGGTCTTTTTTGCCAACGGTTACCGGTCGGCCGCCATCTTTCTCGACGACCGCGTGCACAGTCTCGGCGGATTCTTCACGCCGCTGGTGTTTGCATTCACGCTGCTGGGCACGGCGGGATTTCTGGTGCTTGCACCGTCGCTGCTCGAAGAACTATCCCCCAGCAAGAACGTCGATGCGCAGGGGACGAGGCCCGGTGCGGCCTTGTGGTCGGAGCGGCTCGGCACCTGGCTTGGCAACGGGATGCGGCGTCTGGGCAAGACGTTCACGGCACTGGTCCCGCTCGGCGCGATTGCCGGCAGCGTGTTATATCTGGCCTTCGTCTTTCAGCAGTTTGCTTTTACGGCGGGCCTGGCGGGTCCCGTCGCGCAATGGCTCGCCGGCAGCCTGGAGCATTTCCAGGGCGAAACGCTGGTCGCCGCCGGCAAATGGCTCGCCGGCGGTGCAATGATCGTCGTTGCGCTCGGCTCCCTTTTCAAGCAGACCCTGGGCCGGCTGCGTGTCGCGATCGACGCGGTACTGGATATCGACAATTACTTCGGCGATCCGCCCAATCTGCAGCCACCGCGGGCGCGCATCTACTCGCGCTTTGCTTCTTTGCTCGCCTACCTGCGCGATGGCGGCTACAAACGCATCGTGATCGTTTCGCACAGCCAGGGCACCGTGATCAGCGCGGAGCTGCTGCGCTACCTGCATGTGCAGCGGCGCTTGCCCGACTTGGTCGGCACGATTCCGGTCTGCCTTGTTACGGTCGGCTCGCCGCTGCGCGACCTGTATGCGGAACGTTTTCCGCTTCTGTATGGCTGGATGGGCTCGAACCAGGCGGGCATCGCGACGGCGGCGCCGCAAGCTTCCGATCTTGGCGCAACCGAATGGATCAACGCCTGCCGCTCGGGCGACTATGTCGGACGTTTCATCTGGACGCCGGCCGGCGACGCCACGCGTTTTCGCATCGCCACCATCGGTCCCGAAGGCAAGGTGGAGGCGCAACGCGCCGGCGACCGGACGGAATTCTGCCTCGGCGCCGGAGGCCACACGCATTACTTCAGCAACGATGCCGTGGCGCTCGCGACGGAGATCGACCGGCTGGTCGCAAGTTGAAATGCCGGAACTCGAATATGATTGCAGAAAGCCCTGCCCCGCTGAATCCGGCACGGCCTATGCGTGAGTCAGACTGATGGCGACGATCGAAGGTGTGCTTCTCGACATAGACGGCGTGCTCACGGTGTCGTGGCACCCGCTGCCCGGCGCGGTGGCCGCGGTGGCCGCCTTGCGGGCGCTCGGCTTGCCGATGCGGTTCCTGACGAACACCACTTCGCGCACACGCCGTGCGATCGCGGACACCCTGGTGTCGGCGGGTTTTGCGATCGAGCCGTCCGAGATCCTGACCGCGCCGGCGGCGACCGCAACGTATTTGCGCAAGGCGCATCCCGGGCAGCGCTGTTACCTGTTGTCCAGCGGCGACGTCGTCGCCGAACTCGCAGGCGTCAAACTGGTAGGCGACCAGGATCCGGCTGAAGTTGTCGTCCTCGGCGGAGCCGGGCCGGAGTTTTCCTACGAGAATCTCAATCACGCGTTTCATCTGCTGTCGGGCGGCGCGGCACTCGTCGCGATGCACCGTAATATGTTGTGGCGCACCGATGGCGGGCTGGACCTCGATGCAGGCGCGTATGTGTCCGGCCTGGAGAGGGCCGCGAACAAGCAGGCTGAAGTGGTCGGAAAACCGTCACGGCTGTTTTACGGTGCCGCTCTGGCGGCTCTGGGCACACCCGCGTCGCGCACGCTGATGGTCGGCGACGACATCGAAGCGGATATCGTCGGTGCGCAGGCGGCGGGCATCCGTGCCGTGCTGGTTCGCACCGGCAAGTTCCGCGAGAGCGACCTGGCTCGATCCGCGTCGCATCCTGACGCCATTCTCGATTCGATAGTAGACCTGCCGCGCTGGATTGCGTCGATGGCGTTGAAGGGGGTGATGGGCGATGAGCGATGAGTGATGGGTGAGGGGCGAGGCCTCTAAAGCCTGGTTCTTACCCCATTGCCCGTCGCCCATTACCCTTCACCCATCGCCCTTTTCAGCTACGCTAGCGCCCTTGTTTCCGAATCGGGGTCTTCCATGCAATACAAAAATCTTCCCGGCACTGCATTGAACGTGTCACGGGTCTGCCTCGGCACCATGACGTGGGGCGAACAGAACACCGAAGCGCAAGCCCACGAACAGCTCGACTATGCGATCGGTGAGGGCATCAACTTCATCGATACCGCGGAAATGTATCCGGTCCCGCCGAATGCAAAGACGCAAGGGCGCACAGAAAGCTACCTCGGCACATGGCTCGCGCGGCAGCAGCGCGATACCCTGGTCATCGCAACCAAGGTCGCCGGGCCAGGCCGACGCGACTGGATACGCAACGGCCGCACCGACCTGACGGCCGATGTGATTGCCGACGCGGTGGACACCAGCCTCCAGCGCCTGCAGACCGACTACATCGACCTGTACCAGATCCACTGGCCGCAACGCAACGTGCCGAACTTCGGCGCCACCGAGTTCGACCCCGACAAGGAAAAGGTCGGCCCTTCGATCCACGAGCAGGTTTCCGGCATGGCCGCGATGATCAAGGCCGGAAAAATCCGCCACTACGGCCTGTCCAACGAGACGGCATGGGGCGTGTGCGAGTTCCGGCGGGCGGCCGACGATCTGGGCTTTCCGGGTCCGGTCACGCTTCAGAACAGCTACAGCCTGCTCTCGCGCAATGTGGACAACGACCTCGCCGAGACGCTGTTCCGGGAGGACATGTCGCTGCTCGCCTACAGCCCGCTCGCGGCCGGCATCCTGTCCGGGAAATACATGGGCGGCGCGAAGCCGGCCGGCACGCGCTTCACGCTGTTCGATTCGCTGGGACTGCGCTTCCGCAAGCCGATGGTCTCCGAGGCGGTCGATGCGTACGCGGCGCTCGCCCAGCGCAGCGGTCTGACGCTGGTGCAACTGGCTCTTGGCTATGTGGCGAGCCGCTGGTTCATGGGCGCGTCGATCATCGGCGCCACCACCATGGCGCAACTGAAAGAAAACATCGCCGCGGCGCAATTCGCGCTCGACAAGGAAACGCTGGACGCGATCAGGGAGATTCAGTTGCGCTATCCGAACCCGGCGGCCTGATAAATCGAAAATCTCACCACGCGCCGCAAGCGGCACACACCCCTGCGGGTGCATATGAGTGTTCCCTTGAGACACGAAGGGCACGAAGTGGCACGAAGAAAAACAAGGGATATACGAAGGGATCGGCGGCGATACGGAACCATTCACGATAAATATTGGCGCCCTTTTCCACTCAGTTTTTGACCTCTTCGTGTACCTTCGTGCCCTTCGTGTCTTCGTGGTGAGACGTAGGCTCGCGGCGGGATGTCGTCCAGTCGTGACAATACCTTACATGGCGCTGTCGCTGTGGGGGCTTCCCGGACGTTAATTGATTGTCCCTCTGAAGGAGGAAATCAATGAAACGCCTGTTAGCTGTGGCAGTAATGACTGCAATACTCGGCGGTTGCGCCGTTGTCCCTGTCGGCTATCCGGTACATGAACACGCTTACCGCGGATATGGTTACGACGATGGATACCGTTGGCACCATGGCTACGGACCGCGCTGGAGGTACGGTGGTTATCACCGGTGAAGGACGGTGAACGGTGAACGGTATTAGACAGGCGCCGGAAGGCGCCTGTTTCTTTTTATCAGCGGTAAGGAGTCATGGGCCGACCGACTACTATCTTTCCCCGCCTGACAAAGGCGCGGCAAATCGCAGCAAAGCCTTTATGTGATTTACCTACCGGTTAACCTTTCTTGGACCAAACAGAGCAGTAACCTTGAGGTGATATCTCCGTATCGCCCGGGATGGCATTGCAACTGCTCGGGGCTGCGAATTGCACGCAGTTTGCGCAACTCTTCTCGCCCTCTGGACTGGCCTGGTATTTCAACGCGGCCCGCATGGCAGTGTTGGTCGCAGCATCGGCCCGGCCAGAAGCAACCACGATGGGGATCGTGGCCAGGATAGCGCCGCCCATCTTCAGAAACTGGCGGCGCGGCATTTGATTCGCATTCATCTTGGGTCGCTCCTATGGTTTCCAGAAAACGGGGCACAACCGGTTGCCCCATCGTCTTAGATCCTTCCGGCTCCGGCCATGACGTATTCGCCGCCCGGTGCGGAAGTGGTGGAAGTCCGCTTACGCCCTTCAACGTCCTCTACGGTTTCAATACTTTGATGTGAATCTGGCGGCGAAGTTCTAACGGGGCGTGATCCTGAAGATTCAGGGGGGGGTTGCAGGGTACCGACCAGGTCAAGACCGATTGTCACAGAGGACACAGATACCCTACGTGCATAGCGCGTCGGAGTACCCTTTTAGGGCACAGAGGAACTCAAAAAACAAGACATGGAGTAAAGGCACGGCATGTTGGGTAGCAATTGGGGTCGTGCTGCGGTCGTTGTCCATGCGCACCGTCTATCGTCTGCGTCGACACGATTGCACTTTTAGACGTTGCCTTCCTCTGTGTCCTCTGTGGCAAATCGGCTTTAGTCTTTAACTTTTCATATCTA
>WNFM01171517.1_pt1 | contig 14649 bp, 12 predicted proteins | sample 5400271 | NCBI WGS metagenome assembly WNFM01 (sample SAMN13153352, study PRJNA577476) | soil metagenome | isolation source: 60 cm saprolite on Douglas fir-dominated hillslope | place: USA:California | collected 2013-09-17 | reverse complement strand
CATTCCCTCCTCCAATCTACCCGAATGGGCTGACCGCACGCGAAGTGGAGGTCCTCCGCCTAGTCGCCGCGGGCTTGACCGATTCCCAGGTAGCCGGGCGGTTGGTGATCAGTTCGCGCACCGTGCAGGGACATGTGCGCTCCATCTTCAATAAGATCAATGTGAACTCGCGCACTGCTGCCGCGCGCTACGCCATTGAGCACAGGCTGGTCTGAGCATCGCTCATCTCGACCTGCCGGGACCAGCAGAAAGACTCGGCATTCCCAACGCTCCCGAGGAGCAGAGAGAGCGGTTGTGCGTCCCATAATCCATAGGTAATATTACCTGGAAAGCATCCACATGACCGTTGTCCATGCTCCAAAAACAGGCAATCTCATCACGTAATCCTGCCGATGTCTTGCACGCGTCAACTGGGTAGACTCTGAACAGGACCTGGCCCACCAACCAACTGGTCCCTGTATCTACGATGAAACAAAGGAGTCAAACCCATGGCAACCACAGAAGAAGAAACAAACAAGACGCAATTTCGCCGGACCTATGAGGAGCTGTTCAATCAGGGAAACCTCACCATCGCTGAGGAAGTGATCGCACCCGACTGCATCAATCATGAGGTTCCTCCTGGCATGAATAATCGTGGTCCCGAGTCGGGGCGCCAGGTAGTCATGATGCTGCGCACCGCCTTTCCCGACCTGCACTTCACGATCGAGGAGCTGGTGGCCGAGGGGGACACGGTAGCAGGCCGTGTCACGTTGAGCGGGACCCATCAAGGCCCCTTGATGGGGATGGCTCCGACAGGCCGCTCAGTTCAGCAGGTCTCAATGCATTTTGTGCGCTTCCGGGACGGCAAAGGCGTCGAGCATCGAGCGGTGCGTGATGATCTGGGCCTGATGCAGCAGCTTGGTGCCATTCCGGCGCCAACTGGCGCCCAGTGATATCAAATCCTGTTGATTCCTGCCGGAAATGTAGTGGCGAGGCTTGCCCTCGCCAGGCCCCAAACATACACGATGTAAACAGATTTGATATGATCCACCGGGGAGGAGGAATCCTTTCCTTGAGCAAAGGAGGTGTGCTTTGCTAGAAAGATTAGCCAGAGTGTATCAAAGATCCACCCATGGCAATGGTATGGCTCACGACTGCTTTTGGTGAGTGTTGAGTTTATCTGTGCGAGGCGTCTTCAGATTTGTGCTCAAGCATATATCAGAATAACTCATCAATTTTTCACCAAAAGCGGCCAAGAACCCACGGGATGCGCAACGAGATTGTGCGCCGCTTCAGCGGCAGAAAAGGAGTGTATCGAACGATATCAGGGTTGTTGGAGAACCCTGTGCACACCCGACTGATCCCTGCCAGTTGGCTTGAATTCTGAAAGGAAGGGGGGAGTGTAGCATGTCGGGGCCAAAGGCCACGTAAGAGCAAGTCATCAATGCTCCGGGTGGCCAGTGCAAGGCGTGTATGGTCAAGCCTGGATTGGTTGAATTCTAGTCCCCCTGGCTTACTTGCGGACGCCAGCGAAAGATGACTGAAACGCTGGACCAGAAGATAGAGCAGGATGTCATCTCTCATGCTCTATCCAACTCTTCTGGCAGACCCTTCCTACGAGGGGAACAGGGACGAACGGAAGACCTGGAGCACGCTGCATCTCGTTTCTGCTGAAAATGCGGGATCACCTAAACAGGGAACCATCTCTGCATGGTGACGGACCTTCCATATTACTCAAGGTGAGCCTGTAATGGGCATCGCAGATCACCAGACGAAGCCGTCGCGGTGATACCGGCATGAGGATAAGTGGGGGGAAACGTCCACGAAACCTCCTCTGTCTGGGAGGAAGGGAAGGAGCTGATCTTTTGCTGATAATCATCCAAAAGCGAGGTAGTGCTGATGCTTACCGCAACAGTGATGAGGAGATTAGAAGCACTGAGCGAAATCTCTCGACAAGGGAAACGAATTAACGGTTTGTTGCGGCTACTGGAAAATCCGATCCTGTGGCACGAAGCCTATGCGCATATCTACACCAATAAAGGGGCCATTACCCCGGGCGTAGATTCACAAACCCTCGACGGTTTTTCAGAAGAGCGCGTCGCGTCCATCATGACGCGCCTGAAAAACGGAACCTACCGCTTTCGACCGGTGCGCCGGACCTACGTTCCCAAGAAAAACGGCAAAAAGCGCCCACTCGGTATCTCTTGTGGGGATGACAAATTGATCCAGGAAGTGGTGAGAATCATTTTGGAGCGTATCTACGAACCAGTGTTCGAGAACACCTCCCACGGGTTCCGACTAGGGCGTTCCCCTCACACGGCCCTGGAGCACATCGGACACGAATGGACGGCAGTCAAATGGTTGATAGACATGGACCTGCGCGATTACTTCACGACGATCCCACACGATTTGCTGCTGGGGTCGCTTCGGAAGAAAATCGCGGATGAACGCTTTGTGCGACTCATCCAGGCGATGCTCGATGCGGGCTACTTGGAGGACTGGACCTTCCACAAAACCTACAGTGGAGTGCCCCAGGGGTCCATTGTTTCGCCCATCCTCGCCAACGTCTACCTGCACGAATTTGACCAGTTCATGAGCCACATGAAAGAACAATTCGATCAGGGAAAAAGGCGCAGAGGGAACAAGGTCTATCAACGGTACACTGAAGCCATTCGACACCTCAGAAAACAAGCAGAGAGCCTGAAGGGAAAGGAGGCAGGAAAAGACACACTTCAGGACATTCAGCGAGCGATCAAAACCCTCCAAGCCCAACGGAGACGCCTCCCAAGTGGAGACCCCTTTGACGAAACCTACAAACGACTCCTCTATTGTCGCTATGCCGACGACTATCTCATCGGGATCATCGGCTCCTACGCAGATGCTGAACGAGTGAGTCAGCAGGTCAAGCGATATATGGAAGAGACGCTTCACTTGACGATTGCGGAAGAGAAATGCCACATTCGCCCGAGTCGCGAAGGAGCCATCTTCCTGGGATACGAAGTGAAAACCTACACGGGAAACCGTGTGGTGAAAGTCAAACAGGGAAAGTATCACACGACCAGCAAATCGGTGTCGGAGCGGATACAACTCGGTCTTCCCAAGGACAGGCTCCCGAAGTTCTGTGAAAGCAGACGCTACGGGAACTACCACACAATGGAGGCGCAACCTAAAGCTGAACTGCTCGAATTGAGCGATGCCGAAATTATTCTGACCTACAACAGTGAGCTAAGAGGATTCGCTAACTATTACGCCCTTGCGCTGAACGGCAAGCGAGAAATGAGTAAACTCGAACGTCTCTGGCGAGTGAGTTTGTTCAAAACCCTGGCCGCCAAGCACAAGACCAGCGTCACCAAGATAGCAAAGGGGCTGAAAACCAACGACGGATACGCGCTCACTGGGCACATCAAGGGCACCAACCGCCACATCACCATCTTCCGCCTCAAAGACCTCAAACCCTGCTCACCGGACAATCCGCAGGTGGACTTGTCCCCCAATACCTACATTTGGACGCTCAGCCGCACAGAGCTGATCAAAAGGCTGAACAGCCAGCAATGTGAATATTGCGGCACAACGCAGGGAACCTTTGAGGTGCACCACATACGGAAGCTGAAAGATGTGGCAGAGGGAAAAACGTTGTGGCAGCGCATGATGGCAGCCCGACGGCGGAAGACATTGATCCTCTGTACGCCATGCCACCACCTGCTTCACAAAGGAAAACTGCCGGAAAGAGAGTATCGCCAGCATCAGATCAGGGGAGAGCCGTGTGCGATGACAAGTCGCACGCACGGTTCGGAGAGGGGGGTACGGGCGACCCGCTAATGGGCGACCGGCCCCTACTCTACGATCTCCAGCTGAAGAGCCTTCACAGGCCCGTTCAATTCTCTCGCTTTTTCTGGCAAGGGTTCAGAACTAGCTCTGCGAGAGTAGTTGCTCACTCCAAGGCCCAGTCGGCACGGTGTGGAGCCACTGCCGAGCTGATGCACCTTGCTCTCGCTGGTCCTAGTATAAGGAGGAAACGTCATGAAAGCGTTATGAGCTTCGTCATGGGCCGTGGCCTAAAACGCTGACCCACACATGAGCGAGAACGCATCTGGCAGGAAGACCCCCAACCTCGGCCCTCATCCGATCAGCCCAGCTTTGCCTCTGTTTGTAGTGAGGAAATGCTCTCTGCCTTATGGACATGTGAAGCACTGAAGGACGCTCTCACGCCAGTTCGACTTCTGAGATACAACTCGTTGCGCATTCCGTGGGCACAGGATACCTGACCGTCGTTATGAACCGTTGTACGGGAGCCACTCACGGGCTGCTCAGTCTGGGACCCGGACCTCACGCCTCGACCGGTACCTGAGCCGGCGAAGGGAGGGGAGCCTGGATGCTGTCCTCCTGGCTCTCCTGCCTAAGTGAGCCACCCTTCCTGTTGCTCCAGCTGTCAGGAGCGCCACGCAACGAATGGTTAGGGGCGCTGTACTCTGAACGTGATCGTGAAGACAACACCTGATTCCACCCGCTGGATCAATGGCTCATAGAACGCTTGCATGAAGGGAAGCGGGTCCGCTGTCGGCTGTGGCATCCCCTCTCCCTCAAAGAGCCGGTCTTCGCGCAGGTGGACGGTTCGTTCCACCTCCCTGGGGGGAAGGTCGAGCCGCACCGCGACCGTCAAGTCATCACCAGATCGCAGCATGGTGTACACCTCCTGCTGGTACAGCGTCGCCAGGCGGGACAAGAACTCCGCGTCGTTGGCGGGCGTTTCTCGTTCCGAGACGCGAAAGACGCGCTGCCCTTGCCCGTCGCTATTGATCAGGGCAGTAATCCTGAAGACTGCTTCAAACATAGATTGCTCCTGTCTGCGCGCATGAAATGGTATTCTATGTAGGCATTATTCCTCGTCCCTTTTTTAGGAAGGCGATGTCCGGATAGAAACAGCATATCACCTCTGTCCCAGGGTGGCAAACATGGCGACGGCGGCCGCACCTATGCCGAGAAAGGTGAGCCATACCAACAGTTTCGAAAACCAGCCGCTTGTATACTGCCTCATGCTGTTCTTGTTTCTGGCTATAGGTTCTACCCAAAACCCAGGGTTGTTTTAAGGATAGGCCCGCACCCGCTGAGGTGTAATCCAATCATCGTTGAGCAGGTCGGTCCGCAAGGCGACGACCGCAGTGCCGTTGGCCCGTCTCCTGTGCTGGCTACTTGGTACATCCGTTCTGAAATGAAGCGGAAACTCCCCGATTCCGACGGCTCTAGCTGATCACATTTCCCGTTTAGGAAGTGCTATTCAAACGGAAAGAGCAGCCAAAGTGGTAGGGCAGCCTGGTGCTGCCACACAGCGGGCATGCAAACGGCACCTTCTCAAGCTCAGCTTCAATGAGGAGGTGCTCATCTGTGTCCTTGACTGCTCGCACTACCCATCCAGGCAAATCTAACAGGTCGACGTTTTGCACTAAAAAATATCCCATTCGCTTTTTGAAGGTTTCTTCCCTCCTTCCTTCGTTCTAATGCAACGCTTCAAAAGCGGAATCTTGAAACAAGCAGTTTTCCTCTTGCGAAATGGAGGCACTTTCGATCCTGTGCTAAAAGTTTGTACTCCACCTTGGAACGTGATGATCAGCGCTTGACACAGAGCAACTTCGCATGATAGTATCCAGGCACCTTATCAAGAGAGCCAATAGCAAGGAAATATCATGAAACAGATGCTACTACGACAACAGACGTCTGTTGTCGGCGTCATCGCTCATTCTCCGGGTGTAATCGCGCCGCATGGGGCGCGACTTGCGAGAGAAGAGTGAGAGAAGAGACCACCATGCAAGAGAGACACGACCATCCGAAACTGTGATGGTGCTCCTTGTCTTTCTGTCTTGACACCTCTACCCGTTTTTTCCCTTTTCTAGGAACATATCGTATCCTCTTCGCACTGCGCATCCCCCTTTACACAGTTATTCAGCCATAGATCACCTCCACCATTTGCGCGCGCGAAAGGATTGCTATGCTTCATCATGCTCAAAAGTACCTGGCACGTTATCGCCATCGCTTTACGCTCATCAATCGCAACTATACCCTGTTGTGGTTAGCGAGCAATATCTCGTTCATCGGTGATGTTCTTTTTATGACCGTGCTCACTTTATGGATTGGAACGCTCCTTCATAACCAGAGCTATGCACCACTGGCAATAAGTGGTATAGCACTGGCTGCCGCGCTCCCCGCCCTCCTGGTCAGTCCATTTGCAGGAGTGTTTGTGGATCGCTGGCAGAAGCAAAAGACGATGCGCTCCATGGATGTGATGCGAGCGGTCCTCGTCCTCTCTCTGTTGCTGGTGAGCGGGCCGGGTCCGCTTCCGTTTCTTTCGGCACACACTGCGGCACTGCCTCTGCCCCTGAAGTTGGCTGCCATCTATTTTGTTGTCGCTGCTATGAGTAGCTTGAGTCAATTCTTCAATCCATCGACGAAGGCGCTTCTCAGGCATATTGTGCCAGAAGAGAAGCTCACCCGAGCCTCCGCGCTGACGACAGGCACAGCTATGGCTGTTTGGCCTCTTGGTGCAGCACTTGCAGGAATATGCTACGCCAATCTAGGAGTCAGTTGGGCCATTGCATTGAATGCGGCATCGTTCATCTGCTCCTGGTTGCTCATACGCCGAATGCACGTGTCAGAACCAGCAGCGTTTCTCGTTGCCCAAAAAGAGGGACTCCATCACGTGTTCAAAGATCTGCGGGAAGGGCTACAATTCATCGAAGAGAATCTGCTCTTGCGCACGCTCATGCGAACAGAAAGCCTTCTCGCGTTTGGATTAGGCATTATTAACACGATGGCATTCTTCTTCATCACGCAAAATTTGCACGTCCCCGTAAGTCTCTATGGTCTTTTCAGCGGTGTGCCATCACTTGGAGGCATACTTGGGACCTGGATGGTCGATAGGTCTGCGGCAAACAGAGGACATCTCAGGGTCTACTACAGAGCAAGGTTGCTCGCTGGGATAGCAATGGTTTTGACAGCTCTGCAAAGTCAACCGCTCATAGCTTTGATCGGCATGGTGCTCATCAACGTTGCCCATAGTCATACTGAAGCTGTGGTTGGCCCTTTGATACTCAATGCCACACTCGAAAAGATGGCTGGCAGAGTCTTTTCCGCCTTTGGAACCACGACGACCATCAGTGGGTTGCTGGGAACGTTTCTGAGCGGGTATCTCAGTAGCACCCTGTTGCATACTGTTGATATCCATCTCTATGTCATCCATCTCAATGCGACAAACATGGTCAATAGCTGTGCAGGCGTGGCTTTGATTGGAGGTGGACTGTATGCCTATCGCTATCTCAGAAAGGTTCAATAGCAGAGATGCGACCTGTGAAGAGAGGAAAAGAGAGGCCCGCGAGCATTTCTCACGGACACGGCAAGAAATCCTCTCAAGCGGAGAGGATGCTACCCAGGTGTGAGTGAATGCATTTCTCGTCGCGAGACGTTTCCCACAAAAAGGGTCAGTTCACGTTCCGCTCCTTTGCGGTAGGCGATAGTAACCTTAACTCCACCCCATTTTCGGAGTTTTGTGGTCTCTTATAACGGTTTACCATTTCTACGATAACGAGGGTATCCATATTTGAGAATGGATGATCGAAGTAGCCAACACAGCGGGTGGTCAAGCGCACGCGGTCGCGCTATGAACGCAAGGAGTATGCTCATTTGCATACTCCTCTCTCTTCTGAAAAAGCCCTCTCCTCATCGACTCAGGCCGGGAATTACCCAGCCTGAGTCGATGGTTGCAATTCGACATGATAGCCCATGCGTTCAAGGCGGCGGACCAGTCGCTTCTGGACCACCTGACGATCGCGCTCATCGAAATACGTGCTGCCCAAGTCCTGATACGTGCTCCGATCGCGCAAGATGTGGTAGATGATGACGAGAATGCTATGGGCAACCGCCAGAGCAGCCTTCTTCGCCCCACGCCGACTGGCGATACGCTGATATTGAGCCGACAGGTAGGTGTTCTTGCTGTGAGCAGCGGCATGGGCGGCCTGGATCAGGAGCCGACGTAACCAGGGATCGCCTTTGCGGGCCTTGCCGGACAAGCGTTTGCCAGCACTTTCATGATTGCCCGGACAGACCCCAGCCCATGACGCTACATGCTGGGCTGATGGGAACTGAGCCATCTCGATCCCGATTTCGGCCAGGATGCCTTGTGCTGCCTCTTCACTGCTGCCAGTGATCGTATCGAGACGCTGAACCGCTTGCTGCCAGTTCATCTCCTTGGAGCAGGGAAGCCGACTGGGTGCTTGGGGCGCAGCTTCGCTGTCCTGAGACGGCTCTGGCTGGTCTGGTCCCTCCCCTTCCGGCGCATCGGGAGGAGTGAACCGATGGGCAATTTCCTGACTCACCCGCCCAATCGCTGCATCCAAGCTCTCAATCTGCTTGAGGTGCTCACCGAGCATGAACCGATGATGGGTGGTCACCTTTCCGGTCAAGGCGCTTTCCAACTCCTGCTGGCTCGCACGGACCCGTCCCACCGCAAAAGAGGCTAAGCGTGCCGGGTCTGTCTCCCCGTTCACGACGGCATGCAGGATCAGCTGAGACGCTTTGCCCATGACATCGCTCACCACGTCGCCCAATTTCAGATTGGTGTCCTCCAGGGTCTTCTGCAGTCGATTCACTTCTCGCGCTCGTTCCTCGACCAGCCGCGTGCGATAGCGGGTCAGCTCCCGCAATTCCCGTTGGGGAGCCGAGGGAATGAAACTCGCTTGCAGCTTCCCTCGTCAATCTCGAAAGTCTTCTTCCGCCAGCGGCCCGTTTGCCCCAGCGGGATGCTCCAACCTGAGTAGAGTCCTTTCTCGATCCTGTCGTTCTACGTATCTAAATGGGATTGCGGGATCTCCTTATGCCCCCTCCGTGTGGAGGGTTTGGATCGCGGCTATCGTTGCTTTGATATACCCGCCCGTCTGTGCGGCATGGTTGAATACGTCCATTGCCTGGTGATATTGGGGATCGGTCAACGGAACCGAGATGCCCCCGACGATCGTGATGTGAAATTGGGGAGGTCCAGGCTCCGGTGACGGCTTGACATTGATCGCGATGACGATCATCCGGGGACTGGTCACCAACGATTGAACCAGGCGATCAAAGTCTCCATCTCCCTGAGAAAAGGTATTGGTGGTATAGACCATCACCGGATATGAGAGCGTGTGCATGGCCTGGCAGACTTGAGCCTGCTTGAGGACTTGGGCGCCATCCGTGATCGAACAGGGGGTGCTCGTGGCTGTGGGCGAAGGCACAACCGTGGCTGTGGGCGAAGGCACAACCGTGGGCGAAGGCACGACCGTGGCCGTCGGCGAAGCGCTTGCCGGAAGATGGGCGACAGGCGTCTGGGATGGAGCAGTCGTGCTGGAGCCGGAGAAATGTGCGCCGAGCCAGAACGCCACCGCCACCAGCAGCAGGTCTAAGAGGACCCCACCGATCAGGAGCGCGAGCGGGCGTCGCACAGGTGAACGCCTGGATGCGGGAGCAAGCACCGCTGGCATTATCGCAACGTTTGAGCTCGCGAAAACGTCGCTTTTCAGCGGGAGAGGGTGGGAGGGTGGCCTGGGCAGCTGGCCAGCCGACTCCTGCAGTGCCCGGCGGTAGGCGTGTGCCAGGGCATGCGGGGTCGGAAAACGACGTGCGGGATCTTTCTCCAGCGCACGGAGCACGACCTGTTCCACGGGCAAAGAGATCGCTGGATCGAGGTGCGAGGGAGGAACTGGAGGAGCGCTCGCTTGCTTCTGCAAGATAGCCAGCGCAGTGGGTCCGGTGAACGGAAGCTGCCCGGTGAGCATCTCATAGAGCAGGATGCCCAGGGCATAGATATCGCTGCTGCGGCTGGCCGGCTGCTCCAGCAATTCGGGCGCCATATACTCCGGGGTTCCCACGACCATGCCCGTGTGTGTCAGCTCCCGCTCCTGGGAGAGCGCCTTGGCAATGCCAAAGTCGGCGACATAGGCAAAGGTCTCATCGCGCAGCAAAATATTGGAGGGTTTGAGATCCCGATGCAGGATCCCGCGCTCATGAGCGTATTGCACCGCGCTGGCGACTTGTTCGAGCAGGAGGCCTGCTTCTGCTGGGGAGAGCGGACCTCGGGTGTGCAGGCGGTGGCGGAGGGTCCCCTCCTTCAGATAGGGCGTGACGAGGTAATGCCAGGGACCCTGCACCCCACAGTCAAACACCGGTAAAATATGCTCATGGGCCAGGGGACCAAGCAGTTCAGCTTCCCTGAGGAACCGCGCGACCTCTTCCTCCCGGCTCAGATGGACGACTTTGACGGCGACCTCGCGATGCAACTGTGCATCAGAGGCCAGGTACACTTCTGCCATACCCCCCCATCCCAGTAGGCGTGTAAGGTAGTAGCGGCTCAGGGTTGTTCCTTCCAAGGTTGGCATAGGTGGTTGCTTCCTCCTCCTCGCATTCCTCCTCCTCGTATTGACACCATTGTAGAAGACAAGGGCACTTCTCGTCAACAGAACGGCTCCGGGCAGGTGACAAAAGTCCAGAGGAAATCCCTGGTTGGTTATGCTTCTTGGGAGAGGGAGACGCTTGTACCCGCGTCACACTGCCCGCGTCGCGCCGTCTTCTTGTTTTGCGAGCTAGGGCTCAGCCCACAGCGCTCAAAACATGGTCAAGTTCTCGGAGCATTGGTGCCTCAGCGCGGCCAATCATTGACACATACAGACAGATGTAAGCGTGAAAACCCGAACTGGAAATTTCCCAAAAAAGCATTCGTTGGCCGAGGCGGCCAAATTATGCCGTTCGTCACATTTTCATTTGGTACATTGCTTTTTGCAACAAATAGTGTATCCGCTACCGGTTTCGCCAGGCTGTCGATATCACTCCTGATGGGATCAGCCATCTCAAACACGATCGAAACAGTAAAAAGTGTCTCTGATGGAATTACCTCGTCCAAAACCTGTGCCTTAGCTGCAATCGCATTTCGCCATGGTCGTGTAGTAGTCGAACTATATGGCGCAGGATACCCATCGACACGAAATGATAGTGTTGGCATGATATACCTCCGTGTAAAGACTCTGCTGCATCATTGAGAGCATCGGCATTATCTTAACTTTCGCTTGAAAAAGAGGATAGCACAACAAAAGATCTGTGTATATTCTCCAAATTACGGATATGCTACACAGATGTCAATTTGCACACCAAGAAGGCCATCTCTTCCGCTTGAGAGGCCTATCCAAGTAGGGTGAGTTCGCCCAATTAGGCTCAATACATACATCGGTGGCACCAGGGGCAAGATAGCAATATTGCTGGAGGGGAGAAGACGGCTTGACGTGAACTGCCTCTTTGTGCTGGCTACAGGAGACATCCGTTCAAAGGAGCCTGATTGACAACGACGACTCCGCCTTGCAAGCGCCGTTTGTGCGAACAGATGTCCTGTGTAGCCAGTACAGGGATTGGAACCAGTTTTTTCCCCACCCAACGGGGCTTTGGCCATAGCTCCGTCGATTGTGAGCCAGTCCCAGTCGATCCCACACAGCTCATCAAATTGTTCGACTCCTGCCTGCCAGAGTTTGAGGAACAATCCCGCTTCCACCCACGCTTGAAAGCGATCGTGCGCAGTCGAATGCGCACATAACTCGGTCTGGTCGAGGGCTTGCGCATTCTCAGCCGGTTCGTAGCACGTAGAAGATTGCATCAGCCGAGCTTCGATCGGTTACACGGGGGCGTCCCCCGCCAAAGCGGTGCATGTTGACGTGAACGGGTAGCTGCGGTTGCAACACTGCCCACAACTCGTCGGAGACCTGATAGCCTGTCGTTGTGTGGTTGTGCGGTGTCCGTTGCCGTTTTCACGGCTCGCATTTTTTTCGCTCATCCTCCATCTGGTCTTTCGTTTTGGACACTCAGAAGAGTTGGAGCACACTTTCTGTGAAGCAGGGCCTCGCATTTGCGTGTGCCCGTGGAAACTGAGGAGAGGCGCGACGATGGCCAGATTCTAGAAGAACCAGAGCCTGGCCGAGACACAAAAGAGAGAGAAGGAGCACGCTTTGTTCCTCACTTAGCGAGGCAGTTGGGCCTGTTACAGTTGCCTTGGGGGAGTCGCATAGACTGCTCTGAGCGCCCACGCGCTCCGTACAAAGAACACGAGGACCGTCAGCGTGGCAAGTACCGCCCCGACGAACGGGACCACGAGTGTCTGCAAGAAGAGGGCATAGAAGTCGGATTGTAGGAAGAGATTCCACCAAGCAACGAGATCGGCCCCCTGAGCAATGCAGAGCAGCACCATGCTCTGCGAAACGCTCAGGCCCAACACGAGGCTGATGACGTCACGCCTGACTCTCCCCCGTTTGGTCGTTCTTTGCCCCGCGTTGGCATGAGAGACAGTTCTCCAGCCAGAGGCCAGCAAAGCTCCCCCACTTTCCATAACCAGAGCCACACAAGGAACGGCAAGAACGAGCGTCCACCAGGGGCCAGGCATGCCCGCTAGCAGGAGCTCTATGAGCACCAGAATAGAGAGCAGACGCAGCAAGTTCCGTCCTGGCTCCCTTTGCATTTGAGAAAGGACCCACCCTGTTAAACTCACCAGGAAGACGAGGAGTGCAAGCGGGGTGAGCAGCGTCACCTCGACACGCAGAGGGCAGGTCTTGTTGGACAAGCTGCAGTGGACGTCAGGTGGAATGCCCAGGTCCGCCGTGTGGAGAAACCACAGGAACATGGCGAAGCCAAAAGCGGTACTCGCACTCCCGATCACCTTCCAGGAACGTTGCAGCTGCTCCCAGGGGTGAGGATGCCGCAAGCCGCGATAGTAGGGGTCCAGGCGGGCGTCCACTGCACCAATGAACAGGTCCAGCACCGTCCAGGAGGTAATCGCATGCTGCTCCAGCAAGGCGCTCATTTCCGCTTCGTACCGCTCGCGCCACGCAGGCGGATACAGGCGCAGCACCCAGATGACCAACCGCATGATGTATTCCTTTCCCTTGCGCAAGACAGGATTCCATCGTTCCCGTTGCTGCTCCCTTTGACAGCACGCCTCTGCGCTCTGCACAGCGAGGATGCCGCGAGCCGTGAGGTGATACAGGCGCAGTGGTCTCCCGACATCCTCGCCCTCAATCCAGCCACGTTCCTCCAGGCGGGCCACGAGACGAGACAAGGCACCCGGCTCGACACGCTCGCCCTCTGCCTGCTCTATGACCTCTCGCAGCACGAGGGCATGCTTGGGCTCATGCACAAGACTGGCGAGGATGAGAGAGTCCTGACGGGAGAGACTTCTCTGAGCGTGTTGTCGGTTCTGCAACTGCTGCATATAATCCTCTGGTGTTTGTTAGCCTGGAGCCAGGCGTTGTTGCCCAATGGAGACGACCCGGTGGAGCGTCTTGATCTGTGCGTGCAGTGCGCTCTCTCCCGCTCCCGTGATGCGGTACGGACGACGGCCATCCTGCACTTCCAACGCCTCAATCCACCCACGTCGCTCCAGTCGGGCTAGGGCGGCATAGAGCGTGCCTGGTTCAAGCCTGGTACCGCAGAACGCGGCGATATCTTCCATCATGGCATAGCCATGCCTGGGGCCGCTCGCCAGACTGGCCAGGATCAACAACGACGGAATGGAACAGAACCGGGAGTTGACTCCCGCTAAGCGCAAGTGGCTGCTCAAAGCTTTTGGCGGCTATCCGGCAGGCTATACCCACGACGACCTGGAGCGCTTCCTCGACCTGCTCTACGGCCTGTTCAGCGATGTCTACACAGCCGCCGAGCTGCGACAGATGCGGGTGAGCGATCCCTTTGACCGCTCTGAGCACCCGCGCCAATTCAGGCTCGTCGAGCTGACCGATTGGCTCGAAGCCCTCGTCACCTGAGGCGAACAACACGAAGCCGTACGATGTTGGACAAGGAGGGTCAGTCCCCCTGATGGAAATACCTGGCAAAAAGCTGAACATCTGGGTACGATTGAAGAAGCAAGAACATCATCGTGTTCCCCCACACGATGCCCAAACGCAAGCTTGGGAAGCCGCGAACACACCGAAGATTAGCAAACCATTCAGCACTAGACACTGTGGCCAGAGCAAACTGCGTATGAATTAGTACGCCCTGCGGTCCTTTTGGTGATCCGGCTGGAAAACGCACGCAAGTGACAGCGCGGAGCCTTCCGCACTGTACAGCTGGAGGGTTGACAATCACGAGGGAAACAGAGCAGAATGGAAAGAGAGGAAGCTCCTCTTTTTCTCGCGATTTCAGCAGGACATCGGTGAGCTATTCCAGATGTTCCAAGCACGGGAGGAAGCAGAAAGAGCAGATGGCACGCTATCTTTTTCGGAACGCACATATTCTGGATGCCGAGCGCGGCGACTATCTTCTTGATGGCTCGGTCCTCGTCGAGGGAGACCGCATTCTGGAGGTCGGAGGGGCCGACGTGCATGCCAGCGAGGTGCAGAGCTTTGATCTGCGTGGCATGACCTTGATGCCCGGCTTGATCGATGCCCATGTGCATGTGACCGCCGTCACCGCAGACCTGGCGCGGCTTGCCGAGTGGTCCCCTGCCTATGTCACGGCGCGCGCGGCCCGCGTGCTGGTGGGTATGCTACGGCGCGGTTTCACGACGGTTCGCGATGTGGGCGGAGCCGATTATGGCCTGGCACAGGCCATTGAAGAGGGCTACCTGGAGGGGCCGCGCCTCATCTTTGGAGGCAAAGCGCTCTCGCAGACGGGAGGGCATGG
>WNFM01069812.1_pt1 | contig 14656 bp, 12 predicted proteins | sample 5400271 | NCBI WGS metagenome assembly WNFM01 (sample SAMN13153352, study PRJNA577476) | soil metagenome | isolation source: 60 cm saprolite on Douglas fir-dominated hillslope | place: USA:California | collected 2013-09-17 | reverse complement strand
TTGATCTGGGTATTGAATGTGCCCTTGATCACAGGCTTGCCGTCGACGATCTCGAACAGGATCATCGGCAGATTGGCCTGGTTGTGATCGTCGAAGGTCACCTTGCCCATGACGCCCTCATAGGTCATCGTCGAAAGCGCCTTGCGAATATCGTCCTGATTGTCGCTTTTGGCCTCCTTGGCCGCGGCGACCAGTAGCCGCAGCGTTTCCCAATAGGCATAGGCGTGGACGTTCGGGGTCTCGCCGGCATAGGCCTTACGGTAGGCGGCGACGAATTCGTGGTTCTTCGGCGTATCCCATTCGGGCACATAGGCTGCGGCCTCGACCGCGCCGTTCAAAGCTGTCGGAGCGATCTTGATCGCCTCCGGATTGTTGAACTCGGCGCTGCCGATCAGGATGACCTTGCCGGCAAGTCCGGCCTCCACCATCTGGCGAGCGATGATTGGCGTCGTATCAGCAAGCCCGTACATAATGATGGCGCCGGCGCCCGAGCGGCGGATATTGGCCAGAACCGGACGGAAATCCGCCTCCTTGTCCTTGTAGTAGTCCTCGCTAACGATCTCGGCGCCAAAATCGCCGAGATATTTCTTGGTCAGCGCAATCGCGCCGCGGCCGTAGTCACTGTCGACCGAGAGCACGGCGAACTTCTTGATCTTCTTTTCCTCAGTCGCATATTTCAGCACGATCGAGGCGCGATTCTCGTCGGTCGGATAGTTGCGGAATGACCATTTATAGCCGCCGACACCGGCCTTGTAGGTGATGTCCGGATTGGACGAGGCGGCGTTGACCAGCAGGACGCTGGCATTCTCCACCACAGGCTGCATAGCGATCGTGACCGAGCTGCAGACGTCGCCGATGACAAAGCGGACCTTGTCCTGTGCGATCATGCGCTGCACGGAGGAAACGCCCTCGGTCGGGATGCACTGACTGTCGCCCTGGAACAATTCGATCTTCTTGCCGTCAATGCCGCCTGCGGCATTGATCTCGTCGCGAGCCAATTGAGCTCCCCGCCATGCGAAGGCGCCGTAGCGCGCAGCCGCGCCCGTATTGGGACTGACGATGCCGATGCGCACCACGTCGGATTGCGCCATCGCAGGATGGACAGCGAAACAGGACAGCGCGAACGAGGCGACTGCGGCGCCGGCAGCGGAAACGAAACGACGTACTGGAACTTGCTTCGGCATGGACCCGTCCTTCCAATCGGCAAACATCGAATCAGCGAAGGGAATTTCGGCCTAGCTTGCGCCTTTTGGTCCAGACGTCCCTTTAGATGACGAAGGGGAGTTTAGAACGATCGATCGACGGCCGGCTTCATCGATCTCATTCTACCGCCATAACAAATCCTTATAGCGGACCGCGCCGCGAGCCGCGCTTTCGACTAACCGGGCCATTGGCCGGCGGCAAGCCCCCCATGGCTGCGACCTCCACAGCCATTTTCAGGACGATCTCGCGAACGACGAGCGCCGCCTCGGAGAGCGGCAGATGGTCGGACTGGCAAAGCGAGATCGTCGCGGAGATGGCGGGCCGGATCAGGCGGCGCGTCACGAGGTTCTCGGATGCCCGGAATTGTTCCGCGGCCGAGCTTGGCAGGATGGTCGGGCCGAGCGCTGCGTCCAATGCGACACGCAAGGTCGTCAGGGACTCGATCTCGGCCGCGACGCGAGGCGCGATGCGGACATGGGCAAAAGACGCTTCGATGAGCTTGCGCAGAAAATGATAGCTGCTCGGCAGCAGCATCTTGATGCCCTGCAACGCGGCAAGCTCGACAGGATCCTCCGGCCGTCCTGGCAAGTTCAGCGAGCGCGGAGCAACGAGGAGGAACTCCTCCCGGAACAGCGGCTGCAGACGCGTGCCCTTGATCGCCCCGAAACTGTAGATCAGCGCCATGTCGAGCCGGCCGGAGATGACCAGCTCGCTCAGCACGTGGCCGAAACTGTCGCTGATGTTCAGCACAACGTCCGGATGCTTGTCCGCGAGCGCAAGCAGCAAGGGCCCCGCAAAATTGGCGGCGGCGCTGAAGGTGGCGAGGCCAATCGAGACATGTCCCTGCAGGGAAGTGGTCGCCCGCGTTACGTCGCGCTGGGACTGCTCCAGTTGCTTCAGCATCGCTTGGGCGTGGCGATACAGAGTGAAGCCGGCTTCCGTAGGCGCGACCCCATGATTGCTGCGCAGGAGCAGTTTCTGCTTGAAATGCGCCTCGAGCGCGGCGACCTGCTGGCTCAACGCCGGTTGCGCGATGCGCAACGTGTTTGCGGCGCGCGACATGCTGCCCGTGTCGACGATCTTGACGAAGCTGCTCAGTTTCTTGAAGTCGACGCTCACGCTTTACCTCAAGCTTGCCGGCGGATAGCCTTGAGAACCCAGCGTCAAGCTACAGGTGATGGAGGTTTACCGCAAACAGACCGGGCGCGAACGGCTCAGAGATTTACTTGGCGCAGCCTTCCTGGTAGCAGCATCTCCGATATTAGATCGGCTCGCCGTAGCCTTCCTCCTTCGGTTTGAGTGACCTTCAGGCCCCTGCCCTGGTCGCTCTTCAAGCCACCCAATTATTCCTCTCCGGGAGCAGTAACAACACCGCTAACGAATACCCAGCTCGTGCCGTCGAACTGCGCCATCTGCGCCTGCTTCCAGGGAATACGGTTTTCCGGAGTCATATTGACCTTCACGCCTGGGACGAACAGCGGAAGCTGCAGATCCTTGACGTGCGTCGCCTGGTACAGCAAATTTTCTCGCGTCAGCTCGTCACCGCAGCGCTTCAATGTGTCGATCATCACCTGTGCCGTGATGTAACCAAGCATTGCGAGCGGCTCAGCCGACGGCTCACCGGGTGCCCATTGCTTCATGAAAGCATGGTACTCCAGCATAGCCGGGTCGTTGTCCCACTTCGGGTCATCCGACATCTTCTGGAACATGGAGGTGATTGCGCCAATCGCGTTTTGCGTGCCGGCCGGTTTCAGCGCGGATTCCAGCGACGATACGGCAGGCGCCAGGAAAATCTGCGGCTTCCAGCCGAGTTCACCGATCCTGCGGATCCCCTGAGCGCCGAACTTGGGCGCCGTGGTGGCGAAGAAGACCGTGTCCGCACCGGCGGCGCGCAGCAACAGAATCTGCGAGTCGATTGTAGGATAAGTGAGGTCAAAGCCAGCCTCCTTGACCACCATGGTCCGGGCCTTGTCGCCAAGCCCGGCCTTCATGCCGTCGAGATAGGTCTTACCGGATTCGTCATTCTGAAAGAGGATGCCGATTTTGGCGTCGGGCTTGGTCTCCAGGATGTAGGCAGCGAATTCCTTCGCCTCCAGGGACAGCGTCGAATAGAACGTTGTCGTCCAGGGGAGATTGACGGGATCGATCACCTTCGGCGTTCCGGCCAGCGCCATGAGCTGCGGCACGTGCATGCCATTCAAATATTTCGCAACCGAGAGATTGGGCGCCGATCCCATCGACGAGAAAATCGCCAAGACCTCTTCTCCATCGACCAGGACACGGGTCTGCTCGACCGTCTTAGGCGGGCTGAAGGCGTCGTCCAACGAGATGAAATTGATCTTGCGGCCGTTTACGCCACCCTGTGCGTTGATCTTCTTGAAATAGGCGCTCTGAACCTTGCCGACCAGGCTCAAGCCGGACGCCGGGCCGCTATAGGGCATGGTCTGGCCGAGTTTGATTTCAGTGTCGGTCACGCCGGGGCCGTATTTCTTTTCGGCCGTCGCGGGCTGCATTGCCGCAGAGAGGAACATTCCAGTGACGAGCACTAACGCGCTTAAACGCATTGCCGATTCCTCCCTTGTTTTTTTGCAGGAGGCGAGACGTCAGGCCCGTTGAACTGGTAGCGCCGACACCCGCAACAACCTGTACAACTTCACAACCCATCGCCACGAGCAGGCTGCGTTAGATCATATAATTTCGCACAACTGTGCGATTGTCAAATCGGGACGAGATTTGCTGCATCGCAATCGGGCTGAAATTGATCGATACAAGGGCCACGGCTTGATTGTCGGCGGTGCTGAGCGCCACGGCGTGTCCGGCGAAATCCTCATCCCAGGGCGCGGTTCTTTCCTCCCCGATCGCATCAATCCCAAACTGGGAGCTGCCATCTTTATTCGGCAGCGCTACTAACTGATTGCGCTGTGTTAACGTGACCTGTCGCGGCGAGCGCAAATTGATCCACGGCCGCAGACAGCAATTGCCCTCGCCAAAAGATATGAAGATCCGGACGCAGTAACAGCAATGAACAACCGTACACGTCACGAATATGAGGCTCATCCAAACGCATTACCTCCAGCGGTGCACCAATACGACTAAACGCCATCTCGAGCGCCGTCGTATCGCACGCGCCGGTCAAGTCGAGCAGGGTGTAGTTGTCGCTGAGGACATCCTGCATCGCCCGCCCGTCTTTCAGCCACATATGCGGAATGCGAACTCCGGGACGGGTATGCGGCGTGTATTTTGTTGTATCCCAATCGGAGATGCTATCCTGCTCAAATGCGATCAGATCTGAGCCGGCATAACTGTAACCCAGCTCGACCCCGATCATTTCATGAACACGACGGTGGTGAAGATCGGCGGTCTGGCCAATCTCTGCGCGCAGCGCTGCGCCGTCGGGGGTGTCATCCATTACCTCCGGCCGGCACAATTTGCGATCGCGGTTTCGCAAAGCCACTTTTCGCCGTTCCTGCTCATAGCTGTCGAGCAACCCCGGCCCGCCCCAGCCCGCGATCGTTCCAGCGAGTTTCCAGGACAAATCGAACGCGTCGCCAACGCCTGTATTCATGCCAAGGCCGCCCGTCGGAATCACCAGATGAACCGCATCGCCGGCCAGGAAGACGCGGCCGTCTCGAAAGCGCTCGGCAACGAGCAAATGAAGCTTCCAATGTGAGACGTTCAGCAATTTGAAGTCGAAGTCGAAGCCGGCCCGATCGCGAACTTCCTGCTCGAGGTCCGCGCCTTCCGGCAGCGCCGTATTCAGCGTAATTTCTTTCCGCGTGCCCTGGACGACAAAGGCGCTGCCTTCTTTGTCGGACACGTAATAGTGGCGACCCTTCCCGATCGGGATACGTTCGTAGAATTCCTCCGACCGGAAGCAGATTTGCCGCGTCGCGCGAATATTGCCCTGCCCCTCGAGCTTGATGCCGAGATTTTTGCGCACCGTGCTTTTCCCGCCATCGCACCCCACAAGATAGCTCGTGCGAATCGTCTGCTGAGTACCATCAAGATTTTTGACCGATGCGTCGACGCCGCTCCGGTCCTGGGTGAAGTCCGTCAGTTCACAGCCAAAACGCACGGTGACGTTTGGGGTCGATTCCGCTACCTCCTTCAGCAAGGGCTCAAGATCATTTTGCGAGACAAGTTGGTATGGCTCCAACGGTTCGGATCCATCCGTGCAGGCGGCGATCTTCCCCCGATGTTCCGCGACACTTGGATAATGCAGACGCGCCATAGGCGGATCGCACAGCCGAGTTACAATGAACACGTCCATCGAAGCATCCGCCGGATATCCCAGCGCGCGGACGCGATCCGCGATACCGATCCGCCGATAGAACTCCATCGTCCGCGCGTTGGAGCGATCCATCTTGGGATATTGCTTCGTGGTCGGATCTTTCTCGATCAGAAGAGTCCGCGCACCACGGCGGCCAAGGTCGATGGCCAGGGTCAGTCCAACCGGGCCGGCGCCAACTACAACAACATCAAAATCGCCCATAATGCCCTCCCAGAGTTCTGCGATGCCGACGGCAACCTATTGACCTGCCGTCCGTCGGGTCGGATTGACTCATATGCCCGAAAATTTCGGGACCCGCTTCTCATTGAACGCACGCACCGCTTCAACAAAGTTGTCGCTGGCCGCGCCAAACCCTACGTGAGTTCGCTCCGCTTCCAGTTGCCTTTCCAGATTGTTGTTCTCGGAAACGCTTAGAAGAGCCTTCATGCGTTGGAGCGCATCGGGGGCACCTCGTAAGAGCTTGGCAACGAGCTTCTCGGTCTCTCTTTCCAGCGCTTCGTCAGTCGTGGTCCAGTTCGTGAGGCCAAATCTCTCGGCATCGACGGCATTCAGAGCCTCGCCCAGCAGACAGAGCTGCATCGCCTTCGACAAGCCAATCCGGCGGGGAAGCAGCCAGGATTCACCGTGGTCCAGCGTATGGGCGAGCCTGACTTGCGGAAGCACGAATTGAGCGGTTTCGGACGCGATGACAAGATCCGAAAGCAAGGCAAACTGCACCCCAATTCCAATGGCGTACCCGCGAACACTGGCGACGATCGGCGACGAAAGACGCCGAAATGCTTGGAACAGCGGGACAATGCGTTCGTCAATCGCGCGATGAAAGCGGGCCGTTCGTTCTTCCGGCGACAGCGCCAGCATGGTTGCCATCGCGCCGACGTCCGCCCCGGAGCAGAAGTCGCTTCCCTTGCCGCTGATCACGACGACCCGCACTTTCGGATTGTCTGCCAATCCGTTGAGCATGGCCAGCAGATCATCCATCATCTCGGCGGTGAGAGCATTCTTGGCATTTGAACGATTGAATGTGATCCAGGCCGTGCTGTCACGACATTCGAACTCGATGCTGTCCGTCATATCTGGGATCTCTTTTCGACGCTGAACGGCTCCGCAAACCTTTCTTCGCGGACCGAGAGCGCTGAGTTCCGCGGTGACAATTCCACTCGCTTCAAGCTCTTGCCCATCAGCCGGTCTCACTAACGAAGTTCGAGCCGCGGTCATTGCGCGCGCGATAGTCAATGAGATTGCCGCATCGCACAATTGTGCAAGCCGGATTGGCATGTTTTAACGTTGTTCGCACGAACGTGCAATTTATTTATTGACCCTCCGCGACGGTCGTGTCACCTCTCTTCAGAGGAAGAGGAGATGCCTCATGTCCTGGCTTGCCCAGTGCGGCGATCGGCTGATGCCCAGGATCGATGAATTTTTTCGGCTCTGGTTTGACGCATATGGGCGCATCTCGCCCCTGCCCCTATCCAACTTCTCCGAGGCCGAACACGAGGCGGTAAAGTCCTCCATCCCTGCCCCTTCGGAAGAAAGAGAACCCTGGCCGTGCTCTCGGCCCGCCGCCGTCCGGTCTGGCAAGCACCACCTGGCCATCGTTCGCGCCGGCTGACGGCCTTTCGGGGTTGAGAGTGTGCGGGACGGATAGACGGGGCGATCTCAACGGAAGACACCTGAGATTATTCGCCGCCGGTTAGTTCGAAGCGCTCAGACCATCAGCACGGTCGATCCTGTCGTCCGGCGCGCTTCGATGGCGCGATGCGCATCCGCTGCATCCTTCAGGGGGTACGTCTGATTGATTTCGATCTTCACAGCTCCGCTCTTGACCACTTCAAAGAGATCATGGGCAGTGGCGAGGAGTTTCGTTCGCGTGTTTGCGTACGCCGTCAAGGTTGGTCGGGTTACGAATAGAGAACCCTTGCTTGCGAGAAGACCGAGATCGAACGGCCCAACTGGACCCGATGCCTGACCGTACAGGATCGCCAGACCGCAGGGCTCGAGACAATCCAGGGATTTGACGAAGGTGTCCTTGCCGACACTGTCAAACACCACGGACAACTTCATTCCGCCGGTGATCTCTTTGACGCGTGCCACGAAATCTTCGCGGGTATAGACGACGACGTGGTCGCATCCATGCGCGCGGGCCGCTTCCGCCTTCTCGTCGCTGCTGACCGTGCCGATCACCCTGACACCGAGATGCTTCAGCCATTGACAGGCGATGAACCCAACCCCGCTGGAAGCTGCATGAAACAACACCGTGTCACCGGCCTTGGCGCGGGAAATCTGGCGCACGAGAAACTGCGCGGTCATGCCTTTGAGCATCATCGCGGCGCCCTGCTGGTCGCTCAGGCCGTCGGGAAGCTTGACCAGAATCTGCGCCGGAACGATGCGCACCTGCGCGTAGGCGCCGGCGCCGCCACCCGCATAGGCAACACGGTCTCCGATGGCCAAATCGGCAACCCCGTCTCCCATTTCCTCGATGACGCCGGCGGCTTCGCCGCCCAAGCCGCCTGGCAGCGTCAAGGGAATCGGAGAACGTCCCCGCCTCTGCGAAACCTCCATGAAGTTCACACCGACGGCGGTCTGGCGGATGCGCACCTGGCCGGCGGCCGGCCTCCCGACTTCCACTTCTTCCCATGACAAGACGTCCGGCTCGCCATATTCCTTGAGTCGTATCGCGTAGACCATTGCATCGCTCCAAAGCTCGGATTGATTTCACCGCGCCAGAAGATTGGCGTCGGTGAGACGGCCGCTTTAGCCGGGCTAGGTCCGACACCATCCCCGTCAAGCAGCCGAGTCCTTGTCGGCCGCCAACTGCTTGAGCCTGATCTTGAAAATTTTCCCCGTCGGTCCGATTGGCAGTTCCGACTTGATGAAGATCTCAGAAGGACGCTTGTACGGCGCAAGCCGCTCGTGCGCCCACCGCGACAGGGCATCGACATCGAGCACCTGGCCCGGCAGCGGTTGAACAAACGCAACGACCTCCTCATTGCCGGGAACGTCGCGGCCGACAACGGCAACCGAAGCGACGCCGGGGAAAAGCGAGAGCACCGATTCCACTTCCACCGGGTAGACGTTGAATCCGCTCCTGATGATCAGATCCTTCGAACGGCCGACGATGTAGAGCCGGCCCTGATCGTCCATCCGCGCCAGATCGCCCGTGGCGAGCCAACCGCCCGTCCGCATCGCGGCAGCGGTCGCTGCTTCGTTACGGTAGTAGCCTAACATGCAAGTCAGCCCCCTTGCCCAGATTTCACCGCTCTCATCCGCGCCGACATCGCGTCCATCTTCGGCGACAATTCTTATTTCAACGCCGGGCTGCAACTCACCGACCTCGTTGGTTTCCACGCCGCCGGCAGAGCGCGCGATAGGGTTGCATTCGGTCATGCCATAGGAATTGCCCATTCGCAGACCGAAAGCCTCCTCCACCCGCGCCTTCAGGGCTAAATCCAGCGGCGCGCCAGCGGTCGCGATGATGCGTAAACGGCGCGAGCGGAGCGATATGCCTTTCTCCTCCGCATATTCCAGAATGCGCGCAAACAGCGTCGGTACGCCAGTGACGGCGGTAATTCGCTCATCCTTTAGCGCTGCGACGAAATGCGCGGGCGTGAAGCGCGCCACAAGTTCGGCGCTTGCGCCGGCCCAGAAGGCCGTCATCAGCACCGTCCCAAGTCCGATCGCGTGGCTGATCGGCGATGAATTGTAGAACGCATCGGCGGCGGTAATCTTGCGCAACTGCGCCATGTTGGCGCCCATGTAGATCAGCGCCTGATGGCTGAGCATCACGCCTTTGGGCTCACCCGTAGTCCCCGAAGTAAACACCAGCACCGCCGTCTGACGTGCCTTGTCGGGATATACCGGCTCCTGCTTTGCACCTTCGTTGAGTACGCTGGCCACGACCGGACCCAATACAGAAATTTCTCGATCGATTCTGTCCGTCGCGGCGTGCTCCGCCGCAGCGAAAGAATCTCCGACGCAATACAGCGCGCGGCGGCAGTCGCTGAAGGCGCGGATCGTCTGCACTTCTCGCGCGGACATCCGTGCGTTCAATGGCACGGACCATGCGTCGAGCTCGCTGACGGCAAGCAGCAGAGGGACAATCTGCAACCCGTTCTCCGCGACAAGAAGAACGCGGTCGCCGGCGCGAACGCCCAGCTTTCGCAGGGTCTTAACCGTCTTTCGCGTTGCATTCCACAAATCTCCGTACGACAACCGGCATGCCCCCGAAGCAAGCGCGATCCGCGACGGCTCGATTGCCGCCCAATCGCAAACGACATGGCTGAAGCGGTCCGGCATCGGCGCTAACAACGCGGATGCATCCCCGCCGTGCATTGCCTGGGTCCGGCGCTCCGCGAGTTCACGGCGGTTTCGGCTGCTATCCATCCCTGCTGTTTCCATGACCTTTGCCGACTTTCGTCGAGAAAGCGCTCTGGCGGAGCGCCCACTGGCATGCGGCTCTTAGAGTACAGTGTAGGGCCAATATAAAATTCGCACAAGTGTGCGCTTTTAGAAAATGCGACTCTTAGGACGAATATGCGACGCGAGCGCCGGTTATTGTCCAGCTGCCGGTTGGAACGGTCTCAATAGCCGTCTTCGACACGTGCGGCGGTCGCCGTTCGGCTGACGAGGATCAGTCCAGCGTATTGGAATTAGCGGCGCTCGCCGCAAATCGCGACGAGATACGGGCTTCAGTGCCCCTGCGCCCGGCGCACCTTGTGGCTTTTGATCGCAAGGCGGTCAAATCGCCCGCTGAGGTTCGCGGGCGTCGGCGACTGCAATTGACGCAGGACAAGGCCGTGCGCGATCAGCATGAGTTCGTTCGCCTCACGTTCGGGATCAGCGTCAGGATCGACCTCGCCCGCCGCTATACCGTCGCGCAGCAGCTCGCCCCAGAACTTGCGCTGCCGCTCGTAGCGCGTGTTTTGATGCTCGCGCATCTCATCATCGCGCGTACTATGCGCGGTGTAGTTGATCCAGAATCGCCAGAAGCGATCGCGAGCGGTTCGAAAGACGTACCCCATCGCCAGACGCTGCAGCTGTGAGAACGGCGACCCCTTGTAGACTTCCCAGTCTTCGGGCAGCTCGTAGGCCGCCTCCATCGCCAAAATCAAGAGGTTATGCTTGTTCTTAAAGTGATAGTTGATGGTGCCGGTGCTGATATCGGCGGCTTCGGCGATCTGTCGCATTGTCACGCCATCGACGCCTGACTCGGAAATGGCCTCGTAAACGACGCCCAGAACCTCCTTGCGGCGCTTAAGCGTCTTGGGACGGGCCGAATCGACCGTACCTACGTCCGTCTTCTTCGAGCCGCGTGCCAAATCAATTCCTGTGCCATGCCGACCGAGATATAATTATATTATATACACATCGGCAAATGCTGCTGCCAACTCCTTATACGAATAAAAAGCGGGAAAAATCGCCGAACCGGCGGGTCCGGCGACCGTCCTCAAGCAGGTTCAAAGACCGGAACGTTGAATTCCTCGCTCAGCCTCTCCCATGAAAGCCTGACGGGAAGACCGCCTTGCAATTTCGAGGCTTCGCAGTTGACGAGATTGACGAGAATGCGCACCTCTTCTTCGAGATCGACGAGCGCGCATATGTAGGGGACCCTGTCTTCATGTCCCGGCCACGGCACCAGCGTATTCGTCCAGGTGTAGAGGGTTCCTTTGCCGGAGGCCTCGCGCCATTCGAGATTCCGCTTTCCCGAATAGATGCTTACCGGTCGGGGAAACCATTGATACTGGTTGGTGTCCTTGCAGAACTGCAGCATCAGTTTGTGCTGCTTGGCCGCCTCCCAGAACGGGCGCGTCTTCATATAGATGTCCGGCCGCGGAAGCGGTCTCGGGATCTTCTTCGCTTCGCTCATCTTAACTCTCCAGGATCATGACGTTGGAGACACCCCAGTTGCGCGCATACGGAATGACGCCAATGCCGGTGGCCATCGCATTCTTTACGTCGGCAACTTGCCTCTCCCCCGCCTCGCCGAAGAGCTGACGCACCGCTTCCACGAGGTTGAGGCCGCCGCCGGCGAGACCAGGCTGACCGGCTGAAATCTGCCCGCCGCTGGTGTTCAGGGGCAGTGTGCCCTTGTATGTCATGTCGGTTCTCAGGATGAAGTCCGATCCCTCGCCACGACCGCAGAAGCCGATCTGCTCGAGCTGGATCAGGATCGCGATGAGGAAGTCGTCGTACGGGGTAAAGAGCTGAATGTCCTTCGGCGTCAATCCCGCCTGCTTCAATGCCTTGGGACCAGCCACCGAAAAACCGGTTTCGGTGATGTCGGAAAGCGCCTTGTCGCCGTTGAAATTTGTGATTTCGCCATATCCGGTCGGATACACCGCCTTCTTCAGGCCCAGACGTTTTGCATTCTCGGTCGAGGTGACGAGAACGCCGTTGGCACCATCGCAAACCATCACGCTGTCCAACATCCGCAGCGGCTCGGACACGTATTTGGACTTGAGGTAGTCCTGTTCGGTAATCGGCGTCTTCAGCTTCGCGCAAGCGTTCGGGTTCATGAGCGCGTGGTTGCGCTGCGTAACCGCGAGCTTGGCGAGCGCCTCGTCCTTCAGACCGTATTGCAGCCGATAGCGCTGGCTGAGAAGGCCGAATACACCGACAGGACCGCGAAGACCGGTCGGGTATTGGAATTCCCATCGCTGCGCGCCCTGTTCGGTGGGCGGATAGCTTGACTGGGCGTCTGACGCGAGCACCAGAACGGTATTGCATTGTCCGTCTCGTATCGCCGACGCCGCACGGGAAATGCCCGCGATCGTGGAAGCACCACCCAGGCCATTCACCTGGGTCCAGGTCGGCGCCAATCCCAGCATTTCGGCCATGTATACCGGCCAGAACGGATTGGACGTTTCGCTCATCGTCTCCGAGACACAGATGCCGTCGATCTCGCTCTTGGCAACGCCGGTCGAATTCAAGATCTGTTCGAATACCTCGCCGCCAAGATCGTAAGAGCTGCGCCCGCTGCGGAGCTCCACCTTGGTTTCACCGTAGCCAACGATTGCTATGTCACGCTTTGCCATGAACGAAGTCCTGCTCAGTTGCCTTTGAATTTTGGCGCACGCTTTTCGCGGAACGCGGCCAGTCCTTCGTTACGATCCTGGGAAAAGCTCAGCGCGAAAAAGGCATCCGCTTCCACCGACATGCCTTCGGCAAGGCTGGTATCGTAGCCACGCTCGATCGCAGCCTTGGTGAACATCACCGACAATGGTCCCTGCTCGCCGATGGTACGCAGAAGCTCGCGCGCCTTCTCCAAGGCTTGTCCTTGCGGAGCCACATGATTGACGATGCGCAACTGGCGAGCTTCTTCCGCCTTCAGCCTGCGCCCGGTCCAGATCAATTCCTTTGCCAGCGGCTTGCCGATGATGCGCGCCAGGGTCTGCGTGCCCGCTCCGCCGGGCATCAGGCCGAGTTTCGCCTCGGGAAGGCCAAACTGCGCCGTCTCGCCGGCCACGATGAAATCGCACAACAACGCGATCTCGAACCCGCCTCCCAGCGCATATCCCTCGACCGCCGCGATCACCGGCTTGGTAAACTCAGGTAACGCTCGAAAAAACTGGTTGACCTTGCGGGAACGCTTGCGGCGGCGCCACAGCTCGAACGCCTCGTCCGGCTCGTTCTTCTGCTCGCTGGTATCCACCCCGGTGCAAAACGCCTTTTCGCTGCCGGTGATGATCAAGCCGCGAAGCTCGCGCGCGTTCTCGACCTCGTTCATGACGTCGAGGATTTCCACCGCGGACTGCTCGCGAATTGCGTTCAGCTTGTCCGGGCGATGGATCGTCACCTCGATCCAGCCGTCTTGATGTTCAAGCTTGATATCCTCGGGCATTCAAAACCACCCCTCATTGATAGTGAACGAGATCGCGAAACAAGCACGTTCCATTTCATATGGCGTCGGGTCCGTCAACCAAATTCGCACATATGTGCGCTTTTGAACAGTCATCTCCCGGACTTGGTGTCACAAGCTTCTGCAAGCGCCCGGTCCGATGCGGAGATCGCATTTACTCGGCACTCAGTTGTGAAACTCACCGCTCAGGACCTCACCGAACAGGATCCAGTGCTCACCCTGAAAGCGCATGAGCTGCAGTTGTTCGATGGGCGCATAATCATTGGGGCCGGTGTTGACCTTGATTCCGGGGAGCAGACTTCCCTGCTCAAAATCCGTGAGGCCTGCCGCCTGTTTCATCAGGTTCTCGCGTGTAAGATTGTCGCCGCACCGCTTCAGAACCTCCGCCATCGTCAGCGCAATGTTATAACCGGTCATCGCCGAGCTATCGGCGCGGCTTGTTTCCGGCAGATATCTCGCGAGGAACTGATGATACGGCATCATTCCCGGATCGTTGTCCCACTGCGGATCGGTCGGATCTTTCACGTAGGCGGCAGAAATGACGCCCTGCGCGTTTTCGAACCCAGCAGGACGAATGACATTCGCGGTGGAGATGCTGACATTGGAAACAAATTGCAGCGGCTTCCAGCTCAATTCGGCAACCTTCTTGATGGCCTGCGCCGCGAATTTCGGCGTCGAGAAATTTACAAAGATGTCCGCGCCCGTCGATTTCATTTTGGCGATGCTCGAATCCACGGTTGGCTGAGAGACCTCGTAGGGCTCCTCGATCACGATCATCGACGCTTTGTCGCCGAGCCCGTCGTGCAGGCCTCTCAGATAATCCTTGCCGAGATCGTCATTCTGATAAAGCACGGCAATCTTGCCCCCAGCCCGCTCATTTAGAATATACTTCGCATAAATGCGCGCTTCGGCCTGGTAACTCGGCAAGTATCCTATGGTCCAAGGGAAGTTCTTCGGGTCGTTCCATCTTGTGGCGCCGCTGACGACAAACAGCTGCGGTACTTTCTTCGCGTTTAGATATTTTTGGACCGCGCTGTTCGATGCCGTGCCGAGGACAGCAAACATCGCGAGTACCTCATCACTCTCTACGAGTTTACGAGCCTGCTCGACTGCTTTCGGCGGACTGTAGCCATCGTCATAAGAGATGTAGTTGATCTTGCGTCCGTTGATGCCACCCTGCTCATTTATCATTTTGAAAAAGGCGGCCTGCACCTTGCCTACGCTGCCAAAGGCGGATGCCGGGCCACTGTAGGGAACGATGTTGCCGAGTTTGATCTCGGTATCGGTCGCGCCCAGGTCGTACTTCT
>WNFM01272747.1_pt2 | contig 14657 bp, 11 predicted proteins | sample 5400271 | NCBI WGS metagenome assembly WNFM01 (sample SAMN13153352, study PRJNA577476) | soil metagenome | isolation source: 60 cm saprolite on Douglas fir-dominated hillslope | place: USA:California | collected 2013-09-17 | reverse complement strand
ACACTGCCCGGTTCAAGACGCAGTGCGAAGGTCAGTACCGCTTCACCTGGAAATTGATCGCGGCGAGGACTGAGCGACCCACCCGCGGATGTGCTTTCCGCAGCTCCCCGTCCGGTGCTTGAGAGCGCCCCTCTTGCTCGGTGCGGGCTCTCCGCTGTTCGGCGCGCTCGGCCAGCGATCTCGAAGCTCCGCGCACCGACACGTCGCACCACGACCTGAGCCACCCGCTGGTCTCAAGGGTCTGTCAGGACCGTGATCGGGACGCGAACACCCGTGACCACTGCTGTCCGAAGCCGCGCTGTCCCGCTCGTGCTGTCCCGCTCGTGCTGATGGCTCGCACGGCACACCGCCTCGGCGATGCCGCACGGGACACGTGGGATGTGCGTTGACGCCGCGCCAGCTCAAGCATCTCAACCGATCGCTCCTTGAGCTGGCCGCCGTGGTGGCGCGGCGTGGGTTGTCCTGCGCCGCAGGTGAGGCCGTGAGGCTCCTGACCGTCTGGCGACCAACGGCTCTGCCGGAGCTATCGTGAGGATGGTACACTGCGTGTGGCGCGCTGCGTGAGCGCGCCAGTCCAGGTCAGCCGACCATCAGAGGAAGCGTTACACGAAAGGGGGCACACCGCCGTGCCATACGAATACGTCCTCGTCGAGCGCGAAGACCCCATCGCCGTCGTGACCATCAATCGGCCCGCCAAGCTGAACGCCCTCAACTGGACGGTGATCGGTGAGGTGGCCAGCGCGATCGAGGAGCTGGATCGCGATCCAGCGATCCGCTGCGTCGTCCTGACGGGAGCGGGCGATCGCGCATTCGCGGCTGGCGCAGATATCGCGGAGATGTCCGACAAATCGCCGATGGACATGCTCGCCGGGTCCTTCGACAACTGGGATCGCATACGCCGCGTCCACATCCCAATCATCGCCGCCGTCGGCGGGTTCGCGCTGGGGGGCGGGCACGAGCTGGCGATGCACGCCGACATGATCGTAGCCAGCGAAGATGCCAAGTTTGGGCAGCCAGAGATCCTGCTGGGCATCATGCCGGGCGCGGGCGGCACCCAGCGGCTGGCACGGACGGTGGGGAAGTATCGTACGATGGAGCTGTGCCTCACCGGCGACCAATTTACCGCGCAGCAGATGTTCGAGCTAGGCCTGGTGAACCGGGTGGTGCCAAAGGGACAGCATCTCGAAGAGGCCAAGCAGCTGGCGCGCACCGTCGCGGCGCGCGCACCACTGGCGGTGCGGCTGATCAAAGACGCCGTGCTGACGGCCTACGAAGTGCCGCTCGAAGATGGGCTGGCCTACGAGAAGCGTCTCTTCGCGCTGCTCTTCTCGACCGAGGATGCCAAAGAAGGCATGGGCGCCTTCGTAGAGAAGCGCCAGGCCAACTTCAAAGGGAGGTAGGCCAATGCAGGAAGCCGTCATCGTCTCTGCGGTGCGTACCCCGATCGGGCGCTATGGTGGCGCGCTCAAAGACGTGCGCCCTGATGATCTCGCGGCGCTCGTGATCGCCGAGGCGGTGCGCCGTGCGAGCGTCCCTATCGACGCCATCGAGGATGTCGTCTTCGGGTGCGCCAACCAGGCAGGGGAGGACAATCGCAACGTCGCCCGCATGGCGCTGCTCCTCGCTGGTCTGCCGACCACCGTGGCGGGGCAGACGGTGAATCGGCTGTGCGGCTCAGGTCTGCAGGCGATCAATAGCGCCGCGCACGCGATTCAGGCTGGCGAGGGGGACGTCTACGTCGCTGGCGGAGTCGAGAGCATGACGCGCGCACCGCTGGTGATGGGCAAGCCAACGGAGGCCTTCCCACGCGGCGAGATGAAGCTGCATGATACTACTCTCGGGTCGCGCTTCATCAATCCGCGGCTGGCTGAGCTCCACCACCCGTACAGCATGGGCGAGACCGCGGAGAATGTGGCTGAGCGCTACCATGTTGCCCGCGAGGACCAGGACGCCTTCGCGCTGGAAAGCAACCGGCGTGCGGTCGCCGCCATCGCCGCGGGGCGCTTCCGCGACGAGATCGTGCCGGTGACCGTGCCGGCGGGCAAGCGCGAGACCGCGCACGTGGATACGGACGAGCAGCCGCGCCCAGACACCACGTTGGAGAAGCTGGCGCAGCTGCGTCCGGTCTTTCGTGAGGGCGGCTCCGTCACGGCGGGCAACTCGTCTGGCATCAATGATGGGGCGTCAGCGCTCGTGTTGACCTCGGCAGAGCGGGCGCAGGCCTTGGGTGTGCGGCCGCGGGCGCGCATCGTGAGCTGCGCTGTGGCGGGCGTCGATCCTGCCTTCATGGGGCTCGGGCCAATCCCAGCGACGCGGAAGGCGCTCGCGCGCGCTGGACTGGCCGTGAGCGACCTGGATCTCGTGGAGCTCAACGAAGCCTTCGCCGCGCAGTCTCTGCCCTGCATCCAGGAGCTCGGCCTCGATCGCGATCATGTCAACGTCAACGGCGGCGCGATCGCGTTGGGGCATCCGCTGGGCTGCAGTGGCGCGCGCCTGGTGACCACGCTGCTGCACGAGTTGGAGCGCCGCGGTGGACGCTACGGGCTGGCGACCATGTGCATCGGCGTGGGGCAAGGCATCGCCACCATCATCGAGCGGCTCTAGAGCCAGGCCAGGTTACAAGCGAGCGGCAGAGCGCGGAACGTCTGGCGGGTGCGCGGCGTCTGCGCAGCGGAGGACTGCCGCGCCCGGTGGCGTGCGCCGCGCGCGACCAGGAGAGATGATGCAGCAGCGCAGCGATTCACCGCCGGCGCGGGCTTCGGCGCCGAAGATCGTGCCACGTCTGCCACGATCCGTGCGGCGCTGGTCGTGGGTTTCCACCTGGCTTACGCTTGTCTTCGTGCTGGTCGGGTGCGGCCAGGGCACCAGCGCGCAGCAGGGGCCCTCTTCGGGAGCGGCCGCCGCCGGACCAGTCACGCTGGCGGCGGAGCACCAACGTGGGACACAGGCGCTGACGCTCACGCTGGTGGTGATGAATCAGACGAGCCAGAACATCGAGTGGAACGGGGGGTGCGTCTCACCCTACGTCGTGTCCCTGCGCGACGGCGCTGGCGCGCTGATCCAGCGCTGGCCGCCGCTCCCCAGTGGCCCCGTCTGCAACGCCATCACCATCGTGGGGCTCGACCCCGGCGCATCATCTCACGTTGTCGTCGTGCAAACGGGCAACCTGCGTGACATGAGGGCCAGAGCCCTCCCCGCTGGGGCGTACACCGTGGACGCCGACTTTACCGTGCTGCGCTACAACGGCGCGGGACCCGCCACTTTCCACGTGCGCCTGCCGATCCAGTGGTGAGACAATCGGAACCTACGTTTCATAAGGCAGCCCAGCGGAACCCCGGCCACCCTTTGCCCTGCCTGAACCAAGAAGCGCTACATGTGCGTGCGCGGTGCTCTGGCACCGAGCTTGCGCATGCGCAATTGTGCCCAGGCCGCGTGACCTCGGGCAGACGGACGAAAGGCGCATGCTCGCATGAGGCAGTGGCCGCGACCACTCGGCTGCCCACGACGGATCACCGCCGCGGCGCTCATCGTGGGCGCGGCGCTCAGCTTTGGGCTGGGTCAGGCGCTGGGACATCACGCCATCTCCGCGGGGCCAGCCAGGCACTCGCAGGCGTCCACTCAGCGCAACGCCGCCAGCGCGCTCACTGGACGTGTCGCCGCGCCCAGTGTGGCGCCTCAAGCGACGCGTCCAGCATCCCTCCCCAGCGCCCCGCTCGCCACGGCGCGCGAAGACGCCTACGCCCATGCCGCACCGCAGGGGAAGCACGAGAACGATAATGGTGGGCATGCAGTATCACGTCGCGGCTCGGAGCATGGTGGCGAGCGCCACCAGGGCGGAGATTGAGCGCGCTCGCGGTGAGACGCGCGTGTAGCGCGCCGCGTGACGGCTGTTTTGAAAGACGGATGGCAGTGGTAAACCGTGTGTGGGGAGACTCAGCTGCAAGGAGCCTTTCGGTGGTGTCCCTGATCATAGAGGGCGTCAGAAGGAACTTCGGAACGAGCAGTGTCTGCATGTACACCGTCACCATGCCTGAAGGCAGAGGTCTCCGCGCCGCACCTGTGGTGAAAGTAGAACACCGAAGAAGCGCTCATATTGCTTTTCGTCTTCCGCACCAGTATTATGGGGGCGGATGGACGCCGTGCGCTTCCCTCCTCGCCGTGTCGCGTGGCGGCCTCATCGTGGGATCGCGTTCACGACCGTATGGCGCATGTTGGCTCGCCAGTGAGCAGGGCTTGCTCGGTGAAAGGGGGCACGCATGACGTCTTCACCATCCGCTCCGAAGGCGCCGACCACCGCGCACGCTGCGGCGCCCGCCAGGGGCACCTGGGCGCGGCGGCTCGTGGCTGCGCTGCTGATCATCTCTGGCATCCTGACGTTCGTCTATGCCGCTGCGTCCATGTACATCGCCGCGCAGGTTGTCAAGCAGAAGCCGCTGGCTCTCGCTGGCACTCCAGCCCAGTTTCAGCTCGACTACCGCGACGTGGTGTTTCCGGCGCGGGATGACCACCTGTTGCTCCGCGGCTGGTTCATTCCCGGCGTCCTCCCCAACGGGCAGCAGACCACGCAGCGCGCCCTCATCATGATCCACGGCTCCATGCAGAACCGCACCGACCCGGCGGCGGGCCTGCTGGCGCTATCCAGCGCCATGGCGCACCAGGGCTTCGCCGTGTTGGTCTTCGACATGCGCGGCGAGGGAGCATCAGCGCCGGCACCGTGGTCACTCGGCTACTTCGAGCAGCGCGACGCCCTGGGCGCGGTCGACTTCCTGCGCAGTGGACCGCTGCCCTATCCCGCGCTGGGCCGCCCGCGCGCGATTGGCGGGTTGGGTATCTCGATGGGCGCCATCACGCTCTTGTTGGCTGCGGCACGCGAGCCCGCCATCCAGGCTGTCGTCTCTGACAGCGGCTATCCCGATATCGCTCCGATCCTGGAGCGCGAGATTCCCAAGCAGGGCGGCGTGCCCACCGTCTTCACTCCCGGCGCCCTGATTGCGGCGCGCGCGCTGTACGGCATCGATTTCTACAACACCAAGCCGGGTGACGTCGTCGCCAGCATCGCACCCCGCCCGCTGTTCTTCATCCAGGGCGCTGCCGACACCTTCAACCCACCCTCCAATCTGGGTGTGCTGGTGCGCGATGCAGAAGCGGCGCCTCATGCCAACGTCCAGTCGTGGCTGGTGCCCGGCGCGGCCCACGCCCAAGCCTATCACGTCGCGGGCGCCGAGTACGTCAGGCGTGTGATCGACTTCTACGCCGCGGCGCTGGGGCCGGACACCAATGGCTGAGGCGCGCTCGCCTCACAGGAGCAGTGACCGAGGCGCTCACATGGCTGCTGGCCATCTTCGTACCGACTACCCCGCGCCGAAGCCGCGTTCCAGGCGCGCCAATCGGTGGAGGAGCTGCGCGCGTGTGCGGGGGTGCTGGCGCCCGGCGCTCGCATCGAGCAGGGCGAGCGCCCGCACAACGAGCTCATGAGCCGCACGCGGGTCGCGCAATCCATGCTCGTAGTACTTGGCCAGCTCCTCATAGGGCCGCACATCGACGAGACCGCCCGCGGACCGCGCGTCGGCGATCAGCGCTTCCCAGTGTGGCACGGCATCCGCGTGGCGCCCCAGCCGCTTGAGGATACCTCCGATGCGCGCGCGGGCTTCTCCCGCGATGGCCAGATGCAGCGCCGACGGCGACGCGTCGGCCGACTGCAGCGCCAACTGCAAGTAGTCCAGCGCTCGCGAGAATTCGCCGGCCTCTTCGAAGCAACGGCCCAGCGCTGCCAACTCATCCAGCGGCAGGGCGCTGGGCAGCGACTCGGCCAGGGCGGCGGTGTCTGGACGGCGAGCGGCGCGCATGGAGGCGATGCGCCCGAGCAGGCCCGCGAGGGAAAGCAGATCGAGCGCATTATGGCGAAACACGCCGACCAATGGGCCGATGTCCCGCCGACGCAGGTAGGCGAAATAGAGCTGCGGGATCAGCCATCCCGGCGTGTCGTCACGGCGGCGTACGCCGAGCGCGTGGCTCTCCACCTGGGCGAGGCTGCAGCCTTCCAGACGCGCACGCCACAGCCGGCGCGCCGCGAAGAGCAGATCGACGTGCGCTTTGGGGTCTCTCGGCCGTTGTGGGCCGGTGCGGCGTCCCAAGGCATACCGCGTCTCCAGCAGCGGCCAGTCGAACGCTTTGCCGTTGTAGGTCACCACAATGTCGCACTCGTCCAGGTCCGCGGCGAGCAAGTGCAGCAGCGCATGCTCCTCAGCAAGCGTCCGCATAAAGAATTGACGCACGACGAATGCGGTGCCAACGTAGCGCGCGACCCCGACCAGGAACGCATACGTGCCCGTCCCACCGGCTAGCCCAGTCGTCTCCGTGTCCAGAAAGACGAAACGCGAAAGGCTGGCCGCTCGAATGGCGGCACGATCGGCCGCCGCGCGCGCCAGCAGCATGACGCCGTCACCAATGGAGCCGAATGCTGCGGTGTCCAGGGACGTGTGGCCGTGCGCGTGGGTCAACGGGTAGCGCCGCTCCACCACATAGCAGGACCCATGCGGCGTTTCGTGCACAGCGCCTGGCAGCAGCGCATCCAGCTCGCGGGTCAGGCCTTCAGGCGCGATCGTGGGAGTCGCCGGCGGGCTTGTCGCGACGTAGGCAGCCGACGACGCGGTCGTCGCCGGAGCGGTGGCGCCCTGCATGCTGCGCAGGCGATCTCGCAGACTCATGCTCGCCACCACCTCCGCGTCACGGCCCCGCGCTGACGGCGCCCATCTCACCTCTACTGCGCGGCGGCGAGGTGCGCCAGCGTCTGCGCGCTCAGCTTGCCATGCAGGCCGACTTCCGCCTTGGGCCCCACACACGCGGGACAGCCATCGGCGCAGCCACAGCGCGCGATGGCCTCCGCCGCGGCGAGCAGCAGCTGCGCATGCAGCTCGTAGAGGCGCTCGCTCAGGCCGACGCCGCCGGGATACTTATCGAAGAGATAGATCGTTGGCGCGTTCGTGTGTGGCGACTTCAACTCCGCCACGACACCCAGATCGTGCGGATCACACATCAGGAACAGGGGAGCGACCTGCACTAACACGTGGGACAGACCCAGCAGTCCGGCCTGCGCGTCGAACGCCTCCAGCCGGCTGGAGCCGTCTGAGCGTGGCGCGCTTCCACGAGCTTCCGTGGGAAGCGTCAGCCAGTAGGCCGTCGTGTGCAGCTCCTCTTCTGGCAGATGGATCCGCCCCGAGCCCACATTCTCGTGCGTATAGAGCTTGATCTTCTTGAACATTGTGGGCTGATAGGTCAGCATGACCTCGCCGTGCGTACGCCGCGCCGCGCCGGCAGGCTCCTCAGCGAAGACCGCCAGCGGCCGGATCGCGAAGGCCAGGTTGGCATCCGTATAGTAGTCGACGTCCACCTGCCGCACGTAGGCTTTCTTCTCCTCATAGTCCAGGCGCTCGACCTGATATTGCTCGCCTTCGTGAAAGTAGATGGCCTCATCGTGCAGCATCGTTGGCGCGGAGACGCGGTCCACCTCGCCAATGATGCGTGGCGCCCCCGGCACATCGTCGATGACGACAAAGTTCTCGCTGGAGGCGCTGCGTAGACTGATGGCTTCCGCCGGGAAGCCCTCGCTGGTCCAGTGCCACCGCCCCTCGGCATGGTACAGCAGCCCGTCTTCCTCGATCAGCGCCAGGAGCTCCTGCGTCTCCGCGTGCGACAACCCGAACGCATCGGCATCGGCGAACGGCAGCTCGAAGGCGGCGCACTTGAGGTGGCTCGCCAGAATGAGCAGGTTGTCGGGATTGATCAGACCGCTCTCGGGGGAACGGCCAAAGAAATATTCAGGATGCGAGACGATGTATTGGTCCAGAGGATTGCTGCTGGCGACCAGAATCGCCGCGGACGTGGAGGCGCGGCGCCCGGCGCGGCCCATCTGCTGCAGCGTGCTGGCGACGGTGCCCGGATAGCCCGCCAGCACAGCAGCCTCGAGGCTCCCGATGTCGATACCCAGCTCCAGCGCGTTGGTGGCCACGACGCCGCGCACGCTGCCGTCGCGCAGCCCGCGCTCGATCTCGCGCCGCTGATTGGGGAGATAGCCGCCGCGGTAGCCACGGAGCGCGCTCTCACGCCGCCTCTTCGCCGTCGCGTCGCCCGAGAGGTATGTCAGCAACAGCTCGACAGTGGTGCGGCTGCGCGCGAAGACGATGGTCTGCACATCGCGCGCGAGCAAGCGCGACGCCAGGCGCCGAGTCTCCAGCAGGGATTATAGAAGATCAGGTGCTTCTCCCCGGTGGGCGCGCCGTTGTCATCAACAACCGTCACCGCATGGCCCACAATGCGCGCGGCCAGCTCGCCTGGGTTGGCGATGGTCGCCGAGCAACAGATGAACAGCGGCGCCGAGCCGTAGAAGGCGCAGATGCGCCGCAGGCGGCGCACCACATTGGCGACGTGGCTGCCAAAGACGCCGCGATACTGATGCAGCTCGTCCAACACGACGTACTGTAAGTTCTCGAACAACTTGATCCACTTGGTATGGTGCGGCAGGATGCCGGTGTGGAGCATGTCGGGATTCGTGACGACGATGTGCCCCGCCGAGCGAATCAGCTTGCGCGCGTTCGCGGGCGTATCTCCATCGTACGTGTGCGTCTTGATATCGACGTCCAGATCGGTGACAAGCTGGTGCAGTGCGGCCATCTGATCCTGCGCCAGCGCCTTTGTGGGGAAGAGATAGAGCGCTCGCGCCTGCGGATCGCGCAGCAGGTGATCGAGCACGGGGAGATTGTAGCAGAGCGTCTTGCCCGAAGCCGTCGGCGTGACGACAACGACACTCTGGCCGGCGTGCACGGCGTCAATGGCCGCAACCTGATGGGTATAGAGCTGCTCGACTTCCCGCCGCGCGAGCGTCTCGCGCAGGGCGGGCTGGAGGAAAGCGGGAAATGGGGCATATCGGGCTGGCCGAGCGGGCAACACCTGCCAGCGCGTCACATTGGCGCTCACGCTGGGATCAGTTCTGAAGCTCTCTAGCACGCTCTCCAGGCTCATTGGATGCCTCGCTCCCGTGGTCCACGCCGCGACCTGGTCTAGTGTAGCACGTCTGTTCGAGTCGGTCCATCGGTGGGACATCGGCACGCCAGCGCGGGAGGAGCGCGGCCAAACCAGGGCGGCGGCTCGCGCGCTGCCTGCCCTGCGACTGGCAAGAGTCCTGGGCCCTTACGCGAGTCCTCGCGCATTGGTGCAGCGGCGCGGTGGTGGCACATCTTGGTCTTACTGACGGCGTTGCAGCACGTTATACCCAATAGTAACACTCAACCAGGGGTTGCAGGGATGAACCTAACAGCCAGTATGTCTGGCGGAAGAGGAGCCCCACGTGAGCGGACCGTATGATCCGAACAACGATCGGCCGCCGTTTAATGACCCCAGCGGCAATCTCGGCGGGCCCTCGCGAGAGCCGTCGCCCTCGGGACCGCCGTCTAGCCCGCCGTGGGGCTATGGCCAGCCCACGGAGCCCCAACAGCCGTACCCGTACGGTCCGGGAGGACCGGCGCAAGGGGGCACGAATCCGTATGGCGCCCCCGGAGCACCGTCCACTCCGCTCTACGGGACGCCGGGCGCGCCATCGGCCCCACTGTATGGCACGCCTGGCGAGCCGGCGCCGCCGTGGCAGCCATGGCAGCCGGCGCCTGGACAGACGGTGCCGGGTTGGGGCCCGCCCTCCCAGGGGTACCCTGGGGGAATGCCGCCCATGATGGCGCCCCCCGCGCCGCCGCGCAAGTCGCGCCGGGGCCTGTGGATTGCGCTGAGCGTGATCGCCGCTGTGGTGATCGTGGGAGGCGGTGCGGCGGCCTATGCCTTCGTGCAAATCGCCGCCCCGGCTGCCTCAGCACTCGTGTTTTGCGGCGACCTGAAGACGCAAAGCTACGCGGCAGCGTACAGCGACTTATCATCCGATCTGCGCACGCAGATCAGCTCGGATGAGTTCGTGCACGGCAACCAGACCATCGACCTTGTCGAGGGCACCGTCACGGCGTGTGCGCAAGCCTCAGGAAGCAACGCCTACCAGTACAGCTTTGGCGCCAACACCGCGAAGCTCGCCGTCGTCCTCTCCCGCGCCACCGCCGGCAACCTCGCCGGGACGGTGTCGCTCAAGAAGGAGAGCAGCGGGTGGAAGGTGAGCGGGCTGGACACGAGTCTGCTCGGCATCAACCTTGGCGCCCTCCAGACGGCAGGAGCGTTCTGCGCCGCGCTACAAACGCAGAATTACAGCGCTGCCTATGCGCTGTTGACCGGCGCGCAGCAGCAGCAGCTGACACAGCAACTGTTCGCGGCGGGCCTGCAGCTGCACGATCAGATTGACGGCAAGGTCAGCGGCTGCACACTGAATAGCTTCACCGTGAGCGGCAGCGACACGAACGCCAGCTTGACCGTCAGCATCACCCGAACAACGCTGGGCGCGCAGCAGGGCGCTGTCACGCTCCAGGTGGAAAACAACGCCTGGAAGGTCAGCAACGTCGCCGACTCGCTTTCGGGCACGGATCTGGGTCCGCTGGGGGTGGGCAGCCAGTTCTGCGCTGATCTAGTCAGCTCCAACTTCTCCGACGCGTACTCGCTCCTCTCGGCGGACTATGCATCCTTCTTCGGGTCCGAGGCGAAGTTCACCGCTATCTTCACCGAGCCCAGCCCCTATAAGTGGGCAGGGTGCACGCCAGATTTTTCGACCTATAAGGTGAGCGGGAGCACGGCCTCATATGTGGGGACCTTCACGGAGCTCAACACGTCTACTTCTGTCACGATCGCGACCAAGATCAACCTCCAGTTTGTAAAGCAAGGCGGAGTGTGGAAGCTCGACGACCTCCCCAAGGCGTCGTAAGCCGTGGACGTGCCCAGAGAATACAGCGCGGTGTGTAGGGAAGTGGGAGCGGCCCCCTCTCGTGGGGCGCGCTCCCGCCAACTTCCTCGCTCCTACGCTCACGGCTGCTCGCAGGAGCTCCTCGCTGCTGGGGCGGCGCGAGCACTGCGGGGGAAGCGCGCACGCACCACCCAGTATCAAAAGCGACGCAGGGGGACGACCTGCTGGCGGGTGGCTAAGCTCGCGAAGTAGACGTCGATGTCGAGCGTGCCGACGCGCCGTGCCAACGCCGTGGACCAGGCATAGAGGGTATTGTCGCTGAGGCTGCCACGACCGGAAAGGCGCACACGAAAGCGCCCCTGCACCGTCAGATACACGCGCGCCACGCGCGGCCGGCGTCCGCCGCGATACAGCGCGCGCCAGGCCCGTGCGTGCTCGGCCGCCACACCCTCCTGGCCACCGGCATGCGCCGCCGTCACCTCCAGGATGAGGGGGCGCAGTCCTGGTCGTGGCACCCCATTCTCGGCCCGCCAGAAAGACGCGGGTCGTCAGCCCAGCTTGCGGCTGACTCAGCCGCGGAAGCCCATGCGCGCTCACCCGCCTGATGCCATTGATTGTCAGCGCGCCGGCGCTCCCGGCATCGATGCGCACCAGGGGAATGATCAGACCCTCGTCCGAGCGTAGCCCCTCTGATTTGCGGCGCTGCGATGTTGCGCCCTTGGCTCGTGCGAGCTCCTCCGCCACATTGGTCAACGCAATACGCGCCTGCTGGGGTATCGTCGTGCGCTGGCGCAGGCCCGGTACCTCGGGCAAGCCGAGAAAGTCCTGCACGGCGCCCGCTGCAGTCACCAGCTCCTTCCACGTGACGTCGCGAACACGGAGCGTCCGCCGGCGCAGCCACCGGCCGCGGTGGAACAGCGCCTCGCTGCCAAGCAGGCGCTCCGACTCGTCCAGACACTCCGCGACAACGATCAGCTGGGCAAGCTCGAGAAACCACAGCACGGGATCATTGCTTGACACGACCACCGAGGACTCTGCCTCATCGGCCTCTTCTTCGGAGTCGGTGGGCACGGGGACGAGCGTGAGCGGCATCGTCGTGGTGGAGGGGCCGCGATCGATGCGCCGGGCGGCCTGAGCGAGCGCGGCGTTCTGCTCGGGGGAGAGCTTGGCGACGGCGGCGTGCCCGAGCTCCGTGATCGTGGAATAGCCGCTTACCTCGATCACCTCGATGGGGGAGCCAGGCGTGTTGGCGGTGGGTATCAGCAGAGGGAGCGCGAGCTCGATCTCTTCATCCAGCTCGCGTGTGGTGAGGCGCAGGCGTGCAATCGCCAGCAGCGCTACCGCGCCGGCGAAAACGAGCGCGGCGATGAGGGCAAGCCATTCGGTCTGCGCGAGCGAGCCGCCGTGAACGAGTGTCGCGAGTAAATTGGTCACCAGGCCGAGCGCACCAGAGATGCCCACGACGACCAGCACCAGCTCAGAGATGCGGTCGCGCGCTGCGGACACCTGCTCACGCAGCTCTGGCGCAGCGCTGCGCTCGTCGCGCCCACCGTTGAACTCGATCATCGCCCTGCTCCACTGGTGCGGCGCCTCACGCGCGGCCCACGCCATTCTACGGGCAGCGGACTGCGAGGTCAAGAACCGCGGCGCCGGAGGCTGGGGCGCCCGCAACTGGATGAGCGCACGGCATCGAGGTTGACATCGAGGCAGCCCGTAGGATATAGTTGATGGGCCGGAGGCACCCCTCTGGCGAGCATCCGCGGGAGTGGCGCAGTGGTAGCGCGTCTCCTTGCCAAGGAGAAGGTCGCGGGTTCAAATCCCGTCTCCCGCTCCATTGGCCACGTGGCCAAGTGGTTAAGGCAAGGCTCTGCAAAAGCCTGATCGGCGGTTCGACTCCGCCCGTGGCCTCCGAGCGACCATTACATCACCAGGAGCGCGTCCATCCGGGCGCGCTCTTCTTTATGCGCACCGGCGACGGGTCCACTGAGAGCCGGGAGAATCGGCGCCGACTGGCGGCGCACTGGCTGGTCTCCCAGTTCTGTGCTATTCTGACGCCAAGCGCGCCGAGGCGCACCTGGGGCGGTGGTGGAACGGTAGACACAGCGGACTTAAAATCCGCTTCCCCGTGAGGGGAGTGAGGGTTCGAGTCCCTCCCGCCCTACCCAAGGACCCACTTAATCACTGACTTAGCGCCATGCGGGCGGCGTTATACGCGCCGTTCGTTTCCGTCTCGACCCACGAATTGACACCAATTTTGACTCGACTTTGGCCCTTTTGGGAGCGGGAGGAAGGGACTGTTAGCAAGGCACCCTGCACCGGGAATGCCTGCAGGTCCACTTACCACAGACGCTGGAAGCGGTACGGGAGGTGACTGTGCCGTTCCAGCACCACTACAACCACGAGCGGCCCAACCAGGCGCGCACCTGCGGCAATCGCCCGCCTGCGGTGGCCTTCCCAGTGCTCCCCAGCCTGCCCGCGCTCCCGGCGACCGTCGACCCTGACCGCTGGCTGCACGCCATCCACGGTCGACGGTATGCCCGCACGGTTAAGCCCAATGGGAACGTGGAGATCGACGGCCGCTCCTACTACGTGGCGCAGCACCTGGCCGGGCAGGCCGTCGTGCTCGAGGTCGACGCACAGACGCACGCGTTCCGTGTCTGGCAGCGCGCTCACGCGTTCTAGCGGATCCCCATCAAAGGCCTGCTCCAGCAGCCACTTGAACTCGAGGCGTTCGTGCACCGGCTCGAGCAGGAGGCTTGCACCTTGTGGCGCACCTCTGCGCGCCACCGAAGGCTGGCCGGGTAAGCGCCTGACTGGATCCAAGGTGCCTCTCCTGGCCAGCCAGGCATGCAGGAGCGAGCCATGCAGACAGCATGGCTCAGCACACGTCCCTCCCTGTGCTGCTCCTCTCTCACTATCCGGCCTGCGCCACATGGCACGATGGCGCAATCGATCTACCAGCGACGAGCGAGCGAGGCGCACGATGTTGGGAACTCGAGGAGATGAGGAACGAAAACACGACAGGCGGCTTCGAGCTGTTGTGGCTGTCTTTGGCCAGGCGGCCCTCCAGTTCACGGACATACGCGCTCAGCTGCGGGATCTGCTCGCGCTGCTCAGCGATCTGCTCCTGCTGCTGGGCGATGAGAGCCTCGAGAGAGGCGATGCGCTCGTCGGCGGTCATGCCTCTATGCTCTACCCGCTCCGAAGTCTGCCTGACCAGTTTCGACGGGCACTGGGATCTTCGAAGTAGCGGCTGTCTGGCTGCGGGTGGAGCTGACGCTGTCGCGGCTGGGCACGGTGCTGGACCTGCGGATCAAGGCGCTGCGGCCGGCGTGAGGGGGGGCAGGGTACTGCTGTGGCAGGGATGCCGGAGGTTTCCCCCAGTGCACGACACACCACTTGAACGCGCCAGCTTGTTCTTCGCTCAAGCATAGACCGAAGCGGGGGTGAGCGCCCGTGTCCGAGCGCTCACCACATGGACTCCGACACGGCAGAGCACCTACGGCTGGTCGACAGAGTTGAAGTTCGCGAGGTGATGTGCACGCATATAGGCTGCCGTGGTCAAGAAGGCCTGTCTATCCCAAAACCACATGCCCAGGCAACCGTCGGACGCAGTTTCATAATGCGTTACGCATGCCTGGTGCGCACGGAGATCGTCCTGCCACGCGATGCCGACTTGGAAGCCCGTGGCGTCTGCGTTGAGGCCCCCTACGGTGATCGCCAGAACGGCCAGGGCTCCCACCCCAATGACTAAGCGCGAGACTGGCAGGTGACCCAGCCAATGCAACCTGTCAAACGCCTCTGCTCGCTGCAGCAGATCGCGCATGGTCAGGCC